>JACKQG010000189.1_pt1 | contig 90048 bp, 57 predicted proteins | sample 8237621 | NCBI WGS metagenome assembly JACKQG01 (sample SAMN15677084, study PRJNA649215) | marine metagenome | biome: marine; feature: Black Sea; material: saline water; isolation source: suspended particulate matter (SPM) from the Black Sea western gyre | collected 2013-06-09/2013-06-10 | depth...
TGCTCGACAGAATTTCCCGTCGAAGAGGCGGAGGCTGGGACAGGCTTGGAGAACACCTCCGAGTGACCGGCCAACCCCCAAAAGTCCTCCAATCATCAGGAGATCGGACTCTCTAAGTCCGAGGAGAATTAACTTGTACCTGAAAAAGATACACCTTGCGGGCTTCAAGTCGTTCGCTGATCCGGTCCAGTTTGATTTCGACCCGGGAACCAGCGCTGTTGTGGGGCCAAATGGATGCGGAAAATCAAACGTCGTGGATGCCTTTCGTTGGGTTTTGGGAGAGCGATCTGCCAAGGGTCTACGTGGATCTGAGATGTTGGATGTGATCTTCAAAGGCACATCGAAGAGAGCTGCACACTCCAGGGCGGAAGTCAGACTCCTGTTTGATAATGAAGATGGCACTTTGCCGATTGAAACCGCAGAGGTCGAAATCGGCCGGATTCTTTTACGCGATGGAACCAGTGAATACGAAATCAATCGTCGTCGTTGTCGTCTTAAAGACATTTTGGCGATTTTTGCTGATACCGGCATCGGTGCGGACGGCTATTCCGTATTGGGTCAGGGGCAGGTGGATTCATTCCTGAATGCCAATGCTCAAGAACGCCGCAAAATTTTCGAGGAAGCCGCTGGAATCTCTAGTTTTCGTAAACAGAGATCTGAAACAATTAATCGACTCGATCGATCAGAGCGTGAATTAACTCGGGTGACGGATCAACTCTCTGAAATTGAGAGAAGAATTCGCAGCCTGAAAATGCAGGCAGGTAAGGCGAGGAAATTTGTTGAGGATCGTGATCGCTTCCGACATGTAAGTACTGTGTTGGCGGCTGACGATGTTGAGAAACTGAACTACGAGCAAGAATCTCTTAAATTCCGATTGAGCTGGCGAAATACACTTCGGGAATTGATCGCTGAAGTTTCGACCCAACTCGATAGTAGCGTGGAAAAAGTTCGAAATGATATAGAGGTACTTCATCGTCAACTTGAGGAAGTACGTCAAGTTGAGACTGAAAAACGCGTTGCGTTACAGGGAATCGAAGGACGACGCGCCCAAATGAAAGATCAACAAGATCAGGGGCATATTCGTAATGAGGACCGGCAGCGACAGCTTGAAGAACTTGTAATTGTTGAAGAAGATTATCGTCAGAGGCGTACTGAAGCACGCAGCCGTATTCGAGAAGCGATCACGGAACTTCGCCAATTACGTCAACTTCTTGCTGAATTGAAGAAGGATCATGCTCTTCAGTTGTCAAAGCAGGAAGAGTTGGACTCGACTATTCGAGATCTTAAAGATCAAGATCTCGGACTGGTGTTTGAGCAATCCCGCTTGCGTAACTCAATGGCCTCACACGAAGGTGACTTGAGAGGCCAAGATGCGATCAGGGAACGCAGAACTTCTGAGGACCTTGAAAATCGTAAGCAACAATCTGAAGTTGAAGTTCAGATTGAAGACCATGAAATTCGTATTCGAGAAGCTCACGCCAGTGAGCATGAGATGATGCTTCAAGCTGAAACTTTACGATTCGAAATCGGGTGCAGAACCGATATTCTCGGAGGAGCTCGCAAGAAGTTGACGGAAGTACGCGGTGAATTGGAATCTTCACACGGACGTCTTCAGTTACTGAAAGACCTAGAAGAGAATCTCGAAGGGCTTTCCAAGGGAACGCAGGGAATACTCAACAGCGAAGCTCCTGCTGCAGGGGATATTCGAGGCCTCTTAGCCAGGCTGATTGAGGCGGACCCTGAGACGGCTCATATGGTGGACGCCGTATTGGGAAGAATCCTGGAAACGGTTGTGTTCCAGGGGAGAACTCCCATCGAACAAAGAATTCGTGCCATCACTGGTATTCTCGAAGGAGAGGCCGTGAATTTCGTCTCATTAGAAGACGATCTGAAAGCACATACATCTCGGGAACATGGAAAACTACCTGCAGATGTTGAGACTCTCGCCGCGCGAGTGAGTTGTGAGAGGCTTTGCCGCCCCATCGTCGATGCTTTGCTCGATGAAGTTCTCGTTGCGCAAGATCTTAAAGATGCACTGGAACTTCGGAAGTCCTTCCCTGGACACCGAGTCGTCACCACTGAGGGTCACGTGATTGAGCCTTGGGGTGCAGTGAAAATTCCTGCGGTCAATAAATCGGGCTTGGTGTCTCGTCAGGTAGAAATGAATCACCTTAAGGACAGAGTTGCTGAGCTTTCTTCCGACTTGGAAGAGGTGTCTCAGCAAGGGGATTCCTTGGAGGAGTCGATCGCGGCTCGTCAGGGAGAGTTGCAAAGACTCGAACGGGAAATGAGCCGGTCAAAGCTTGAGGCCGAGCATGCTCTAGGAGAGCGCAAAAGGTGTCGAGAGACATTAAAGCGTATTTCCGATCGTCGTTCTTCTCTGAAGGTGGATATACAAAAAGCTGAGCAATTGACCTCAGAGTTGAAGACGCTGAAGGATCTTGCGAGCCAACAGCTCGCAGACATCGATGCCAAGAAGGCTCAAATCGTCTCAAAGTTAGAGTCCTCCGAGAAAGCCCTCGAGCCTCTCGCTGAAAGTCTGTCCTTGTTGGAATCTCAAATCCAGACGAAGTCTCTGGAAGCGACCCGGGCTCAAGAGCGCATCTCTTCTGATTGGCGCGAGCAGCGTCGATTGGCGGATGAGATGGAGCAGAGGCTCGTTCAGAGAGAGCGAATCCTTAAAGATATTGTGTCAGAACAAAATCAAATTGACCTATCGATAGAAGATCTGAAGAAATTGGATACGGAAGAAACTCGTCTCCAAGCAGAATTGGCGACCGCCTCTGAGGGGCGAAATGAGTTGGATGTGCGTCTCAACAGTGCCAGATCGACGCGTGGCCAGTTTGAAAAGAAAGTCAAAGAGTGTCGAGTTCGCGGTGACCAGATCCGTGAAGGGCGAGAGTCCGATCTTCTCGCTGAAAATGAATGCAAGGTTCGAATAGAAGGAATCCAAGAGAAGATCAAAGAAGATCTTGAAATGGATCTCGAAGAAGCGCCGATTCAAGAGTGGCGTGCACTTCTTATTGAAGAAGATGAGTCGTCTGAAGATTTCTCTAATCGTCTTCGTTCCGATTATCAATCGTTACAAGATCGTATTCGTCGTAACTCCAACGTCAATCTTCAAGCGGTCGAGGAACTGGAGACAGAAGAATCACGATTCGAAGAGATCACCGGAAAGATTGAGGATCTGACTCAATCGAGAGATCTTATTATGGAAGCGATTGCAACACTCGATGACCAGTGCAGAACGCTATTCCATGAATCCTTCGAGAAGGTTCGTGGTCATTTCCAAGAGATTTTCTCCCTGATGTTCAACGGTGGAACTGCAGATCTTAGGCTTGATGATGAATCCGATCCCCTGGAAGCAGGTATCGAAGTCATCGCTAAGCCTCCAGGGAAAAGAATTTCCAGTTTGCGTTTACTCTCCGGCGGAGAAAGGGCCTTGACTGCCATCTCGGTGATCTTTGCCTTGTTCAAAACTCGACCTAGTCCGTTCTGTATCCTCGACGAAGTGGACGCGCCTCTTGATGAACAAAACACCCGCAGGTTTGTCAGGGTTCTTCAAGAATTTGCTCAAAATTCCCAGTTCCTTGTGATCACTCACAGTCGTGTGACCATGGCAGAAGCCGAGCGACTCTATGGTGTTACGATGGAGGAGCAGGGAGTGTCCCGCAGAGTCGTGGTCAAGATCGATGACGCGGAAGATTGGATGTCCACCAATGCCGATGAGTACAAGGTGGGAGACCGCGCCAAGTCTAAAGGTGGAAAGTCCATTTTTGACCGGGGTGGATCTGCTGTCGCATCTGACCCTGTGATCTAAAACTGTCTTCAGAGCCCTCTGTAGGCCCATACGGATAGAATCGCGGGTTGCAATAACCAGCGAGAAAGTCTCCCGTTTGACGATTTTCCCGACTCCGGGCTAGTCTTCATTGACGACGAACTATTACCGAGTTTCGGAAAGGATTGCTTCTTTCTGATCGTGACTCTGAGGTCACCGGTGGTCGTCATTGAAGACTCGCAGTGGACGGGGAGCCGATTTTGTCGACTACGGATCGTTTCGACCCGATTGTTGGGAATAGTTCAATGGTCCAGGATCTCTGGGCTTTCGTCCTCAAGACGAGTGATTTGCGGACTCCCGTTAAATTGGTAGGGCCGGATGGCGTCGGTAAGAAGCTGACAGCCCGAAAAATCCATGCCTCCGGATCCATCGCTGGCGCACGCCTGCGCTTTCTTGATGGCGAAAATCTAAACCTCGACACGATACTCGACGCCTCGGATGGTCATGACTTCCTGAATCGATCAGGCACTGTCTACATCGGTCGGGCGGAGTGCCTTTCTTCGAAATTCATAACAGCTCTCTCCAATAAGATGAGATCTGAGCCGTTGCAATTACCTAGATTCATTTTTGGTTTCAGGAGTATTCCGGTGGGTGATACCGATCGCTCTTTGGAGAACATGAAAAAAATGGAGACCTTTGTTTTGACACCCTTGTCAGAACGAATAGAAGACATCTCTCCTATCGCCAGATACCGAATCTGGACTCTGTCGCTCAAAGAAGACTTTACCCAGAGATGGGAAGAGTTTGAACGAACGGTTCTTCCCGAGTTGTTGACAAGACAATGGGGTGGGAATGTTGAAGAGCTATTAGATGTCGTTTCTCGCTATTGCGAACTTTCAGCAAGCGAGCATGGAACACGACTCGTCGGGGAAATTAATTCCTCAGTGTCTTCACATTGGCTCAAAGAGCAGATCGAAAAGATGCACGAAAAGCTACTTCAGCGATGGGAACACGAAGATTCTATGGTGGAACCCGTTCTTTCGTCGAGAGACGGAGGGGTGCGATGAAGATTGAAGAATTGAAAATCTTGGTAGCGGACGATGATCCGGGTGCAAGAGAGTTGGTATCCGCCATTCTTTCTGCTGACGGTTGGCCTGAACCTGTCCTTGTAGAGGACGGTGAAAGAGCTTTGGAACAGATCCGGGCGCAGCACTGGGATATTCTCGTGACTGATCTCGATATGCCCAGAATGCGTGGGGACGACCTTGTAAGAAATGCGATCCAGGAAGACCCTGACTTGAGCATCGTCGTTACGACCGGAGACGGTACCGTACAAAATGCAGTCGACCTCATGAAGTCCGGTGCTACTGACTTCATCGCAAAACCTTATGACGTCGATGATTTCATCGCCTCGATGCAAAGAGCTCGAATGAGAGCTTTGAACATCCACGAAGTCAAAGGAATGCGTGATACGGTTGAAGCCCTGCTCGTCGCTTTGGAGAGCAAGGATAAATACCTCAATGGACATTCAGTTCGAGTTCGCAATATGGCAATAAAACTCGGAGCCCTTGCTGGGCTCGATCGAGGCCAGTTGAGAATCCTTGGATACGCAGCTCTTCTTCATGACGTCGGAAAAATCGGAGTCCACGAAGACATTCTCAACAAAACAGACAAACTTACGGATGAAGAATATAAAGCCATCCAGCGCCACCCTGAAATATCAGCGGAAATTATTGCGCCGGTGCCATTCCTCAATCCAAGCGTCAATGCTGTGCGTCATCATCATGAAAGATGGGATGGACGCGGATATCCAGACGGTCTCAGCGGAGAGCAGATTCCCCTTATGGCGAGAATCATTTCCGTCGTCGATGCATTTGATGCCATGACTAGCGACAGATCCTATCGTTCTGCTCTTTCACACGAAGTGGCACTGCAGAAGATTCAATCAGGTAAGGGGGAACAATTTGATCCCCGCATTGCCGACCTTTTTGACCATCACAAGGACGAGATACTCGTCAGGGAGGAAGTGACCCCATGAGTCATTCACTAACCGATTCGGGCGCAGCCCATAAACCGTCAATCTTACGTTTGCCGGTCTTTAATGAGTCCGGAGGCAATGACACCTTCGTTGCCGGAAATGATCCCAGAACCCTCAGGGTTTTGAGAACGCTATCTGCAGTTTCTCCTACGGATTCGACGATATTGATCGAAGGAGAAAGTGGGACTGGTAAAGATCTCGTAGCACGTTTGGTTCACCAAACGAGTAAGAAATCCAAGGGGCCTTGGGTGACACTGAACTGCGGTGCCATTCCCCAGTCTCTCGTTGAGAGCGAACTTTTTGGCGCACTTAAGGGGTCATACACAGGCATCGATAAAGACAAAACCGGATTGATTGAAAGAGCCCATGGAGGAACTCTATTCCTCGACGAAATCGGAGAACTTCCGATGGAGGCTCAAGTAAAATTGCTCCGAGTTTTACAGTCAGGTCGTATTCGTGCCGTGGGTTCCAACGAAGACAAAGCTGTCGACGTACGGATTATTGCTGCTACTAATCGCGACTTGAGAGAAGAAGTCAATGCCGGTCGTTTCCGTCTGGATCTCTTCTACCGAATCCATGTGGTTCATGTAGAGTTGATTCCATTGCGTGATCGTGAGATGGAATTTCCACATTTGGTGGAGGCTATCCTCGATAACTTGCGCAATAAGGGCATCAATGTTCCGGATCTTCGTTCAAATGCCATCGAGGTATTGATCCAGCACTCTTGGCCAGGCAACATCCGGGAACTTGAAAATGTTCTCGAACGGTCTGTGTTATTGAGTGGGGGAGAACCGATTGATGGCGTTGCGATTCGGGAGCAAATCGCGAATGCACCGCAGCCCATGATCGAAAAGAGTCTGGTGAATAGCCCCAGCGCTGAGGGTTACCCCGTGACACTTTCTCTGACTGAAGTGACAGATGCTCATATTCAGAAAGTTTTGGATCATCACGGTGGAAACAAGACTCGTGCTGCTCGTGATCTGGGTGTAAACGTGAAAACCATCTACAACAGAACGGTGGCACGTGCGAAAGAGAATGAATCTTCAAACCCAGGAAGCGCGCTATAAGTAACTGAATACAGAGCGGGGAGGCTAGAGTCCGGTCGGGTCGATGACCAGAGCGATCATCTTGCCTCTCCGCTCGATTTGTATCACAACCGGTGCGCCCGAATTTAATTGACCCAGACTATTCGTATGCGACGAAATGACAGCTCCTATTGAAGAGAAGTCTATCGACTGGCCGTTGACCATTTTGAGTCGGTCGTCGTCTTTGAGCCCCACCTTGTCGAGCAAGCACCCCGCCTGAATATTGAAGATTTTAAGAGATCCATCTTCCATCAATTGGCTGGAAGCGTTCATCAACTCTTGTTGACACTCAGTACGATTTCCAAGTTTCTTCAGTAATGGGCGATTGATTCTGAAGACTTCCGATTGGGGAGTTCTTCTTGAGGAGGTGGGGCTTTCCGGATTCGGTGCAGGAAGCATATTCTCATTGAGAGAGTTGATCTGATCTGGAGTCAGGTTTTTACGTAGTTCTTCTATAGAAATACGCTCCGATTTGAGAGCCACATCTGGAATCGAACTCGGGAGCCCGATGACCAAACCCCAAGTGAGAGCCAAGAGCATAATGAGGGTCAATATACCCCAAAGAATTTTGTCGATGAGATTCAAGGAATTCTCCTTCTGATGGGCTCCACGGGGAGACCTGCCTGAGGTCCGACTATACTCGAAAGGCGGATTTGTTTCATGATTCCCCGAACTCGAGCGGGAATTCTAGCCGATTCAGTAATTAGGGTTTTGAGCCCAGTTGCCTGTATATGGGTGTGTATCGGAAGTAAGTCTCGAAGGTGAGGACTCCTAGGGCTGTTTGAGCCACCCGACCCCCTGCTTTGCCGATCCAATTGGGATCTGGGTCCCATGAGCCCCGCTGTTCTCCAACAGTGTGCTGCATTGGAAGTACGAATTCCTGCAAAGAAGAGTTCCAGGTATCCCACGCTGCTCCACCGACGTGAAAAAGGGCCAAGGTGGCTGTGTACCAATAGTACATCGATTGAGGTTCCCGATCCCAATCTTCACGTTCAGTAGGGGCGGGTAGATGTCTCAGCAGGTCAGCCGAGATTTGACGACTTTGAAGTGAGTGTGGAGATTCACCATGAATGATGCGAGTCAGGAGACCTACCGCATCGATCCCGTAACCTCCACGACCTCGACCTCTACCTCTGTCTGCATAAGTTGCTCGTCCAGAGGGTTTGATCGAACGTTGAAGAAAACGATTCAGTTTTTCAGTGAGGCGATGAGATGGAAGGAACCCCAGTTTGCGTCCTGCTTGTATCGCCAAGACTTGCCAGCCTGTGATGGAGAGATCATTTCGTAAAGTCGGAGAGGGAAAGTAATCCCAGCCACCACCCGGTTGTTGTGCCTCTTCGATGAAAGTCAGGGCGAGGAGAGCTTTCTTTTCAATGACGGGGTCCCGCATCAATTGAGCTGCTTCACATAAAGCGAATGTCGCGATGCCGTGATCGTACATATTGCGAGGTGAATCTCCTTTGGCACTTCGAATACACCCCGTCTTATCTTGGTGGTCGATCAGCCATGAAAGAGCAAGGAACGCGGACTGTTCTCTTGTACTTCCACTTGCAGAGGGGACGTGTCCATCTCCGAGAAGGGCGAGCAATGCCAAGCTTGTGATACCTGCTTGGTGCTCGGCATATCCAAGACCATCGCAGGGGTTTTCAGTATCGGCGCATCGCTTGTCAAAGCGTTCAGGTGCCCAATTCCCTTCCGGTGATTGATGTCGTATGAGCCAGTCGATTCCTGCGGCTACTGCGGATTCGGTTTGGGCATTTCCTCCGTGAAGAGAGAGGGCTTTCACTCTCCCTTTGCCGGTTCTTCCGGTGGGAGTGTGGGAAGAGTCTGCATCGGAAGAAAAGACTTTGGGTTGTGTTTGTGCCTCGGTGTTACCGGGAGGAGAGGGGTCGCTGATTTCTTCAGTATCAGGGACCGGGAGAACAGGTTTCTCTTCAGTGATTTCTGGTGGAGTCTTCTCCGGTGTTGGTGTTTCTTTTTCAGGTTGCGATTCTTCCCGAGGAATATAACGGATCACGAGTCGCGATGGCTCAGGGGGAGGGCTGGGTTGGGGTGTCAGGAACGGAATAAGAATGAGTAACAAGACCAGATGAAAGACGGCTGACCCCACTGTGGAGGCGAAGGGGTCCTCAGGAGTTTTAGCGATTTCTCTGGCAAGATGTTTTCCACGTTGGGGAGCGATACGGTTTGGTTTTGCGCTGCTTTTTCGGGAGGCTACTCGTTTGTTGTGGGGGGACGGAGATACGGGAAATTTCTTTTGGCTGGAAGCTCTAGGCGCCGTTTTCTTCTGGGAAGTCGCATCGACCCTCTTCTCTCTGGGGCGAAGGGGGGGCTTCGCTTTTTTGGGCGATCCCTTCTCAGCAGCTGGGTGATGTGTTTTGGGTGGAGGGTGATGTGCTTTGGGTGGAGAGTGAGATGGTTTCTCGGTGACGGACCGCCGACTCGTGGAGGGCGATGCCGACATCGAAGAGGGCTTTTTCCTCCACCGTGTCAGAAATCGGCGAAAAGCACCGATTTCACGGGAAAAGATGCGTTCTATCAGACGCCTCAATCGGTTCCTTCCCTCTCAAAGTACTCTGAGAGCCTTTTCGAGCCGTGTCAGTGGGTGGGAGCGACTTTAAACGGGAGGGAAGACCCTTCCCGAGATGCCGGCTGAAATATCCCATCCGGCTCAAAAACCTCTACGGGACCCCGAGCCACCCCTATATTGCAGTCCCGAATGAGTGAACGCCAGTCTCCTGAACTTGACTCCCCGAGACCTCGGGATACGATACCTTGCTGTTGCGAAGGCCTTTTGTGAATATGCTGTGGAAGTGGCGAGTTGCTCCTGACGGAGTCCATTTACCATTTTCTTCTCGGGGGGATTTATGACTCCTGAGATGATTCCGCAGGTTGCCTTTTCAGTGAAGGTGATTCCTGGAAAACAGGTCGATCCGATTCGACGGGGTCGTGTCATAGTTGGCACAAGTCGATGTGGGATCGTCAAGTTTTCTCGAGGTGTGAACCGGGATGTTCTCCCGGTTTATCACTGATAATGAACCCGGAGAAGGGTATTTGAGGTGATTTGATGAACTGGCTTGAAGTTTGCTTCAAGTCTCATGCCCTCCCTCCTTGATGGAGGGGACGACGTGAAAACAGTGGCATAGATATCACCGCAGTTTTGCAAGAGGTCTGGTGTAAGTGACAGCATGTGAGGATCAGAAAAGGGACGACAACGGGGAAAGCGAACAACGCACTCCTTCTTTCTCGACCCGTTTTCTCGACGCCTCAAAGTTGATTCTGACTGATGGAAATGAAGCAGACAGCCTCGGCTTTGGATATCCCATCCAAAGGTCGCCCAACGTGATGCCTTTTTAGTGGTGTCATGCATCCGAGGGAAAGGAGAGCCCCCGTGCTCGACGCTCAGAGGTTCACCGGATCCATCCGGCCGATACTTTTACTGATCATTTTGGCCACCGTTCTCGGGGGTTGCGATACCGGACAACGATTCGGAGCTCAATTTGGGGATCCAGTCATTACAGATCCTCCACCCGAGCCACCACCGCCGGTCTGTGACCAGCCACTGGTGAATGCGGTGGGCCCAGTCATCGGTCAGGCAGGAAGTTTGATCACCTTTACTGGGGTCAACTTCTCTGACACCCCCGGTGGTAACAGGGTTGTCATGTCCAGTTTCAGTGGAGAAGTTTCCATTGATGCTCTGATCATAAACTTCAATGTCACTCCCGAAGATCCCACGGATCCAGCCGCATGTGGTGCTGTGTCGACCTTGACCGCTATGGTTCCAGGTGGAGTGCGCAGCGGACCTGTCACTCTTTTCGTGGATGGCATCAATGCCGGTGCAGGTATCTTCACCGCAGCTCCCGAAATTATCGGGTATGCCGTCGGTGATGCGGGTAACCAACTTTTGAGCTATCCGGGAGGACCCGTCGTCACTCAGATCAATCCAGAAGTCGTCGTCATATATGGATACAACATGATCGGTGTCACAGGAGCCACAGTCGATGATGGAACTAATTCGATCCCTGTAGACAGCGTCACGACTGGAACTCCGAACACTGCCAACTACAACGTCCCGCCAGAGATGGAAGCGATCACCGTGGAGATTCCGGATGGCATCATTCCATCCGGTGACACCTCTGCCTTGAGGATGAGTCTGCAGGCTTCCACAACAGGTTTGCCTTTGAACAGTTCCAGTATTGACGTTCCTTTGGTCACAACGACGGCGCCCGGTGAATTTTCGGACATGCCTCCTTACGTGACAGCGGGTCTCGTTCCTGCTGGTGTTCGTTCGGGTGTCGTGCCCCTCAAATTTGTCGTGGGCTGTTTTCCTGCTAAAGGTCGCTTCGACTTCATTCCGGAGTTCGAAAATCCGGCCAACTCTGGGACTTGGCTACCTTGCTCGAGTTTTGACGATCCCACTTCCGATTTCTCAGGAGTTGGATTTTGTCCAGGAAGCCTGCTCTTGGCGGAGCAGACTCCTTACGCCGTCAATGGTGGTACGGAGATGGTCTTCATGTGGGACAGTTTCCTTGACCTTCCTGATACTGGCGGACCGACTCCGATTAGAATCAGAGTCGCCGCTGATAATCCCGTTCCTGTGACTGCGCTCAGTGATGATGCGGGCGTTTGGGAATCGGGGATTATGCTGATTCAAAATGACTCTTCCGTGATTGAGGGCGGTACGGTTTTCGAGCCTTTCGATAATCCAGCCAACTTCGATTTCTCAGGGGGCGGCACAGCGATTTGGGGATCAGGTCAACTGAGCTTTAATCCTGCATCCAACGAAACAAATTTCAGCGGTGATACAGGCCTCGGTACTGTCGACGTCGTGTTACAGGCTGAAAATGTTTACGAATTGAATCAGGGCAATGGCTCGATTTTCAACGTGACAGATGAGTTCAATGTGTTTGAGGTTCTTCCCATCGGCCCTGTGCCTGGGGAATTCCATTTACGAACCATGATCATTGAGCAGGGTGCGATTCTCACATTCCCGAATCCGCAGCCGACTCCATTGATCTTCCGTTGCGCAGGTACCGGAGATTCGAATGACCTCGTGTTCTCATTGGCCGCCAATCTCGATTTCTCGGGACAAGATGGAACCAATGGCGACAACAACAATGGAGGTTTAGGAGGTCTTCCCGGACCCGGTGGTGGTCAAGGGGGAGACGGCGGAACTATCACTGTCGACGGAGCGACTCAAACCGTCGACACCATCACTCCAGCTACCGATGGTGAGTTCGGAGGAACAGCCGGTAGCGATGTTGAAATCATCATTCCTGCAGCTATCTTTGTCGCCCGTCCCGGAAGCGGCGGCGGCGGCGGCGGTGGATCTGCGGGTGAAGATGCCATCAACGATAACTCCTTTACTTCAGTGAATCGCGGCTTCAACGGTCGCGGTGGTGCGCCCATCACTGACCCGCTGGGATTGAATCTTTCTGGTGGAGGCGGGGGAGCAGGTGGCGGATCAGGTATTCGTCGTCAGCCCACTACGGCTCCTCCGATTGTCAATAATGGCGGCGGTGGCGGAGGTGGTGGCGGTGCCATCATGGTCGTAGCCGATGGTGCTGTGCGTATCACGGGTGAAATTTTGCTCAATGGAGGCGCAGGCCTGACGGGCGTCGCCGGAGCGAACTCCGGAGCCGGTGGTGGAGGAGGCGGGGGAACTCTCGTCGTCCGTTCCAGTGGTAATCTGGAGATAGGATCGACAGCGATCATTTCCGCGATGGGTGGACCCGGCGGAAACCAGACGACAACAGGCAACTTGATGCAAGCCGGTGACGGAGGAGAAGGACTGGTTCTCTTTGAGAGTAACGGCAGTCTTGTGGCTCCCGGCTCGATCGAGGAGGATTCACTGAATCCAACCTCGGCTCAAAGTGTGGGTTCATCCTTCGGCATCTCTTCAGGGGCGATCGAAGTGGGTAACGGAACTCAACAAGTGACCTTTGGACTGGCGGGCTCTCCGTACCTGATTGATACCGATACCGGATCGATCACGGATAACACTGCGACAGATCTCGGAATTCTCGGAACAGATGGAATCTTTGAGTTCGCCTCACTCGTCGTTCAGGACGGTGTTGAAATTAATACTCAGGGATCGAATGCCCTGTTCCTGAGATCACAGGGATTGGTCAACATTGCAGGAACCATCGATTTGAGTGGGCAAGCGGGAGAAGCTCCCGATCTGGTTGCCGTTCCACCGACCGGTGGAGCCGGGGGTACTCCCGGACCTGGCGGAGGATTCGGCGGAGCGGGTGGATCGGTGACGGATGCGTCGACCTTTACTCCTGGATCTGATGGAGGAATCCCTCCAGGCGTTCCTGTCGAGTTGATTGATACAGGAGTTCCTCCTGGTGGCGATCCCGGTGGAACAGTTCCTCCCGACCTCATTGCAGCACCGACAGGGGGTCAATCCACTGCCGGAGAACTTCCCCTCTGTACAGTCGGAGGAGGCGGTGGCGGTGGATACGCCGAGGATGGGGCCAACGGTACGGGTGCAGGAAATTGCGATCCTGTCTTCCCTCTGGCCGGCGATGGCGGATCCAACTATGGCGCGAGCTCTTTCCTCGTTCCTGATCCACTGATTCCGGGGCAAAGCATCGCCCTTGAGGTGGGTGGAGTCGGCGGAGCAGGTGGAGGTGCCCTCTTTAATACGGGGACGACCACAGCATTGGCCAGTACTGGTGGCGGAGGTGGCGGAGGCTACCTTGAGATCACAGCAGGTGGGCCACTGACGATCCAAGCAACCGCATTGATCAAAGCACGTGGCGGTAACTCTTACTTCGCACCTGAAGGTTGCGGAGCCGGTGGAGCCGGAGCAGGTGGAGCGATTCGAGTCAGAGGCAAGAGTGTTGTCGTGATCGAGCCGGGTGCCACACTCGACGTCCGTGGTGGCGAAGCGAATACCATCGCACCCGGTGGCTTATCCTATGATATTTCCAACTCAACCTCCTCTGGGGGCGAGGGCTCTCCAGGTTGGGTCAGGGTGGAAACTCCTCTTGGCTTCGCTGATGGCATCAATGTTCAACCGGAACCGATCAATAATGAGTTCTTCTCCTTCAGCAAGGAATTGAGTTCTGCATTCTCGGTGCCGTATCGATTGGTGACAGATTCCGGGATTACTCTGGGTCTCAACGAAATCTCGAACGGTGTCTTTACGCAGATCTCCGGAGATGGTGGCAACCTTGGTAATCTGAAGGTTCTTTACGAAGGATTCGCTGTTAGTGATACCAGCGGTGGATTGATCGGACCCTCATTGGGAGTCGTGAGTGACCCCGCAGCTTTGGGCGATAGAGCTGAGGCGATTCGAATGATTTTCCTTCTCTATCAGGATTTTGCCGGGGGCAGTTTCGCTCCCACCCTAGACAGTGCTGAAATCGATTTTTCTGAACCGATTCCAGTTCCGTAAGAGTCTTCGCTCAAATAAAGCCCATTGGGCTGAATAAGGCCCTGCCGGTGCATATCGGCAGGGCCTTTTTTCTTCTCCGGTGTATTACTCGCAAGAGTCCCATGTGTCCCCTAATATTAGTAGGGTTGGGATCTTCCCCGGTGTCACGTTGACCCAGTGGTTGATCTTGGAACTCGAGACAAAAGGGGGACAATCCATGTCCAGAATCGTCCACGTCGTCGGTACCGGTACCATCGGTGAGCCGCTTATTGGGCTATTGTGTCACTTTAAGGAGAAACTCGGAATCGACGAGGTCACTTTCAATAAGCGAAGTCCTCTCTATACCGACAGATCCAAGGTGAAAACGCTTCTCGACAGAGGAGCGAAGTTGTCCACTTCTTCCGAGGCGATGTCAGGGTTTGAGAAGTTAGGATTGAATGCTTCTCTGGAAACTCGTGAAGCGATTGAGCGATCTGCGGTAGTCATCGACTGCACTCCTTCTGGAGCAGGACTTGCGAACAAGTCCGAATTCTATGAAGGCGCATCCAGCGTGAAGGGATTCATCGCTCAAGGATCCGAATTCGGATTCGGAAAGATGTACGCTCGCGGGATCAATGACGATGCTCTCATTCCAGGCGAAGACAGATTTTTGCATGTAGTTTCTTGCAATACTCACAACCTTGCTGCGATTCTCAAAACATTAGCCATGGATAATGGGCGTCAGCCTCAAAACCTTGTCTCAGCAGACTTTGTTTGTATGAGAAGAGCGAATGACGTGAGTCAGGATGCTGGATTTGCACCGTCTCCGCAGGTCGGCAAGCACAAGGATAAAGAGTTTGGCACACACCATGCCAGAGATGCCCATCATTTGTTCAAGACGATGAATCTCAACTATCAAAACCTTTTCTCCAGCGCTGTGAAATTGAACTCTCAGTACATGCACACATTGCGCTTCAGAATTCGCGTCGAGAAAGATACTTCAGTCGAAGAGCTTCTCCAGCTCATCAAAGAAAATGACCGCTTAGCGGTGACCTATAAGAAATCTGCAAATCAGGTGTTCAGCTTTGGCCGTGATCATGGATTCTTCGGAAGAATCTTGAATCAGACTGTGATCCCGCATGAGACCCTTTCTGTTGTGGATGGTCGCTGGATTACGGGATTCTGCTTTACACCTCAGGATGGAAACAGTCTGCTCTCGTCCGTGGCGAGCACGAACTGGCTGCTGGATCCGGAAGACTATGAGTCTCGACTGCAGGTGCTCAAGCCTTGGTTCTTTGAAGAGGTCTAAAAATTTCTCGGAAAGAGTCAGGGTTTGTCGACATTCTCCACTTCTCCAGTGGGAGGAATTCCCTCTTGGAGGAGTGGAGAAAGTTCGATTTCTCCACCTGGAATCAGGTCTAGCTCTAGCCAACTGAGAACATTCTCAATCGGGTCTTCGGCAATTCCTTGATTGCCCAACGGGTTCTCTTGAAGTGATTCAAGAGATTCCATAACGACCACATTTCCTAAAGGGAAATCTTTCTCCAGAACATTTTCCATCAGATCTATAGCGTCACTCATTCCCAATCGGGCGAGAGCGAGAGCCGCCGCTTCTCTTCGAAGGAGGGGGAGTGGAGTGGCCAAGAGATCTCTACGAAGTCGTTCTTCAATTTGAGATCTTTGTTGAGGAAGATCATGGAGTGATATCCCTTCGAGAGCTTCTAGTGCCAGAGCGGCGGTTTCGCCCTCAATATGGGAATCTTCTAGCATCTCTAGGATAGCTTCGAAGGCAGGGTCTCCAATGCGTTGCAAAGATCGAATTGAGATACGCTGAAGCATCTCATCTTCTTCCCGCAGAGCTTGGAGAAACACTGAAGTTGCTGGCGCACTTCTCAGTTCTCCAAGAATGAGAGCCATGCAAAGTTCTCCAGGAAGAAACCCATCTTTTTCATCGATCAATTCCTGAATTCGTTCAATCATCTCTTGCTCTAGTTCAGGATCGTCGAAGACAACATTGATGAGTGTCATACAGGTCTCGGTGACCTGATCGAGATCTCCATGAAAGAGATTCATGAGACGGGGATCGAGTTGGGGTGAGTTATTTTCATTCATATCGCTATTGTCTCTCTTCAACGACAGTAATTCCAGCATCCTGGTGTCATGTCATGAACATTACTCACTGGATTCGCCGGATTCTCTGCTGTTTCGAGGCTCTGGAGCCGCTATATTTCAGCCATGATTGACCCGACTTTAAATCTCTCTGTCAGCCCACGAATCTGGTTGGGTATCCCGGGTCTCCATGTCGATACAAAGACATGCGCCCTGCTGGAAGAAATTCAGCCGGGCGGCATCATTCTCTTCAGCAGAAATATTAAAGATCCGATACAGGTGGCCCGTCTCACCTCTGATCTTCGGCAGTTACTTGGCTCCCGCTTACATATCTGTATCGATCAGGAGGGTGGCAGGGTGGTCCGGTTTCCGGACGGACTGACATTCTTCCCTGGAAATCTAGCGCTAGGCTCCATGGCGATGAATGACTTTGAAAGAGCGAGTCAGTTGGCGTGGTTGCAAGGATGGTATTCCGGAGAAGAGCTTTCTGATTTGGGGATAGATGTCAATCTTGCTCCCTGCGTCGATCTGCTTTCGTCTCCCGAGTCGCGAGGAATAGGATCTCGTTCATTTGGCTCTCAACCCGAAATCGCAGGCCAGTTGGCTTCTGAAATCGGTGCCGGACACAGAGCTGCAGGGGTTCATGATTGCTGGAAGCATTTTCCAGGATTGGGTCGAGTGAAAGTGGATCCGCATTTCGGTCTACCGGTGACTCCAAAACAAGGGTGCGAAAATGATCTTCTTCCGTTTCAGAAAGCTGCTGTGTCCGGAGCCTCCATCGTCATGACAAGTCATGTGATCGCAGAAGCTTTCGATGCTCAACAACCTGTGACCACCTCGAAGACGGCACTTCGATCGCTACGAGAGGATCTTGGTTTTACGGGTGTCATCATGACGGATTGTATCGAGATGGGTGGAGTCTCTGATCAGCCCGTTGAGTCTGTTGTGAAAGGTGCCATCGAGGCCGGGCACGATATTATTCTCGTCAGTCATACGCCGGATATTCAGCGTCGAGTCTATCGGCATCTGCTGGAAATCATTCCCGAGGACTCACCGGAGCATATCGAGGCCCTCAAGAGAGTCTCGAGTCTCAGCAAAGAGCGTTCTTCGTCTGCTGTATTCAGCGCTGAAGAGAAGGATTCCAGAGTGACGGATTTATCCGCCAGTGAGGTGGCTCGTGAGATTTGCAGAGGGGGAGTTTCCTTGTTGTCGGGCGATCTACCGGAGTGTCCTTTGATAGGGGATTGGCTCCTGATGACTCCAGAGACACTTTCAGGGAGCCCAGTTGAGGACCCACTGCCGGTGAAAGAGTTAGACCTGTTGTTTCAAAATATTTCGGCTTGTTCTCATAAGGAGACGATCAGTGTCGATTTGGATAATGATCGTATTCACCAGGTGCTCGATGTTGCGAAGGAGTATGACGGAGTGATTCTCGCAGTGAAGGGAATTCGTCATCATCCACAACTTCAGTATTTTAAAGATCTTTGTACCGAGATGATTTCAAAACTGGTGATCGTACTTTTGGAAGATCCGAGAGACTTACAGTCGCTGAATTTGGAGACACCTTCTCGGAATGGCATTCCTGTATTGTGTGCTCATGGTGGAAGGTCTCTGCATTTAGAAACTCTTGCCGAGGTTCTTGAAGGAAAGTTGAATCCTACAAGAAGTAATCCGATCGATTGATCTGATTCAGGGCTGATTTTCCAGGAAGATATCATGGGCAAAAAAATACCCCGGATACCAGCTCAGGTATCCGGGGTATTTAACGAAGAATCTTAAGCGGTCCTACAGACGCACGTATTCGAAATCAACGTCCTGACCATTGATGCCCCGTGATGGTGGAGCGATCCAGTTGGCCATTTTTCCAGGCTCCGTCACAGGGTGCATGATCGAAGTGAGGAAAGCATTGTCTTCAGTGTTGAGCATCCAGTCATTCATGTTGGCACGGAACTCAGCTTCTGTGACCAAATTCCCTTCGGGATCGAAGTGGTGGTCGGAGTAGATGCCCTGTGCCCTATGGAACCTTCTGCTAGGAAGTCTCAGGCGGACATCTAAGCCACTCTTTTCAAGAGTTCTATTCCACTTCCGCAATGCTCTTTCACAATCAGCGATGTACTCCTCACGGAGAACTTCGTTGAGTGTATTTCTGTAAGGCATCTCTTCTTCTACGACGATTCCATTTTTGACGATGGGGATGATTTTTATCCCATCCTTCATAATGTGATCTTCATAACGGCCTTGCTCTTTGAAGCGTCCTTTGAGGCCCTCGCCGAAGAAGTTCGCAGCATTGGAAGAGATTTCTCCTCCAAAAAGATCCAAGCTGTAACTGAACCAGTAGTTGATGGACCTCTGAATCATGTCGAGAGGAATACCACCGGCGGTCATGGGATCGCCATCCGTTTCAACGGTCAGTTCTGCACTCCGTTTGATAATGCGGTCGATACCGGTTTCGCCGACGAACAGGTGGTGTGCTTCCTCGGTCAGCATGAACTCACAGGTACGAGCGAGTGGTTCGAAACCACTCTCTGCGAGAGAGGCTAACTGGAATTTTCCGTCTCTATCGGTGAAGTGGGTGAAACTGAAGAATGAAAGCCAGTGATCACAAGGCTCATTGAAGGCATTGAGGATACGGGGCTTGTCTTCATCTCCGCTTCTTCGGCTGAGAAGTTCTTCCGCTTCGTCCCGTCCATCTTTCCCGAAGAATCGGAATAGAAGGTAAACCATGGCCCAGAGATGTCTTCCCTCTTCCACATTGACCTGAAAGAGGTTCCTCATGTCATAGAGTGAAGGAGCGATACTCCCCAAGAATCTCTGCTGCTCTACCGATGCCGGCTCGGTGTCTGCCTGGGTGACGATGATGCGTCGCAGGTTGCCGCGGTATTCCCCCGGAATCTCTTTCCAAGTGGGTTTCCCCATATGGTCGCCAAATCCGATGGTCCGTTCTCCTCCTCCATCGGGAGCGAGGAAAATTCCCCATCTGTAGTCGGGCATTTGGACGTAATCGAAATTGGCCCAGCCTCCCGCTTCTACCGAGACCGCAGTCCTCAGGTAGATATCTTTAGTCTGGTAACCCACAGGTCCCATGTCATTCCACCACTCCATGTAGAGCGGGAGCCAATGTTCTAAGGCTCGCTGGAGTCGTTTGTCGCTGGAAAGATCAACGTTATTGGGTATCTTTCCGTTTTGATCTACTTTGCTCAAGTCAGTCCCCCGTTCAAACCCTGTCCCAGGCGAACTCCGGTCTTTCCGGACGTCCGTATAGGGTCAAGGCTCCATTAGGTCCAGTTGCATTGGGTCGAATGAATATCCAGTTTTGCCATGCACTCAGTCTTCCAAAGACTTTGCTCTTTGTGTTCTCCGGTCCGGAGAATCGCAAGTTCGCTTCCATTCCCGTGAGTGAGTCGGGCGAGAGGCTGACACGTTCGTCGATGGCAACGGGAACCATGTCTTCATAATCAAACTCGTCTAGAGCTTCTGTAATCAATCCCATCTCTTCCGCTTCGGATGCGTCCATGCGATCGAACTTTCCGAGGCAGCTTTCAAGTAATTCGACTTCACCCAAAAGCCTGCAAGCTTGGCGGGTGATTCCTGTCGTCATTGGCAGTATTCCTTCGTTGATGGGGGAGCGTTGTACTTCAATCCCATCTTCATCGAGCATGTACTGACGATCACAAGCGAGAGCCAGTTCGAGCATGGTTCCACCGAAGCAGGAGTCACCCTCGATCAGAGCGAAGAAACTGCATGAAGTTCTTTCAACGCGCTGAATGACGTGGCTGAGAAGATGTGTGATTTGATCGACGAGCCAGTCGCCTTGATGATCGATGAGGATCTGATCCCAAGCTTTGATATCTTCGAGTTGACCCTTTGTTTTCAGCAACACGAGACCTGTGTCATGACGATTGACTCTGAGGTCTAGGATTGCGTCTTCGAGTTCACGAGCGAAGAGAAGGGGCCAGAACTGATCGCCAGCAGCATGTATCGCCTCAGCGGAGTCTGGGGCTCCTTCAGCAGAAGGGACCTGGATCACCAACTGTGCTGTTCTGCGTGCATTATCGTATTCCACGTGAAGAGTGGAATATTTACGCGTGTTGTCCTCGTCGACAAATGGGATTTCATTGAGGGTGATCCCGGTTCTGTCTGCTCTCCCGGGACGCTGCTCCCTGTGGGAGACGAGGTGTGCCGCGAGGGTGTCATTGAATTTTGATTTGGGTGCGATGGCGTCGACCAGTCCCCACTGAACAGCTTTTTTTCCTTTGAATCCTTCGGCGAGGGTGCAGAAGACGTCTGCACGATCTCGTCGAACTTTTCGCTTGTCCACGAGTCGGGTCAATCCACCGGTTCCTGGAAGAACACCCAGTAGTGGAGTTTCAGGAAGGCTGACAGCGCTGTTGCCATCGTCTACGAGCCAAATCTCTTCGCAGGCGAGGGCCAACTCATAGCCACCTCCAGCGCAGGGTCCTGTGATTGCACAGACCGTAGCTACGTCTGCTTGACTGGCCCAATCTTCGAGTTCGCAACGAGTTTCGTTGGTGAACTTACAGAAGTTGACTTTCCAAGCGTGACTGGAAACTCCCAGCATATGAATATTGGCGCCGGCACAGAATACTTGTTCGTGTGCGCTGCTGACCACCAGTGATGTGATCTCGGGGTGTTCAAATCGCAGTCTTCTGACAATGTCTGCCAACTCGATGTCCACACCTAGATCATACGAGTTCAACTTTAACTCGTACCCGTCCTTGAGAGGATGGTCCGGATTCACGTCCATAAAGATGCGCATCTCCTGGCCATCTTTCTCGATCTGCCAGTGGCGATAACGCGACGGGTTCGTCTGCAGGGAGATGTTCTCCGATATATTTTCCAATGTATTGTCCCTTTCCTGGTCCAAAGACAGGCCTATCCGGGAGGATAAATCTGGCTGAGGGGCTTTCGTGTTCCCAGAGGGCCGGGTCATGGCTCTGTGGGGCACGGTCGTAGCCTCTCCATCCTGCATGAATGGGACATTCGGAGCAACCTTTACGGTCATTCCGGGGGGGTCTTTCTTGATCATTATCCTGTCATACGATTTGCTGGAGCAGTTGGGTAGGCTTGGGATATGATCAGGGCCTGTAGGCCGGCTACCTTTCCGGCTAAGAAAGGATGGATTCGCACCATGAGGCGGACCCTTCTACACTCAAAAATACACCGTGCGACGGTGACAGGCGCTGACCTCGATTACGAGGGCAGTGTGACCGTCGATACAGACCTCCTGGAGGCTTCGGATATCATTCCTGGCCAACAGGTGCATATTTGGAATATCACCCGAGGGACCCGAATCGTCACGTATGCTCTTCCGGGAGAAGCGGGATCCGGGACCATCTGCATCAATGGTGCAGCGGCCCATCAGAATGACCCAGGGGACTTGGTCATTATCGCCAGTTGGGTTGAGGTCGAGGAATCCCGAGCTCGGGCTCATAAGCCGAGGGTCGTCAGGGTGGATTCAAAAAACCGAATCACCGGCTCCGAGGAGGAAATTCCCGGTCCGGATCAACCTCTCGAGCCTGAAATCGATCTCACTCACTGATCGATTTTCTCGACTTGAATCACTCCGGAGCATCCGGAGGTGGGGGGCAATTGGAACAGCAAGATCATTCAGCCATGGAACATCAGCAGGTGTTCAAGAAACTTTCCGTCAATGGAGAGCCTCATTCAGTAGGTTTTTCCGTGCATCATTCATTACTTGAAGTGCTTCGAGAGCAGATGCAACTGACCGGCACTAAGCATGGTTGTGAACTCGGAGAATGTGGAACCTGTACGGTTCTAATTGATGGACAACCGGTCCTCAGCTGCCTTGAGTTGGCGGTCGAGTGTGAGGGTCGAGAGATCACGACCGTTGAGGGAATGATGATCGGCAATGATCTTCATCCTCTCCAGGAAGCATTCGCAGATCTGGGTGCCGCGCAATGTGGATACTGCACACCAGGAATCCTCATGACCGCGAAGGCCTTGCTTGAGGAAAACCCAGCGCCCACACGCGATGAGGTCGTTTCCGCCTTGGCAGGAAATCTCTGTCGCTGCACCGGGTATCACAAAATTCTGGAGGGTATTGACTGGGCCGCAGCAAAAATGCGCGGGGACGAAGATTTTCGTCCGCCACGGGAGGCCATCTATGGAGATCCTCTTCCAGGAGAGGAGCCTTCGGATGCATGAACCGAGAGAATCCAACGATAAGAAGGCTGAGCGAAAAAGCCCTTCTAATGATGACCTGAATCTTGTCGGCACTCCTTTTCGAAGAGTGGATGGACGTGCGAAGGTGACCGGGCAGACCCGTTTTGCCGATGATCTTACTTTCCCTCGAATGGTCCACATGAAATTGGTTCGTTCGACTGTTCCTCATGCACGCATCGTGAGTATCGACACCAGCGCTGCTGAAAAAATGCCCGGTGTTCTGGGTTTCTTGACCGGTGAATCGATGCCTCATCCGTTTGGCATTCTTCCGGTGAGTCAGGACGAGCATGCACTCTGCGTGGACAAGGTTCGATTTGTAGGTGATCCAGTTGTCGCCATCGCTGCCATCACTGAAGAGCAGGCATACGAGGCTTCACTCGTGGTCAAAGTCGAATATGAATCTTTAGAGACGATCTCGAATGTCGAGGAGGCGATCTCGACTCCCGAGCCGCGTATTCATGAATATGGCGATGAAGGTAATCTTCATAAGAAACTCTCGATGCAGTTCGGGGATACGGATGCCGGCTTTGAAGAAGCGGATGAGATTTTTGAAGACGTGATGTATTTCGAGGGCAATACTCATCTGCCGATGGAGCAACACGCGACTGTGGCTCTGACTGAGGAAACAGATCGAGTTACGGTTTATTCCTCGACGCAGACGCCTCATTACTTGCATCGATCTCTGACAAAAGTACTGGAGATTCCAGCGGCTAGAATCAGAGTCATCGCTTGTCCTAATGGGGGTGGTTTTGGCGGTAAGAGTGATCCTTTCAACCATGAGATCTGCGCCGCAAAAATGTCCCTGAAGCTGGGACGTCCAGTGAAGATCAGTCTCTCTCGGGAAGAGGTCTTTTACTGCCACAGAGGTCGTCACCCCGTATTGATGAAAATCAAAACCGGTGTGAAAAAAGATGGAACCTTAACCTCCCAGCATCTGCAAACGGCTCTCGATGGAGGGGCTTACGGCAGTTACGGAGTGGCGAGCACTTATTACACAGGTGCTTTGCAAACAGTGACCTACAACCTTCCTAAATATCGATTCGATAGTATTCGTGCCTTCACCAATAAAGCTCCTTGTGGCCCCAAGCGTGGTCATGGAACGCCGCAACCCCGTTTTGCATACGAGGTTCATCTCGATAAGATTGCGCACAAGTTAGGTATCGATCCTGCAGAAATACGAATGCAGCAACTCGTCGATCCAGAGAGTGTGACATCGAATTGGCTCAAAGTGGGTTCGATGGGATTGGGCAAATGTATCGAAGCTGTGGTGGAAGGCAGTGGGTGGAAGGAACGCCACGGCAATCTTCCGGATGGTCATGGCCTAGGTCTCGCCTGTGGTTCTTATCTGAGCGGCGCAGGTTTGCCCATCTATTGGAATCACATGCCTCAGTCAGGTGTTCAACTTCAATTGGACAGGTCAGGGGGAGTCGCCCTCTTCTGTGGAGAAACAGAGATCGGCCAAGGATCTGATTCCGTTATCGCGGCGATCACTGCTGAGGTTCTGGGCATCGACCTTAAAGATATTCGATTGTGCGTGGCAGATACCGATCTGACTCCCGTCGATCTGGGCAGCTACTCCTCCAGAGTGACACTGATGGCGGGCAATGCTGCCTTGCAGGCTGCGGAGCGAGCTCGTGATCTGGTGGCCAAAGGAGCCGCAGAAGAACTGAAGGTTCCTGCAAAGGAACTGGTCTTCGCTGAAGGACGTGTTTTTCATGGAGAAAATCCTGATACGAGCATGTCCTGGCAGGATGCCGTGATTGCAGCAGAATCCCGCTTCGGAACTTTGGGAACGACCGGCAGTTACGTTCCTCCTCGTTCGCCGGGCCGATACCGGGGAGCAGGAGTCGGTCCTTCACCTGCCTATAGTTATAGTGCAGCGGTGGTCGAAACCCGGGTCGATCGTGAGACCGGCATCTATCGCGTCGAGCACGTATGGATGGCTCATGACGTGGGTAAATGCATCAATCCAGCGATGGTCATGGGGCAGATTGAGGGCAGTGTCTACATGGGACTGGGTGAAGCGATGATGGAAGAACAAGTTTACAGACGTCTTCCCAAGAAAAGATCCAACGCCCTTGTCCATAAGCATCCCTCACTTTTGGAATATAAGAGTCCGACCTTTGCAGATATGCCCCCAGTGACCTCATACATCATCGAAGACCCCGATCCCAATGGCCCGTTTGGCGCAAAGGAAGTGGGACAGGGTCCTCTGTTACCCATGATGCCTGCTGTCGCCAACTCGATCTTCGACGCGGTCGGAGTTCGCGTGGATCAGGTTCCCATCGCTCCGCATATGGTACGTCAGGCGATCGAAGCGAAAGATAAGGGGAAGGAAGGCCGTTTCGGGCCGAAGTCATTCCCCGAGATTGATTTTGGTACCCCGCTCAGAGTTCCGACTCCCGAAGAAGGTGGCGACGGTAAGGCCGTCAACATCGATGAAGCCGGAGTTCGTGATGGTACGGGGACTATGACTGAGAGAACAGATGCCGTGAAAGGAGGTGAGTGATGCTGAGACTCCCTGCGTTTTCATTCCACTCTCCTGAGACAGTGACTGAAGCGGCTCGCATTCTTGCGCAAGATCCTGGAAACACTCGGGTTGTTGCCGGCGGGACAGACCTTTGGCCCAACATGAAACGGCGTCACCAAGGGGCGAAGACGATCGTTTCCTTGCGCTCCATCCCAGAAATGAACGGGATCTGTGTCGATGATAAAGGCGGTGTCGTCATCGGAGCGACAACGACTCTTGATACCATCATTCGCAATGAAACGATGCAAGAGAAGTACCCGACGCTCGTGAAAGCGATCACCAGTATTTCAAGTCCGGTCCTTCGGAATGCCGGCACTATCGGGGGGAACTTGTGCCTCGATACCCGCTGCACCTACTACAACCAGAACGAAGAGTGGCGCCGGAGTATCTCCTACTGCATGAAAGCGGAAGGAGATGTTTGTTGGGTTGCTCCGAGTAGTCCTCGTTGTTGGGCGGTTTCCAGTGGTGATTCGGTTCCGATGCTGTGTGCATTAGGTGCAGAGATTTCACTTCACTCAGCCGATGGTGAGAGGGTGTTACCTCTCGCCGAATTGTTCAATGACGATGGTATGGATTACCTTTCCAAGCGGCCCGACGAAATATTGACGAGGGTTAGGATTCCTGCACCTTCCGGTGAACGCACTGGATATTGGAAATTACGCCGTCGGGGCTCCATCGACTATGGAGTGTTGAGCGTTGCAGCCGCCGCCTGGTGTAGTGGTGAGACCACCGATCGCATCGAGCTTTGGCTCGGTTCAGTGGGGAGTACCCCTGTCAGATGCGATGCGAGTATCGATCATTTGACGGGAAAGCCCCTGACTGCAGAAACCATTGCCGAAGCAGCGGCCATGGCTCGCAAAGGTGATGGTGCCAACCCTCTCGGGAACACCGACTTCGCCCCCCAATGGCGCGGCAAGATGATCGAGAAGTACGTCGAGGCTGTCCTTCGGGAAGTCGCAGGCTTACCGGTGGAGCGACTCGCTCCTCACCACGGTTGATACGAAGGGTATACATATGCCTGCTGGGGATCGATTGAAGAAGATCGAAATATCCGATTTGAGAAGTGGCAACGAATCAGCATGGAATGATTTCTACGCATTGACCCATCTCAAGTTGGAACGGAATCTCCGTTTTATTTTAAAGAAGGGTTTCGAAAACACCGACCCTGGACTTCTCGAAGACATCAAGAGTGCGTGGTTGCTGAAGTTTTGGACGCGATTGATCAAACGAAAAATTGACATCAATCCTGCAGGGGCCTTGCTCGACATGAGGAGTATTAGAAATTTTGTGATCGATCATTTCAAACACAAAGACGCAGTAAGGGACTTGATCGAGCGAAAAGGGACATTGATCTCATGGTCTTCCACCGATTTGGGACCTGCATGGGTTGGTGAAGAAGTTGTTGATATTGAAAAGGCGTTCTACGTCGGATTCTCGAGGTGGAAAAACGACATTAATTTTGTAGGGCATCAAAAATCAAAGATTCGCTCTCCCTTCTTGCAGGTAGCTGCTTTGGAAATGAATTTCAATAACCTGGAGGAGGCGGCGAAACGCTCGGATCTATTGAGTCTCGAAAATGTCCGTCAATATTACCGACTGCTGGAGCGATCCTATGAAACCCTGTCCGGTTATCTTGGAAAAGCGTATTCAGAAGCAGCTTTAGATCAGGTTCCAGAGCAGTTCATGCTTTCTCCATGGCTGGATTCAGCGATTGCCTGTTCACCCTATCTCTACGCTCCAGAATGGGTGTACACCTCGGATGCTCCCGAGGAAGTGAAGGTTCACAGGCGAATTCACATCGATACATTGAAATGTGATTCATGTATGAGTTGGGTGGGGAAAACATTCGAGGAAGAGCGTGAGAACCCGATTATTCGAGATCTGACACAACAAACTATTCGAACTATTACAGGGATATAAGATCCCCTAAGTCTAAAATCTGAAGCGTATTACGTGCCTCGGCTTGCTTCCGCCCCGAAAAAATTCAACTTTCTTGAAAACAATTTGTCAATTCAGTCTCCGACGATCGGCATTACTTATGAACACGGGATTCAAGTCCCGCCAATTGAGTAAAATAGATAGGAGAGCAGATGTTTGCTTCATTTAAGACATTGTTGTGTGTGTTGGTTGGATTGGTCGCTACTGGATACTTTGTATTTGGAACTGAAATGGTTCCCTACACGAAGACAGCAGTCAAATCCGTTCGTGGATCAGTCAAGGAGGCGATTGGAACAGATTTCGATCTGGACAGGGCTTCAATGGAGTTGGACGAATCCCAGGTAGAGCTTCAGGAGTTCCGAAAAAAAGTCGCTGAATTGGAAGTGGACCTGGAAGACCAAGAGTCCCGTATGAGAGTGACGCAAGAGGAGATCGAAAGTCTGGAAGCCGAAGTGGGCGGTTTGACGACGGCCTATGAGAACTCCGGTTATGGGGCCGTGAATGACGTCCGTTGGAAAGGTCTTCAACTGACCGCCAAGCAAGCTGAAAATCGCCTGAACTCGTGTCTACAGAGGCTGGAATACCTCGGCAATCACAACGAGATCCTCGTGAAAGTCATTGCTGAACGCAAGGAAACCCTGAATACAGCAGAGCAAGTTCTGAACCAGGGGGTCAACAGGAGAGAGGAGTTGGCATTGTTGCTGGAGTCCTGCAGATTTGAACTGGAGTGCGACAAGATCATGGGATCAAGCCTTGATTTTGAATATGCAAGCGGATCATTGGGCGAGGCGGAGCAAATCCTCTCTCAGGCATCGAAAAACTCACGGGTCAACAAAAAGGTTCGAGAAGGAAACAAGGTCGATTTTGTCCTGAATAGATCAACCGGTGTATCAGGGGCAGAATTGGTGAAAAAAGCCAGAAGCCGAAATGGTTCCCGAGTTGTAGTTATAAATGAGCGCTAGCATGAACTATAAATAGATAATCTCCCCTTGTAAGGGTAGATTTTTTGGGGAAAAATGCTTCGATCTGCACTTTTGCGATCGAAGCATTTTTTCGTATGGAGTTGGTTAATGTGTCGTTAAATAATGACGTAAATCAAAAAAAAGATGACCTATTGGAGCCATTGCCTCGAATGGCTCCATGTACGCAAAAACTCCACGTTATGATTCCCGAATTCGAAGGATTCAGAAAAGATCTTAGGGCCTGTTTCCTCGTCACAGAGAAAACAGGAAGCAAAGATAATGCCAGCACCCAGTTAGAATACAAATTACCAATCGGTGAAGGACGATCACCCGAATACAGAATGCAAAACATTATTAATGGCGCGGAAAAGAATCCAGGCAGTTACAAAAATTTTTATGTGAACTGGATCAGGAATTCAATTTTTGAAGACCCCGAGATCGTAAAGAACTTGCTGAATGCCATTATCCTGAACGCGCACTGTCCAGAGGCTGTCGTACATGCAAAAACAGGTTTGGTCCGGCCAGATGGAGTGACAGTATTCTTGTGCATTGTCATGTCGGCAAATAAGGAAATGCTAGATTTTTTCAATAAGATCAATCTTTTGAAGACCGCAAGAAAATGGATGAAGAGCAGGCCATTGAATACGGCAGACATCTTGGCACTGTCATTGTTCGAAAAAAGGGTCAATCCAGAAATTGTCGAAAATTATTATCCCGAAATATTGAAACTCGTTGATGGTTGGCAGTCGTTTTATTCGGGGCTGACAAAAAATACGGAGGCATTCAATAAAAGCTGGTTCTATGAGAACCCTGCATGGAATGAAATCTTTGATATGCAGCTACTTCGCGGAGTGAGGCGGAAAATTGGGAGAAGGTTGGATTGGAAAACCCAGCGGAAATCGAGTTTCGAGAATCTTTGTCCACCTTCTGAGATTACCCAGCCTGTACCGATGGGATTTGTTTGGGTTTGCATGGAGTTTATCGACAGGCACATCGATGATTTGCTTTCATACGATGCGGAAAAATCAATTCCTGAACTCAAGGGACTGATTAACCATTACTTGGGTAAAGATAAAAAATCACCTCTACTTCAAGAGACTCAGGATTCTACTACGGAATTTGAAGAAATCATGGGCGTACTTGATCCCAAGTCGGATTTTTATGAGCTTGCTACGAAAAGATTTGGTGACTACCGCGACAAAATAGATAATTACGAACAGTCTCTGAAAGAAAAGAAAACTTCCCCAAAGCAAGATATCCCATTTTGGGGGATCTGAAGAAATACAGGATTTTGAATGAGTAAAAAAAATACCACAGGCGCCAAGGAATTTCTGGATACAGTGCGAACTGCTGCTTCGGAAGATATAACTTTCAAAGATTACAAACAAAACGAAGCCGCATTGAAAAAAGCAAAAATTTCTGAATTAGACGCTGGAGCAAAAGTCTGTATTGCCAGAATCCAGAGTCTGGTGAAAGAACTAAAGCAAAAGTTTGTCGGCAGAGATGAAGCCATCGAATGCAGTATTGTTTCGTTGATGACAGGTGTCCCATGTTTGTTGATTGGCCCTCCTGGAGTGGCCAAGTCAATGATACTTAGTGAGATAAAGAAAAAATTGGGTGGTGACGCCAAGAATTTTGAATATCTATTAACCAAGTTTACCACTCCTGAAGAACTTTTCGGAATTGCCAAACTGGAAGAAATGAAGCAGGGCTCCATAATTAGGGATACGTCAGGTAAGCTTCCGGAATCTGATCTTGTTTTTATAGACGAGGTTTTCAGAGGGAGTTCTCAAATACTTAATTCCCTTTTGACAGTGTCAAATGAGAAGATTTATCACAATCCAACTCCAATACCTCTTCCAATGCTTTCGCTGGTTGGTGCAACGAACACGCCTAACAGCGATCCCGATTTGGAAGCATTTTACGATAGATTTCCCATTCGATTATTGATGACCAGTGTTTTTGATTCTGACGAAAATCAGCAATCCAAGTCCAGTCTTGCAGGGACACTGTTAAAGAAATCAGCTGAAATCCGGGCTGAAGTGAGGCTTGAAAACAAAAGCAATAAAGACATTCGATGTTCAGCGAATGATTTCCGGCTGACGAAAACATTTTTGGAAAAACATGCATTTGAAAAAACTGGGGTTCATGCCGAGTTCTCGAAGTTGTTCATGGATTTAAGAAAGTTCATGAAATATTCAGATCGTTCTATGTATCAGTTGTATTTGTTTGGATTGGGCTACTGTGCTCTGATCGGTAAGGGTGGAGACAATATTGACATGCAGCATATGGGGAGAATTTTTGAATGGACTTGCGACACCGAGATGGCCCAACAAAGAGTTAGCCAGAAGAGACTTGAAAGCGCAACGGACGTTGCTGGAGACAGAAGACCTTGATGGGCGAACTTCACTGTTATCCCGTGACCAGTTCCCCGATTGAGATCGATCAGCGAATCGTTGATAGTTTTATCAAACGTTATTCGTGGTGGCAAACACGGGGAGGTCAGCCCTTGCCAACCGGGGTGCTCCTTGATTGCTTCATTCTATCCAACCGAAATCCGGACTACGAATTTCCACTAAAAAAAGTTCAGCAATGTATGCACAGTATTTGGTCTGGAGGCCTCCGAGTTACAGCAAACAACTACCATCAGCACTGGTTGAAAATGTGGTCCACCAGGCATTATGAGTTTTCTTGGCAGGACATGGCTGAAGAAGCCGTTGTTTCAGGGGATTGGAAAAAGAAATCTGAAAATTATGAGTTCAAAAAATGCGTTTCTTTGGATGAAATGGCTGAAACTGCAGCTCTCGAATTGAACGAGGAGTGGGTGCAGGATTGCTATGGTTTCTTATCGGGAAGCAGCGGACTTGTTCAAGGTGAGACTATTAATCTGGATGATAAATTAAAAATTGGTTCTCGCTTGCTTGTGATGGACTCAGTTAGGAAATCTACCAATCGCAAAAACAAACAAGGCTCATTTTACCCAACTTCTAAGCATGGAGTTGACCTTTGGGCTTTAGATTATGTTGATGATAGCGAAGTGAAAAGGTCTGAGTTATTCAGGTACGAAAACAGGACGCAAACTCACAAAGATGGAGACCGGGAACGACATTCAAATAATGGATTGTTTTTGGAGACTGGTGTTGGAAGTTTTCCAGAAAACCCCATGAGTTTACATGCGTCTGAATTTCTTGTTGCTGAGGAGCTACCAGACATGTTCGATCAAAAAGTAATTGAAAACAGAATTCAACGCAGCTACTACAATCAACCTGAGCCTCGTCATCGTAGGCCGAACTTCAAACTGATCATTGAAGTTGACGAGTATCCAAAGCTATTTCGCCTGATTGAAAAAGAATCGATGGGTGTTGAGCTTAAAAAGAACAACACGCCTACAATAAATTCATATCTAAATGCGATTCTTTATCTAGTTTCGATGAAAATGGCGCTCAATAGTCAGGCAAGAGGTTGGAACATGTGGATTCAGTATCGTAGAAAAAGGTGCTTTGACTATGACAGGGAATTCAAAACCAGCTTCTACAGGATTGATGGACTAAAAAAAGATGCTGAATCTTTATCATTGAAATTGAGATCGGAACTGGCTGAGTTGTTCTTCATGACTGAAAACGACATGGGCGAAAGTGGTAATGTAAAGATGCCGCTGAACCCGGTTGAACTTTTATTAAAAGTTTCAGACCAAAAAATTATGCAAGAATACGACGAGCGTGGAAAAGGAATATATTTAACCCTTGATCTCGCCAAGTCCTCGAATGGCACTTTCATATCAGGCTTTGTTGGAAACGAAAGTCGTTCAATCAAAGAAGATGAAACACCGAAACATGTTGCACGAACGATCTATGACGAATTGTTCAAAATCATTGAGCAAGGGGAATCCGCATGAACGAAACTTCTACATTGAGCACCCAGGAATCACTGATCAAGTCTTGGGATAACCACAATGACATTAGTTCGCTTTCCTTCAAGTTGAATGATTCGGGTCAGGTAGTAGGAATAATCCAGGATGGTAATGAATTGGCTGGTGAGCAATGGCTCGATTCAATTCCCATGATGCAGACACGGAATCTGATAGGACGGAATATAGACCGTGGCTTGCTGGTTCCAAAACAACATTCTGATGTTGCAGAACAGAATGAGTTTTTAAGTAAGTTGTTTGACTGGACGATTGAGGAGAGGCTTGCAAAAGGGCTTGTTGGTTCTTTGACCGATCAGGAATTGAGCGTTTACCTAATTGAGAGAATCATTGGCCAATCAAGTATTTACGCTGATCTTATATCAGATGATCTTCCCAACACTGATTCTCCTTTTCATTTCCTTGTTGAGCTCGTATCCGGGAGTGAAATATGGCTTCCTTTGTACTGTACTGCTCCAATGGGGATAATGAGCGTTGAGTTGGCGGGGAAGCTTCTAGGGCAACTTGGTGTCATTCACAAAAGAGAGAAAAGTCGCCAACCCATTGCAATGTGGCTGCCTAAAAACAAAGGTAATTTCTTGGATTTTGAAACTTCTGGAGCTGTAGAAACAGTTCCTCCAAAAAGTTCCACTGATCTAAGTGAAAAATATGAGGTCGGAAATGAATCTTGCAAAATTCCTGTTCAATTGGTCAGGAAAACCAATGAGCTCAACATAGGTCAACGTGTGACAAAGGAGCGTATTTATTGCTTTACCGACGAATATCAAGAAGGTTTCAGTGGTAAAGAAAAAGCTCCTCCCATTCCCCCTGGGATTTTACTTTTGGCTGATCTCCATATGTCAGAGAAAAGAACATTCAGTTACCAATGCACATCGAGGGAATACGGAAGAGTTAAATACAGAAACCACTATTTTCAGGAGGTTGTGGCAGGAAATGAAAATTTTGTATCAGATGTCGAAGATCTTATGGTCGAAAAAATCTATGAACTACCGAGTGTTTTTGAGAAAGAAGGTTTTAAGGTTTACCTAGAGAGTGATTGTTCGTTTTATCCTAATATTGAAAATTTCGACAATAATGCCATAAAAAAGTTTCTTGTTGGTTTTCTGAGTTGTGAGGAAGAATCCGATTCCGAATCTTTGAAAAGCAGTATCAATCTTTACAAATTGTCAAAAAATAAGCCCATCGAAAGAATCATCCTTAAAGACGAAAATTGGCAACCTCTCGAAAAGGTAATCGATCCGATTATTAAAGGGCTTTCACCTGATTTATATTTGGAGGCATCAGAATCATATTTGGTCACTGACGCTGCAAATAGACTTAAAACGAGTGGGAATATATACATTCAGTTCCTAGAAAAAACGGTGCTTAACGAACTCGAGATGAGTTCCAAAAAAGTTTTAGCCAAGATAACCAAATATCTCTCTGAAATTGATAATGATCTGAATGCGATACAGACCCATTTAATTGAGATTTCAGAGATTCGTCGAGAGTCAAAATCTGCGATATCTGAGTTCCTGTCTTCTGAATGGGATGATTTTTATCAAAAAATATATAAATTCCATTCACAAATATTAGAAAAAGTGAATTCATGGAATATTGATAATTTGAAAGTTATTGGGCAGAGAAATTCAACTTTGGTTGAAGTTCAATCCAAGGTTGCTCAATCAAAAGAAAACATTAAGAGCGCTGTTGTAGAACTTAAAGAGTTGAACTCAGTTCTCGAAAAAGACGTTTCAACCTTGGAAAAACTCACCTTAGAAGTGGGTTTATTAAGGAATGATTCAGAAAAACTGTGGCTCAATTCAAAAAAGCGACGGGAAAAGGCGGAAACTGATTTGTTGACGTATCAGAACGAATCAGATGTGTTTTCTGAAAAGGTGAAAAAAAATTCAGAATACATGGATTCAGCCAGTCGCAAAGTCACTCAACTACAGGAATCTGTAGACAAAAAAATCGAGAAACTCAATATCGAATACGAAGACCTTTCAGCTCTTAAAATGAATTTGATGAGGTCTCAAGATAGTTGCAGATCTCTTATCCAGGAGGTTGAACAGCAGAAGGGGCAAATTGAAACTGAAAAAAAGCGTTTAACAAAACTGGAAAATGAGTATCAGTCAAAAAATCATCCAAAGGTTAAGGTTGATTTGGCTGAGGTGCAAAATCAGGTAAACCGCAAGGAAAGCCAGATTATTGAAGTGAATAAACAGATTAAGATCATTGAGGAAAAGAGGAATGAGCATTCAGCATTGATTTCAGAGTTTAAGGATCGAACTCAAGAAGAAGCAGCATTGAGAACTAAATTAAATAAATTTTTAAAAGGTGTTAATGGACCGGCTGAGCTGGAAATGTCTATTGAACGTTTAAAGATCACGACTGAGTTATTGACAGAAATGAATGTGTGGAAAGATGATTTGTTCAACGTTTCTGAGTTGTCTTCTTTGACCAATGAAGAGATTTCTGCGATTCATGAGATTCATAGGCGTATTGATCCTTTGATGTCGAAAATGAGAACTAGTCCCCTGAAGCGCCGATTAAAGTTGGTCTTTAAACCCGTTCAGGATTTCATTTCTAAATTTAAGAAAAATCGTTGATGAATGTTTTCTGAGTTTAAAGAAACCTATCTAGTAATTTCCGGTAAATCTATTCAAGCATTCAAGGTATTGCTTGGTTGGTCCATGGATATGACTAAACGGTCCAATGCTGATAGAGACAGGTCAAGGGTATCTCATGACCAAGCGGAAGAAGAAAAAAAGAGCATCTATCAGGAGTTGCATCGTTGGAAAGTTGAACTTTCCGGACATGCAGAACAAATACGTGGGATAAATGACGTCTTTACTCAAGAAGTTGACCAAGATTTGACTAGATTTCGGATCCAGGAGATCGATCCAATTTTGGATCTGTCTGATCGCGCCAAATTACGTGGTGACGAAGTGCTCTTGGAATCAAAAAGAGTTCTTAATTCTTTAGATGTACAGATAAAGCGATCTCGTGAATTTGCGGTTTCGTTAAATAAATTCTTTTCTGAAAAAGAGACGAGGCATAAGGAGCAGGAGTCGAACTTTGGATCCACTCGTTTCTCGTTTGCTGAATCTGATAAGAAGTTTGTCGCCAACGCCAACATTCTTCGTCGACGTATATCCATTGGGAATTCCCGATTAGCAGCTGTTGAAAAGCTTCTTGAAGAAATTGAGGAGTTGTCTTCTTTGACCAATGAAGAGATTTCTGCGATTCATGAGATTCATAGGCGTATTGATCCTTTGATGTCGAAAATGAGAACTAGTCCCCTGAAGCGCCGATTAAAGTTGGTCTTTAAACCCGTTCAGGATTTCATTTCTAAATTTAAGAAAAATCGTTGATGAATGTTTTCTGAGTTTAAAGAAACCTATCTAGTAATTTCCGGTAAATCTATTCAAGCATTCAAGGTATTGCTTGGTTGGTCCATGGATATGACTAAACGGTCCAATGCTGATAGAGACAGGTCAAGGGTATCTCATGACCAAGCGGAAGAAGAAAAAAAGAGCATCTATCAGGAGTTGCATCGTTGGAAAGTTGAACTTTCCGGACATGCAGAACAAATACGTGGGATAAATGACGTCTTTACTCAAGAAGTTGACCAAGATTTGACTAGATTTCGGATCCAGGAGATCGATCCAATTTTGGATCTGTCTGATCGCGCCAAATTACGTGGTGACGAAGTGCTCTTGGAATCAAAAAGAGTTCTTAATTCTTTAGATGTACAGATAAAGCGATCTCGTGAATTTGCGGTTTCGTTAAATAAATTCTTTTCTGAAAAAGAGACGAGGCATAAGGAGCAGGAGTCGAACTTTGGATCCACTCGTTTCTCGTTTGCTGAATCTGATAAGAAGTTTGTCGCCAACGCCAACATTCTTCGTCGACGTATATCCATTGGGAATTCCCGATTAGCAGCTGTTGAAAAGCTTCTTGAAGAAATTGAGGAGTTGGCTGATGTATAGTGAGTTAATTCATTGGATCGATACTGTTTTGTTGTTCGACTACTGGCCCCTGAGTTTTTCATTGATTTTGTTTACGTTTATAATTTCTTCTCCGTGGAGGCTTTTTCGAAACAAAAATATTTACATTAAGAGCCAGGTGTTGATTGCGGTCCATTTTCTTTGTTTGGCCACATCGTCATTTTTTCTTTACCGATATATTTTTGTTGTGGACTTGATTAATAAGGCAGATATTTACTTTTCTTTTTACATTCTATTTTTCGCAGTTTTGTTAGTGGGGAAGTTGTTTGGTAAAAAGATTTTTGATTATGTGTTAAGTCTATTTAAAAACAGTATTTCTTTGACTGATTTCTATGTGAGGTTCTTGTGCAGACTTAATAAGAAAAATACTTTGTCCAGCCTTATCTCTACTCGTTTATTTTTCATCGCGCCATTTGGAAATGTAGTCGAAAGACGAATTCATTATCACCTCAATAACATTGAAAAAATAAAGGGTAACCTTGTTCCTTTGGCAGGAATCTCTAATGAAACAAAGAGTGTATTAGAAGATGACTCTACTGATTCAGTGAAAGACGATGAAGCTCCTGTCATTGATAGAGGCTCAAATAAAGTTGGTAACCTTATTAGGGGTAGTGATAGACATTTACCCTTTTTGTTAGATCATTCGCTAACGTTGTCTCGATTGGCTCGAACCAGAGAACCCGTTTATTCATGCAGTCGATCATTGGATTCTGAAATCACACCTTCGAAGCAAGTCTATAAAGGAGATCGTGGAAGAATCCAAATTGATGATTTTGCTAAGCGTTTTGATTCATACCTTTTAAATCACGATTTCGAGGGTGGTGGTAATGTCCCCTGGTCTGCAACTGCCTATGACGATGTATTTCTATTAGAAACACAGACCTTTAGCTGGTGTTTATTGTTAAGAATTTTTTATTCTGGAGGTCGAAAATCAGAATCTTTTTCTAGATATTCAGATTTGTTTGAAGTTTGGGTGGATCATTTAAGTCGCATTCATGAAAAAAAATCTACTGGTGATTTTGAAATGTCGGGTTTGGAGAACAGTTTAATTCAAGAGCATAAAGACATGGTTGGTACTCTTCTTGATCTAGGAAGTCGTCGACATGATATGTCCAGTTCTGATTTCAAATATTGGACATCTAGGTATTACGATACACTGGATTATTTGTCCAAAGACGATCTCAGCTTTGATAACGCATTTGATATAGATATTGTAAAAACTATTTTCATTGCTTTATATTTCAAAGAACATCATATGCACACTTGGGCTCAAAATATATTGTCACGTGTTGTTCACCTTGTTTCTTTTCGAAAGCCTGAGTCGCCTGTCAGAGCGCTTCTAGCGAGGCTTTACTATAATATCACTTTGGAGATTCATAAAGGGAGCGAAGATCCAGGTGAAGACGACGATTCTTTTAATCATATTAAATGGTCTTCAAGCAGATTGAATAACGCTATCCACAGTTTTGAGAAGTCTCATATTGGTAAAAGTAGATTTGACTGAAATCGGAATAACTTTTGTTTTAAACGTTGGGGATCATGAAAAAAAATCAAACAATTAAAGACAGTTTCCACCAAAATCTGGAACTTGAAGATTTCTCCGCTCTTCAAGATGATCGTTCTTTGTTGAGTGGTTTATTGCTTTATGCATGTTTGATCATTGTGTCCATGATTCTTTTTTTCATTTTTTACATCGAAAACAGAACAGCATTTTTCTCTACAAATGTTCCATTGCTCAAAGATATTCGGCCGGACTCTTCGATTGATTACCAAAATTATCCGTTGACTGATGCTGCGTTGTCAAATGATGGATCCACGCTCTTTGTTTCAAGGCATGAAGCCGGGATTTTGGATGTAACTTCCCGTAATTTTAGACTTAAAGATGATATCCCAGGTCCATTTGCAGATGGTTCTTTCGATCGAAATGTTCTTGATATAGCGGTGACCACTGATGATCGATTGATCGCCCTGGGTGAAGACAGATTGCGGGTGAGTGGAAAGTCCCAACGAGAGTGGGTTGAAATAATTGGTGGGGGCAAAGTACCCGGCTTTAAACGTGAAAATATCAAGAAAGTCGCGAGTGATGGGGATGATCTGATTTTCCTTCTCGATAATAGGTCTGGATGGTGCATTTATGAACGGGATCTTCGCAAGCTAGACCCTCTGCAGTTAGCGCCCGCTCTAGATATAAAAAATAATGAAAATGTAGAGGATTTTGAAATTGTTTCCAGTGGGTCTGGCCTGTTGCTTACGTCGTTCAATTCAGAGCAATCGGATTTGAATGGGTTTTGGAATTTTGAACGTGATGGAAATGTTATCCAGCGTAAACCAAGGCATTTTGACACACAATTCGGTTATCCCACAAAACTTGTTCGCGGTGATCTTGGTCTATTTGTTCTTACGGATAAAGGCGCTGTCTTTGAGATCGGAGACTTAAACGATTCTCAAAAAGACGTACTCCTTGTGGGAGGTAACAGTTTCAATGGTTTCAACACCGCTGATATCTTGTGGTTGCAACCCAGTCTTAATCGGAAGTATCTGTGGTGCCTTCAAAAGGACGGTCATATTGGAAAATATGAACTGAGTACACGTTCGTGGAGGAGCTTGAATCCTCTCGAGAGTGGCTTTGACAGAGGGGCCATTGATAATCCTGTAGTTGTCAACGATGGCCAGGATATTCTTGTGGCAAATGCTTCAGGAAGCCTGGAATTAGTGGGTAATGATTCGTCTTCCAATACTCGGTTGACATTGAAAGCTGAAGAAATATCAGGTTCTAAACGGATTCAGAGCATGGGGGACTTGCCCGATATTGGCAAGATCTGGTTTATCGCAAAAAACTCCAAGGAGGCGGGCAGGTTAAACCATGAGGAGTTGTTCCTCGTCAATAAGTCTTCAGTGGAAGAATTGACCGAAACTTTTTCCAAAAAACCCGATCATGTTTGGAGTTACTTCAGTGATGAGCAGGATCCCAGCGATCGATTTGATTGGGATATGTCCATTTACAGGCCTCAAAAAGAACAAGTTGAGTTGATTTCTTCCAATGGCCTTGTTTACCCTTATTCACTAAAAAATCGATACTTTGGATTAATTGGCAGTCAGTATCAAATACCCAATAACCTTCAGATCACTTCTATTGCTAATACTGGTAACTCTAATCAGTTAGGAATTGATCTTTTTTCATTAACAGATGGATCCGTCTGGGAATTTTCATCTGTTGGAATTGACCGACAGGGAACGCGGCGTTTTCCGTTGGTTTCCGAAAAGTCAGAGTTTTTACAGGATCTGGATTTTCAACTTCTGGGGTTGGATTATCAAAAACAAATATTCCTCAGATCTGACGGATATTTGACTTCATATGACAGAAGTCAGGGATATTCAAATTTATTGTCTGATATCTCTTTTGAAAAGCCTCTAAAGCTTAATGAGTCTAATGTGCTCATGAAAAAGAAGGGGCAGGGTTCCGATTATTTCATTCTCGACATGCAGAACACTTTTGCTGGCAACCCGGAAGTTTTGAATGTCGGTGAATTTCAGGAGGTCTACCAAAGTCCAACTGGATTTGGATATAAAAAATCTGATTACGAGTATGGTGTTGAACTTTTGCCATTTGGAAAAAATAGCATTCAAAGGAATGTGACGGTTGAGAGGGAGAGTGTCCGCATTGGAGATCGAATCAGCCGTTGTGAAGTGATTTTTGATCATATGGTGATCGCGGATGAGCGCGGCATTCTTGTCTACAATCCAATCAAGAGAGAGTATTCAAGACCGATTGAAGAATCGGGTGAGTTATCCTGGGATTATGTTGGGTTATGGAATAACAGTTACGGATTATTTTATTCAAGGATAAAAAACAGCCTATTCGCCGTAAATCCCGTCTCTGGTGAAAATAAAATAATTGAATCGGTTGTATCACCGGTATTAGTAAATGGAAATATTTTCGCGATTCAGGATGGAAACCTTTTGCGGATTGACTTCGACGAAAACAGAAGATTGTTCCCAACCAAAAACAACTCTATTTCTCAAATAAACTCCTATCGTGATGCCGATGTGGCTGGTGATCACATTTGGTTGTTGAGTGACGCCGGGGCTTTGATTGAGTACCACTTCGAAGCAGGTAGTAGGGTGCATTCTTCTGCCCCTCAATTTAGCCAAATTTTTACGAATCAAACGGCCATAGTGGGGCTAAATGGTAACGGTGACTTTTGGATCTCAGATATTTCAAAAACACATTCTGATCTTGCCTGGCGGCAGATACAGTTCTCAAATCCCGGCTTTTCAAATCAGAAGGTCAGTGAAATACGAAAAGGAACCCGCCAAGGATCATTTCTTGTCCGGACTAGCAATGGTGCGTTGTGGTTTCTGGACAAAAATATTGAACCCATATGCATAGCAGGGGGTAAGTCCAAGCAATCGACCGGGAAGATGGAATGGGTTTCTATTGATGACGAGGGAGTTTGGTTCATCGACAACAAAATGCAGCTATGTCGGTGGGTGATTGAGAGTAGGTCTCTTCTTGCAGGAAGGCACGATGTCGAAGGATTTATATCCTGGCTTCCGTATATGAGAAGAGGTCAAACCTCAATAGGTTTGTGGACTGCCAATGGCATATACTTCATGAATGATCAATTTGAAAAAGATTCAGTGATTGACGAAAGAATCTATAGTCTCTCTCAAATTAGGCGAAATATCTTTGGCAGCATTGAAAAAGATTTCTGGGTTAATATCGAAACTGGAAATCCGGTCGGTTCAAGGTCAGGTACAGCTTTTGGCGATATCAAAAATGTCAATTCCATTGGTACTGGTTATATTTTGCAACTGGCAGACAAGATTGCGTTTCACAATCCGAAGAGTTTTGGAAATTCGGTTCAGGATATTTTTGAAATTGATTCGCCTTCTAATATTTATCAGTTCGGGGAGTTTGAGTCGATCCTTAGTCATGGCAAGGAATTATTCACCTTAAGTACTGCAACTCCTCGCAAGATAGCTTCCGATGTCCTTCGTTTTGATTGTGGAAACAACAGAGGAATATCTCTTTTTGATGATAATGCAGCGTCTTTGTTGAGCGGTTCAATGCAGTGGACACCAGTTCTTGGTGAGAGAAATGCAGCTGATAAATCGACACTAGTGCAAGCTGTACAGAATAAAAAAAATCAAACTCAAATATTTCTCTTGTCTGAAAATGGCAATACATACCTTTATGACAGTAGCACACATTATGCGAAGGGTTTGTTAGGGGGCGTGTCTCGTGTTTATGACATTGACATCGGAGTTTATGCGCAAACGGATGCAAACAAACTTTACGAATTGGGGAATAAAGCCCAATTGGTTTTTGAAAGCCCCGGAATCAAGCACGTTAGTCCTGACGGGATTGTTTCAGGGATTGATCAATCGGTGCCTTGGTCTGGTTCCCTGCGATCTCAAAGATCTGATTTGTGGGACGTCAAAATAGGAGCATGGCCAGATCGTATTGATCGAATTAAGCCAAAACCCAACAACGGAGGCACTCTTTCGGTCTCTGGATTCAACGAGGACCAGAATAGGGTGATTCTTACTGAGTACGACATTTCAACGGGTCGTTACAAACAAATTAAAGGGTTTGATATTGTTCCAGGTGATCAGTGCCTACGAATTATTTCAGCGTCCAATGGAAATCCCCTGGCATTGTCTACGAGTGGAAACCGGTCAACCGAAAAATATGTGACTTTTATTGAAGAGAATCCTGTGGCGCTCTTGAATTTTGAAAGTGGTCCTTTTCAGTCTGCCAATGAGATCAATTTCATTGATACATCAGAAGTCTGGAATGTAAAAAATATCAACAATAGAAGAATGAATGCAGTAAATCTAAAATCGGGGATTCTGACAAATAAGCGTTGGCAGTGGGGCGTGAATTTAGGTGAAAACTTTTGGTTACATGCGTTAAACAATGTTCTGGTATCAGGAGTAAAGGGAAATCGACCTGTCCTGAATAATCTGGCCACTGGAGCCAATAGTTTTAAACCGAAATACTTGAGAAGAAATCTCAGCAAAAATGAATATTATATTTTCGACGATGAGTGCAAAGAAATTCTTTTCGTAGATAGACTCGGTGAATCACTATTCATTCGAGTCCCTAATAAGGTATTTGGAGTTTATGAAAATGCAGTGTTGTCTCGTAGTGACACAGAAATAAAAGCATACGAGATATCCGAGAATTCGTTTTCAAATGAATATACTCCCAGTGTTCTTTTTCAGTCGCCTAGGTATCCAGCCAGCGTAGTTTATCAACTTCAAAATAAGGATACGGAGTTTTATCTACATTTGGACGGGAGTTTGAAAACCAGAAGAATTGAACTTCCATTCAGAAGGCTTCGGAATATTTACGATTTACCAGAAAATCATGAGACTGTTTCTGTGTCTAAAGTTGTGGATGACAAGGTTGAACTATACTTCGAGGTGCCTGTTGAAAAACGATCCACTGCTCCAGAAGTCGAACCGAATGAAGAGCTGATAGGGGATATTAGCCTTCTTTTAAACAATCCTGAGTTCAAAAAAGATTTTTTCCTTCACGACAGCAAATATTTTGAGACTGAAATCAACGGTGATTTATCCCTGGATTTATTACTTTTGAAAATAGTAAAGAAGGGTGATAGCAGTTTTCTTATTCGAAGCGGAGAGGGGCCGGTTCAAGTCCCTGTTGATCAACTACTTGAAAAATGGTCAGCAGATATTTCAAGAGATTACGTAATATTCAAGAATGATTTAAGACTGAAAAGGCATCTTCAGGATTTAACGCTTTTGTATAGTGATATTGAGGGACAAGATCTTGGAAGATTACTGTTTGTTTCCATCGATGAAGAAAAATCAACAAAGGAAACGCGTGAAATTTTTAGAAATATATCGAATGGTAGATTTGGTGTTTCAATCGACTTGAATTCACTGATTGTGGATGTCCTTCCAACTCCATATTCTATTCGTGAATTGTCATTTTCTTCTAAGACAAACTTGGCTCTAGCAGATCTTTCCGTAATAAATAAATATGGGGAAATAAAAAGTTGTTACGTAGTTGATCAAGGGGTAGTTGTTACTCTTTACGGCTTCGAAAATAAAACTTTCATGTATACAGGTGATCAAAAATGGGGCTTTCAAGGAAACTCAATAAACGAATTTGAAAAATTAGAGTTTTCAGATGTATTGGAATCGCCCTCGTTTTTGAGGCCGTTTTTCCGCCCTAATTATTTGGATGTCTACGGGGATAAGGATTGGGTTCTCTCATTGCAAGATGGACGTTTTCAGAGGGAACGCTTTAATGCTTTGGGTGAAGTTGAAGGTGTTTGTTTTGCAAGGTCAGCCGACGGACGTTGGTGGGATCGCAATCTTAGGGAAGTTCAGCAATCGGTTGATATCTACAACTACATCTACCCGAAAGAGTTCGAAGCCGATAATTGGACCTGGGTTCATAACCTGAATCGAAAATCATTTTCCGTGTCAAACGAGGGTTGGTCTGCGAATGTTCGTGATCAAGTTATCTCAAATGGGTCCAAGCCAATTTGGGATTACCCCAGGGACGTGATTTCCATTGATAGAAAAACCTATGTCTTGTGTGGCAAATATTTGTGGATTCATGAAAACGGTCGTCGTCAGTTGATCCAAGCCGGCGTTGATCCTGATTCCTCGTTTGGGTGGTTTGAAGGTGAAAGCGGCGATGTTTTCGCTGGTATTTTTAATGGAAATTCATCATATCGTCTTCGTGGATCTGGTCTTGTTCCAACATCATTTCAAGATAAGCAAATATTTCGTTTCGAAAATACAGATTTTTCAGTAGATCAACTGGTCTTCAGTTCCAGCAAGGCAGAACTGTATCCTAATGTTGCAACGAATATTGAACTGTCTGATGGCAGCCTAACGTTTTCTTCATTTCTCGGCGATTGTTTTGAGCACGAGTTCCCAGATATTGTTGAAGAACGTGATGGTGAAATTTATATGCATTGCGGTAGCAGATTTTCACTGAAAGTCGATAGGCGTGGCCAGTTTGATGTTCTGGAATATCAAGGCGAGATCCCTAATCGAAAAGAACAAAAGGTAAAAAGCAGAAACGATCCTTTATGTTCTTATTCTTTGATAGACGGCCAGTACTTTTGTCTTATGAACGAAGGAAAATCAGGGTTTTCTGGTGCGCTGAGTTTGAAAAATGGAACCTTTTCATATGAGTTCCCGAAATTTTACGACTTTAATAATGGTTATCTTGTGGGTCTTGATTCAGAGAGTGTTTTCTATCGAAGCTATTCGAACCCTGAAAATTTCGAGTATAGCAGAGGATTGCCTTTTGCCCTTTCTGAAGTTCAAGACTTCAAAGCTGATTCCAGCCTTGACGCGTGGGTTCTTTCAAAAGGCAACACAGTATTTAGATATGAAAAAAAATCCGATCGTTGGGTGTCCTCGGAAGATCTCGGTCCCTTTACTAGGGAGAAGTATCGATGCCAAAATGTTAGTCGAGTGTCTTCGCTTGTATCAGTGGTCGTGGGAGAAGAAATTGATTTTCAATTCACAGGCATGGATTTATCCGATGATCCTCAGTTCGAATATCTTTCGGAATCAGGAAACTTCAGCCGATTTATTTTGAGTTCTGACTCAAATCGACAATCTATGGTTGGGACAAATAACAGATCGTTGTGGTTTTGTCAGGACGGTGAGGTCTCCGTTTCCGGCGACCAATGGACACCAGTAGTCGTGAAACTTGGTTCGATTCCTCAATGGCCAGATCCAATTTTACCAACCACATCGACAGGTCTTGGTGTTGTAAAAGACTTTTCAAATGAATCGCGAGAGGTTTGTTGGATTTCTGGTGAGGAGGTTCGGCCGATCAGGGGGGGGCTAAGAGATGGATTGGTCTCAATCCATATGTGTACTAGTTTGGCAAAAAGTGACAATCTTCTCTTGGTCGCAACGAACTCAGGATTGTTGTTCTCCGGTGAAGAAGTAAGCACTAACGGAAGTACAAATCTCCGTCCAGTATTGTTTCCGGTAGCGATGGACCTTTCACAGACGAGCAGTTCATACAAACATGGATTCGCGAGAACTAATTCCAATACGGTGGTGAATATTTCAGGTCTTGGGGAATATTTTGAACTTGGTTCTGGCTCGGTCTGGAAACCTGTCGAATTAGAAAATTATACGGAAATAGAAGAAAGCTACAGGTTCAATGAAGGTCGCTTGAAACATTATTCTTGGAATCGAGGAGGCGAGTTATATTCGTTTGAATTACTGATTCAAAATTCACCCAGCATCCCAATCCCATTCAGAGAAGGCCATTTCGAGTTTGATTTGCCTGTTTCCATACGACCATTGTCCACAGGTGTTCTGCTGGAAATTTCAGGTAATGACAATTCTAAAGATTTATTGTTGGTAGATGAGAAATTTGAAAAATTACCATACCGGATTCACGAGACTATGAATAACCCTTATACCCTTCGGAATGGATATCAATTCACAGGAGATAATCAAGGTTTGTATTTAGGGATGGAATCCAATAATGAAGTAATGTTTTTGGTGGAAGGGGATAAGCCCGGAAATCACAGTTGGGTAAAATTTGGAAATCAAGATCTCATAGATTCTCAAGTTGTTTTGGATTATCCCTACATAGTTGAAAAAAATGTGGCAAATGCTCAGATCAAGTGGCCAGATGGTTGGGTCGGAACCTTGGCTGCCATTGATCCATCAAGTCCTCTTCCAAAAATTGCATACCTTCACGATATAGTTAATGACTTGCAGTTTGAAAACATTGAAGAGCAGTCATTCGTCGCTCTTGCAACTCAGGGTGGTGTTGTCATCAGAAATCCCACTGATTTTTCGTGGGTAAATGGATTACATGATCTGGGGTTCAGATCAATTTCACAAATTCACTCCCATGGCAAGGAGATAACATTTCGGAAATCTAGCGATAAAGCCTGGTACGCAGCTAATGGTGATATTGTCGTTGGTGCTGAAGATGGTGTGATTGTATTAGCAGAAACACCCTATGTGAGATTTGACGAAACCGTGTCTGAATTTCGCGTTCACCGGATTGATGACAACGGAAATTTGCGTACAGCAACCACCAACGATGAAGCCGTTTTTCCTTTGAAATGGGATAGAAGCAGTGGAGTCATTTCAGAAGCTGGTCGAGTAGTGCGATACACCGAAAACTATTGGGAAATGTTCAACGATGCTGCAGATACTCTAATAGTGGGTCCCTACAACAGTCGTTTGTCCGGTGATTTCAGCCAAAAAAGACGCAGCCATGCTTCTACTGAATCCAGTTTGCTGACCAGTAAAAATTTGGAATTTCATGTTAATGTCACAGGCCTGATTGAGAAAAAACCAACAGTTTTCGCTACCAGAAATATCAATCTGAATCTCGGTTTAAGTGGATCTCAAACATCGATGTCATTTGAAGGCATTGAGGGAGATAGCGTTGTGCGTATTGGAGGTCCCTCTTTAGATCGGGGGATCCAATTAGCCTATCAACCTAAAGGATCCAGCCGATCGGATCAAAAAAATATTTCCTCTGATTTAAGCGGTTTTCCATGGGATGTGGTGAGTGACCATGAAGTGCATGAATCCAAGTTGTTTTTGTTGAATGATCGGTTCGTGGAAATCGGTCAAGATAATTCTAATTCCGTCTTGTCATCCTTGCCTGAAGCAGAAACGGTTGCTGGTTATGAATTTTTGAAAGTTCAATCTACAGATGAGTTAAATGTGAGTCTGTACCTGAAAAGTGACTCCGGTGAGTTTTTTCAATTTCAAAAATCTAACTCTGATTGGAGTCTTGGAAATCCCCAGTCTTATGTCCTTGCGAATTGGGATTCAGGCTTTATCAGCCGTACCGGGAATGATCTCGTTTATCATGATTCTGTATTGGGTGTTATTGAAGCCGTAAGCAGCGATTTGAAAGAAGAGATCTTTTTTAAAGATGGATTTGCATGGGATCATGTCATCGATCTTGAAAAAGACTATCTGAAATCTGCATACCCTTTTCCTCAAGTACTCGATAATAATCGATATAGGGTTACGAATAAGGATTTAGAACGATTTGATGATCCTTTGTTCTGGAATCCTGGTCTTAAAAGTGATCTACAGTTTGGCGATTACAGTATTGAAGCTGGCAATGTAATAACGAATAATTCGTCTTCACTATTGATTGATGGGGTCGAAGTTTACAGGCCTTCAAAAGGTAGTTTGTTTTTGGAAGATTCTGTGGGAAAGTTATGGATTGTCTCTGAAGACGAAATCCGCTGGATTCGGCTTGAGAATCGTTGGATAGAACGATTAATAATTGAATAGAGATTCATTGTGTCTGTAAAAGATGAAATCCTTATCAGGAGTGAATTTGGGTACAGCGAGCGAGTAATTCCAAAAGCACGACCTAATCGCAACGAAGTGTCATTAATTGAAACTTTGGACGAACAACTCGCTGATAATGTGACGATAGTCACAAATGCTGATTACCGACTATTCAAAAATCGAGAATTAAAAGATCGAGAAATCGATTGTATTATTAGGTGCAAAGATCGGATTTGGATTGTTGATCTAAAATACTACCAATTCCCTGTAACTGTTTATAAAAGTGATCAATGGGAAGTCGATCGTCGATCTAGTATAGAATGGCATGATAATCCTTTAACAAAAATACTTAATAATGCAAAAGAAATAAAAGGTGCGTTGAGGAACTTTAGAGGCAAAGTTCTCGGGTATGTTGTTTTTAATGACAGCGCAAATATTGATTATGAACCAGATCAAAGGCTGAAAGATCAAGTATTTCGTATTAGTAAATTGATCAATATTGTTAATGAATATGCGGGAAAAACTTCTAATAAAACTGATGATTACTCTGAATCATTTGCTAACTTTGTTTCGAAATGTGTGGGTTATAACAGACCAATTCGAGTGTTTTGTCCACGTTATCCCGATTTGAAAGTTGAGATTGAGGAAACGTCAAGTTCAGATCACTATGCCCGAGGGTTGTTATCAGAAAAGCATCGGGATACCAAGACTCCTCAATACTATTTTGTTCGCTTTCATACTGAGTTGCTTGATCCTGGTCTTTTGGAGCAACTAGCAGAATTAGGCGAGCGTATAAAGGTATACAAAGATGATTTAGATCTTGGGAACTTGTCTGGTTTGCGTCTGCCAGAAATTTTTCATGATGATGCTAATCTTTGTGTTTGGTTTATATATTCACTGAGATCGTTGGATAAGTCTTCGGGGGAACTCTATTTTAGAAAAAAGCTTTTTTCGTATCTCAAAAACAATGAATGCCCTGTTGAAATAAAAATGAAGATTTGTCTTCAGTTGCTTGAATATTTCGAAGCGCTTCACGGGGCAAATTTTTCTCATAGATTGCTTTCTCCCGATTCATTGTGGATTAATGAGAATAGTAAGCAGCTTAGTCTTTTTGGTTTTGAATGTGTGAAATTTAGTACTCTTGAGTTTAGTGATCGAACAATAACCGGACTTACTGCTAAGTTAAGGTCCTCTATTTGGAATCCCGTTGAATATGATTCTCTCGTTCAGTTTAATCATGCTGATCATTTCAAGGGGGATGTCTATAGTGCTGCATTACTAATATCTGCGGTTCTTTGCGATAACCCTAGTTCAATACTTTCTGATATTGGTGTAGGAAGTCGGTCTGATCGTGAATTGGTGTTGAAGAGTTCGATTTCTGGTTCAGTTTCTGAGAGCTATCCAGGTTTGATTAGACTCCTTGAAAAAGCTCTAGATTCAGATGCTGAAAAGCGTCTTGATATTGAAAGCTTCAAGGATGGTTTTCAAAGGTTATTGAGTGGCCAACCAGAAATCGGTAACAAATCAATTTCCGAGATTAAACCCGGCGATGTTATTGATGATCGATACGAAATTGAACGAGATCTTGTACCGCAAGCGAATTCAGTTTTTAAAGTTTTATCCGCGATTGACTTAACTCATAACTCGCATGTTATATTGAAGTTTTCTTCTGCAGAATCTCATAATTCTGAGCTTGATGTAGAAGTCGAAAATATACGTAAAATCCGGGATTTAAGTAAGTTTAAGGGGGAAATTGCTGGTGTAGAACTGCCTGAAATTCTCGCTTCAATAGATTTATCTAATGATTACGGGTTGAAATATTATGTGCGTAAATACTTTGATGTTCAGCCTGCGGAAAAAGTTTCTGCTTCGTCATTGGATATTTTCAAGAATCTTGAGAAACTTGTGCGGTTTGTTTGTTCATTGCACCAAAACAATTTCTGTATTCGTGATATTTGTAATTCAAACGTTCGTTGGGACAAAAATGGAAACCTAGTGATTCTTGATCTTGGAAGTGTTTGCCGAATTGACGATCCTGATCGAGCATTTAATGGTAAAGAAGACTTCCTTCCGCTTTTGCCCAGAGGTGAAAGATCAACTTTTGAAAAAGACAAGCACAGAAAAAAAAGAGATTGTTATGCAACCCTCCTGACTTGTTTCAGGTGGTTTTTTGGGCAAAGGCCTTGGGAATCCTCCTATAAAGTTGAGAAGCCAGATGATATTCAGATCGATTGGTCTAACAATCTTTCTGATCTTGGGGAAACAGAAGAGAAGTTAATCAAAGATTTTTTTGAGTCTTCCATCGGAAGGCCTTCTTATGATCAATATCAATATATTGGCGACATTAAACTTCTTTCGTCTATCCGAGAAGTTGTCGAAGAACTGGACTCACGAAATTTAGATATTGTTGCTGGTCCCATCGAAAATCTTCAAGGGTTCATTTTCGACGAGCCCGTTGATCCGCAAGATTTGGCTTTGACGCCTGGTGTCAATGAGATTGACGACCGAATCGGGTATCTGCTTTCCTGTGCCAAGGATTCGTTCTATGAATTGTTTGAGTCGGTCGTTCAAGACTGTCTTGAAATTCACAGGGATCATCAGTCGTTCGATATTATTCGGGATACTTCAAGAGATGAATCTTGCTTGGCGTTGTTGATACTCAACTCTCAGGATTTGTCTGAAGGCAATTTTCTAAGTCCATTTGAGGCCTCTTCGTCTCTTTTTTCAGATGCAGCACGTAGTGCGATCAGCCTGCTCGATAAAGTTTCTGGAACAGATTTGAGCATTTATTGGAGTGAGGATCGTTTTTGGGTATTGCCTAATAAGATACTGAAAATGATCGGTCTTCTTGGCTCTTCTTTGCCACCCTATCTTCAACTTCACGATCAACTTTCCTGTTTTGCAGAATACTCGCTCAATGCTGACGATTATCCTGATTCATTGTCATATCGCGAAGCTTTGGTGGAGTTGCGTGACGCTCTATTGAATCCCAGTGCTTTTCCCACGGAGAAATTCGGGCAACTCGTATTGCCTGACGGACATTTCTTTCCCAGTGCTTTTGAAGTTGTTTTTGGTAGCGATGATGTTAGCGGGAAACAAGTCATCTTGTTGTCATGTGGTTGGGATTCTGGGGGTGAATTATACTCTTCCTTATTGGCCCAGCTTAAAACGGTGAATTATAGATACCGACTTTTCACTGTTTCTGAAAATAATGACTCTGATTATGGCATGGGTTTACTCGAATCAACGATATCACTTTCTTCCTACCCCGAAGATTTGCAAGCGGCTATTGACTCAGATGAATTCACCAATGTGACGATTGGGAATTGTATTTCCTTCCTGGAGGATATTGGAGATTTGGCGCACTCGGATAGTTATATTCTTATGTTTGTTGAGAGTGATTTTCGGATCGTTCCAAGCGCCCTATTGTCAAAGATCGGTATTCATACTCCCGTCTCCGTTTTGGGAGATCAATGTCTTGATATGCTCAGGAAGGTTAGTTCCTTACCTGAAGAGGTTTCTGACTGGACCTTCGACACGCTTTCACAACTCAAAGATCATGTGAGATTTCTTAATGATCTTGAGGATAGGGGGGATGAATGGCGTGTAGTTCTGGATGAGCTTCCATGGGAAGAAGTTCAGGGTTATCTGACATATTGCATGGAGAAACAGGCTGGTCCGTTTCGTACTCATGATATGTATGCATACCCTGACGAGGCGAAGTTGGGTGCGGGGGCCTCTGGCACTGTCTATCGTACTCTGCCCGATGGCCTTGTTCTGAAAATAGCCAATACTTCAAAAAGTGTTGAGGGTAACCCCGGCGGTATTGAAGAAGAAAAATGGAATCGTGAAGTGGCCCTTCATGAAAGGGTGCGAGGTTACTCCCTTCCTGGGTTAACTCAGTTCATTAATGAAGAACGTGGATTCATGTATTTTCGGTGTGACCCTGGAGAAACATTAAAAAGTCGATTCGAAAGCGGTGTCACTTTTTCTGATTTTGTATCTCTGGTTTCCAGTTTTAAGGATTATTTGTCTTCTCTTCATAAACTCGCAAAAAACCATGACATCTTTGCTACAGATATCTGTCCAGATAACATTATTGTTGTTGATGACGGGAGCACCAGGGGGCCCAGATGTATTCATATTGATCTGGGACCTGGGTATCATCCTTTTTGGTCGCCGCCTGAGGAAGATTTTAGTGGTGGTGTAAATACCAAACCGCTTAACGGAATGATGTACAGTTTTTCAAAAGTACTTGCTGGTGAAGTTCTGTTAATGGGGTCAGCCAACCGATCCGTGCTTGACGATTGGTATCAGTTCGCCATTACCTGTTATTCCGAATTCGGATCACTGGATACGCATGATCTTGTTTATTCCAATGGTCATCGTGCAGATGTTGATGAAGTATGGCGTAATCTCGAAGGTGAATTGACCCGGTCTCTTGTCGAGGTCTGCAATGTGGGTCAAAGTCGTTTGAACGAAGTGCTCCCAAGAATTTTGAAATTTTTCAGATCAGGATTAAACCCCGATCTCAACGATCGTTTCATTAATCTTCAACAAATGAATGAGGAATTGCAGAGTTTCCGCAGTTTCTTGTTGGAGTCCAGATAGGCCTCGTATTCCAGTTGAAGTCAGAATTTCCCGTTTACTTCGCTCCCCAGTGGCGCGGCAAGATGATCGAGAAGTACGTCGAGGCTGTCCTTCGGGAAGTCGCAGGCTTACCGGTGGAGCGACTCGCTCCTCACCACGGTTAAGTTGGGGTTGTCGTTATCTTTTGCTTTCCTTGAAGTGCTGGATAGCGTTTTTCAGAACGCGGTCTTCGCCGTCCCGGGTATAAAACTCGGCAGCAGGTAGGATTTGTTCGTCGACCTCGATCCCGTTGCCGTCATAGAGTTTTCCGTTGGGACGGAAGCTGGCCATGGATGCACAGCGAACCTCAATCAACGAAACCGGCAGCGAGAAGCCCTGGGATCGAGCGCTACCTCCTGAAGAGGCGCTGCCTATCAGTGTGACCTGCGGCAGAATTTCGAGGGCGCCCAGAAAGATATCGGTGGCGCTGAAGCAGCCCGCATCCGAGAGCAGCACCACGGGAGACTTGTAAGTGTATTCATCCTCATGACCGGTTTTTCCGAGGACGAGGGCGTGCCAAGAGCTGAAGCCCTTGGGGAGTTCCCACTCCGGATTGAAGTTCTTCATGGAGCGCTTGATGACTTTGCGTTGATCTTGGGTCCAGCGAGGACTGTCGACGGGAAGCATGAAGCGACGAGCAAGATGAGATTCGGAGAATTTCTTCGAGGTTCGATAAGCAGCAAAGTTCCCTACCCAAGGTTCTGAATCGTCAGTCACCAGATAACCGGCAAGAGTGATCAAGGCTTCACGACTGCCACCCCCATTTCCACGAACGTCGACGATAAGGCCGCGGGTCTTTTTAAAGCGATCCATCCAGCGACGGATTTCACTCACGGCTGCGCCATTCATTTGTGGGATTCTGAGGTATCCCACATTTTCGCTCAGGATACGGCTGTTGTTGGCAGGCCATTCACCGTAGGTCGGTCTTTGTTGGGTGGGGGTCACGGATAGGTCTTTCGTATTCTTTCCATCGAGCGAGCTCAGTTTTACCGCAAAAGGTCTCTTCATGGCCTCGATATCGAATCCACGCTGACTTTGCGGGTTCTCTTCAACGACGCGCCAAAGAGCGATCGACCGCATCGAACGAAGTGCTCGATTTTTTTTCAACTGGGGGCTGCCGTCGGCGATGAGCGGAGCCAACTTTTTGACGACGGCGTCGATGGGAGTCCCATCGATCTCGAGGATGATGGGGTACTTTGGATCCAGAAAGCCGCGTCTGTTCGGCAGGAATGCGACGACGCCTGCTTCACTCTCGCCGAGCAGAAAGGGAGTATAGGGCGCTACACGGTCTGGTTGATACAGGTCAGATCTGGCCCCAGCATGACCATCTCCGAAGCACATCAACACCTTATGGAGGATGGTGGCGAGTTCGAAGGTCGGCAGTTTTTCAGGTAGTCCTGTGGAGAATCTCGATCGGATTTCAGCATCGATCGTTGGGTCGAGATCGATGCCCTTCAGGTGTAGATATGCGAATTGGTCGCGCAGGGCGGCCTTAAAGAACTCGATCTCTGAAAGGACCTGATCTCGGGTGAGCTCAGCGGGAGCCTTGCGTAGAGGGCTCGGTGAGCCCGATCCCTGATTTCGATCATTGCGTAGTTTGCGTCTTTTGTCACTGGTATTGGGAACATCCTTGAGGACGCCCACCTTTCCATTTTCGAGATTTTTGAGACGCAGTGTGATCTTATCGCCGCAACGATGATTCATCAGACTCAGAGCTTCCATCAAATCCTCAGTGAAACGCTTCTCCACTTGTCCACGCCAACGCTTTTCACAAGTCTCGATGATTTTGCCGACTTCGACACCGTCGACGGAGAGGGGGGAGTACCAAGTGTCGTCGATGCGTACTTCTGGCTGATCGCCCTTCCAGCGGATCTCATCAAAAGGAGATGCTTTTTGGGGGTACTTTTGTGCTTCGAGTGGCGAAGAGTGAAAGAGTAAGGAGAAGAGCAAGACGGAGAAAAATAATCGAGTCATCGATCAGATCCATTTCGTTAGAGAGGGGATAACTCCAATCGTCGAAACTCGACCATAGCCCCCTCTGCTTGCACTGCGATCATGCCACTATCTGCGGTACAGTCATAGCCTTCATTGACGCGGTCGCCGTTGACGTCGACGGTGACGCGATCGCCTTCGCAACGGATCACCATCGTGTTCCATTCGCCGACCGGGTTCTCTGAATCGTCGGTCATATTCAGAACGCGACGGCTCTGACCTTCTTCCACTCCCCAGCGTTCCTTGGGGCCGCGGCGCTGTTCCATGTTGTCGACGGTAATGTCTTCACCGATACACCAGAAGTCTCCGGCATTGCCGTGATACATCTGGCATTCGATGGATTGGGGAAACATGCCGTAGAGACGGCGGGGGGTCGAAGCGTGGACGAGGATCCCACAATTTCCGGGCTCACCCGCCCAACGGTATTCGATGGTCAGAGTGTAGTTGGAGTAATCGCTGTCGGTGATCAGGTGTCCGCCTGGAGAACCCTGACTGATCAGCATTCCGTCTCGGACGATGAAAGAGGGCGTGACGGGATTCCCTTCGTCCGCTGCTGGAATATCGGTGTGCCAGCCCTTTAGATTTTGTCCATTGAAGAGCGATATCTTTGAAGGTGTTGTCGATGGCGTCGTCGATGGCGTTATCGATGGCACTGTTGCTGAAACTGTGGAGGAAGCCGTGGATTCCCTTGAAGGTAGGGAGTCACAGGCCAGAGGGAAGGTGATGAAGGGAATGATCCACAACAGATTCAGGGGAGTCTTTTTGATGTTCATTTCTGTAGGCTAGAAGATGAAAATCATAGACTCCACTGAATTCTGTCGCTCTGAACAGCCTAAGCCGGAATCGGCATCGTTTTGCGAAGATCCATGAACTCTCTCCATGAATGTTTCCATGCCTTGCGCGACTCTTTGACGGAGAGAAGGAGACTTTCTGTGACCTCGCCCTGTTTCACGGCTCGACGGTATTCACGAAGCTTGTCAGACCAAATGTTGAGCGTTTCTTCCACTCGCAGGCATGCAGATTCGACACGGATACTCCATTCCGAATGGGCCTCCGGAATCGTTTGCACGATGGACTCCTGGTACTTGTCCATTTGTCTTTCGAGTCTTTTCTTCCACCGAACAGGAGCCTCTGTACGTTTTAAGTTTGTCGTCAGTCCCAACTTGTTTCCACCCCAGATCAACCACTTGGCAGGATCGAAGTGATACCACTTCAATCCGTTTCGGTAGTCGGCGGGGAAGGTGTGATGGAAGTTGTGATATCCCTCGCCAAAAGTGATCAAGGCACAGATCCAAGAATCCTTAGAAGTGTCCTTTTTCGACCAGGGCTGTGTGCCGATGATGTGGCAAAGGCTGTTGATGCAGAAAGTAGCTTGGTGGGTAAACACGACACGTGCTAGTCCGGCAAAGAGAAGCATGCCGATGGGACGTCCAATGAGGAAGCCTAGCCCGAGGGGAATCAGGACGTCGACAGTGAAAGCGATAGCCCAATAGTATTTTTTTTGCCACATGACCAGAGGGTCGGCTTTGAGGTCTGGAACATTACTGAAATCTTCAGCACGTTCGTTGGCATGAAAAATCCATCTCATGTGAGACCACCAGAAACCGCGAGTGGCATCATAGGGGTCTTCACCATGATCAGTGTGCTTGTGGTGACGCCTATGGGAAGCAGACCAGACTAGAGCACTGTTTTGCAGTGCTGAAGCTCCGGCAACGAGTGCCAAGAATTTCCAGATAGGATGGGCTTCATAAGATCGGTGTGCAAAGAGCCGGTGGTAACCCACCGTGATGCCGAGTCCAGCAAAGAACCACATCAGGACAGCAGTTACAGTCAGGGCCCAATGATGTCCCTGGTAGTAAATGTAAGTCGGGAGCAGGAACAGAGTGATGATGGGGCTCAAACTCAGAAACAGAGTGTTGGACCAGATGATGGGTCCGTCTTTTTGAGAAGGATCCGTAGTCGGAGTTTCTTGGAGGTCGGTTGAACTCATGAATCTTCCGTTCCATTTGGCTGGTAGTCTTCTGGTAAGATCGTTACAGACACAGATTACAACGAATTTGGGGGGGGCCGGTCAAACCTTTCGAAGGAATTCGTTCATTGGGGTCGCGTACACTCCTGTAAATCGGCTTCAGCCATCGATTTATCGTCATATCTGCCTATTTAGGAATCGAGGAAATTTTTTCACGGGAGGGTGTTTTCTTGCACTCGAAGGGGATCGTTTCTTCGAGATTTTTCAGCATATTTCGTCTCAGTCGTCAGTCTGATGGCTGGAATAGATCGTTTAGAAATTGACCCTCGACAAATCTTATCTAGAGGGATCTACTCACATTCTGAGATCTCCGGGGTTTCCGGGATTCGTTTTTCAATATCTTCCTGAAAGACTATCCAATGATTTGGCCTGCTCTAATTTTTTCTCTTGTGATGATCCCAAGTCCACTCCTTGAAGAAGCACAACTTCCAAAGGATCTTCCTGCGCCTCCGATGATTCTTGATTCCTTGGGCGAATACCAAAGAGAAGTCGTCACCGATTCGGAAGAAGCGCGTATTTGGTTTGATCAGGGATACAACCTGATGCTGTCCTTTAATTTTAACGGCGCTATTCGCTCTTTTTATCAGGCCACGATTCATGATCCTGAGTTTGCCATGGCTTGGTGGGGAATCGCTTATTCATCCGGTCCCAACATCAATGTACCTATGATCATGCCTGGACCCTTTGCAGATTGGTGTTACTCCGCAAGTAAGAAAGCGGCAGAGTTTGCAGATCAGGAATCGCTGCCCAATCAGGCCATTATCGCCGCCTTACAAAAGCGTTATGACTGGCCCATGCCCGAAGATCTGACCGAACTGAACGGGGCTTATCGGGATGCCATACTGACCGTTCACGAGAAGTTTCCTATGGATTCGGATATCGCTACATTGTCAGTGGAATCGATGATGTTGATGCAGCCTTGGAAATACTGGAGTGCCGATGGGAAACCGCAGGGAAAAACTCTTCAGTTCAAGGGCATCATTGAGCAAGTCCTGAATAGGGAGCCGAACCATCCGGCGGCGTGTCACCTCTATATCCATATTATGGAATCCTCTCAAAGCCCGGGGTTGGCTGAGAAAGCAGCTGATCGCCTCTTGAATCTGATTCCCGGTGCTGGGCACATGGTCCACATGCCGTCCCATATCTGGATGTCCACAGGGCGTTATGCGGAATCAGCCGATTGTAATCGAAATGCTGTTGCCCTCGACGATGCTTGGTTTGAAAGGAATGGTGGTCCTACCGATTACTATTTCTATAGCATGCATAATCGTCATTTTCTCGGTTACTCAACTTTGATGTTGGGACGCAGTCACGAGTGTATTGAAGTCACTTCTACCATCGCGAAAAAAGCACCTCCACAGCTCTTCCAACAGTTCGCTTCCTTTAGTGACAACTGGGCCGCTTCCGAGTACCACGTGTTGGTTCGCTTCGGAAAGTGGGAGGCGATATTAAAGAAACCTATGCCGGAAGAGTGGCGATATGTTTCGAGAGCGGTTCTGCACTATGCCCGAGGAGTGGCCTATGCCAACACTAAACGTTTTGAAGAAGCGCGTGCGGAGTTGAAGAAATTTAATGAAGCGACGAAAGCGATCCCCGAAGATTTCACCATGGGAGATAATCCATGTGACGAAGTGCTTGCCGTCGGTCGAGGAGTTCTCGAAGGCGAGATTCTCTTCAAAGAGGGAAGTCATGAAGAAGCCCTCGTGAAACTTCAGCAAGCCGTCGAGTTGGAAGATCAACTGGTATATGCCGAGCCTCCCTCATGGCCGGTTCCTGCGAGGCACCCCTATGGAGCACTGTTGAACACCGCAGGTCAGTTTGCTGAAGCGGAAAAGGTGTTCCTTAAGGACCTGGAACATTATCCAGCCAATGGTTGGGCTTTGTTGGGTTTGACCAATGCTTTGGAAGGTCAGGGGCGCAGTGACGAAGCGGATTTGACTCGCAGAGCATTTCAAACGGCATGGAAGCATGCTGACGTTTTCCCGACCTCGGCATGTTATTGCGGTGAAATCGGCTCTCAATAATCATTCCGAGCACTCTCGATGGTTCAGCGCACAAATCAAGCCCCGGGTTCAACAGACATCCGGGGCTTGATTTGTATCTATTCGCATGATCGACTGATGGGGCACGATAATACGTATCAAGAGAAGGGTTGGGATCGATGGAATTCGAGATATTGGGGAATCCCGACTTTGGAGAAGCCCGTGCCAAACTCGGAGCGGGCGATTCTTTTCATGCCGCCTCTGGCGCCATGAATTGGCATCGTGGCCCGGTTTCATTTCGAGCGAAATTAATGGGCGGTTTTTTCCGCTCTCTGTTCCGCAAGATCCTGGGTGGGACCTCGATGTTTATCAATGAATATCAGGCAACTGGGCCATCGGAAGTTGCTTTTTCTCACTGCGTTGCCGGAACTTTGGTAAAGATTCCTGTGACTTCTGAAGGGCTGCTCATCTCTGGAGGATCCTTTACAGCGTGCACGCCCGGTGTCGACATGAGAACACAGTTTGGCGGCTTCAAAGCCTTCTTCAGTGGCAAAGGTGCTTTTTTCATCGAGGCGTCCGGTTCTGGAGATGTTTTCTTCGGTGCATACGGTGCTGTCGTTGAAAAAGAGTTGGACGGTGAATTGATTGTCGATAATGGCCATGTCCTCGCCTGGGAAAATACTCTCGACTGGAGTCTTGAAGGCGCAGGGGGGCTGAAGAGCACTCTCTTTTCAGGAGAGGGTTTAGTGATGCGATTTAGCGGTCGGGGGAGAATCTGGGTTCAGACCCGACATTTGACAGGCACGGCGGGCTGGATTACGCCCTTCCTCAGATCATAGGAGGATCGATGAAATTCAATATCCTCGAAACGGGCGCTTTTCAATCTGCTCTGGTCGAATTTGAACATGGCGAAGAACTGTTCAGCGAATCCGGAGCGATGGTTCGTGCGTCCGGAAATGTCGAGATGGATGTGAGTACCCGCAGCCGCGGTAAGAGTGGCATCATGGGTGGCCTCAAACGAATGATCAGTGGTGAGTCTTTTTTCGTGAGCACCTACAAGGTAGGACCGGGCGAGAAAGGTGAGGTGGGTCTTGCACCCGTTCTTCCCGGAGAGATGAAGACCATCTCGCTAGATGGTTCGACCACATGGGTTTGTTCCGGAGGCTCATTTATTGCTGCCGGCGGCGACGATGTGGAAATGGAGACTCGATTTCAGGGTTTCGGCAATGTGTTCAGTGGAGAAGGACTCTTCTTCCTTGAATTGTCGGGGGTCGGGGACGCTCTGGTCGGTGGATTCGGAGCCTTGCATGAAATCGAGGTCTCTGGAGAGTTCACTCTCGATACAGGGCACCTCATCGCTTACGAAAAAACTCTGGAATACAAGATCTCCAAGGCTGCAAGTTCTCTGACTCAGAGTTTTCTTTCAGGAGAAGGCTTTGTCATGAAATTTGAGGGGCATGGAAAATTGATCGTGCAGACTCACGATGTGACTGGGTTTGGAAAAAGACTCGGACCGTTGTTACCGGAGAGGGAGTAACCCATGAAATATCGTATCGAATGCCAACCGGGGTACTCCTATCTCGAAGTAGAACTCAATCCGGGTGATAGTATCGCATCCGAATCGGGATCGATGGCGTGGATGGATCCTGGAGTCGAGATGGAAACTTCGACCCGAGGGGGCGTTTTCGCAGGATTGAAACGTTCTTTTCTCAGTGGTGAATCTTTCTTTCAAAACACATATACCAGTGAAGAGCAGGGATCTCGTTTGGCTTTGGCCCCAGGTCCTTCCGGAGCTATCGTGGCTCTTGAGCTCAATGGGGAAGAAGTCTTCCTGCAGAAGGGTGCATATCTCGCATCCATTGGTGACATCAAGATCGATACTAAGTTTGATGGACTTCGAGGGTTTTTTAATGAGGGCTTATTTATTCTGAAGTGCTCTGGAACCGGGACTCTTTTCTTTAATGCCTTTGGAGATATTCAGCAGGTCTCTCTCTCAGGGAAAAATGTCGGCAATAATGCGGATGATAATTTTGCTGACGACTGGGAAGAAGCTGTTCAGGTTGACGGCGATTATACAGTGGATAACGGTTACGCCGTTGCGTGGGACCCGAGCCTCGATTACCGCCTGACCACGGGGAGGAAGATTCGTTCATTCCTCTTTGGTGACCAGATCATGCTCAGGTTTTCCGGCGAGGGTCGTGTGTGGGTTCAGAGCCGCAGTCCGCAGGCTTTTGCCAGCTGGATTCATCCTTTCCGTCGAGTGAAATCAAAAAACAACAATTGACCCGAGTCCGATCCTTCGGGGTTTTCTGATGTAAATCTGATAAGGGCATGCAGGGTAAGATTCTTGCAATGAAACAGCCTCGCGAATAAACTGTCTTGGTAGGCATCTACAGAACTAAAGAGTTGAGGAGACACAAATTGAGTTTTTCAGAATCAGCGATCCAAGCCATTCAAAAGGTTGGGACTCCGGGCCAAGCTTCTGCAGGAGACCTCCTGATCGAGGAAGGCGTTTTTGACGAAACTCTATACTTCCTTGAGTCGGGGAAAGTGGAGATTCTTCGCGGTGGGTCAGTGGTCGACACCATCTCCTCAGGAGATGTTTTTGGTGAGGTGGCCTTTGTTGAGAAGCGTCCCCGCACTGCGAGTGTCAGGGCTATGGAGCCATGTTCCTTCGTTGCGGTGCAACGTCAGGATTTGCTCCGGTCTCTTGCAGAAGACTCTGAAGCACTCTTTAATTTTGTCCATGCCATTGAGGAGCGCAGAAATGCGCATATGGAATCCCATGATGACCAAGAGGTAGACTCTTTTCTCAAGCAGGTCGCTGAGGAAGCCACCTCGCATAGAGCTGTTCATCATCCTTATCTACTTGCTCTCAGAAATAGATCCCTTCCAGATATGAAGTGGGCTCTCGCTGATTTTGCTCGTCAATATCTGGGATATTCGTCACATTTCCCCCGTTACCTCACCACGGTCATCGGCAGGTTAGAGGTTCCCGAGCATCGATCGGCTTTGATGGAAAACCTGACGGAGGAATCAGGTATTTATGAGAGCGAAGAAATGGAAGAGCTCGTAGAAATTGGAGTCGAGAAGGAGTGGATCGATGGGATTCCTCATCCGGTCTTGTTTCGAAGATTTTGTTTAGCCGCAGGAGTCGATCAAGAGTCATTGACCGAGGATGCGGTGGAAGTGGTCTGCTGGAGAGAGATGTTCCTCAGCGTTCTATCGGGAGGATCTACAGCAGAAGCCCTGGGTGCACTGGGCTTGGGTACTGAAAATGTTGTCAGTACCATGTACCAGCATTTCCTTCCTGCTTTGGAAGTTTTGGACGCGCCACCTTCTGAGACAGTATTCTTCCCCTTGCATGCTGCGGTGGATGATCACCATCAGGAAACTCTGATGGAGATCTCAAAGCATTATGCTGCGACGTCGGAGGGGCGGAGGAATCTGCTCAAAGGGATGCGGAAAGCATTGTCTCTTCGTGCGGGCTTCTGGGATTGGTTACATGCTCGGGCCCTGACGAAAGGCCAGTCGGACGAGGGAGCGACTCAGCTTTTCTAGCGCGCTGTGTTTCTGACGCGCTGTGTTTCTGATGTTCTGTGTTTCTGATGTTCTGTGTTTCTGATGTTCTGTGTTGATCAGCCGCAGACCCATTGTCGTAACAGGAGTCGAGGAGCATTCGGATCGTCTTCGTAAGCGGTTCTGTCGTGGAGCGTGGTCGTATTGTGAACCCAGAGCATTTCACCTCGTTGCAAGGTAAAGGTGGCGACCGAATCGGGTTCTTCCAATGTGCTATCCAATTGGTCGAGGGCATTTTGCAATTGCGAGTGTGGTTCTATTTCTGCTTTCTCATAACCCTTCTCGATCCAAAATCGCATATATCGGCAAACGGGACCTTTGGTGGTGTCGGTCACCTCAAACACGGGGAAGCGATTTCGTAATCGTTGACTCTGATCAGCACCGGGTGTGACGATATCTCGATAGTGCGGTTCCTCAAGAATCCTGCACAACTCTGGGAAATCACGAGAGAGTTTTTCGTGAGCCAGGAGTGCACATGCAATGCGAGAAGCGCCTCCGACGGGAGCGGGCCGAATACAAATCAATCCGACAAGATCGGGAAGAACATTGACGGCACTCGAATCGGTGTGTAGACCCGTGGCCGCTTTGGTCTGGCTGACCGGGATGGCTTTCTTAGTGTAGTCTCCTCCCCGATCTTTGACTTCGTAGAGCCGACCATAATTACCGAGTGGTTCTCCGAGATGCACCCCAAAGGCGAGGTAGTACCTTCGTAGTAAGTCATCACTCATAGCGCTTTCCGGAGGAGCTGAAACTCTGACCACGCCACTCCCGTGGTAAACCTCCGCTCGAGTTTTTTGAGCGAGCTCGGCGAGTCGGGTCATCCCTGATACATGCTCAAGAGTGACTTCGTCATCGACAATCGTCGGGCAGGTTTCTTGCCAGTGTTGAAGCTCCTGCACGATACCTTCATCGAAGGTCAGGCAATGTTGAGGTCTTTGGGAAAGATCGGTATTTGTCCACGGTGCTCGGGTCATGACGTCTACTTCCCGACCTTAAAGGCCATATGTAGGGGAAGGTCCGCAAGTGGACCGAAGAAATCTTCATCTTCAGCGATCATCTTCTCGGTGACGGCGAGTTCCCGGAAGTCGGGGAAATGGGTAAATCCTGCTGTGCGTAAACCGTCGAGTACATCTTGAAAAGTTTTGTGGAGGCAGCGTACCGAGACTTCCGAGCCATCTCGTTGAGCCATCCGCCCTTCGAAGGTCTGGTCGCGACCGCTGAACCAACCCCCCGATTTCTCGAAGTGAAAACTGTCCGTCCCCGTATCCATGAACGGGTTCACAGGGTGGGGGAGTGAAAAGATGAAGTGGCCGTCGGGTGCCAAATGGTCATAGACCCGTTTCATCGACTGATGCATCTGCTCGACGGTCGTGTAGTTGTAGACGAAGACGGCGGTGATCAGATCGTAGGAATCCAGGCGGGGAGTGAAATCAGTGGCGCATCCCACCGAGTATGTGATTTCGAGTGAGTTCTGCTGTTCGTTGGCTTGAGCCAACTCAATCATCCCTGCACTGATATCGATGCCCTCCAAATGTCGGGCTTTCTCAGAGGAAGATCTCGCCAACTGGCGGGTGAAGTAGCCTTCGCCACAACCCAGATCGAGGATCCTTTTCTCGGCAACGGGTGTGGACCACTGTAAGAGAAATGGCCGGGCGGTCCAATCGGAGAGAAGGCGAGGTTCATCCCGGGCCCAACTTTTGGAAGTGTCATCGAACATGTCTTGGGAAGATTGATCTGTCATGGCACCCATTTCGAAAAGAATCCACTTGAGCAGGGTCCATTCTACTTGTGGGGGTAGAGGAATCCCAGAAGTAGATGAGAGTTGCTGCTCGAAGTACGACCCACCTTGAAGCTCGGTCAGGTTTGGTCCCAGTGATCTACGAAGGTCAGTGGTCTACGAAGGTCAGTGGTCTACGAATGATCGAAGCCTCTCGATGGTGACGATCGGAGTTCAGGAACCTCTCGTATTGCTGAGGGGGGGGAGTCATGTCTTCGCTCACCGATTTCATCGGGTTATCATGCGGCTGGAGGTGTTCTTTGAATAGCGGGTTACTGACCTTCTCAATCATTTTCAGCCTATTGGTACCACTTCATGGAGTGGGCCTTGATGAACTCGATGAACCGCTAGAGAAGCTCCTCTCTCGTGACCCCATCGTGGTCGAGGAGGGCGTGGTGGCGCTTTCCAAGATGGATGCGGACACGGTGCGGAGCAGGGTCCGGCGAATGATCCTCGAAGAGGGGAAAAATCCACAACTGCCTGCCATTGTCTGCGATTTGTTTGGACATGTGGGTGGCGAAGAAGATCTCGATTTATTGAGAGGTTGGCTCAGTACAGATGATGAAGAGCTGACTTCTGCAGCGATCCGCGCGCTGGTAGAGATTGCTGCACGCTACCCTGATTCGGAAAGCATCGATCAACTGCTCAAGTGGTGTGTGGCAAAACGGGGAAGCCCTCGTGCAATGGCGGCTCTGGTGCGGCCTAACACCTCCGATGAAATACGACCTTCGGCGATGAGAAAACTACGCAGCAAGAATCCGGTAGATGTCGTGGCTGGGGCAGATTTCCTGAGAGCTCATGGCGCAGGGCCCCATCAGAAAGACCTTCAACGCGCCTGGAAAAAAATTCCTAAATCGTCGGGGCATTCGGCACGGATCGCCATCGTTCAGGCTTTGGGGGCGATTCCCGTTGAAGAATGGACTGAAGGCAGCCGGGAGTTGCTGGCCGATGCTCTTGAGAATAGTGACTGGCGAGTTCGTCGAAGGACAGTTGAGGCTCTGGTCGAAGTCTGGTCGCCGATATCCATCGACTTATTACTGGAAACTCTGCCGGAAAAGCCAGGAGATCCAGATCTCTTTGACTGGCATCACGCACTTTCCGATTTGACCGGTGAAAGCAAACCGGTCGATGCGAGGGGCTGGCGCGTATATGACGAGATGCATCCTTCCCCTCGTAAGGTTGCCGATCGGAAAGAGCGACCTGTCGGTGGCTGGCTTCGAGCGCCAGCCGAAGGAGTCGGCAATGCTCGGGTCAAAGATGGGCCTACCGTGGTCTTTTTCGATCTACCAGTTCTTGCTGCGGATGCCGTGTTTTTGTTTGATCTTTCAGGATCGATGAATGGCGATTTTGGTGGCCGCACTCGCATGGAAGCGGCCCGCATCGAGGTTCATACGATGTTGGAAAAGTGGCTTTCTCTCCCCCGGACTGAGCAGCCGCGATTTAATCTGGTTTTGTTTCGTGAACCCTACGACGATCCCTGGAATGCTCGTATCGATCGAGTGTTTCCGAGGCTGGCGCAGCTGTCGCCCAAGAATGCCCAAACTGCAGCGCAATGGTTTTCAGCACAGGGGACCTGTCGCTTTGCCTATCAGGAGAGTATTGAGGCGGCCATCGAGGATCCGGAGTGTCGTTTCATCTACTTCCTTTCCGACGGAGAACCTTGGGGTGGTCGGTGCAACGATCTCGATCGATTGCTGAAGGAGCTGGAACGGGTCACCCGTTTTCATCCGGTCGCGATTCACAATGTGGTCATCGGGGGGGCTGAAAAAGCGGAAGAGTACTGCGAAGAGATTTCACAACGCCATAGCGGTCGTCTGCGCAAGATCGGAAATGCCAGCGAAACGATGTCGAGGGAAAGTCGCGCTCCTCAAATCTTCACGGCTCGTAAGTTGGGGGAGAACATCATCGTAAATCCTGGCGCAGAAGATCAGCAGGTTGAGGTTGCGAGTGGTCAGCAGGCCAAAGCTGGTGTCGTCAGCGCATGGGAATCCATCGGGACAAATACTCCCGTCCAGGTTCAACCGTGGAACGGATTTGCCTTGGATGAAGGGGATCATTTGCCCGTACCAGATGGAGCTGGAGCGAATCACTTCCTCCATGGAACCATCGGCGATGTGGCGATGCGTACCACTCTTCGACAACACATCGATCTCAAGAAATTAAGAAGCACTATCCGGAAGGGGGCGACATATCATTTTTCAGCCTGGATTGGCGGGTGGAAGAAGCAGAAAGATGAAGCCCAAGTTCGAATCGTATTTTTTGACGAAGATGGAAATGAACTGGGAGAAGATACCCTAGGACCGGTGACAGCGGCGGACCGGGACAGCAAAAACGGCATGCGTAAACGCCAGAGCGAGGGTTCGGTTCCTCACGCAAGCCACAAGGTTGTGATCGAGTTGATCTTCGATAAGGAGCAGGGCGGTAGCGTCAGCGATGCAGCCATGGATCTTCTGGAGCTTGTGATTTCTAAAGAAAGCACCCCTCTTCAAAACTAAGTCTTCAAAACTAAGTCGAATATTCACCATTCCTAAATATGATAGGCTCTCTATTTTGTCATCTCATGATATGATTTGATCTATATCCTGAGCATAGCCGATGGCAATTCGACCACAGAAAGATTTGACTGTGGTTTCTAGAGAAATGCCGAAGAGATTTGGAAAGGGCACTCGTTGTCATGAATGAAGAATTGAATATTCAGATTGAACCGTGGGAGTCAGACTCCGACACATGCGTCATGCGACTCAATAGGGTCGTTGCCCAATCTCCAGAGTATTACTCGACTGCCGAGGAGGCCGAAGAGAGTCCCTTGGGTCGTAAGCTTGTCGCCATCGAGGGACTTGAAGCGGTATTGATGCAAGATCGCGTGATTACTTTGCTGAAACCATTGGATGGTTCTGATTGGCAGCCGCTCGTCGATCGTGCGACTGAACTTGTGCAAAAGCACTTCGAAGAGTTCGATCGCATCGTTTCTGAGCGCAGCCGAGAAATGAATGAAGATGAAAAAGGACTTTTCATTGAGATTCAAAATCTCCTCAACTCTGATCTCAATCCTATGGTGGCCGCTCACGGTGGTTTTATCGAAGTGGTCGATGTGAAGGATCAGGATTTGTTCATTCACATGGGTGGAGGTTGTCAGGGCTGTGGTATGGCCGCGGTCACTCTGCGCCAAGGTGTTGAAACTTTGATACGCCAGAAGGTGCCAGCAATCCGTCATATCCATGACTCGACGGATCACAAAGCGGGAGAGAATCCTTACTATGCCAACTGAGTCTGAAGGAGAGTGGCACGATCTGTGTCCTCTCGCAGAGGTCGAAGAAGAAGAACCCTTCTTTGCTCATGTCGCCGGTAAGGAACTGATGGTGGTCAAAGCCGGGGACGATGTCTCCGTGTTCACCGATAGTTGCCCTCACATTGGAGCTTCCATGGTCGGAGCGACCGTCGAAGATGGTCACATCGAATGTCCGCTTCATGGCGCTTGCTTCGACGCTCTCTCCGGCGAGGTTTCAGATGGCCCGACGAACCAAAATCTGGAGCGTCATTCCGCTCGCGTGGATGGGGACCGGGTTTTTGTCTGTTTGAGCCCTCCCAAAGAGTAAAGGCTCTTGTTCACTCGTCAGAGTCCTGTCAAACTGAGGTCGTCTAATGACTTACTTCCATGAGGGAGGCCTTCATGCTTTGCAGAGTTCTGACGAATAGTTTCGTCATTGTATCCATATTGTCTTTAACCGGTTGTCTCGTGGTCAATTCCGATGCCGCTAAATTGGACCCTGACAGCGGGGCGCTGACCATCGATTTCACTTCCGATTCTCCGGCGGCCTCCGCTCCTGTCGTGGAGGAAGTGGTCGATCCAAAGAAGATCAAAGCCCAAGAAGAAAAGGTCGAAGAATTGGAGATGAAAGTCGCCGATTTGGAGATCGATTTTCATATCGCCGAAATGGAGCGTGATCTCTCTCGTGAGTCGACTGAACATCGACATCAAGAGCTAGAGCGAGCCGTCATGGAAGCGGAACACGAAATGCGTATGTTCCATGAGTTCGATCGTCCCACACGGGAGTTCGAAAGTCGCAGATCTGTCATTTTCGCAGAGACCCGTCTCAAAGATTCGCGTACCGAACTGGAGCAGTTGGAATTGCTCTACGCAGGAGCAGAGTTGGAAGACGGAACTGCAGAACTGGTCCTTCAGAGGGGTCGAATGAGTTTGGCTCGAGCGGAAGAGTCTCTCGGGCAAACTCGCAGAGAGCACCAAGTTGAAATGGAAGTTCGTATTCCCCGAGCGGAAGAACGTCTTCAACGGGCCATCGAAAGTGCGAATCGTGATCAGTCTCGCGCTGAGACCGAAGCAGAAATTGCAAGAATCCAGGAAGATCGCAAAGAAGAAAAAATGCAGCGTGAACTGGAAGAGCAGTTAGAAGCTTTGGAAAAGGCCCGCCACGAGTTACGAAACATGACCGGCTTAGATGACCGTGAGCAATCCGTTGCTTGGGGTCTCTTTTGATCGTTGGTTCCCTGATCCTTTTGTCTCAGTTAGTTTCTTTGCCGGCACCGGCATTGGATCGTGTCGATGATTGGCAAGTGGAGGCCAGGGCGGGGCTCGATAAAGCTGTAGAGTACTTGATGGCTCACCAGGAAGAGGACGGGGCCTTTGGTCATTGGCGTAACCCTCTTTCTCCCGATGACAAAAATTGGATGGTTCCCGAGCAGCATCTGGCATTCCAAGTGGCGATCACGGGAATCAGTTGTGTCACCCTGATGGATTTGGGTGCAGGTCTTCCCGAGGGTGGGGAAGAAGCTCTGGAACGCGCTCTCGACAATATATGCGAAAAGGGCCGTCGGAAAAGAATCGACAACTGGGATACGGACAACCTTTGGGGTTACGTCTATGTTCTGGAAGCGGTGGCGAGAGCTCTGGCCGAGCCCGAATCTCGCTTTGGCAGCGAACGAAGGGCACGTCTTCGTCATTTGGGCGAAGATCTGATCGTCACTCTGGGCAACTATCAAAGCCCGGATGGGGGCTGGGCTTATTATGATAACCGTCCCTACACGCGGAGACCTACCTGGGGAACGTCCTTTGTGACCGCTTCGCTCCTGTTGATTTTTGAACAATGCGAGAGTGTTGGGTTAGAAGTTCCCGACAAAATGCAAGAGCGTGGATTGCGCGCTCTACGAAGGACTCGATTGCCGAATGGGGCCTACGATTACAATATCGCGCCTATTCAAAGCACTCGGAATCTCCTGTCGATCAACCAGATCAAGGGATCGTTGTGCCGCATTCAGGTGGGCAATCTTGCTCTGAGAAGATGTGGCAGTGCCGGAGAGGTGACAGAGGGAAATATGGTCACGGGTTTGGAGCAACTGATCCGTCATCACAAATTTATTTCATTGTCACGTGGACGCATCTATCCCCATGAAGCGTATTACGCCAACAGCGGATACTTTTTCTATTATGGCCATTACTATGCTGCCGACGTGATCGAAGAGTTGAATCCGGAACTGCGTCAGGCGTGGTGGCCCCAACTGACCGAAAAGATTCTGGAAACCCAAGAAGAAGATGGCTCGATGTGGGACTACGCCTTTTTCTCGTATCACCGGATTTATGGCACGGCGTGGTCTGCTTCGATCTTGGCCAAGGCACTCGCGGATAAGGGCGCCATAGAGACCAAAGTCTTAGAAATGGTTCCTTCACAATCGGGGGAAGAATCTGCTTCTGAGGTGACTCCTAAAAAGTTACGTTGAGAGATCTCAACGTAGGTTGGAGTTCGAAAGAGCGAGAAGGTTCATGAAACGTTATTGATGAATAAAAGTGGATCAAAAAAATAAAAGTGGATCAAAAAAAAGGGGTACGGAGAGTAATTCTCCGTACCCTTTTTTGTCACTATTACGGGAACTACTTGCAGGAACCGCAGCAGCTCTCGTTTTTGGCGGTATCGCACTCAGTGGCACACGCAGTGGCACATGCAGTGGCGCATTCTGATTTTTCTTCGCCAGCCATGGGCGCAAAGTTACAACCAGCGGCACCAAGTCCACCGACGACTACAAGAGCAAGAAGAAACTTCTTCATGTGAATGACCTTTCTTGTCGCCGGAGGCGACACTTATTAAAAATGGTTTTTTGACGTATCCTTATGGATTCTACTTCGAAGAGACGGGGAATTCTCCCCCCAAGTTCCTCACATCAGCGAAAATCCAAAGTTTTTACAGATTTGGGCCATTCTTCGTTACCGATTTAAGGGGAATTGAGGATTTCTTTCCTCCTCTGGGATTTCAATCGGGAATTATTATTGTCCGCTGAGGAGCTCCAGAAGGACGAATAGGCGAAATGGCTCACTCCCTGACAACCCTGAATGAGAGCGGACTTCTCCTGTGCGAGCGTGATTTTTGGATTTTCATGCAGGTACGTACCTAGGCCCATAATTACGGGAAATCCTCGAGCATGCTGCATGCATTCCCCAACCCGCTCTTCGAAGCGGGGTACTTCCCGGTCATATTGCATGGGAAAGACCGCATCGATGAGCCCGAGGCGCAACCAGCGTGGCCAATCTTGCATGACTCTATCGTGGGCAATTTGAGGGGTTCTGTAGACCGCTGCAGTCACGAGGGCTTCTCTTTTAGTTTGTCGACAACGATCGGAAATGGTGCGCACCATTTCTGTCACTTGATCTCGTCGCCAGCGATCCCAGACGACCGTATTTTCATCCGGTGTGCTCTGCCCTGTGGATTCGCTGAAATATTTGAGGCTGACGGGATCTCTCGGATAATCCACGGTGACACCCGATTCGAGAAAGCGGATGTAGTCCAGATGGATCCCTGCGAGATCGGGATAGTTTTCCAGCAATTCTTGACAGATGTCTGCCACATGATTTCTCACCTCAGGGAGGCAAGGATTGAGGGCGACATAGTAGGAAGGCTGCAGGGGTTGTCGCTCACCTGCTTCGGAATGAAGAAACCAGTCAGGATGCTCGATCCAGTGCTGTGGAGGAGTCGTTGCCGGGGGAGGAGAGTCACCTCGCCAGCCTGGGACCGCATTGACCCAGGCATGAACCTTTAGCCCCCTGACACGGGCTTCTCGGCAAACGGCTTCGACGGGATCAAAGCCGGGGTCCTGATGATTGAATTCCTCAGCCCAAGGTTCGTATCGGGAAGGGTAGAAGACGGTCCCGTTGCCTCGTACCTGAAAAAGGACCGTGTCAAATCCGGAATAGTGAATGTTGCGCATGATGTCGACGATGTCTTGCTCTGTGGAGTAATCCCAACGCGTCACCCAGATCGCTTTTTTGATGGGAACACTCGGGGCCTGTCGACAACCGGTGATTCCAGCGAGGCAGGAGAGCCCGGAAAGAAGAAGGATACAGAGACGGACATGATGGCCCATGCCGAGATGATTTCGACGAACCTGAGCGACTGAATGAGAGCCGCACCGTTCTTCAGAGCTGGCTGGGGTCAGAAGATTTACTGACATATGCGTCCTTCCGGGAGCGAGGCGGTCATGAATGAACTCAAAATTTCGAACTGATCAGCGATAGATCTCCAGGAATCACTTCGATGTCCACTATTTCTGGAGATCCCGCAATATCTCCGTCGATAAGAACGGGAAGTGGTTCTTGAGTCAGCTTTATCTTGCGTGCCTGACGGTAAACGACGTTCGAATGAGTATCCAGATGCTCGCCGGTAGAGACTTTATTGAAAAGGTGAAAGGCGTCGAAGTAGGAGATTTCTGGAAGAATACAAATGTCGAGGAGCCCGTCATCGAGAAGAGCTTGTGGACAAGGTTTGAAGCCTCCTCCGATCGTCGCTTCATTTCCGACAAAGATAGCAGGGCCGGTTGACGAGAATCGTTCATTTTCGATTTCTATGGTGGACGGAAAGCGACGCTTTCTGTCGGTCAAGAGAGCCTGTATTGCGAGAAATCGATAAAAATAATCTCCGCTATAGCGAACAGGGATAGAAACGAGAGGGGTCTTTCTCCATTTCTCGAATCGGTGAGTGATGATGGCGGGTAATCCAGTTGAAAAAATTTGAAGCATTTTGCCCATCGATCGACCATCGAATGAGACTTGAAGAGTATCGATGGACTGGACCCCGAGGCCTTCGATGGCCAAGTTCGAACTGGATTCGAAATCGAGGGGGATTCCAAGGCCCTGGGCCAGATTGTTGCCTGTCCCGGCAGGAATCAGTCCGACGGGGACTTTGATGTCGTGTGTGGATAGCCAGTTCATAGCGAGGCGTATCGTTCCGTCCCCACCCATGACGATGACTCTATCCGGACACTCCGGTGTTCCTGGGGTGTCGAGAACCTGACACCACTGAAGGTTGAGGTGCGGGTGTTTTTGAGAGAGTTTTTCTTCGAGGAACCGACGAGCTTCGACTCCCCGGCGTGAGCCAGGATTGTGAAGGATGAGAATCGAGGTGGGCCGGGATGTCTGTATCGCCATATTTTTCCTATGGTTGTGATTATTCGAGAATCTGACCAGGTTCGAGGTCGATCACCTGGATAGGAAGCGAGCCTATCGACTCTCTTAATGCCTGCGGAGTCCCCGAGAGTAGAGGGAAAGTGCCGTAGTGCATCGGTAAGACCATTTGGACTCCCAGAAGATGGGCGGCCTTGGCCGCTTCTCGGGGACCCATGGTGTAGTGATCTCCCATCGGAAGAATGGCGAGCGTGGGGGCGTGCAACTCTCCAATGAGAGCCATGTCCGAGAATACACAAGTATCGCCGGCGTAATAAAACCGGAATTCATTCTCAGTTTCGACGACGAAACCCGCCGGTTCTCCGCCGTATTGAAGGACTCCATCGACCTCGATGCTGCTGGAGTGTTTGGCATCCGTCATAGTGATGAAGAGTCCGCAGATCTCGATGGATCCCCCCTTATTCATTTCTACGACTTGATCTTCGGGGAGGCCTAATTTTTTGAGCCAGAAGGCCAACTCCACATTGCAAACGACTCTGCATCCATGCTTTTTTGCTTGGGGAATCACGTCCTGAATATGGTCCGAGTGGCCGTGAGTCAGCAATATCAGGTCCACGTCTTCCGGGTCTTGATATTGTTCGGGGCAACTTGGATTCCCAAGCCACGGATCAAAAAGGACTTTTCTTCCGGAGGGGGTTCCTACGAGAAAAGTGGCATGGCCCAGCCATTGAAAAGTGGTTTCTTTACCGAGGTAGTTCATTTGGAGTTCCTCTCTGACGATGCATGAAATCGTGCTGCTCGTTTTGAATTAGGTGACCTGTTGGCATCTGTAAAGTAGTTCTTTGCCACGGGCTTCGATCTTATCCCAGTTTTGTTCCTCGATATCCTGAGGCTGAAAGAGGGGGGCGACAAAACCGATGGCATGAGCTCCTGCCTTTAGAAAATCACGGGCATTTTCTTGGGTAACTCCGCTGGTTGGAACAATTTTTAATTCAGGAAGCGGGCCCAGAACGGCCTGAACCCAAGATGGTCCTCCTGCGGGAGCTGGAAACAACTTCACTAATGGTGCTCCTGCACGATGGGCGGTGATCATTTCAGTGGGAGTGGAGCAGCCGGGAATGATGGCCACGTTGCTCTCTTGAGCAAAGCGGATCAAGTCTATATCCACGACCGGTGACACAAGGAATCGAGCCCCTGCTGAAATCGATTTTTGAGCCTGTTCTTTATTCAGGACGGTTCCTGCACCGATAACTACCTCCGGATACAGGGAAGCCGTTTCCCGGATGAGCTCGTAGGCCCCTGGAATCGTCAAGGTGTACTCACAGATTCTGAAGCCGGCTCTCAATGCGGACTCCATCGCCGGTAGCGCTAGATCGCCGTGCGGTGTCCTGAGAATGGCACTGGCTTTTTCGGTCCCCAGAAATCGGACAAACTCAGCAGGATCAGAGTTTTCGGGCATCATCTCAATCTCTCTTTCGAATCGACGAGTCTCGGAAATCGAGATGGACCTCGCCTTCAACAGAGGCCATGATGAGGATGCATCAGACTAAGGGCAACCATGCCCCGATGGGAGAACACAATGTTTCAAGTCGATATGTTTCAAGTCGATATGTTTCAAATCGATATGCTTCAAGTCGATATGTTTCAAATCGATATGCTTCAAGTCGCTATGTCTAGTTTCGAAATCAGTACTCTCGTTCACCTGCTCGTTGCGGTGTTGATCGCAGGGTCAGTATTTATCCAGTGGAGAGCGGTTCATCCTGCTGTTACCTCGGAAGAGGGTGGCGATCAGGTGAGAGAGGGTATCCGTAAACGATGGGCACCCTTTGTTCATGCCGGGTCATTATTGATGATTGTCACCGGGCTCTATCAATTGATGGTTCACGGGTTAGCGACTGCCAATTTCCAAAAAACACTCGAAGATGGGGGAATGCCCTATCATATGCTGTTCGGGATCAAGTTCTTGTTGGCCATGGGCGCGCTCTTCATCGCTTCAGCCATGGTAGGGCGGAGCGAGGGGCTCGCAGGAATTCGTCGTAACGGTGGAACCTGGTTGGGGTTGGCAGTGATATTGGTGATCGTCGTCATCGTCATTTCCCGTCTGCTCGCAGGGCTCCCCGACCCGGTGTAAAATCGGGGTGCACAATTTTTTACCATTCAACATGGATCTGCCTCAATGAACGATATCCCTGAGCGGCTTCGGCCTGTTGACCTATTTTTAAAGACCTTCGGTCAAAGCATTGCCCGAAGGTTTGGGTTGCTTGTTTTGTTTTTGGTCTTTGCAGGGGCACTCTTTGCTGCATGTGGAAATAATGCATGGGCAGCAGGAGGCGTTGGATCTGAGGTTGTTGGATCTGAGGTTGTTGGATCTGAGGGCGTTGGATCTAAGGTTGTTGGATCTAAGGTTGTTGGATCTCGTGCTGCCGGCCCAAATCCTCTCGTTCCGTTTGTCATTGAAGATGATGACGAGGATGAGGATGAGGATGAGGATGAGGACGAGGATGAGGATGAGGACGACGTTCCAGCAGACCCCTCCGAGGTCGATCTCGAAAAGGCTATCGATGGGTTGTCCCGTCTGCCGAGAGCGAAGAAGGCTCGCCAAGAAAGGCTTCTCGAACTCGAAGATAAATTCGATGCGATTCAGATCGATCATGTGGGCAAGCCTGCTTCCTCGGAAGCGATCGCCTATCGTTCAGAATGCCAGCGTCGCCAAGGAAGAACTCGTCTGGCGATAGCAGGATTTCAAGAATATTTGGCTTTGGATACCGCGGGGGAAGCGACTCCTGTCGCACTTCACGGATATGGCCACTGTCTTCAGGAGAATCTGGAGTGGGCCAAAGCTTATGAGCAATTTGTCGCGGTCACACGTCGCTACAAGGAGCACGATCTCCTTCCTGAATGTCTCTATGACGCAGGATATTGCTTGAGAGAGCTTGGAGAATTTGAAGCCGCACGGACTCACTGGATGAAGTTGACTTCTCAGTACTCGAGGGAGCCTGCTGCACTGAAGGCGAATAATAAGATGGAGACCTTGAGACCTCCAAAGGAACGCCTGAGAGAGATATTGATCAAGTGGGAAAGAGCAAAGAAGACCTTCGGGAAACTTCCATATGCAGAACGTGCCAAAGGTATCAAACCACTTGAAAGTATCCTGAATGATGCGGGTGACTGTCGTTGCCCCGAGTCGGTCAAATTTCTCACTCGGCTCTTGAAGGGTTCGGACAAGGAAATACAGGTGGCCTCAGCTGTCCCGCTTTTGACAGTAGGGGGAAGCGATGTGACAAGAACAGTACTGAAAGCTCTTAAAAACTTTCCCAATCTCGGTCGGCAAAAGGTCCTTGAGGCTCTGCGTCCTCGGCACTTGGAGAAGAGTTCTACCTCGCCGATTGAGGAGTTCGCTCGGTCCAACTACGTAGGGGTTGCCACGGCTGCTACCGAATTGTTAGGTCGTATCGGCGATTTAGAAGCGACAAAGATGCTCGTGTCGCTCTTGCCTGAAGGAGACTCACTGGATGAACTTAAGGGGAGCAGAAGATCTTCTTTTGAAAGAATTCTGAGAGCTCTTCGTTCTGTCAGAGATGATGCTGCTCTCGACTGGTTACTCGAAAAGGTGCTCGAAAAAGAAAAAAGGCCTCTGTTGGTTCGGGTGGCTGTCGCAGAAGCACTGGGTCGTGCAGGGCATACTCGTGCCACGGATACCCTTGTCGGATTGATCATGCATCCGAAAGCAGAACTTCGCATCGCTGCCATGAAATCTCTCGCCCTTCTGGGAGATGATAGCTGTGTTGACGACATCGCATTGGCATCCAGGAAAAAATCTAGAGATACCGCCTTTCAAATAGAGGCTGTGCGTGCACTTTGCCGTCTTGACCCTACAGATGCTGAAGAGATGCTTCTCTCTCTTGGGAATCACAAGGACAGTTCTCTGAGAACTCTTGTGATCACTGCACTCGGGCGCATCGATTCAAACAATAGTTTCAATCGCAGGATAGAGGCTTTAGAAGACCCAGCGTGGCAGGTGAGATCTGCGGCTCTGAGAAGTTTTAAGGGCGTCAAGGATGTGCGGTTAGTCGATGCATTATTGGCGGCCATGCGACGAGAATCGGGGGCACTCTTACCTCAGGTGGTTGAGCTCTTGATCGCTTCCACTGGCCAAGATTTGGGGCCGGATGTGGAGAACTGGGATAAATATTGGAATAGGGAACGGGATAGGTATGATCCTGTCGCGATCGCGGAACGAGATGGATCTTCGCATTCTGGATCTACATATGTCCGTAAGGCTGATCCTGGCAAGGCTCGAACACCCTCCTATTTCGGAGTTGAAATCGTCAGTAAGCGGATCGCGTTTGTTGTCGATTGTTCCGGCAGTATGTCGCAAGAAGTTTCTGTAGCAAAAGAGGGGGGTGGGGTCGAGACGATGAATCGGCTTGAGCTCGCCAAGAGTGAACTTCGCATTGCCATTGAAAAGTTGCGCCCAGGAACATTTTTCAATTTGATTCGTTTCGATACTGCGACACATTTGTACAAAGACAAGCCGGTTAGACTGTCGAAGAAATCGGTGAAGGAAGGTCGTCGCTTTATTGATGGGTTGAGACCCGGAGGCGGCACCAACATCTACGATTCGTTAGAACAAGTCCTCAGTGCCGGGGACGTGGACACCATTTTCTTCCTCTCCGATGGTGCCCCCAGTGCGGGAACTTTTGTGGATCCTTCTCGAATTCTTGAGGAAATATTGCTCCTCAATGAAGAGAGTCAGGTCACGATTCATACGATTGCGCTGGGATTCACCTCCGCATTCATGGAATCTCTCGCAGAGCAGAATCGTGGCAATTACATCGTTGCTGGGCAGTAGTTCTCTCTTCTTTTCATTATTCGCTTCGGTTTCCCTGAATTCTCTCAAGTCATCCCCTGAATAGTGTCGATCTATTCAGAGGAATGTTCCGGGTAGATCTGTATTTCAGGATCGTATGCCGTGAGTCAATACGACGGAAAAGGCTGGAGAAAGTAAATGACCGACATTTGGTGGATCTTAGCCCTGCTAGCGACTCCGTTGATCTTTTGGGCCCTGTGGAGACGATCTCTTTCACAGAAGCCGAATTCCGTGAGTCAGTCTCATGGAAATGTTGGCAGTGAATGGCGAGCCCGTTGCTTGGAATTGGGGTTGGATTCCCAAGAGATACACCTTGTCGATCGATTGTCCCAACATATTGAAGATCGAGATACGAGACGTCTTTTGAACTCAAGGATTGCCTTTGAGAACGCCTTGGAAAGATCGTTGCAGGTGGAGCCCCAACTGTTTCAGGATCTTTCCATGAGACGTGCCCTCGACCGATTAAGAATGAAGCGTGGCTGGGAAGTTTCGGGAGAGATCTCCCAAAGGGGACAACTGCCGATAGAAGAAGACGAACTTCATGTCGAGGGTCCCGGTGGGGTCGCCATGAGAGCTGTCGTCATTCACAGAGATGATCAAACGATTGCCTTAAGAATCATCGACAGTTTTGGCCATCACGAAGAAGCGGTCGCGTGGAAGATGGGAACTGATTTAGAAGTGAACTACTTCCAGCCTGAGAATGGTTGCCTTTCTTTTGAGGCCCGATTACAAGAAATTCGTGATTTGGGTGACTTGTTTCTTTTCATGGAGTGTCCAAAGAAAATTAGAATTAGCCAACGTCGTCAATATCTGAGAACCCCTATCAAGGGACGTATCAGTTATCTTCGTTTACCGATGAATAGAGATGTCAGTCTGGAAGAGAGAGAGACGGGTGTTCAATTTGGAGGCCTCGTCGATGTCGGAACAGGTGGCGCTGCCATTTGGTCCGAAGCTCCATTGCAAGACGGCGATTTATTGATGATCAGAGATTTCCCAGGGCAGGAAAACGTAGATATCACGGCCAGAGTCGTAGATGTTTCTGATCCTGAAGAGAATGAAAACTCGATCTACGGAATCCGTTTCATTGGACTCTCCGCAGCGGTCAAGGATGGCATCGCTGCGTTTGTCTATTCTCGCCGTGCAGAAGAAGTCCCACCTGCTTCAGCCGTTTCATTTCAACAGCCGGAGTTAGGCACAGACCACTCTGCGGGATAAGAATCGTATCTCTTCAGTGTTTTTTTACGTGAGTTTCTTATGAGGTCAGACGACTGTGAAAAACAGTTCTCTCTCTTGGTAGGCGCCCCGGGTTGGTCAGCGTTTCTGCTGCATGCCCGAGAGGTACGAGTACCGCAATAGAAATGTTCTCCTGATCAGCGGCACCGATGACTGCCTTGACCGCCGGTTCCATCCAGCCATTCATGAAGGTGGTCTTCAAGCCAATGGATGTGGCTGCTAGGACACATTGAGTGGCTGCGATCATGGCATCCTTGATCGCGTATTCTCGCAATAGACCTGCGTTCTCCAGTGCGTTTTGCCCACCGGGAATCGCTTGCCGTGCGATTTCACAATACTCCTCCGGCCATGCACCCTCTTTGTGTGCTTGAGCAATAATCGGCTCCATGTCTGATTCCCAAGATTTGTGATCGACTGCGAAGACTAGAGTGAGAGGGGCTTCCAAAATTTGTCGTTGATGGAAGCAAGCCTTATGCAATTTTTCACGGTCGTTTTCGTCATCGATGATCACTATTCGCCATGGCTGTAGATTCCAGGATGAAGGAGCGGAGACGGTGAGACGTAGAATTTCCTCTAGTGACTCCTGCGAAACTGGAGTGGAGGAGAAATCCTTCGTCGATCGCCTTTTATCGATGGCCTCGGGAACCGAAAGAGGTTTTTGAATCATGAGTGAATTTAATTCTTTTGTAGAAGGGTGACGACCGAGGTTCGATCATCGCCGCCCATGTTTGCGCAGAGACCTCGAGCTGGAGAGCTCTCCAGTTGATAGTCGCCGCAGAGTCCGTTCATTTGCCTGAAGATTTCGAAGGCCTGCTTGATTCCTGTGGCTCCAACGGGGTGACCAAAGGCCATCAATCCTCCTCCTGTATTCACGGGAATACGCCCATTCAGGGAGGTCGCACCTTCTGCTGCCAACTGAGTGCCTTCACCGTCGCCACAGAATCCTAATGCCTCACAAATCAAAGCTTCAGTGATACTAAAGCAGTCGTGAACCTCAGCGACTTCGATGTCTGTCGCGTTCCAGCCCGCTTGCGCATAGGCTTTGCTGGCGGCAGCGGCTGTGACGTCCATTTTTGTCAGATCAGCCACCTGGCCAAGAGGGCCACATGCCACCTCACAGGCAACGATGTCGACAGGATCGCCCTGACACTCGCCCAATTTCTCTAATCCTTTGTCAGAACAAAGAATGATGGCGCAGCCTCCGTCGGATACCTGTGAGCAATCTCCGACTCTGAGCCATGGGTTCAGTTCTTCATTTTCGAGGAAGCACGGATTTTTGTCTGACGCAGAACCTGCCTGTTCAGCAGTCATTTGGACTTCTCGCATATGGGCATTTGGATTGCGATTGGCGTTGTCGTAGGCCTTGGCCACGATGGGGGCAAGGGCTTCGGGTGTGACGCCAAATTTATCACAGTAGGCTTTTGTTCTTCTTGCAAACATTGCCGGGAAAGTGAACGGGTCTAATCCGCGTTCTGTTTCATAGTGAGAAGCTCGGGCTAGGAAGTCTGCACCTTCCTTAGCATTTCTTGTCGTTTGAACTTCGGCACCGATCACCAAGACAATATCTGCTCCTGCCTGAATGGCATCCACTCCAGCAGCGATTCCCAGTCCTCCTGAAGCACAAGCTCCTTCGACACGTGTGAATGGGGTGTAGTTAAGACCCTCATGAGCCGCTGCCGCCATCGAACCTAAATGGCCCTGATTGGAAAACAATTCACCGACGAAGTTACCGACATATCCTCGATCCACTAACGCAGGGTCGATGCCTACATTCTGACAGGCACCTAGGGCGACCTCATGAATGTATTGTTCGAGAGTGGGGTTTTCTCGAGTTCCAAAGTCAGGGTGCTTCTTCCAGATGAAATCGGGATGGAATTTGCCAATGAAGGGTGTTATTGCGCCTCCGGCGATGGTGACTCGACGTGAAAGGTTCATTTTCTCTCCCAATCAAAGACGCACACTGGGTGCAGGCTCGGGTTCTTTCGGGGTTTCTTCAGTAGGAACAGGAATCTCCCATGCGGGTAACCAAACTTGGTTTTCTGGGATCCAGCCAGCCTCAAGGACTCTCCGACGAAGGTCCGGCATGTGGGCGGCTCCATAAAATATGGCAGTTCTTCTCCAGCCCTCAGAGAGGGAGTTCTCAAAAATTTTCCAGGCTTGATCGTTCCGCATTCCCAGAATCAAATCTTGCGGATTTTCAATGTCGTCCACTCCAAGGAAAGCCATTTGCCCGACAGATTGGACCATTGTCTTACCCATCGCCCAGCGGATCCTGTTGGTCCTTTGGTCATCTTGTGTCGCCATGGCCGCTTGAATGGCAAGTCCATCGAAGGTGCTACTTCCCAATCCCTGAAGGACGGTAGTGAGGTCGATATTGATGAAACCCAACTCACTGAGTCCTTTGGAGAACTCTTTCATGTTGAGGTCAGCATGACGAAGGTTTTGACGGGTGTAGTCGATGCAGTTCATCTGATGAGAGAGGGCGAGCATGTCCGTCATGCCTTTTTGCATCGCTCCGATGAAACCTAACCCTGAAGGAGCTTCATCTTCTTCGAGGTCGGGATCGTCACCTTTGTCTTCAGGTGACCCCGGAGCGGGTCCGCCGACCAACTCGTAGAGCACGAGATCGTGGGCATCGAGTTCTTGCTGAATTCTTCGGAAGTACCCGGGGTCTCCGATGTGGATGACGCCTACGAGACTGAGCAGTTGATCCGTATCAGGGTTTCTATAGGTGGTGACCGATGTTCGCAACTGAGCCCGAGGTCCATCGAGTTTATTGAAACTGATGAAGTCCTGAACAGGGTCGTCTTTCTCTGCTGCACTTTCGAAAGCGGATGGACTTTCGAAAGACTGTTGCTCGGAAGACTGTTGCTCGGAAGACTTTTGCTCGGAAGACTTTTGCCCCGTTGCCGAAGATGGCGTCAAAGTGGAGAGCAGTGTCTCCGTTTGTCCCAGAGTTTCAATCGTGGGGGACAGCAACAAAAAGATCACAAGACCCGTGAGGAAGATCTTCATGTCTACGATTGACATTCCCTGGTGGGTTTTGAAATCGGAGAGTTTACTGGAGGACGAAGCAGTCATTCGGCTTCCCTTTCTGACAAGAGATTCAACTTGATCAGTGTCGGCTCATCTGAACTTGAATTCACGCATTCTCGGGTTTCCTTTCCCGAAAAACGTCATTTCTATAGGAGTAAACGTCTGAGAGTTCCTTTCGAAATCAGAGTTGAGGGCACGTCAAAGAATCTGTGACATCCCGAACAAATCTGAGAGATATGAAGCAAAATATGACCTAAGCCTCTTTGAAACAAGGATTTATGAGTGTTAGGTGGGCCCCTAACATTTCCTTGATGTTCGGTCTTTGTTTGGCTAAAATCGACCCAACATGAGTGAAATCAGGGAATCGCTGAAAGTCGAACTCAGAACTGTCCCTAGCTCAGTTGTGTGGAGAAAGAAGAGGAGAAACGATGCAGACGACACTTTTAAAGCACGAGTCACTTTTAAAGCACGAGTCACTTTTACAGCACGAGTCACTTTTACAGCACGAGTCAGAGGCCACGATTCCTCTACAGGGGGAAGCTTCAATGTCCGGTTTTCATAGCCTGAATCCAAATAGCCTGAATCCAAATAGCCTGACAGCTCAGCAGGTTCAATTAGAGATTTTCCCGGTGTCCATGAAGAGTGAGAGTGGCACGGTTGATTTATTCACTGTTGGCTCAACTGTTGGCTCAACTGTTGATTCCACAGCTTCTGCGACTTCTCCGAAGTCTAAAGTGAGTCGTCAGCACGAATCATCTGTGTCGACATCTCGTTCCGTGGCTCGATCGACGACCCGTAGACGGTTTTGGAAAGGGGCTCGTGGAGCTTGGGATCGGGTGCAAACCGCTCGAACTTCAGGCATCGCCCGAGTGATTCCCGAATCAGGCGCGGTCTCTATGCAGGGAGAAAACCTCGATTTGAGTCAGGACTACGATGTCAGTGAATGCACTGCCATGGACGGGGTCTTCTTGGGTTTGGGTGCACTCTCAATGATGACTATTTTCATTTTGGGCCTTTAGAGAAGAGACAGGGGGGGACTTGTACTACACCGATCGTCAGATGGAAATCATGGAGTTTTTACAGCAGTTCCTGAAAGAACGTAAAACCTCCCCGACCTTAGAAGAAGTCGCCCAGGCCTTTGGAGTGACGAAGGTCACTATTCATGGTCACCTGAAAGGCCTTGAAGAGAGAGGGGCGATCTTTAGAACTCCCCATATCTCCCGCGCCATCGAGATCTTGGATCCTGAATATCAAGAAAATTCAACGGCCTCACATGAGCCTGCTCCGGCGGAATTGCCGGTTCAAGTTTTGGGACGAATCGCTGCAGGAGAACCCATCGAAGCGGTGGAATCACCGGAGCATGTGGATCTCGCTGATCTCCTCCCGATGGGAAAAGATCATTATGCACTGCGGGTGCGGGGAACTTCGATGATCGGTGATGGGATTCATGATGGAGATCTCGTGATCGTCGAACATCGAGATCAGGCCGTCGATGGCGAAATGGTCGTCGCGATCGTTCATGGTGCGGACATGGAAGAAGCGACGCTGAAAAAGATTTATTTCGAATCGAGAGATGGAGAACCCATCGTTCGTCTTCAACCTTCCAATCCAGAAATGGATCCGATCTTCGCTCGTGAAGTCGAAGTTCGGGGTGTGGTTGTTGGAGTGGTTCGCCGCTACCCCGGTTGGCCCGGGAGTCCGAAAAATTGAGTGTTCATGAAATTGAAAGCTATCGTGGGGGAATCCCCCCAGTTTCCTCCGAAAACTGATCGACAGTTTCAATCCTGATGTGCCCCTGATCGGGAGGAGCCATGCCACCGAATTTTTCGGTACGGCTCCTCCCGACTTCCTCCCGACTTCCTCTCGACTTGCCCCGATTTCTCTCGATTTTTGTGGGGACGATTTTTTATTCAAATCAGGTGTATTCCCTCCGGTGGCTTGTGTTTCCCAAGGAATTCCGTGTTTCCTCAAAGTTCCTGTGTTCCCTTCGATCCTGCTCTTCCTGCGACGTGATCGTGCTTTGATAGCGATCGGCAACGATTCAAGGTGATTCTTTGTCGTCATGCAGAGGGATACAGGGATAGTCGCTCAAGGCCCCACTGACGCTCGATAACATGGGTTTGAGCAAGATGTTTTGACGCCATAACGATCGGTGAGCTTTGGTGAATTGAGGGGATCACATGGATCGCATGGATTGATCTCGTCTAAAGAGTATCCTGATTCATCAGGGTATTTGAGGATCTTGCACTTCGTCACTTTGGCGAAGTCATCAGGCAGGATTCTGAGATCTTCACGATTTCTTCAGTCACGAGGTGAGAATGCCGGCCAAGGACAGAAACCCAAATTCCGATCACCCGGGGAATCTCTCCTCTGAGGATGGTTTCTTGTCAGATGGGCAAGGCGCTGAATCTGCGGACTCATTCCCTTCAGAAGATTTTTCGGCATTGACACCTTCGGATTCGACTTCTTCAGAAGATTCTTCCGACACCTTTGAACCGTTCTCAGGGGAACTGCGAATATACACGAGAGACGATCACAATGTCTCTCGTAAGTACATCGATAAGGATGCGGTCAAAGCGCTCTATCGACTTCATGACAATGGATACAAAGGGTATCTCGTCGGTGGTGCTGTTCGCGACATTATGCTGGGGAAGAAACCTAAAGATTTTGATATTGCGACGAGTGCGACACCTCAACAAGTGAAGAAGCTGTTTCGGAATTGTCGCATTATTGGTCGACGTTTTCGTCTAGCTCATCTCTATTATGCGCAAAACAAAATTCTGGAAGTCGCCACTTTTCGCTCTTCCGGTGGCGCCGATGAAATTGTGCGTGAAGGTGAATTGATTCGTCGCGATAACGTTTACGGATCTCCGGAAGAGGATGCCTGTCGCAGGGATCTCACCATCAATGGGTTGTTCTATGACATCGGATCCTTTTCGATTTTTGATTATGTCGGTGGCGTAGATGACCTGCGTTCGGGCAAAGTCAGGATGGTGGGGGATCCTTCGTATTCCTTCAAAGAGGATCCTGTACGTCTTTTGAGGGCGATCCGTCACTCCACTCGCTTGGGTTTCGAGATCGAGCCTCAAACCCTTGAAGCCTTGGTGGAGAATCGAGCAGAGATACTCAAAGCGAACAGAGCGCGACTCCTTGAAGAGTTCCTTAAGGATTTGGTCTCAGGTAAGGCTACAGAATATTTCTCAGGACTTCATCGCCTCGGATTTTTGGAACTTTTGATTCCTGACCTCCACGATCGTCTCGAAGACGATGAGGAGCACCGCTCCTGGTTGGCCATGCTGACTCGGGTCGATGAAGAAGTGGCAAATGGTGCCCCCGTTCAGCCTGCGCAGGCTCTTGCCGCTTTGGTCGGACCTTTTGTCACGGAAGTTCTCGATCAGGATGATGTGAGATCGATGAAAGCATTTAGGGACAGGAGGTCCGCTTTTAGAGAGCAGACTCAACCTGTTCTTAGTCAGCTCAAGGTTTACAAGCGAGATGAAGACCGGCTTTGGTCCGCAATGGGGGGACTCCACAAGGTCGAGGAACTGGATTCGTGGGATGAGATTCCTGAGGGTATCCGGAGCAAACATTGGCTCCTGGACGCGATTCAGGTCTTATACCTTCTCAAAGGGGACAGTGATCGGATCCAGTCGTGGTTGGTCAAAGTCCGGAAAATGGAACTCGATTTACCCCCTGATTCTGGACGAAAAAGAAGACCCCCCAGAAAAAGGAAGAGACTCGGGGTGGCATCTTCTCCTTCCGCAGAGGGGGCTTCGTCGGCGGAAACGACAGAAATCGAGAAATCTTCGCCAAGAAAAAGGACGTCGCCGCCGTCGTAGGCCCCGTGGAGCAGACCCTTCAAAAGGTTAAGGATCGATCTGAACTCCGTGATGTGCTCCCTCTAGAGGCCCAATTTTCGGGAATTTTTCGTGTTCCCGGCCCTTCTGGCGAAATGGCATTGAGACCATAGGTTGCATCCCCTCACCCTGAGAGGGTACCTTCTCGTTTTGCCGAACCCGGAAACCGGTCCAGTTCCACGAAATGTTGTCGTGGCCTGCCGGGGTGGTGACCCAAAGAGCCACCGCAATCACCCGTGATGTCGGTCTGGTGTGTGCTGATAGTGAGCAGGGTGTGAAAGTTTCTGTGGGCTGGGGGCCTGCGAAACGAAAATACCTGCAGAAGTCAGAACTCCAGCAGATCTCAGGGCGGGTAACACCAATGAGTACCGGTTACGAATTTTGTAAGGAGAGATGAAGAATGAAGAAGTTGAGTCAGTCTTGCCGCTCCCCGTTGTTCCTTGCAGTCTTCTGCATGGTGGCTATGAGCCTCTCGGGTTGTCTTGCTCCAGGTTATAATGCCCGCGAAGCGATGCTCTTTGAGGACAAGATGCACAGTGAGATAAAGATGGGTTCTTTTTCCCCCACGAGCAGTCACTTTACAAGCGGCACCGGAGTCGCACTGCGAATGGGTTACGAGTACGAGTACGGGATGCACTTTGGTTTTGAGTATGGAGTCGTCACAGATGTAGATGGCGCTGCATATACAGGACCTGCAAGCCTTACGAATCCGTTCGCCATTAGAGACGTCGCTGAAGGAGCTCTCTCAGGAGCAGATCGTCGTTCCTTCACGATCAACTTTGATTGGGATGTTCCTCTCTCTGAAAATACAGGAATGCCCTACCTCCGTTACGGTTTCGGTGTGGGTGGACTCTACACAGACTTGTCTCTGAGCAGTGGTTACCTTGCCGCAGTTCAAGCCGGTTCTCCGGGGGCTGTTGTTGAAGTCACTGACCAGTTGATGTTCCTGTTCCGTCCGGCGGCTTCGTTACGCTGGGATATGTTTGACGGAGCTCTCGGCTTTGTTGCCGAAGCTCAGTATGACATTGCCAGCCATCCATTGGTGATCGATGTGGATTCCGACGGAGATAACGCGGATACACTGGATTACGGTGGACTTGGGGTCTACGTAGGACTTGATTATAGTTTCTAGTCGATTCTGCAAGTTTCTTTAAAGCGAACAAGGGTCGGGCACATTCTCCTCAGTGGGAGAGCGTGGCCGACCCTTTCTCATGAATGGTGGTCCACGTGCCGAACCTGATGGGGTCCCGTCTTATTCGCCACTCTTGTCGAAGGCTCGTCGGCATTTTGGCGATGTTATTCCTGTTACTTTCGGGAACTATGATCCTTGAAGAAGTCTTGGCTTCTTCAGTTCCAGGAACGAAGGATTTGAGAACCCACAATTCAAAAGTGGAAATTGGGGCTCTTCAATTTTCCGCAATGCTGACGGATGCTCCAGAGGGTCTTCCCGTATTGCCGGATTTGTCTCAGCCCCGTCGGGTCGGGATACCCGGGACCGCGAGTGTGCGATTGGCTCTACCTGTCTCTTGGAGTGGAGTGTTCATTCCACCGGGATGGCATCGTGTTGAACTGGAGAGTTTTACCGACAAGGATCCAGTTCTTGTGTTTGTTCCCTATGGCGGTGGAGAAGGCATCAAAGTGCCTGCGGTTCGAGGAGTTCTCGACAGGCCTGCCCGTGAACTGAGATTCTCTATCGCAGCGATCACTGGCGAGAAAAATGCACCTCCGGAAGAAGCCATTCTTCAACTTGATCTTCGTTGGGGAATATTACAAATGACAAGTGAAGGGCGACCCGTTTCTTCATTTCTTTTGGAGCAAGGTCGTTGGAAGTTAGAGACTCATTCTTTTCCGATAGAGACTCGTCTTTCAGATCGGCAATATCTCGGAACTTTTGAAGATCCCAGAGTCTCTCCACAAGTAAAGCGGTGTCTGTTTATCAAGACTTCCTCTGGGAAAAGGCAGTTGGTTCTCATGGATCCTTCCCGAGATCGAAGAGCTGCGAAGCGTCAAGAGTCTTGGGATATTCTTCAAAAGCAACGCCGTAAACTGAGACGGATGACGGATCAGGAAGAAAGTCAGGAACGAACTCAACTTGTGCGAGAGATTGAAAAGTCGGAACAGATGGTCGTTGCACTCGACAGAGTTCTTGAAAATTTGGAAAGAGAATCCCTCGATAGTCCCGCTCCGTTATTAGGTTCTGTGGGGCCGGGGAAGTCGGGGCTGTCCTGTGGTTTGGAAATCGGAGAAGAAGGGGCCATCCTTGAAGTGGTCTGCAAGGAGGGCCGATTCAGGTTTCTCATATCCGATTCTCTATAATCTCGATGAGACGTTTGCTATCCGATTTGTCGTTCTATAGGTTTCCAACTTCTTGCTGAAAATCTGACCCAAAGAGTGAGTAGGGTCGCCATGATGAACAGACCTATCAGGAACGCCCACCAGATTCCTTTCAGACCCCATTCCATTTCAAAGGCCAAATAATAGGCCAATGGAATCGTCACCATGGGGAATCCGATCAGGCTCATGAGGGCTGCCGGCACCGTTAATCCAGCCCCCCTCAGTATCCCAGCAGACACCGCCTGAATACCGTCAAATACTTGGAAGCCTGCCGCGATGGGGAGAAGTCCCGTGGCCAGCGCTAATACTGCAGTGTCCTTCGAAAACAAGCGTGTGACTTCAGCTCCAAACAGTTTCAACAATATCCCCATGACGAGCATCGTTAGAAAAGCCAGGACTAGAGACATCTTCGCGGAGTTGATCGCTGCGGGAATCTTTCCGGCGCCGAGCAGATTTCCGACCCGAGTCGTGGCGGCTCCACTGAGTCCCCAAGGAAACATGAATGTGAAACTGATTATTTTTAAGACAAGAATATGAGCGCCCAATGATTCCGAACCCAGTCGTCCCGCCATCAATGTGGCGGCTTGAAAGGTCCAAACTTCAACTCCGAAATGAATCATGACGGGGAGGCCATATCGAATCAGTCGCAGCATTGCCACAGGGGAGAAGGATCGGAGTGTCCAAGGGGTCCATCCATTCTTCATATGCTTGCCGTAAATCACGATGGCTACCAAGAGCAGGAACATGATGATACGACTCGCACCTGTGGCTCGTGCTGCGCCCTCTATTCCCATAGCGGGAAACCCTAGCCCACCAAAAATGAACAGTTCGTTGAAGACTACGTTGAACAAATTTGAAATCAGGATTGTCCATACCACAGGAGCCAGAACTCCTCGGCATTGAAGGTACTGTCTCAGGATGAAAAACCCGAGAAGAGGGGGAATGCTGAAGACCTGAGCGGAGACATAGGAGGAGGCACCAGAAAGTAGATCTTCGCTTTGTCCCAGAAATCGAAGAGCATCAGCCGTGTATCCCCAGGCGATCCCCAAGAGAGGGCAGAGAAGAATGCACAGCAGAATGCCTCGCTGAAAGGTTCTGCCGAGTGAGACCGAATCCTGAGCGCCATGGGCTTGCGTGAAGAGAGGGTCCACCCCCTGGATCAGCCCTATGACGAGAATGAGGGTTCCGAAGGCCCATGTGTCTCCGAGTGCGACTTCTGCGAGGGATTGGGTCCCTAGGCGACTGACCATCCAGATATCCACCATGCCCATCATCATTTGCCCAACTTGAGTGATGACGATGGGGAGTGCCAGATGGACTAATGGTCTGATCTCCGAATTGAGGTGAGTAATGAGAGCCCATTTCATTTTTTTTCATGCCACTGGTCAGATCACTGATCCCCGTGCAGAATGATGATCTACACGAATGTTTCCTGCAAGATGGGGGAGTTGTCGAGATGAAAATCAAAAAAAATGTGAATCTTCTACTCATGATAGTCGGCATATTGCCGCTTTTTTCAGGGTTCTCTCTCGCAGAGGCCCAGGATAAATCGCCGACGACCAAAGGTTATTTTTCTTACCAGTCTGATGATTCCTATGAAGGAAAGTTACCGACTGCTGGAGAGTTCTTTGGTATTCCTCTCGGGGATAGATTTACTTCACATCGGGATGTGATCGATTACTGCAAAGCGATTGCCGAGAAATCCCCTCGGGTTTCAGTCCAAAAATACGGAGTATCCTCTGAAGGTAGGGAGCTGATTCTCCTGATGATTTCTTCCGCGGACAATATTTCCCGCTTGGAAGAAATTCGAGAGTCTCAAATGTTATTGGCTGACCCCATCAAAATGGAGAGGTCAGTGGATCAAAATCTTGAGGGTGTCTTGAAGGAATTGCCCGCGATCGTTTGGCTCTCATATAATGTTCATGGAGACGAGTCTTCGCCCACAGAAGCGGCATTGGCCACCTTGCATCAATTAGCCGATGGCAGCGGAGAACGTATGGAGGGGATTCGTGAAAACACTTTGGTCATTCTTGATCCATTGCTGAATCCCGATGGAAGAGAGAGGTATTTGCAGTGGTACCACTCGGTACAGTCGAATCCTCCAAATCCTGACCCCGCTGCTCGTGAGCATTCACCTCCCTCGCCCTCTGGAAGAACAAACCATTACTATTTTGATTTGAATAGAGATTGGGCATGGCAGAGCCAGATTGAAACACGTCAGCGCATCCGAGAGTACCTGCGTTGGCAGCCACTGGTTCATGTGGATTTCCATGAGATGTCCCCGAGCTCTTCCTACTTTTTCTTCCCGCCAGAAGAACCGATCAATGGAAACATTCCCAGGGAGAGAGTGGACTGGTCGACGACATTTGGAAAAAGTAATGCAGAGGCCTTTGATAGATTTGGCTGGAAATACTATACGGGTGAGCAATTCGATTTGTTCTATCCGGCATACGGTGACTCTTGGCCTTCACTGAACGGCTCCATCGGTATGACCTATGAGCAAGCAGGAGGCGGCAGAGCAGGGCTTGTTTATCGACGAAGCGACGGCGACCTCCTGACTCTGGGCGATAGATTGCACCACCATCACGTCGCAGGATTAGCGACCGTAGAATGCGCCGCAGACCATCGAAAGAAACTTCAAGAAGAGTTCTTCTTATTCCGAGAGCAAACAATTTTCGCAGGTCGCAACGGAGATGTGAGTCAGTACGTTCTGCCTCCAAGCGAAGACGATCATAGACGCCTAGCCCTGATTGATCTTCTTCAGCGACAGGGCATCGAATTGTTACAGAACATGGACGAAACTGTCGCCGAAGGATTGAAGTCGCACTCTGGAGAAATGCTCCCTGTCAGAAAACTGCCTCCTGGAACCGTTTTTGTTCCTCTGGATCAAGCACAGGGGCGTCTTGCGAAAACACTGCTGGAGAATCATGCCGAAGCCGCTGACGCGTATTTTTATGATGTGGCAGCATGGTCTTTGCCATTGACTTATGGAGTCGAGACTTGGGGCGCTCCCATTCGTGTAAATACCAGTCTCATTCCCTTCTCAGGGTGGAATCCTGAAGCAGGACGTGTCGAAGAAAGAGGTCGCCTTGCTTACCTTCACC
>JACKQG010000190.1_pt1 | contig 89953 bp, 80 predicted proteins | sample 8237621 | NCBI WGS metagenome assembly JACKQG01 (sample SAMN15677084, study PRJNA649215) | marine metagenome | biome: marine; feature: Black Sea; material: saline water; isolation source: suspended particulate matter (SPM) from the Black Sea western gyre | collected 2013-06-09/2013-06-10 | depth...
CAAGTATAATTGGACAATTTTTCTATATGGATGATGAGTTTAATTCTAATATACCACATACAGGTACAGACTTTGCTCCTATTAATACTATCAGCAGAATTAATGGTTACTATGCTAGATTAAAATGGTCATTTTAATGCTGTAAAAAAACTATTTTTATTAGCTATGAATAAATAATTTTAACAAAGTCTTCTTCTGAAACTATTTTAATCCCTAGTTCCTCTGCTTTTTGTTTTTTACTAGGGCCCATATTTTCTCCTGCTAATACAAATGAAGTATTTTTTGAGATAGAACTTGATATTTTTCCACCATTTAATTCAATTAATTTTTTCAATTCATCTCTAGAATATTTCTCAAATACTCCTGATATAACTATTGATTTATTAATTAATTTTTCTGATAACTGTTCATTATTATTTTCAATTATTTCAAATTGTAAACTATGCAATTTCAAAGTATTTATAATTTCTAAGGCTTCTTTATCATTGAAAAATTCTTTTACACTAGATGCAATTTTCTCACCAATCTCATCAACAGATTCTAACTCCAAAACATCAGCTAACATTAGTGAATCAATACTTTTGTAGTGTCTTGCAAGAGTTTTAGCCACTGTAGCTCCTACATGCCTTATTCCAAGTGCATACAAGACTCTTTCAAAGGGAATAGTTAATGATTGCTTAATTCCATCAATAAGGTTTTTAGAACTTTTCTCAGCCATTCTTTCTAGACCTATTACATCCTGAATCTTTAATTTATATAAATCCGAATAGTCTTTTATAATTCCTGAATTAACTAACAATGCTACAGTTTCATCTCCTAGACCATCAATATCCATAGCTTTTCTAGAAATAAAATGTTGAATTCTGCCAATTATTTGGGGAGAACAATGATTTTTGTTCATACAATAATGATTTGCCTCACCTTGATTCTTTACTAATGATGATTTGCATTCAGGACAACTTGAAATATAGTTGATAGGAGTTGAATCACTTGCTCTTTTTTCTTTTACTATACCTACTATTTTTGGAATTATATCTCCTCCTTTTTCTAAATACACAAAGTCATTAATCCTAAGATCCATTTTATTTATAAAATCCGAATTGTGAAGTGATGCTCTTTTAACTACTGTACCTGCTAATTCAACAGAGGCTAAATTAGCAACAGGCGTTATTGAACCTGTTCTTCCTACTTGATATGATATGCTTAAAAGTTTTGTCTGAGCTTGGTCAGGCTTAAATTTATATGCAATTGCCCATCTTGGAAATTTTGATGTATATCCTAATATTTCTTGTTGTAAAAAATTATTAACCTTTATAACAATTCCATCAATGTCATATGGTAGTTCATTTCTGTTTTTTCCCCAATAATTAACAAATTCATGCACCTTGTCTATTGATTTAGCTATGGTATAATTCTTTGAAACATTAAATCCCCATCCCTTTGCTTTGTTTAATACACCAAATTGTGAATCTAGGGTACTATTATTATCTACCTTTATCGAATATAATAAGCATTCTAAAGGTCTTTTCGAAACTTCATGACTATCTTGTAGTTTTAGACTACCAGAAGCTGTGTTTCTTGTGTTTTTAAAAGGTTCTTCATCATTAGAAACTCTTTCTTTATTTAGTTTCCTTAAACCTTCAAGTGGCATAACAATTTCTCCTCTGGCTTCAAACCTATTTGGATAATTTCCTTTTAAAACAAGTGGAACAGTTGGTATAGTTTTTACATTAACTGTTACATCATCACCTTGAATACCATCACCTCTAGTTACTGCTCTAATTAATTTGCCTTCTTCATATAATAAATTAATAGAAACGCCATCAAACTTAAGTTCACATGTATACTCTATTTCTTGATCAATAAATTTTCTTAATCTCTTTTCCCAATCCTTTAGTTCATCAATTGAATAAGAATTATCTAGCGAAAACATTGGATTATTATGAGTAGATGATTGGAATTCCTTAGTGACTGTACCCCCAACTCTAAGTGTAGGTGAATTTGAATCATAAAACTCTGGATGATTATTTTCTAAATCTTGTAACTCCTTTAATTTCAGATCAAATTCATAATCAGAAATATCTGGATTGTCAAGAACATAGTATTGATAATTATATTCATGAAGCTCTTTTCGAAGCGAGTTTATTTTATCTTTAATATCCATTGCAAATACTCAAAAAATAGTAATATAATTTTATATATCTTTAGACATCTAATATACTAAATTGATGTACAAGAAAGTAATAGTTTTATCTGTTTTTTACCTTATAAATAGCCTTTTTTATTTAGGTTTTTCATCTAATTCTGATTCTAAAATTATACCTGCACCTGACAAACAAATTTTTCTTGACGGTTTTTTTAAATTAAATGATAATACCACTATAAATTACCCCAATGAATTTAAGCATTCCGTTAACTTTCTTAGCTCATACCTTAATCAAGGAAAAACCCAGTACCTATCCATAAAAAATAAAAATGCTTCTAAGAATTTTGTTCAATTTTTACTAGATGAAAAAATAAGCAATAATGAAGCTTATAAAATTGAAATAAAGAAAAATGGAATTACTATTACTTCTAGGGATAATAAAGGTGCTTTTTATGCAATACAGACACTAAGACAGCTAATTCCTGCATCTTTTGAAGACAAAACATATCCAAACACAGAAATTAGTATAAAGTGTCAAATAATTGAGGATAGTCCAAGATTTAAATATAGAGGTATGCATTTAGATGTAGGAAGGCATTTATTTTCTGTAGAGTTTATAAAAAAGTATATTGATGCTCTAGCCATGCTTAAATTCAATACATTCCATTGGCACCTAACTGAAGATCAAGGATGGAGAATTGAAATAAAAAAATATCCAAAATTAAATACAATTGCAGCTTACAGAGATTCTACTCTTGCAGGCCATTATACAGATAGGCCTAGAAAATATGACAAAACAAGATATGGAGGTTATTATACTCAAGAACAAATAAAAGATGTTGTTAATTATGCATTAGAAAGAGAGGTAACTATAATACCTGAGATTGAAATGCCAGGTCATTCAAAAGCAGCGATAGCAGCATATCCAAACCTAAGCTGTGAAAAAAAATCAGTTAATGTTGCAACTCTGTGGGGTGTTTTTGAGGACATCTACTGCAGCAAAGAAGCAACCTTTAAGTTTCTAGAAGATGTTATTGATGAAGTTGTTGATTTGTTCCCCGGAAAATATATACATGTTGGAGGCGACGAGGCACCTAAGACAAGATGGGAGAAATGCAAAAATTGCCAAAGTGTTATTAAACGAGAAAATTTGAAAGATGAACATGAACTTCAAAACTATTTCATCTCAAGAATGGAGAAATATATTAATAGTAAAGGGAAAAAAATAATTGGATGGGATGAAATATTAGAAGGTGGTCTTGCTCCAAATGCTACAGTAATGTCGTGGAGGGGAACTTCAGGAGGAATAAAAGCAGCCAATATGAAGCATGATGTAATTATGACTCCAAATGCAACATGTTACCTTGACCATTATCAATCTAAAGATAAAAATGAACCATTAGCTATTGGTGGATACACCCCACTTGAAGAAATCTACAACTATGAACCAATTCCTGAAGAATTAGATAGTGAATCTTCAAAATATATCATTGGAGCTCAAGGAAATGTGTGGACTGAGTATATGTCAACTAGTGAATATGTAGAATATATGGTATTCCCAAGAATTTTTGCATTATCAGAAATAGTTTGGTCAAAAAACAAATCAAATTTTGAAGAATTCACCAGTAGAGTTACCTCTTTCTTTGACAGGCTCGACAAATTAAATATAAACTACTCCACTCACTTAGAAAAAATAGATTAATGATTGTTGAAGTTTGTGCAAACTCATATGAATCTGCTATCAATGCTGAATTAGGAGGTGCTAATAGAATTGAGCTTTGTAAGGATCTTCATTTAGATGGATTAACTCCAGATGATGAGGTTGTAATAAAAGCCTTTAATAAACTAAAAATCCCTGTATTTATATTGATCAGACCAAGAGCTGGAAACTTTGTTTATACTAATGAAGAATTTGAGCTAATGAAAAGTGATATTATAAAATTTAAAAAACAAGGGTGTAATGGAATTGTCTCTGGGATATTAAATACAAATAATACAATTGACCTAGAAAGAACAAAAGAGTTGATTGAGCTAAGTAGGCCTCTAGAATTCACTTTTCACAGAGCTTTTGATAAAATAGTTGATCCAATTAAAGGATTAGAAGAATTAATTGAAATTGGAGTTGATAGAGTTTTAACATCTGGCCAAGAAGATTCAGCCATTAAGGGTATTGGACTAATTGAAAAACTAATTAAAATTGCTGCTAATAGAATTGCTATAATGCCTGGAAGTGAAGTCAGATCAGTTAACATTAAAGAATTTATAGCTATTGGTACAAATGAAATTCATGGATCTTTTTCAAATAATAAATTAATTACAGAAAAAGAAAAAGTTGAAGAAGTTGTAAACTATTTTAATTAAATTCTAAAAATATGATTTATTCAACATCATAATCTTTATTCTGCTATAATAAACCTGTATTTACCAAATACATCTAACTTACAATCTACATTTGAGTAACTATAATTATTGACTAATTTCATTATTTCATCTTTATAATTTTCATTTATCTCAAAATAAATTTTTCCGTTTTCATTTAAAGAATTTTTGGCAAAGTCAAGAATTGCTTTGTAAAATTTAAGTGAATCATCATTCTTTACAAACAAAGCTAACTCAGGCTCGTAATCAAGTACATTTTTAGACATATGTTTTCTTTGTGATTCAAGAACATAAGGTGGATTAGACACTATAATATCATATTTTTTATCAGATTTATAACTAAAAATGTCTGCGACAATAAATTCTAGATTAACATCATTCTCTTTAGCATTTCTTTGCGAAAGCTCTATAGCATCTTTACTTACATCTAATGCTGTAACATTTGCTTTAGGAGAATACTTTGCTAACGAAATAGCAATACAGCCACTACCCGACCCTATATCTAAAATAGTTTTATCACCTAATTCATTTTTAAGAATAATATTAACTAATTCTTCTGTTTCAGGCCTTGGAATTAAAACAGAGCTATTTACCTTGAATTCTAAATCCATGAAGGGTACTTTACCTAAAACATATTGGATTGGTTCGTGTTTTTTGAGTCTATCTAAACAATTGTATAGATGATTAGCTTTCTCTATACTCAAATCCATATTTTCTGCAATAATTAATTTAGATTTAGAAAGGGCTAGATATTCTTCACATAACATATAGTATAATGACTTTGTTTCATCCTTATTGTATAAGGGTGTAATAGATTCTAAAAATTCTTTTTTAAATGAATCTAATTTCATATGAGCTTTTTTATCATATGTACATCACAAGAATAATGACTTGTATCACCAAGTGGGTCATCTAAATTTTCAAATTCAAAAATTTTATACAAATAATGAGATATTTTTAGTGCTGAAGTTGATTCAAGATAACAAAACTCATAGCCTACTTCCTTCGCAAATTTTAAACACAAGTCAAGAATGAATTTTCCAACTCCTTTGCCTCTTAGCGACTGATGAAAATACAATTTTTGCAACTCACAAATATTTTCATCAGATCCGTCTAATTTTTTTATTCCACAACCACCAAGAATTTTATCATCTTTTTCAACTACATAATAAATTGACTTTTTATCTTGATATGCTTCAAACATACTGTCGGTGTCTTTATCGGCATAAGTAGTGCCAATCTTGGGTAAATTAAGTTCATAAAAAACACCTTTAATAACATTACAAATCTGAGTGTTATCTTCTAATTGAATAGGTCTTATTTTAAAACCATTGTAGTGAAGCATTTTGTTTTACTTTTGTAATGTGAATATACACGAAAAATATATTAGTAGATGTATTGAATTAGGCAAATTAGGAATTGGGAATACCTATCCAAATCCAGCAGTAGGATCTTGCATAGTATACAATAATAAAATTATTGGAGAAGGCTATACAAATCGTTTTGGCAAAAATCATGCTGAAATAAATGCAATAAATTCAGTAAAAATTAAATCCCAATTAAATAAATCTACACTATATGTAACTTTAGAACCATGTTCTCATCAAGGAAAAACTCCTCCATGTACCAATGAAATAATTAGAAATAAAATACCAAGGGTTATTATTGGGATAATAGATCCCTATTCTAAAGTTAGTGGTAATGGGATAAAAAAATTAAAAGAAGCAGGAATTAAGGTCACTCTAGGCGTATTAGAAAATAAGTGTAAAGATCATCACAAAAGATTTCTAACATATATAAATAAGAAAAGACCATATATAATTTTAAAATGGGCTGAAACTAATGATGGTTTTATTGCGCCCAAAACAAAAGATGAAATAAAACCTATTTGGATATCAAATAAATATTCTAGACAACTAGTTCACAAATGGAGATCAGAAGAACAGTGTTTAATAGTAGGAAGAAAAACAATCTCAGAAGATAATCCAGAACTAACAACTAGAGATTGGTATGGGAAAAACCCAACAGTGGTTATTATAAGTAGAGATAATAATTTAGATAAAAATTCTAATGTCTTTAATTCTAAAGAAGAAAAAATTATTATATCCAATGAGGCAATTGATTTTAAAAAACCAATTGCAAATCAAATCACTAAAATCTTATATGAAAGAAATATTATTTCTGCAATTGTTGAAGGTGGAGCAAAAACATTGAACACCTTTTTAAATGAAAATATTTGGGATGAAATTAGAAAATTTAAATCTCCTTTAAATTTTAAAAATGGCACAAAAGCACCAAAAATTAACATAAAACCAAAAAACAAAACTTTAATTATTGAAAACGAATTAGTAGTTATTTACAACAATAACTAATGGCGAAAAAAATTTATTTAATCATTCTCTAGAAAAAGCACTTTATTTTAATTTTACATTTTTTCGTGCAAAAAATGATTGATTTTTACAAAAAATTTATTAGTTTCATACAAAACAGACCTAACAAAAAAAAAATTAAAAAACAACCCTTTTGAATTTTTTTTTTCAAAAATTTGTTTACATATTTGCTAGTTCAAATCTTATCTTAATTTTAAGGTTTCGTTTGGACTAACTAACTTAATTTTTTTTGAATGAATATAACTGCTAGTTCTGTATGGTCAAAATGTCTAAAATTTATTAAAGACAACATACAACCTCAAGCCTATAAAACTTGGTTTGAGCCTATTAAAGCTGTTAAGCTAGCAGATGACGTTTTAAGTGTAGAAGTGCCAAGTAAATTCTTTTATGAATGGCTAGAAGAACATTATGTTAAAATATTAAAGGTAGCATTGCAAAAAACTCTAGGTGATAATGCAAAGTTGGTGTACGTTATTAAAATGCAAAATACTTATGGGAATAACCAGCCATTTACAGAAAAAATACCTAGTTCTGGAGCAACTGATATAAAGCCACAAAATACAACAGGATCAATTAAAAGATCTGTTCCCGAATTAAAGAATCCATTTGTAATTCCTGGAATTAAAAATGTAAAAATTGAATCTCAATTAAATCCAAATTATTCTTTTGAAAACTTCCTTGAAGGTCATTCAAATAGATTAGCAAGAAATGCTGGAATAGCAGTTGCTAATAAACCAGGAGGAACTTCATTTAATCCATTTTTAGTTTTTGGTGGAGTTGGTCTTGGTAAAACTCACTTAGCAAATGCAATAGGAATTGATGTCAAAAGCAAATATCCTGAAAAAACTGTTTTATATACAACAGCCGAAAAATTTACTCAACAATATGTAGAAGCAGTCAAAAAAAATAATAGAAATGATTTTATCTACTTTTATCAAATCATTGACGTGTTAATTATTGATGACATACAATTTTTCTCTGGAAAACCTGGAACTCAAGATGTATTCTTCCATATATTTAATCATCTACATCAAAATGGAAGACAAGTAATTTTAACTAGTGATAAAGCTCCAGTAAACATGCAAGATATTGAGCTTAGATTATTATCAAGGTTTAAATGGGGGCTTTCAGCTGAATTACAACATCCAGATTTTGAAACAAGAATTTCTATTTTGAAAAACAAATTATATCGCGATGGAATTGAAATGAATGATGAGGTAATTGAGTATGTTGCTAAACATATTAAAAGTAATGTTAGAGAGCTTGAAGGAGCTATAATATCATTAATTGCACAAGCATCTTTTAATAAGAAAGAGATTACAGTAGAACTAGCTAAAGAAATAATTGAAAAGTTTGTAAAAAATACGAAAAGGGAAGTTTCAATTGATTATATCCAAAAAATTGTCTCCGATTATTTCCAGATGGATATTGAAACATTACAATCAAAAACTAGAAAAAGACATATTGTTCAGGCAAGACAATTAGCAATGTTCTTTGCTAAAAAATTCACTAAAGCTTCATTAGCTAGTATTGGTTCTCAGATAGGAAAAAGAGATCATGCAACTGTACTTCATGCATGTAAAACCGTTGACAATCTCTCTTCAACAGACAAGCAGTTTAGAAAATTCGTTGAAGATCTAGGTAAGAAATTGTCAGTATAACTTTTAAAATCTATTTTTTTATTTCTTTTTTATCCAATGCTTTATGGAGTTTTTTTGCATTTAATCTATGCTCACGATGATCCTTTGCAAAACTATGAAAGCCAGGGTTTTCTGGGTCTGCTGCAAAGTAAAAATATTTATGGTTTTCATAATTAAGTACTGCATCAATTGACATTATTGATGGCATTGAAATTAATCCTGGAGGCAATCCCTTATAGATGTATGTGTTATACTTTGAGTCTATTCTCAAATGTTTATTTAAGACTCTTCTAATAATTGTGTTCTTATATTTAGGATGTTTATATGCTGCAAATTTTACTGTTGGATCTGCATTTAATAGCCAATTGTTATTTAACCTGTTTATATAAACACCTGCAATTGTTGACAATTCACTAATTTCCTTGGATTCTTCATTCACTATCGATGCTAAAATCATAACTTCAATTGGTGTTAAAGAAATTTCTTTAGCTTTATTTAATCTATCTATACTCCAAAAACTCTCATATTCTTTTAACATCCTCTTTTTAAAATCCTCAGAGTTAGTATTCCAATAAAAATTATAACTGTTTGGCAAATACATTGATAATAATGTTTCGTCTGTAAATCCATTTTTCTTCTCAAAAGATGTATCAACTATCGAAGTACTATCAGCTTCTATTTGTTTTGATATAATTGATGCTAAATCATATATGTTCTTAGCGTTATTAAATATCAAATCAACTGTTATATTATTGGATCGAATTGAATTTATTATTTGATTATTATTCATACCCTTTTTAATAATAAATTTTCCAGGTTTTATGTTATTTACATAGTTTTTTCTTTCTGCTAAAACTGTAAATGTCGAAGGATCTACAATATAGTCTTTTAACTGTTCTATTAAATTATTATAATCTGAATTAGTTCTAATGTATATGTATTTAAAGTCTTGACTAAAATTAGTATTGGATGTAAACATTACATTATATAAATAATATGAAAATCCCCCCATTATAAATAATCCTATAATAGATATTGCCACAACTATCTTTTTTATGTACATGTTAATTGAAATAAATATTCATTTTTATATTCCCCCTTAAAATACACCCAATCCTTTTTTAATCCTACTTCTATAAAACCCAAACTTTTAAATAAGCTAATGCTAGGCTTATTATTTTCAATGATATTGCAATATAATTGATGGAGATTTAAGTATTTAAAACTATATTCTATTAGTATTTCTATTGCCTCTTTAGCATATCCTTTATCTCTATTGTCTTTATTAATAAGTATTCCCACGCCAGCTTTTAAATTTTTAAAATCTACGTCAAATAGATCAATTAATCCTATGGAAATATTGTCGTAATCTGAAATCACTAGCCTTAATTGATTGATTTGATAGATATCTAAATGTGATTTTTCTAGATATTTTGATAATATGTGTTTTGAAAATGGGCGAGATGTATTACTTATCTCCCAAAAATCTTCATTATTTTCTGTTGAAAATAAATAATCTATATCCTCAGGCTCTAATGCCCTTAAAAAAATCTTTTTACCCTTTAATATCTCCATTTATTTCTCCTTTATATATTTCAGAAACAGCTCCAGACAACCAAATATTAGAAAAGTTATCTCCTACTCTGCTAAACGAAACCTTAAGATTACCTCCTTTCATTGAAATTTTAATTTCTTCTTTATTTATTATATTAGAATAATTTAAAACAACTGCTACTGCAATTGCACCAGTACCACATGAAAGGGTTTCATCTTCAACACCTCTTTCGTAAGTTCTTACTTTGAATAATGAACTTTCAGGAATAAATTCGACAAAATTTATATTTACACCTTCATGTTTATATTTCTCTCCATATCTAATTTTTCTACCCTCATTAAAGACATCTATCTTGTCAATATCATTAGAGTTTATTACAAGATGAGGGGACCCGTTATCCAAATATATGTTGTCAAAATTTTTATCTATTAAATCATAACTACTCATATCAATATCATTCATTTTTACTCTAACATAATTGTTGTCTATAATTTCTGCATGATGGGCGCCATCAGAAGCTTGGAAAATTGCTGAGTTATTTATAATACCTAATTTTTTAGCAAATTGAGTTACACATCTTGCTCCATTTCCGCACATGCCTAATTCTGAGCCATCTGAATTGAAATATTTCATAGTAAAATCAAGATCATTGTTGTCTTCTATTAAAATCAACCCATCGCATCCTATTCCGTATCTTCTATCACAAATGCTGGAAATAAATTCAGAATTATTGTAATTAAAGTTTCCATCTCTATTGTCAACCATAACAAAATCATTGCCTGTACCTTGATATTTGTAAAACTGAATTTTCATTAAAAACAAATATAGGAATAATTGTATCTAAAATTTGATTGTTAAATGTACGTTAAAAATCTAATTTAAAAATTAGATTTTTATAGATTTATAGTTGTATTAATATCTTATAATTATGAAAAAGTTTCTCTACTTGTTTTTAGCGTTAATTCTAACTCTATTCATTGGAATTAAAGCTAACTCCTATTTTAAATCAATTGAAACAAAAATCAATTTACTTGCTAATAGTGTTGTCGATGAAACAAATTCATTAAATACTGTGAAAAGTTCTGGTAAAAATACTTTTCAAAATTTGAATTTTCAGAAACCAAATTTTGTAGAAGTAGCAAAAACAACAATAGATAATGTTGTTCACGTAAAAAACTCAACAAATATTTCTAATGATTTTAGTTTAGAGGATCTAATATTTGGTAGAAGGCAGCAACGTCCACTAATTGGTACTGGATCTGGTGTTATTATATCTCCTGACGGTTATATTATAACCAATTCACATGTCGTAAAAAATGCTGATAAAATTGAAATAACTACAAACAGCAATCAAACATTTGATGCAGAACTTGTAGGAAGTGACGATCAAAATGATATTGCATTATTAAAGATTAACAGCAATGAAGTTTTATCATATGCTACTTTTGGTGATAGTGACTCTACACAAATTGGTGAATGGGTGCTTGCTGTAGGAAACCCTTTTAATCTGAATTCTACAGTTACCGCTGGAATAATCAGCGCTAAATCAAGAAATTTAGATCCATCAGGAAGAACAACACAGTCATATATACAAACAGATGCTGCTGTAAATCCTGGTAATTCAGGAGGAGCATTAGTAAATACAAAAGGGGAATTAATTGGGATAAATACAGCAATACAATCTCAAACTGGTTCATACATTGGATATTCATTTGCTGTTCCAAGTAATATTGCAAGAAAAGTAATTGAAGATATAATGGAATTTGGAGTAGTTCAATATGGTTTTCTTGGTGTAACTGGTTCTTCACTAAATAGCTCAATATCCAAAAAGTTAGGGACAATAGATACTGAAGGATTTTATATTAGTTCTGTTGAAGAAGGATCTGGTGCAAATATTGCTGGAATAAAAAGTGGAGATATTATTAAAAAAATTGATGGAATAAGCATAAATAAATTTTCTGATTTAAAAGGTTATTTAAACTCCAAAAGACCTAATGATGTGGTTAAGATAAAATTAAAAGTCAATTCAAAAGAAAAATTAGTTTCTGTTAAATTAAATAAGAATGAGAGAGTTCAATTTTATCTAATAGGAGTATTAAAAAATATGAGTAAAGAAGAATTAATTAAATCTAATTTTTCTTCTGCAGTGAAAATATCCGAATTTAATAATAATTATAAAAAATACTGGGAAGATTATGGAATTAGAGTTGGTAATATTGTAAAGTCAATTAATGGTAATAAAATACATACAATATTAGATGTTGAAAAAATTTTAAAGTCCAGAAAATATCACGACCCAATTAATATTGAAATAATTAATGATAATAATATTACAGAAAGGTTTAATTTTAGATAAATTTACCTTTTAGATCATTAGTAATGAGAATTGATATAATTACTGTAGTTCCTGAATTATTAAAAAGCCCTTTTGAATCTTCCATACTTAAGAATAGTATTGATAAAGGCATTGTAAATATTAAAATTCATAATCTAAGAGAATATTCAAACAATAAATACAAATCCGTAGATGATTATCAGTTTGGAGGCGGTGCAGGAATGGTTTTGATGATCGAACCAATTGACAAGTGCATTTCTAAATTAAAAAATGAAAGGCAATATGATGAGGTTATTTATCTTTCACCTGATGGAGAAAAATTAGATCAATCCATTGCAAATAAATTTTCTTTATTTAATAATCTAATTATTTTATGTGGACATTATAAAGGAATAGACCAAAGGATAAGAGATAATTTAATTACTAAGGAAATATCTATAGGTGATTATGTCTTGTCAGGTGGTGAACTTGCTGCCGCTGTCCTTTGTGATAGTATAATTAGATTGATTCCTGGAGTTATTGGAGATGAAACTTCTGCACTTACTGATTCATTTCAAGATAACCTTCTTTCTTCCCCTATATATACAAGACCTAGGGAATATAAAGGATGGGAAGTCCCTAAAATATTAATCAGTGGAAATACTAAGGAAATAGAAAAGTGGAGAATGGAAAAATCAATAGAGACAACTAAAAATAAAAGACCTGATCTAAAATAATTTTTTATAAAGAATAAAATTATAATTGTTAATTATCATTTTATTGCTATTTTTGCTGGCGTTTCAGGTTAACCTCTCAACAAAAATTGTTCACGTTATCCTGATATAATTTAAAATTATAAGAATGAGTTCATTAATTAATTTTGTAGAAGATCAATTTATTGAAAAAAAAGCATACCCAGCATTTAGTTCTGGAGATACAATAACTGTCTATTATGAGATTAAAGAAGGAAATAAAAAACGTGTTCAGTTTTTTAAAGGAGTTGTTTTGCAAAGAAGAGGTAGCGCCTCTACTGAAACCTTTACAATAAGAAAGATGTCAGGTTCTATTGGTGTAGAGAGAATATTCCCAGTTAACTCACCTTCAATTCAAAAAATTGAATTGAATAAAAAGGGAAAAGTTAGAAGAGCAAGAATATTTTACTTCAGAAATCTTACGGGTAAAAAAGCTAAAATTCAAGAAAAAAGAAGCTAATTCGACTTATTAACAATTGTTAATAATCATAGTTAAAAAACTGTTAAAATTAATTTTTATATTATTGACTAGTTTTTGAAATTATTGATCTATATTAGATTCAAGAATTTGAAGCAAATGCTAAAGTCGGCAACGACACAAGTTCAAAGTAAGAAACGTTCTTTTACATAAAATTGTTTTCAAAAAAGCAGAAAGCGGATTGCGCAAGCGAAAAGCCAAAGCAATGCTTTAAAGTATAAGTGTGTGCCTGCACAAGTTTATGACCTAAAGCAAAAACGCTCAAAAGTAAATCTTGAAAGTTCGCTGGAAAGAAGAGCTCAAGAGCAAAGTTCTAAAAAGAAACTCTCATGCAAATGAGAGTAGACGATAAGAGCAAAAAGAAAACAATTAAACAGGAATCAGGAGGAAATGCAAGCAGAAGAGAGCAATCTCCGAAGCAAACAAAGAAACCAGATTCCGAATGAATGAGCATTGAAATCAAGACAAAATGCAAATTCTGTCAGAACCAGCAATGGGGAAAATGATTACAAGGTAAATTCATAAAAAGCCATATTAGAGTAGGAAACTACAATAATATGGCTTTTGTTTTTTTATATATTCCATATTTTCTGTTATTTCTCAATGTCAATCATTATCTTTGAAAAACTAATTTTCTGATATTTAAATGTCTAAAATTATTTATACTAAGACAGATGAAGCCCCTGCTTTATCAACCATATCTTTTTTACCAATAGTAAAAGCTTTTACAAAATCTTCTAGAATAAATATTGAAACTAGAGATATTTCTCTTTCCTCAAGAATTTTAGCTAATTTTTCTGAAAATTTGAAAAATAATCAAATTGTAGAAGATGATTTAGAATATTTAGGAAATATAGTTAATGAAAGCACTGCAAACATAATAAAGCTCCCAAATATAAGTGCTTCCATCCCACAAATTAAAAATGCTATTAAAGAACTACAGGAGTTAGGTTATAATATACCTGAGTATCCTGATGATCCAGCAAATAATTCTGAAAAAGAAATTAAAAGAAAATATGATTTAGTTAAAGGCAGTGCAGTTAACCCTGTATTAAGAGAAGGAAATTCTGACAGAAGAGTTCCTGATTCAATAAAAAATTATGCTAAAAACAACCCTCATTCAATGGGGAAATGGGATAGAAAATCTCAGACTCATGTGTCTACTATGAAATCTGGTGATTTTAGAAATAATGAAGAATCTCTAACCATAAAAAACAAGACTAGCGTTTACATTTCACATATTGATACAAATGGAAATGAGAAAATTCTAAAAGAAGATTTTACAATTGAAAAAAATGAAATCATAGATGCATCTTTCTTGAATAAAAAAGATTTCTTAGATTTTATAGAGAATGAAATTCATGACGCAAAAGACAAAGACCTACTTCTTTCAATTCATTTAAAAGCTACTATGATGAAGATTAGTGACCCTATTATATTTGGTCATGTAGTTAAAATATTTTTCAAAAATGTTTTTGAAAAATATTCTAAAATTCTAGATAAAATAGAAGTAAATCCAAATGATGGGGTCAGTGCGCTGCTAAACAAAATTAAGTCACTTGATGTTAATGTGTCTGAAAAAATTAAGAGAGATATTATCCTAGCTTTTGAACAAGGCCCATATATTGCAATGGTAAATTCTGATAAAGGAATCTCAAATTTACATGTTCCAAGTGATATTATTATTGATGCTTCTATGCCATCAATGATTAGAAATTCTGGAAAAATGTGGAACAGAAATAATCAATTGATGGACACAAAAGCAATTATACCTGACAGCTCATATGCATCAGTATATAAAGCCACTATAAATTTTTGTAAAAAAAATGGGGCGTTTAATCCTAAATCAATGGGAAGTGTTTCAAATATTGGACTAATGGCAAAAAAAGCCGAAGAATATGGATCTCATGATAAAACATTTGAAATAAATAATGATGGTTATGTAAATATTAAAGATAATAATGGCAATACGCTTATTAAACAAAAGGTAAGTAAAGGAGATATTTGGCGTATGTGTCAGGTAAAAGACGAAGCAATAAAAAATTGGGTCAAACTTGCAGTTGAAAGAGGAATTGCAACAAAAGATCCTGTGATTTTTTGGTTAGACAATAAAAGGTCTCATGATATTGAATTAATAGAAAAGGTGCATCTTTATTTAAAAGAATATAACCTTGAAAACCTTGAAATAAAGATGTTATCACCATATAATGCAGCTAACTATACTTTAGAAAGAATAAATGCTGGAAAGAACACCATTTCTGTTACAGGAAATGTTTTAAGAGATTATTTAACTGATTTATTTCCAATTTTGGAAGTAGGAACAAGTGCAAAAATGCTTTCAATAGTATCTTTAATGGAAGGTGGCGGGTTGTTTGAAACTGGAGCTGGTGGTTCTGCTCCTAAACATGTTCAGCAACTTATTGAAGAAAATCATTTAAGATGGGATTCACTAGGGGAATTTTTAGCCTTAGATGTTTCATTAGAACATTTAGGAAAAACATCTAAAAATTCTAATGCATTAGTTCTTTCAAAATGCTTAGGACTAGCAATAGAAAAATTATTAATGACAAACAAGTCTCCTTCTAGAAAGGTTGGAGAACTTGATAACAGAGGTAGTCATTACTATTTAGCTTTACATTGGTCAGAAGCACTCTCAATTCAAAATGAAAATACTAAGCTAAAAAAAGAATTTCAAGAAATGCACCTCCTTCTGAGTAAAAATGAATCGAAAATAATTAAAGAGCTAAACGAAAATCAAGGAAAAAAAGTAAATCTTGGAGGATATTACTCAACAAACATTGAGAATGTTGAAAAAATAATGAGACCAAGCAATACATTAAATAATATTATAAACACTCATTAATAAATAAGTATTTTGAGTAGACAATTCATAAAAACAACAGAAAAAGATTCAGTTTACAATAATTTAGAACTTAAAAGCACTAGAGAAATATTATCAGATATAAATCAAGAGGATAAAACTGTAGCTTATATTGTTGAAAAAAACATTTCAAAAATTGAAATATTAGTGGATAATGTATATGAAAAGCTAAAAAATGGAGGTAGATTATTTTATATAGGATCAGGAACAAGTGGCAGATTGGGGATTCTAGATGCATCAGAATGTCCACCAACTTTTGGTGTTGATGATGGATTGGTTATTGGTATTATTGCTGGTGGCGATAAGGCTATAAGAAAATCCCAAGAATATGCTGAAGATTCATTAACACAGGCATGGAAAGATCTAAATAAATATAAAATAACAAAAAAAGATATAGTAATAGGCATAGCTGCATCAGGAACTACTCCTTATGTATTAGGAGCAATTGAAGAATGTAATAAAAATAATATTATTACTGGATGTATTACTTGTAATAAAAATTCTCCCCTATCATATCTAGCAAAATATTCAATTGAAGCAGTTGTAGGGCCAGAATATATAACCGGAAGCTCAAGAATGAAGGCTGGAACTGCTCAAAAATTAATTTTAAATATGATATCATCAGCTGTAATGATCAGACTAGGCAAGATTAAAGGAAATAAAATGGTTGATATGCAACTCGCTAATAATAAATTAGTTGAAAGGGGTGAAAAGATTATAAAATCTGCGTTAGATGTTTCAAATTCAAAAGCAAAAGAACTACTTAAAAAAACTAATAATGTTAGAAGAGCTATAGAGAGTTTTAAAAACCCGAAAAAGTGAAAAAAGAGAAAATAAAAGACGGTGCAATTAGTTTAATATGCTCATTATTGCCAATTATTATTGGTCCTGTAATAATTCAAATAGGATATAGTAAGTATGAAGTATATCTAAATATTTATACATTAATTGGTGTATTATTCTGTGTAATAGCTATTTTTTTAATATTTCTTGGAATATTTAAAATAATTAACGCTCTCTTTGAAAAATGATTTATAATTTTATTACAGTATAATATGTTTGTAAATTACAATCTCAGATTATTATAAGAAAATGATTACTATAACACTTAAAGACGGGAGTAAAAAAAAATATGAAAAAAACATCACTGTTATTGATGTTGCAAAAGATATTAGTGAAGGTTTTGCTAGAAATGTAATATCTGCTAGTTTTAATGGCACAACAGTAGAGACGTCAACTCATTTGAATAAAAATGGATCATTAGAATTGTATACCTGGGATGATAATGAAGGGAAAAAAGCATTTTGGCATTCTTCTTCACACGTACTTGCACAAGCCTTGGAAGAATTATATCCCGGAATAAAATTAACCATTGGCCCTCCTATAAAAAATGGATTTTATTATGATGTTGACTTAAATGATTATGTAATATCAGATAAAGATTTTGATAAAATAGAATCGAAAATAATAGATATATCTAGAGGTAAACATGATTTCAAAATGCGAGTGGTCTCAAAAAAAGATGCTCTAAATTATTATAATAATATATCTAATGAATACAAAACTGAACTTATAAATGATCTAAATGATGAAGAAATCACTTTTTGTGATCATTCAAACTTTACTGATTTATGCAAAGGAGGTCATATACCTAATACTAGCATAATAAAAGCTGTAAAAATAACTAATGTAGCTGGAGCATATTGGAGAGCTGATGAAAAAAATAAACAGTTAACTAGAGTTTATGGAATTTCTTTCCCAAAACAAAAATTACTTAGTGAATATCTATTAAATGTTGAAGAAGCAAAAAAGAGAGACCATAGAATAATTGGAAAAAAATTAAATCTATTTACATTTTCAAATAAAGTTGGTTTAGGCCTGCCTTTATGGCTTCCAAAAGGAGTTGATTTAAGAAATAGACTTGAGGATTTTCTTAGAAAGGCTCAAAAGAAAGCAGGATATGAAATGGTAATCACTCCTCATATAGGAAATAAAGAACTTTATATTACCTCTGGGCATTATGAAAAATATGGCGAAAACAGTTTCCAGCCAATAAAAACACCAAAGAAAGATGAAGAATTTATGCTAAAACCCATGAATTGCCCTCATCATTGTGAGATCTATAATTCTAGAAAATTTAGCTATAGAGATTTACCGATAAGATATGCAGAATTTGGAACAGTATATAGATATGAACAAAGTGGAGAATTACATGGATTAACAAGAGTAAGAGGATTTACTCAGGATGATGCTCATATTTTTTGTTCTGAAGAACAGCTTGGTAAGGAATTTAAAGATGTTATTGATTTAACAATACATGTCTTTACAAATCTAGGTCTTGAAAATTTCTCTACTCAAGTCTCATTAAGAGATCCTGAAAATTCAGAAAAGTATATGGGTGATAAAGACATATGGGAAAAATCAGAAAATGCTATTTTAAAAGCGGTTAAAGAAAAGAAACTAAATTATAATATAAAATACGGTGAGGCTGCATTCTATGGACCAAAATTAGATTTTATGGTAAATGATGCATTAGGAAGAGAATGGCAATTAGGAACTATTCAAGTTGATTATAATCTTCCTGAAAGATTTGATTTGACATATAAAGGAAAAGATAATAAATTACATAGACCTGTTATGATACATAGAGCTCCTTTTGGAAGTTTAGAAAGGTTTGTTGCGATATTACTTGAAAATACAGCAGGTAACTTACCATTATGGCTTACTCCTAACCAAGTTATAATTCTCCCCATAAGTGATAAATATGAAAAATACTCTAAAAAAGTTTTAAATTTGATAGAAAATAACGAAATTCGCGCCCTGGTTGATAACAGAAGTGAGACAATGGGTCGTAAAATCAGGGATGCTGAATTAAGTAAGATTCCATTCATGATTATCATTGGTGAAAAAGAAGATGACAATAATATGATCTCGCTTAGAAGTCATGGAGGAAAAGATTATGGAATGATTAAATTGAAAGAATTTATTCAAATAATCAACCAAGAAATAAATAATGTTTAACTAAAATTAAAAATTATAGCTCTAAGAAGAAAAGTTTATAGGCCTAGAAGAAGAAGAGAAGATCCTCATAAGATTAACTCAAAGATTGAAGCACCTGAGGTTAGATTAGTAGGTGACAATGTAGAGATAGGAGTATATCCGATTAGTAAGGCTCAAATGATTGCAGATGAACAAGGGTTTGATCTTGTAGAGATATCTCCAAAGGCAATTCCTCCTGTGTGTAAGGTAATGGATTATAAGAAATTCCTCTTTGAACAGAGAAAAAGAGAGAAGTTTTTAAAATCAAAAACATCAAAGGTTGTTGTAAAGGAGATTAGATTTGGACCTAACACAGATGATCATGATTATGAATTTAAAAAGAAGCATGCAATTAAATTCTTATCTGATGGGGCAAAACTTAAAGCTTTTGTTTTTTTTAGAGGAAGATCAATTATATATAAAGATAAAGGTGAAATTCTATTATTAAGGCTTGCTCAAGAACTGGAAGAATATGGTACTGTTGAACAGCTACCCAAACTTGAGAGTAAAAAAATGATAATGATAGTTACACCAAAAAAAAATAAATAAATTAAGAGAATGCCAAAAATGAAGACAAAATCCAGTGCAAAGAAAAGATTTAAGCTAACTGGATCTGGAAAAATAAAAAGAAAGCATGCTTTCAAAAGTCATATACTAACAAAAAAATCAAAAAAAAGAAAGTTAGCATTGACACATTCAACATTAGTTCACAAAAGTGATACTGATAATATAAAAAGACAGCTAAGACTAAAATAATTTCTTAGCAGGTAAGTATTAACCATAAATTTAGGTAAGAAAAAGAGTTAAAAACCACCTAATTTAAAAAAAATAGAAAAATGCCAAGATCAGTAAATTCTGTAGCCAAGAGAGCTAGAAGAAAAAAAACAATTAAACAAGCAAAAGGTTATTTCGGAAGAAGAAAAAATGTTTGGACTGTAGCTAAAAATGCTGTAGAAAAAGCAATGCTATATGCATATAGAGATAGACGAAATAAAAAGAGAAATTTCAGGTCCTTATGGATTATGAGGATTAATGCTGCTGCCAGATTAAATGGCTTAACTTATTCTGAGTTCATTAGCAAACTTAAAGCAAATAATATCGATATTAACAGAAAAGTGTTAGCAGATTTAGCAGTTAATAATCCTGAAGCCTTTAAAGAATTAGTTAGTAAATTAAAATAATAGAACCTGACCTCTAAATATATTCATGTTTTTACAGGGTCAATGATTGAAGCTAATAGATTAGTTTCAGATCTATCTCAAATACATATAAATTCAATTGTAAAAGATGAAGCTAGATCTGCAAACTTGGCTGGTTTTGGAGTTCCAAATTTCTTATTCACGCATAAAGTATTTATAAAAAAAAGTGCTTAGAGAAAGCTGAAAAACTAATCAGGGGATCATCATTTATGCAAAATATCTAGAAAGGAAGATCAGACTCCTCTTCTCCCGTGGATGATAGTGGTTGATCTGTGTCAGGCTTAAATGTGTCATCATTTGCCGCTGCATTCATTTTTGAGTGGAATTCATAAGGAGAATCATAGATTTCAATATCTTCAAATTTACCTAGTGAAGGGACAAACCTTAATCTAATTGTTTCAAGACCTCCATTTCTATGTTTAGATACTATAAATTCTGCCTCACCTTCAGTAGAGGATCTATCGTCGTCATCCCATGTATCAATTTTATAATATTCTGGTCTATAAATAAATGAAACAATATCTGAGTCCTGTTCAATTGCTCCAGACTCCCTTAAATCAGATAATAGTGGTCTCTTTGATTGTCTACCTTCAACTAGCCTAGAAAGTTGAGATAAAGCAATAACAGGGATCTTTAATTCTTTAGCAAGTGCTTTTAAATTTCTAGAAATAGTAGAAATTTCCTGTTCTCTATTACCCGTTTTAAATGTTCCTCCTGTGGTCATTAATTGCAGATAGTCTACAATTATTAATTTAACATCACGCTGTGAGACTAAACGTCTTGCTTTAGCTCTTAAATCAAAAATTGATAATGAAGGAGTGTCGTCAATATATAATGGAGCCTTTTCAAGATTTTTTACCCTAACATTTAATTGTTCCCATTCATGCTTTTCTAGTTTACCTGTTCTTAGTTTTTCTGAATTAAGACCAGTCTCTGATGAAATTAGCCTAGTTATAAGCTGTAAGGATGACATTTCTAAAGAAAAAAAGGCGACTGGTATATTTTGACCTATTGAAATATTACTTGCCATTGATAAAGCTAAAGCTGTTTTACCCATACCTGGTCTAGATGCAATAATAATTAAATCACTTTCTTGCCATCCAGAAGTTAGTTTGTCTATTTTACTAAAACCTGAAGGCACGCCACTTAACCCTTTTTTATTAGAAATAGATTCTATTTTATTCTTCGCCTGAATTACCAAATTTTGTGCTGTTTCTGATGATTTCTTAATATTTCCTTGTGTAACATCATAAAGCTTAGCTTCTGCATTATCTAATAAATCAAAAACGTCCTTAGTCTCATCATAAGAATCCATGATTATCTCATTTGAGATCTTAATAAGGCTTCTCTGGATATATTTTTGAAGAATAATTCTAGCATGAAATTCTATATGGGCAGAAGATGATACTTTTTGAGTTAATGAAATCAAATAGAAGTCTCCACCACATAATTCTAGTTTTGAATCTTTTTTTAATTGTGCTGAAACAGTTAATAAATCAATAGGTTCACTTTTTTGGAATAGTTTATGTATAGCTTCAAAAATAAATTGATGAGATTCCTTATAAAAAGCCTCAGACGTTAAGATGTCTATAACCTCATCAACGCCCTTTTTATCAATCATCATAGCTCCAAGAACAACTTCCTCTAAATCTAATGCCTGAGGAGGTATCTTACCTTTTTCTAGATTGATGATTGAATTATGATCAATCCTAAGGCCTTGAAAAGAAGCTGACTGTTTCATTAAGGCTAATTTAAAAAATTAAAACAATTAGATATGATAATAATTTTAATAATTTTTAACCTTTAATAAACATTTAAGGTGTTAATAAAAAATATAAATTGTTAATAATGGGAGAAAAATTAAGATCTATATACTCCCATATTTGAATATTTCTTCATTCGTTTTTTCACTAACTCTGATGAAGACATATTTTTAAATTCATTGTATGTATTTAGAATAGCTTCCCTTACAATCATAAATGTTTTTTCCCTATTTCTATGAGCTCCTCCTAGAGGTTCCTTTATAATTTCATCAACTAATTTCATCTTTTTCATATCATTAGCAGTCAACTTTAATGCAGATGCAGCTACTTCTTTGTATTCCCAACTTCTCCAAAGTATAGAAGAACAAGATTCTGGAGATATTACTGAATACCATGTATTTTCAAGCATCATAACTTTATCTCCTACTCCTATTCCTAAAGCACCGCCAGAAGCTCCTTCTCCAACTATTAAAACAATTATTGGTACTTTTAATTTTGTCATTTCAAATATATTTCTAGCAATTGCTTCTCCTTGACCTCTTTCTTCAGCTTCCATTCCTGGGTAAGCGCCAGGTGTATCAATAAGTGTAACAACAGGAATGTTAAATTTTTCAGCTTTTTTCATTAACCTTAAAGCTTTTCTATACCCTTCAGGATTAGACATTCCAAAATTCCTATATTGCCTTGTCTTTGTATTATTACCCTTTTGCTGACCAATAAACATAAATGTTTGATCATCTATTTTTCCTAAACCCCCAATCATTGCTTTATCATCCTTAAAATTTCTATCACCGTGCAACTCAATAAAGCTGTCTTTAAAAATTGAATTTATATAGTCTAAAGTATAAGGTCTATCTGGATGCCTTGACATTTGAACCTTTTGCCAAGGAGATAAACTACCATAAACTTCCTTAATAGCAGTATTTAATTTCTTCTGTATTTTCTTACATGTATCTGTCATATCAACATCGCTTTTTTCTCCCAATATTTTGCATTCGCTTAGTTGATCTTCTAATTCTTTTATGGGAAGTTCAAAATCTAAATAATTCATAAGCTATATTTTATAAATACATATAAGTTTAAAATTATAAAATCTAATATACATAATAACAATCATTATGTTTTTTTTAAGTATTTCGAAATTTTATTATGGTGTTTAAAGTTGCTTGTTTGTATTTATATATAATAAGTATATAGCTAAAGATCCAAAAACAAAATTTGGAAGCCAAACTGCAATAATTGGGGAAAAATCAGATTGTTGGGCTAATACCCCAAAGACTTTATCAAAAAACACATATGTCATAGCTACAGATATTCCAAATGCTAAGTTAACACCAGCTCCTCCTCTTCTTTTGACTGAAGAAACCGAAAATGCAATAAGAGTTAATATAAATATTGAAAAAGGTATACTCCATTTTTTGTGCTTAACAACTTGATATCTTCCTATATTGGATGATCCTCTTAATTTTTCTTGATTAATAAATTTTACTAATTCAGAATAATTAAGCGTTTCAGCTATATAATTTAGTGGAGTTAAATCACCTATATTAAATGAAAATAAAGTATCTAATCCTCTTTTAGAAGAAATAATATCAACACTATCTGTAATAGTTCTTTTCATATAGTTTGATAATCTATATATACTGTCTTTTTCTATATATCTAATATTACTAGCATTAATTTTAAACTTTAACTTATTTCCATCAAAATGTTCTAAAGTAAAGTTTGTTCCAATATTATTTTTGGTGTTGAACTGCGTTAAATATATATATTCATTATCATTGATCTTTCTAAAAATATTCTTATCATCAATACTCTTTTTAGAACCTTTGAGGTATTTATATGAAAATTCATTAAAATCTCTACTAGCATCTGGAACTATAAAAATTCCTAAAATAAGAGCTGTAAATGCAATCATTGCCGAACCAATAAGATAAGGTTTAATTAGGTCTTTTAACGAATAGCCTGAACTATATAATGCTATAATTTCAGAGTTAGATGCTAACTTAGATGTAAACCAAATAACTGATAGAAACAAAAATAAAGGTAGAAGTGAATTTGCAAAATATATAGTAAAATTATAGTAGTATTCTAGCACTTCATCAAAAGGGACCTGATTTGATAGAATCTTGTCTATGTTGTCTGCTAGATTCAAAACTATGGCAATCGGAACAAACAGAATTTGTATTGAAATATAAGTGATTAAATATTTCTTTAGTATGTACCAGTCTACTATTTTCAATTTATTATAATCTTTTATTTAAAATTTTTACCATTTTATTTTTCCAATTTAAAAAATCTCCATCTATTATATGCTTTCTAGACTCAGAAATTAGCCATGAATAAAAACCTAAATTATGAATTGAAGCTATTTGTTTTCCCAAAATTTCATTTACGGAAAAAAGATGTCTTAGATAAGCTTTTGAATATTCTTTATCAACGTAAGTAATTTCATCATTATCTATTGCTGAAAAATCATCCTTCCATTTATTGTTTTTAATATTAATTATTCCTTTCGAAGTAAATAACATACCATTTCTAGCATTTCTTGTAGGCATAACACAGTCAAACATATCTATTCCTAAAGCTATATTCTCTAAAAGATTTATTGGTGTTCCAACACCCATAAGATACCTTGGTCTATCTTTAGGTAAGATTTCACATACTATCTCATTCATGGCATACATCTCTTCAGCAGGCTCCCCTACAGACAACCCTCCTATTGCATTTCCAAATGAATTTGTGTTTGAGATATATTCAGCAGACTGAATCCTAAGGTCTTTATATGTACTGCCTTGGATTATAGGAAATAAAAACTGCTTATATCCATATCTATCATCTGTTGAATTAAATCTATTGATACATCTATCTAGCCATGTATGTGTCAAATTCATTGATTTTTTTGCATAATCAAATTCACATGGATAAGCAGGGCATTCATCAAAAGCCATAATTATATCGGCACCAATCAATCTTTGAATATCAATAACTTTTTCAGGTGTAAATAGATGAGAACTGCCATCTATATGGCTTCTAAACTCAACACCATTATTAGTTATTTTTCTTTTAGAAGCCAAAGAATAGACTTGATATCCTCCTGAATCTGTTAAAATATTACTGTTCCAGTTAATAAATTTATGTATTCCTCCAGCCTTCTCTATTATTTCAACTCCAGGTCTTAAATATAAATGATAAGTGTTTGATAAAATTATATCAGCATTTATTTCATTTTTTAATTCCTTTTGGTGAACAGCTTTAACAGTTCCCTGTGTACCTACTGGCATAAAAACAGGAGTTTGAATTTCCCCATGAGAAGTTTCAATACATCCTGCTCTAGCATTAGTGTTATTATCTGTATTATTAATAGTAAATTTCATAAATATGAAAAACAAATATAAATAACATTAAGGCAATTAATTCTTAATAAAACTCTAATATTATAAATTTTAAGTTTTTGTTAATAAATGAGTTTTAAATAATTTTATATTAGGAAAACAAAATTCTAATTTAACAAACTCAATACTTATTGTAATTAAGAATGATTGATATTAATCATCTAGAAGCATTAACTACTCAGGTTCGTAGAGATATTCTAAGAATGGTTCACAAAGTAAACTCTGGTCATCCGGGAGGATCATTGGGTTGTTCAGAATTTATTGTAACTCTCTTTAATGTTATTATGGAAAGGAATGATGGTTTTGAAATGGATGGTCACAATGAAGATATTTTTTTTCTAAGTAATGGACATATTTCACCTGTGTTTTATAGTGTTTTAGCTAGATTAAATTATTTTGATATTTCTGAACTTAGTACTTTTCGTTTAATTAATTCCAGGCTACAAGGACATCCTACAACTCATGAAGGACTTCCAGGAGTTAGAGTAGCTTCTGGATCACTAGGTCAAGGACTCTCTGTAGCTATCGGAGCTGCTCATTCAAAAAAATTAAATAATGATAATAAATTAATCTATAGCCTACATGGTGACGGCGAACTACAGGAAGGTCAAAATTGGGAGGCTATTATGTATGCTTCAGCAAAAAATATTGATAATGTTATTGCTACAATAGATGTTAACGGTCAACAGATTGATGGGAGTACTCCAGATGTTATTGATATGGGTAATTTGAAATCTAAATTCGAATCATTTGGATGGGATGTATGTGAAATTAATCAAGGAAATAATATTCAATCAATAATTGATGGAATGAATAAAGCTAAATCTAAAACAGGAAAAAACAAACCTGTTTGCGTGCTTTTAAAAACTATTATGGGAAATGGTGTCGACTTTATGATGCATACACATGAATGGCATGGTAAGGCTCCAAATGACGAGCAACTTGAAACAGCATTAAACCAAAATCCTGAAACATTAGGTGATTATTAAATAGGAAATGAAGATATACGAATATTCTGAAAAGAAAGACACAAGAAGTGGGTTTGGAGATGGTTTGACAGAGCTTGGAAAATCAAATCCTAATGTGGTTGCATTATGTGCTGATTTAACTGGATCCTTAAAAATGAATGAATTCAAAAAAAATCATCCAGAAAGATTTTTTCAAGTTGGAGTTGCGGAAGCAAATATGATTGGGATTGCTGCTGGCTTAACAATTGGAGGTAAAATACCATTTACTGGAACTTTTGCTAATTTTTCTACTGGAAGAGTTTACGATCAGATACGCCAATCTATTGCTTATTCTGGTAAAAATGTAAAAATTTGCGCTTCACATGCAGGAATAACTCTTGGTGAAGATGGTGCAACCCATCAAATATTAGAAGATATTGGTATGATGAAAATGCTTCCTGGCATGACAGTAATTAATACTTGTGATTATAATCAAACTAAAGCAGCCACTATTGCTATTGCTAATTATAAAGGCCCTGTTTATCTTAGGTTTGGTAGACCAAAAGTTCCTGTGTTTACTCCAGAAAATCGAAATTTTGAAATTGGCAAAGCTGTACAACTTCAAGAAGGAGAAGATGTAACTATTGTAGCTACAGGTCATTTAGTATGGGAAGCTTTAGAAGCAGCTAAAATCTTACATGATAAAGGAATAAGTGCAGATGTTATTAATATTCATACTATAAAACCCTTAGATCAAGAAGCTATCATAAAATCAGTAAATAAAACAGGATGTGTTGTAACAGCTGAAGAACATAATTTTTTTGGTGGTCTTGGTGAAAGTGTTGCTCGTATATTAGCTTCTAATAACCCCTCTCCACAAGAGTTCGTTGCTGTAAATGATACGTTTGGTGAATCAGGAACACCTGCTAAACTAATGGAGAAATATGGCCTTAATGCTAACTCAATTGTAGTAAAGGTAGAGAGAGTATTAAAAAGAAAAAACTAATCGTCTCTTGACTCTGTATTATCTGTATCTAGATAGTTAGGAATTCCATCTCCATCAGTGTCATCATTTGTAGGATCGCCATCTCCAATATCATTTGTAGGATCTCCATCACCATCCCTATCTTCAGTTAAGTCTGAATCTGGTTCTAGATCTTCATCAATAGTTAATGTACCATCATCATCATCATCACTATCTACAAAATCTGCATATGGGTCATCATCAGTATTATCATTTGTAAGGTCTAAATCTCCATCTAAATCCTCTAGATGAGAAGGGACATTATCATAATCATGATCATTTTCTTCCGATTCCAACAACTTAAACTTAAAAATTAGATTAGAATATACAGGAACAGATCCAGCTGCACTAGAATAATATCCCATCCCAGAGGGAAGAAACATTACTCCTATTCCAGGATCAGTATAATCTATAGTTCCATCGTTGTTAATTACAAAGTCTGTGGCATTATTAAACTCTGGAAGTACTCTTCCCCAGCCTGCAATTGTATTTGTTAAATCAAAAACTCCAGGTGTTGAAGAACTGTCAAATATTAAACCATCCATAAGGCTTCCTTCGAAATTAACACGAACCCTATCAGAAAAATTTGGAGAAATATCTGATGCACCTTGATTAATTTTTAAGATATAGTATTCATATTCAATATCATAATAAGTAGTGGTTAGTGTCATAATATCATCACTAAGCATGGTGTTCTCATTTGGATCTGGAAGATTCCCGTCTTCAGGAAGTTCAGAAATAACAATTTCATCTAAAGTAAAACCAGGATTATTTTGTAAATAAGCAGAATTGTAATAATGTGTTTCAAAATATCCTAGTAAAGAATCCCTGTCAATAATTTGTTGTTCAGTTCTGTCATTCTCAGGAATTTCTACTGGCCCATCAGCATCGTCCTCTGGACAAGAGAAAAATAAAAATAAAAATAAAAAGAAAAAAAAATGTGCTTTAAATCTCATTGCTTTAATTTTACATGCAAAATACAATTATTATATTGTATTTTCTTAAGTTTTAACAATCTTTTAAGTAGTTAAATTAAATATAAATGGAAGATAAAAAAGTAATACTTAATGATAATCAAATCAAAAGCAAGTTAAAGAGAATTTCTTACCAAATATTGGAAACTAATTTGCAAAATTCAATACTTGTTATTGCAGGAATTGAATCAAATGGATATTTGATTGCAAAGGAATTAAAAAAAATGCTTAATAAACTTTCAAGTATAGAAATCATTCTATGTAAAGTAAAAATTGATAAGAAAAACCCTAGAAAACCTATTGAAACTTCTATAAGCAAAGATGAATACTCAAATAAGTCAATTGTTTTAGTAGATGATGTTTTAAATTCTGGATCAACATTAATATACGGAGTAAAACATTTCCTGGAAACAGAACTATTACAATTTAAAACTGCTGTCTTAGTTAACAGAAATCATAAAAAATTTCCGGTAAAAGCAGATTTCAAAGGAATATCACTTTCAACTTCAATACAGAGTCAAGTAATAGTTGAATTTAAAGGCTCAAAGATCCAGGCCCTACTTGTTTAATTCAGTTAATATTTCACCTATATTACTTTTGCCTGATCCTGTATATCCAACAACGACTATAATCATATTTAGGCTTTGATATTAATATCTAAATTTCATTGTAATATAAATTAAAGATTTTATATTTGCAGCCTTATACAAGAGTTGATTTTGACCTGATAGCTCAGTTGGTAGAGCATCTCCCTTTTAAGGAGAGGGTCCTGGGTTCGAGCCCCAGTCAGGTTACAGTTTAGAGAAAAATAGTCTTTATAGTTAATATATTTAAAAGGCTATTTTTTAATTAATTTACGTGTAGTAGTCTTCTGACTATTGGAAAGTTCTACAAGGTAGATTCAATTATTACAATGCGTACGTGGCGGAATTGGTAGACGCGTTAGGTTGAGGGCCTAATAACTTAATAAGTTGTGGAAGTTCGAGTCTTCTCGTACGCACAAATTAACCTAGGTTAATTCAAAAAACAAGCATTACCTATTTTGTTTCTTTATTAAATTTAATGCAGATCCTTCATAAAACCATTTGATTTGAGATTTGTTATAAGAATGATTTAATTTAATAACATCATAGGATCCGTTATCATGCTTTAATCTAATCTTAAGATGTCTTGAAGGAGTAAAGTCTCTTAAATCAATAAATGATATTAAATCATTTTCTTGGACTAAATCATAATCAGATTCATTAGAAAATGTTAAAGCTAACATTCCTTGTTTCTTTAAATTAGTCTCATGTATTCTAGCAAATGATTTAACAATTACTGCACACACTCCAAGGTGACGTGGCTCCATTGCTGCATGCTCCCTAGAGGAGCCTTCACCATAATTATGATCACCTACAACTACTGTATCAATTCCTTTAGATTTATAAAATCTCTGAACATCTGGAACTCCTGCATATTCACCAGTATATTGATTTTTTACAAAGTTTGTTTTTTTATTAAATGCATTAACCGCACCAATTAAGCAATTATTAGAAATATTATCTAAATGGCCTCTATATCTTAACCAAGGACCTGCCATAGAAATATGATCTGTTGTACATTTACCAAGAGTTTTAATTAACAGTTGTGCATCTTTTATATTATTTCCTATAGGTTTAAAAGGTTCTAGTAATTGCAGCCTTTCTGATTTAGAATTGACCTTAACTTCTATCTCACTTCCATCAGCTATAGGATCTATATAACCAGAATCTTTACAATCAAAACCTTTATTAGGTAGCTCTAAACCAGTAGGTGGCTCTAGCTTCACCTTATCGCCATTTTCATTGACCAAACTATCATTTAAAGGATCAAAATCAAGTCTCCCAGAAATTGCAATCGCAGCTACTATTTCAGGTGAGCCTACAAAAGCATGTGTGTTAGGATTTCCATCAGCTCGTTTAGAAAAATTTCTATTAAATGAATGAACAATAGTATTCTTTTCTTCTCCTTTTCTATCACTTCTGTCCCATTGACCAATACAAGGTCCGCAAGCATTACTGAATATTGTAGCATCTAAATCTTCAAATATTTTCAATATACCATCTCTTTCTGCAGTATATCTAACCTGTTCAGATCCTGGATTAATTCCAAAATCTGATTTTGTAATTAATTTTTTTTCTAGTGCTTGTTTCGCTATTGAAGCTGCTCTTGTTAAATCTTCATAAGAGGAATTTGTACATGAACCTATTAATCCCCAATCTACATCCAAAGGCCAATCATTCTCTTTAGCCTTTGTTGCCATTTCTGAAATTGGAGTTGCCAAATCAGGTGTAAATGGACCATTTAAATGCGGTCTTAATTCACTTAAATCAATTTCAATTAATTGATCAAAATATTTATTAGGATTTTTATATACTTCTTTGTCCCCTGTAAGATATTCTTTGATTTTATTTGCAGCATCAGCAATTTTACTTCTTCCTGTTGCCTTTAAATACCTTTCCATTGATTCATCATAACCAAAAGTAGATGTAGTTGCCCCAATTTCAGCACCCATATTACAAATTGTACCTTTTCCAGTACATGACATTGATTTTGCGCCAGGCCCAAAATACTCAATAACACATCCTGTTCCTCCCTTAACTGTTAGTATTCCTGCAACCTTTAATATAACATCTTTTGGAGCGGTCCATCCTGAAAGTTTACCAGTTAATTTAACTCCAATTATTTTTGGAAATTTTAGTTCCCAAGGCATACCTGCCATCACATCAACAGCATCAGCACCCCCAACTCCTATTGCAATCATGCCTAATCCCCCTGCATTTACAGTATGTGAATCTGTTCCAATCATCATTCCCCCTGGAAATGCATAGTTCTCTAATACAACTTGATGAATAATCCCAGCGCCAGGTTTCCAAAAACCTATACCATATTTATTTGATACTGTTTTTAAAAATTCGAAAACTTCATTACTAATAGAGTTTGCTCTCTTTAAATCTTTATCAGCTCCAAGTTTAGCTTGTATAAGGTGATCACAATGAACAGTTGTTGGGACAGAAACCCTAGATTTACCCGCTTGCATAAACTGCAATAAAGCCATTTGTGCTGTAGCATCCTGACATGCTATCCGATCAGGTTTAAAATTCACATAATCCTTACCTCTTGTAAAGGGGGTTTTAAAATTATCCCAAAGATGCGAGTATAGTATTTTTTCAGAAAGTGTTAATGGTGATTTAATTGATTTTCTTGCATTATCAACATTCTTGACAATGTTTTCATAAACCTTTTCAATTATATCAAAATCATAAATCATAAAAAATTATTTTTTTAACCAATTACTATAGAAATTGCAATCTCTATGTTCCATAGATATCTTTATAAAAGTCTCAGTAATTTTAGAGTCTTGCCATTTCTCAATTTCCTTTAACTGCTTGTTCTGTAAAGCAAGTTTTTGAATTTTTAAATAATCTTTAGAAAAATCTGCAACATGTTCATCGTATCTGTTAGATACCGTAAGGATTTTAAATTTTACTGGATTAACTCTATCTTCATCTTGATATACAATACTAACTTCATCTTCTTTAAGATTAGAAATTTGAGAATATAATTCAGGATCCATTTTAGTTAATTCAAAGCTATAATCTTGAGTCTCAGGATTTATCAGAAGACCTCCATCAAATTTTGTTTCTTTCTCATCACTAGCCTCTTTAGCAGCATCAGAAAAAGTTAAATCTCCAGAGACAATCCTCTCTCTTATATTTTCAATTTTATCTTTTGCTTCCTTTATATCTTTAGAATTTATTTTTGGCCTCAATAAAATATGTCTTACATCATATTCCTGTCCACGTATCTTTTCTAAAAAAATAATATGATAGCCGAATTCAGATTCAAATGGTTCAGATATTTCACCCTCTCCAAGACCAAAAGCAACTTCATTAAATTCTTTAACCATAGGAGATCTCTTTCTATTTATTGTGTATTTACCTCCATTTTTTCTTGAAGGCATGTCATCACTATAAAGGACAGCTTTTGTAACAAAACTTGCTCCGTTTTCCACTACATCAGCTTTAAATTGTCTTAATCTATCTACTACTTTTTGTTTTTCTTCATCAGTAGTTTTTGGAATTATTACAATTTGTGAAACTCTTAACTCTGTGCCAAAAATTGGTCTATCTTTTTTAGGAATCGAATTAAAAAATTGTCTTACCTCTTCAGGTGTAACTTCTATATCTTCAATTATTGATTCTTGCATCTTTTTTGCTAATTCGGAGTTTTTATTAAGTTCAAACATTTCAGATCTTAATTCTTGTTCTGAACTCTTATTATAGTATTCAATTAATTTATCCATTGATCCTATCTGCTGAGCAAACATATTAATCTGTTGGTCTACATATGACTGAATCTCAGAATTATTAACGACAATACTATCCTGAATAGCTTGATGCTGATATAGTTTGTCTTCTAACAATTTGCCAAATATTTGACATCTAGTTATGTCCTTAGTTGATACGCCCGAGACTCTTAATTGCGCAAATTGTTTGTCAATGTCAGAATCTAGTACTACAAAATCGCCTATTACAGCTGCTACTCCATCAATTTTTACCCTTTCATTATTTTCTTGAGGAAATAAAACTTCAGAAATGAAAAATAATAGGCAAAAAATAATATATCTATTCATCATTATATATTTCTAATTTATTGGTTTCAATTGCATTATCAAGGATTTCTCTTTTTATCTTGTTTACCAATTCAACCTTTCTTTTATTTACAATCATATACTCTAGAGTAGGGGAAACATATTCTATCGGAGCATATTGACCTTTTGTTAGTAAACTTGTAATTTTAATCAAATATAATCCTAAAGAATCTTTGAATTGAAAAAATTTGTATTTTTTTAACGAATTATATCTATAATTATTCAATATGGGAATGGTTTTAAAGAGCTCATTTCTTCTGTGCCAGGTGGAATCATCAAATGAAGAAGATATAAATTGATATGAAATTGAATCTAATAAGACTTTATCTTGTTCTTTGTATCTTCTTAATTTACCTCTAATTTGACTTACATCAGGATTAGTATTTGATATGTAAATGAATACATATTGTATTAAATCCTCATTTAATTTAAATACTTCGTAATTCCTTTTGTAAAGGCTGTCTAATTCAATAGAATCCGTTTCTAATTTAATTGTGGAATTAACCAGTGCTTCTAAATAGCTATTAGAAAGCAATTCTGTTTCATAATCATATACCATAGAAGTAATTTTAGACAAGTTATTTTCAGATAAATTAAGTCTAGCCCCAGATCTTAAAATCTTGTTTATTGCCCAATTATTTACAAGTTCATTAACTTTTAAAATTGAATCAGATAATTCTTGCTTGTCAGTTATTAATCCTTGAATATCTTCTTCAAACAGATATTCCTGATTTAATCTTGCAATAGGATTTGAATCTTTTGGAGTAAAATAATTTTCACATGAAATGATACTAAAAAATAAGATGATTAGACTTCTTTTCATTACTTTTTTAATGATTTTTTAATTCGTTTTAATATTTTTTTATTTATAATAACTGAATTATTTTCTTTTAATTCAGTTATCCAGTTATTTTCTAAAAAGTCTTGATAATCACTGATTATCTCACCCATATTATCATCAAATGAGGAATATTTTGATTTATTAGATTGATAAAATTCTTTAATATTAATTGAATCACTACTAGCAACATTCCATATTTTTTCTTGCATTAAGTCAAATAGCAATAATCCTTCCTTATATTCCTTTAAAATATACTTATACTCTAAATTCTCATCCTCCAGATTATCTTTATATGTTTCTAATAGGATTTTGTTTATGAAATCCTTATACATTTTAAATACAGCATCCTCTTTATTTTTTAAATTAATAGACCTTTTATTTTTTTCAATATAAGTAGCAAAGTCTGAGAAATTATAGTTTTTATTATGGATTTTAATTAAAATTTTTTCTTCTTCAATAGTATCTAAAATTTTCCAAGAATCATTAATTATTGATAAAAAATATTTTAAATTTTTATTTTCATAATTAAGATTGTATTTATCTAAAAGCATTGCATAAAAAGAGTGTGAGATAATTGATGAACGCGAGCTTCTTTTTATTTTATTTAATAAAATAGATTTCATTTCACCTATAGGCTTTAACTTATTCTTGGAGTATAACTTAATAATATGCCATCCGTTTTTTGTTTCTACTGGAGAAGATACTTCATTTGGTTTGTTTAAACTAAAAGCCATATTTTCAAATTTAATAGAATTAAATTGACCACTAGTAAAGGGATTTAGTCTGCCTCCTTTAAAAGATGTTTTCTTGTCTTCAGAATATTTTATAGCTAATGATTCAAAATTTGAACCTTTTTCAATTGAATCATATAAACTATATATTTTTTCTTTAGAACCAGGTTTGTTTTTATAAGCCATTATATGGGCAACATTTATTTCGCCAAGTGAATTTCTTTTATCACTAACTTTAAGAATATGATAGCCAAACTGAGTCCTAAAAGGCATTGAAACCTCACCAATTCTAGTATTATATGCAACATTCTCAAATTTGTATATCATTTTAAATGCTGAAAAATACCCAAGATCTTCAATTATTAAATCTTTACCATTGTGATGATTTTTTATGAGTGAATCTATATGATTCTTCAATAATAATTTTCTAAGGTTTAATATATTATTATATACATCAATAGTATCATTATCCTCTTCTTCGATTCTAATTAAAACATGAGAGACATTCACTTCATATTTAGTACGTTCATAAGCTTCTAATAATAACTTTTCTTCGGTCACCTTATCAGTTAAAAAAGCTGATTTTAACTGGTTTGTATATTTTTTTAATTCTTTTATATAGTTATCATTTTTATGCAATTCTCTGGAATATGCATAAGATAATTTTAATTTGTAATTAATATAAAGTTGAAGATAATTATCAATATCTTTTTGAGATTCATCCTCAACTAGGTCTATGTTTTTATTATATACCTTTATGAATTCTCCAGCAAGTACAGGCTCATTATTTACACTAAACAATATATCTGTTTCATTAAATTGTGAAAAAGACAAGAACGAAAAAGAAAAAAATACAATATATATATAAGCCCGAAACATCAATATTATTTTTAGAAGATCAAAAATAAAGATATTAATTAAATTATCTAGAGTAATTAGGTGCTTCTTTAGTGATATTTATGCCATGAGGATGGCTTTCAACAATTCCAGATGAAGTAATCTTTACAAATTTTGATTTTTCTTGTAGTGTTTTAATGTTTTTTGCTCCACAATAACCCATTCCAGCTCTTAGACCTCCTACAAATTGATGTACACTCTCTGTAAGATCTCCTTTATAAGGGACACGACCAACTATTCCTTCTGGAACAAGTTTTGCCATTTCAGTTTCAAACTCTTGAAAATATCTATCACCACTACCCTTTTTCATAGCTTCTAAAGATCCCATTCCCCTATACGATTTGAACTTCCTCCCTTCATAAATTATGGTTTCTCCCGGTGATTCTTTTGTTCCAGCCAATAATGAGCCTAGCATTACACAATCAGCTCCCGCAGCTATTGCCTTTGAAATATCACCAGTATATTTAATTCCCCCATCTGCTATCACAGGGACTTTAGATGATTTTATGGCATTAGAAACCTCCAAAATAGCTGAAAATTGAGGATATCCTACCCCTGCAACTACTCTAGTTGTACATATTGATCCTGGACCAATTCCTACTTTAATACCATCAGCTCCAGCTTCAATAAGAAATTTAGCTGCTTCTGCTGTTGCAATATTTCCAACTATAATGTCAATATTTTTAAATTTTTTCTTTAATTCTATCATTAGAGTAATGACTCTTTCAGAATGACCATGAGCTGTGTCAACTATAATTGCATCTACTCCAGAATTAACCAATGCTTCTACTCTATCAATAGAATTTTTAGTTACTCCAATTGCAGCTGCTACCATTAATCTCCCATAAACATCTTTGTTGGCAATAGGTTTCAATGTTAGTTTGATTATATCTCTAAAAGTAATAAGGCCAACTAGTGTATTATTTTTATCTACAACAGGTAATTTTTCAATTTTATTTTTTTGTAAAATTCCTTCAGCTTCAGTAAGAGAAGTTCCTTTACTAACTGTAATTAAATTCTTTTTTGTCATTACTTCAGTGATAACTCTTGAATTATTCTTTTCAAATCTAAGATCTCTATTTGTTACAATACCTTTAAGAATGCCTTTTTTATCTATAATAGGAATGCCTCCTATCTTGTTTTCTTTCATGCTCAATTTTGCATCACTTACAATAGAATCTAATGGCAGGGTAATTGGATCAATTATCATTCCGCTTTCTGCTCTTTTTACCTTTCTTACCTTATTAGCTTGTTCTTTAATGGACATGTTTTTATGCAAAACACCTATGCCTCCTTCTTGAGCAATAGCAATTGCCATTTTACTCTCAGTAACAGTATCCATTGCTGCTGAAACAATAGGTATGTTCAATGAAATGTTCCTAGAAAATCTAGTTTTTATATCAACGTCTTTTGGTAAAATATTTGAATATGCTGGAACTAGCAATACATCATCGTAGGTAAGACCCTCTCCTATTATTTTTTTCTGATGATCTTTCATTGCAATTATCAATTAATTGCGTGTAAATATACAATTTTATAATGATATGATATATCTAAAAATATGTATTTATTTTTTTACAAAAATACACTGATACAAGACAATTGAAGCACTAGCAAAATATACCAATGTCATTAGAAGAGATGAAATAAAAATTACATATTTCATCCAAAGAATTCCTATCCACAAATAATAAATCCCTGCAAATGTTATTATAATTGATAAAAATGGCTCAATAATTAAAAATAATTTAAAATATTTATTTAAATCAGTTATCAAAAGCAGAAGCCCTATTATAAAAAAGATGATTGCCATGGAAATCACATGAGTATGAATTAAATTAAACATTTGATAAGTGCTTTTTTTAAACTTAAATACGTCCATAGGCTCTGTGACTTCATTACCTAAATAATTCTCTTGGATTCCTTCTGGATTTAAAGAGGATGTATGGTCAATAAACATTACTCCAACAAAATAGCCAGTAGATAATACTATAACAAATAGAATTATTAAGTTTTTTAATTCACTAGGGAGATTATATATTAAACCATTTAGCTTCATCTTATAATATTTTTTTTATCTAATATTTTGATTGATGACATAAAGTTCTCAACAGCATTTATCATTGATTTAACAGAAATTGTTGCACCTGATATAGCCGATACATCTTTTGAATAAATAAATTTATCTGTCCAAGATTTTCCTGTGAATTGTCTAAGCCACCTTTTACTTGCAATTTCTCCTCCATAATCTTCTCTATAAATTAAAATTTTAGACTTTTTAATTTTTAAATTCTTGTCTAATATAATTAAATAATCAAATAGGTTATATAAACTTGGTGCTTTTGAATAATATGAGTATCCAACTAAGGTTTTATTGCTATATATCTTTTTAAAATTATTGTTAAATAACACAGGTAATGATTTAGAAACTGAATCTTCAATAGAAATAAGCTTTAAAAAATAGCTGTCAATTTGAAAAGTAGATTTAATTTCTTTATCAATTTTTTTTTGAATTCTATCTAAAGGATTAATAGATAGAAATAAAATAGAAGTAATTAATAAAAATATGATATTTTTAATTTTCATTTTAATCTTTTCAAAATGAGAATAGAGAAAAGGTTAAAACCAAAACCCCATCCCAAAGTTTATTGCTGATGTGTTATCATCAGGACCTTCATTCCCAAGAATTTGATAATCCATTTTAAATGCAGCTCCTTTAGCTACATGCCATGATAAACCCGTAGTTAATACATTTCTATTATATTCATCATTACGAGTTAACGAACCTGCCACTCCTGCATGAGTGTTATAATTTGAATATCTAGCAAATAAATCAAGTCTTTCGGTCTTATCTGAACCCATTAGATTATATGAAGTCTCTATATACCAACCGTTCATTTTGGATCCAAGATCTGATTCCCAAGCTGTATTATATTCTTCTGAACCATCAATTGAAGTTGTTATATATTGCCCTCTCATACCAAATCTTTCTTTAGTATATCTAGCATCAAGACCGATCATTGAAATTCCAACACCTGGAACATCAACTCCTTCATCTACATTAGAGTCTCCAAAATAACCAGAAAAACCTAATTTAAGACCATTAACACCATACCAGTCAAGATCAAAAGAAACGTTAGTAGTATTCCACATTGCCTCTGCTCCTTTTTGTCTACCACTTCTTATGCCATTTGATCCACCTAAACCATCTGACTTAAATCCGTTAAAAAGGTATAATTGATATTTTAAAGATGCATTGTCCATTCTTCCATTAAGACCAAAACCTATTTCTCTCCAGGTTGAAGGAATAATTGATTTATCCATTCCTGGTCTTTCAACTCCGTTAAATGTAGTAGGTTCGTGATACTCATTAACAATTCCCATTGGAATAAGCATTAACCCTGCTCTTAAATTAAGATTGTCTGTGATTGAATAACTAAGAAAAGCTTGTTCAACATAAACTTCCTTAACATGCTCAAACTCAATTTCAGATACAAATCGAACTTTATCATTAAAGTTGTATCCTAAGAGCGTAACTAATCTGTGGACATCAACTTTATTATTAGCGTCCTCATTAACATTCAAATGAATTTCTCCATATCCACCTATAACTAAACCATCACCCTTATTCATAAGTATTTCTGCTGCATTTTGCGAAAAAACAAAACCTGGAGTTAAACAAAATAATAATGTAAATAGTATAAAATTTTTCATAATTTTTATTTAGAACGAATATTAATAGTGCAAATATATAAACATCAATAATTAAAAAAAAATTATTTAGAATAGTTTTAAATAAGAATTGTTTATATCTATTAAAAATTTCTAATGAATTGTTATATGAAGTCTTAAAACGCAACAGATTTATATTAGAACTAATATTATTTTCATCAATAAAGGAGACTAATTTTTCAGTTGGCAATTTTTTTTTTAAATTAAATGAACAATAAATTCAAACCTAATCCAATGATTAAAATATTAAAATTATTATTAATATTATTTTTTATAAATAATGCTTATTCTCAAAAGAAGAATAAAAAACCTAATTACCCCTTAGCTACATCTTCTGAAGAAAGATTTAATGGATATTTAGACAGGGTTTACTTAGAAGAAAATTCTATAGTAAAAAATATTAATTTCAGAAATATAGGTCCTACAGTTATGAGTGGAAGAGTAACTGATTTGTCAGTTAATCCAAAAGATCCATCTCATTTTTATGTTGCATATGCTTCTGGGGGATTATGGGAAACCAAAAATAATGGAAATAGCTTTAACCCCATTTTTGATAATCAGATGGTGATGACAATAGGAGATATTGAGGTTGATTGGGAAAATGATATAATCTATGTAGGTACAGGTGAAAAGAATTCAAGTAGATCTTCTTATTCTGGAAATGGAATTTATAAATCTTCTAATGGAGGAAAAGATTGGACTCATATAGGATTAAAAGAATCTCATCATATAGGTAGAATTATAATTCATCCAGAAGATAATAATATTATATGGGTGGCTTCATTAGGTCATTTATATTCTTCAAATAAGGATAGAGGTTTGTATAAGACAACAGATGGAGGGGTTACATGGAAAAATACTCTCTTTATCAATGATATGACAGGTGCAATTGATTTAGTAATTGATCCGTCTAATCCTGACATTCTCTATGTATCAATGTGGGAGAGAGAAAGAATGGCTTGGAATTTTGATGGTTCAGGATTTGGATCTGGCATATTTAAATCAACTGATGGTGGTGAAAATTGGAAAAAGATATCGGGTGGATTAAGTGGATTTCCTGATACAGAGGGAACAGGTAGAATTGGGTTAGATATATCGAAATCAAATCCAAATATTATATATGCAATCTTAGATAATCAGGATAGAAAAGCTTCTACTCCATCTGAACAAAAGAATGATGATCTTACTAAAGATATGTTGAGAGATATTTCAATTAATGATTTTCTAAAATTATCTGATAAAAAATTAAATAAATTTCTGAGATCAAATAGGTTTCCTTCTGAATACAAATCTGATAAAATAAGAAAATTAGTTAAAGATGGAAGTATTGATCCAATTTCTCTAGTTGAATTTTTAGAAGATTCAAATAGTTTGCTTTATGAAACTCCAGTAATAGGAGCTGAAGTTTATTCTTCTCAAGATTATGGAATAACATGGAAGAAGGCAAATGAGGATGAATTAAGTAATCTATACTTCTCTTATGGTTATTATTTTGGGGAAATTAGGGTAGATCCTCAAGATCCAGCAAAATTATACGTATTGGGTGTTCCTCTTTTGAAATCAATTGATTTTGGAAAGACATGGGAGTCTATAGGCTTTGATAATATGCATGGTGATCATCAAGCTTTGTGGGTAAACCCTAATAGATCCGGTCATCTTATAGCAGGTAATGATGGTGGTTTGAATATTTCATATGATGATGGTAAGAATTGGATGAAACATAATAGTACTTCTGTAGGTCAATTTTATGATATAAATATTGATATGAATGATCCATATAATGTTTATGGAGGATTTCAAGATAATGGTGTATGGATGGGGCCATCAAATTATAAGTCAAGTTTAAGATGGCATAGTTCAGGTCAATATCCTTGGAAATCTATTTTTGGAGGAGATGGTATGCAAACTGAAATAGATTTTAGAGATAACGAGACGGTATATACAGGATCTCAATTTGGAAATTATGCTAGAGTTAATACGCGAACAGGTGAAAGAAAAAGAATTACTCCTAGTCATAAGTTAGGAGAGAGACCATATAGATGGAATTGGGAAACGCCAATTTATTTGTCTAGACATAATCAAGACATTCTTTATATGGGATCTAATAAATTTCATAGGTCTTTAAACCAAGGAAATGATTTTGAAACCTTGTCAGCTGATCTTACAAATGGTGGTATAAAAGGTAATGTAAGTTATGGTACTTTAACTACTATTATTGAATCTGAATTAAAGTATGGTTTGATTTATGTTGGTAGTGATGATGGCTTAATTCATGTCTCAAAAGATGGTGGTTTTACATGGAAAAATATTAGTAGTTCTTTGCCCAAAAAAATGTGGGTAAGTGCAATATATCCTTCAAAATTTAAAGAGAGTAGAGTTTATTTATCACTAAATGGTTATAGATGGGATAATTTTGAGTCGATGGTATATGTTTCTGAAGATTATGGTTTTAATTGGACTAAGATAGGTCATAATATCCCTGATGAGCCAGTTAATGTAATAATTGAAGATTTAAAGAATGAAAAACTTATATATGTGGGGACAGACCATGGATTATATGCATCTTTAGATTATGGAAATTTATTTTTTGCTTTCAGTCGTGGATTACCAAATACTCCAGTTCATGATTTAGTTATTCATCCAAGAGAAAATGATTTAATAGTAGGCACACATGGAAGGTCAATTTATGTAACAAATATAGAAGTTCTTCAAAAATTAAATCAGAGTATATTAGATAATGAACTATATATTTATGATTTAGATAAAGTAAAATTTTCATCTAGATGGGGTTCAGAAAATTGGTATGGAAATACGATAGAACCAGATATTGAAGTTATTGTTTTTTCTAAAAATAAATCTCAAGTTGATTTTCTTGTTAAAAACGATTCCAAAATCATTTTTAACAAAACTTATAACTTAGATAAAGGATTAAATTTTATTAAAAACAATTTATATGATAAGGATAATAAAAAATACATTGGAAAAGGAGAATATATTATTCAAGTAAAAAATACTATTTCCTCTAATGAAAATAAATTGATAATTAATTAAACTAAGAGTAACATGATATATTTATTATCCTTTTTACTATTTTTTAATCAAAATGATTTTAAATAAAGTCTATTTATATCTGTTGAAAATCTCTAGTGAATTGTTGTATGCGATCTGAAAACGTAATGGATTTATATCAGAACTAATATTATTTTCAGCAATAAAGGAGACTAATTTTTCAGTTGGCATATTTCCTACTAATTTGTCAGTAGCCATAGGACATCCACCAAAACCTTTTATAGCTCCATCAAAACGTCTACACCCAGCATCATAAGCAATTTTAACTTTTTCATACCACGATATTGGATTTGTGTGTAAGTGAATTCCAAACTCTATATCTTTATATTTATTTGATAAATTCTCAAATAATTTACCAATAGATTCTGTATCAGCAGATCCTACAGTATCACTTAATGAAATAATCTTAACTCCCCGATCTACTAATTTTGAAACCCAGCTCTCAACTATTTCTAAACTCCAAGGATCACCATAAGGATTTCCAAAACACATAGATAAATAAACCACTAAGTCCTTTTTATTATTTAAGCAAATTTCTTGTATGGTTATAAGTGCTTTTTCGGATTCTTTTATTGTCTTATTAGTATTTCTCATTTGAAAATTCTCAGAAATTGAGAATGGATAGCCTAAATAAGAAATTTTTGAAAATTCACATGCCTTCAAAGCACCCCTTTCATTAGCAATGATGACTAATAGCTTAGTATTATTAGATAAAGTAATTTTATTAATAACTTCAGCTGTATCAGATAATTGTGGTATAACAGCTTTTGATACAAAGCTTCCTATATCTATAGTATCAAAACCAACATCTACTAATGATTGTAAATATTTAACTTTAATATCAGTTGGAATAAAGTCCTTAATGCTTTGCATTGCATCTCTAGGGCATTCAATGATTTTAATTTTTGACATTTCTATTGGTTAAGGAGTATTAAAATTAGCTTAATTTTCAGAAAGAAGTATAATGATTGCTATTGAAATTAATACAATGATATTTAGCCATTTTAACAATTCCGTATAGAATTTATATTTTTTAAAATTTTTATAGATCAAAGAAGAAAAAAATGCAATAGAACTAAAAACAATAAAAGTAATTAACATAAAGATTCCTCCTAATATATAAAACTGAATTACATGACTTATGGAATTACTAAAAATAAATGTTGGAAAGAATGCTAAAAAGAAAATTAAAACTTTTGGGTTTAAAATATTCATTAAAAATCCATTTATAAAAACCTTAAACTTATTAACCTCATATTTCGGATTCTTAAAATCTTGTATTTTATTATCAGACTTATAGACTTTTATTGCAACGAACAGCAGATAAATTGCACCAATATATTTTAATATAGGTAAGAAAAAACTATTATTAATAATCGCAGAGACTCCAAAGGCAACAAGAGTTGTATGAATAAAACATCCACTTACTAAACCTAAAACGGTTAAAACTCCTAAAGTTCTCCCATATTTAGCGCTAAATGTTAAGACAAAAAAATTGTCTGGTCCTGGAGCCAAGGCTAGAAAGAAACTAGCAATAGTGAAAGAAAATAATACAGTGTCCAAGTTTCTATTTTTCTCAAAAATTAATTATTTTTACTGTCAATCCATACATAAAATGAAAAAATTACTATTTATATCAGCACTTTTATTTTCTATAAGCTCTATTTCCCAAAATATTGATAATTTTTGTGGAACTGAAGTTCCTGAAAATTATTTAAACCTATTAGATGATAATAAAGACCTTATTGAAAAATATGAAAGAGAATATTATGAGCTAAAGAAAAATAGAACTTCAACAGCTATAACGAATGTACCAGTTAAGATTCATATAGTTACCCAAGAAAGTGGTGCAACAAATATTACTGAATCAAATATTATAGCTGAAATTCAAGAAGCTAATTCATATTTGATTAATTCTTTTTTAGAAATGACTGTATGTGAAGGCGTCAACTATATTGCAGATAATAATTTATATGAATTTGATACTGCTGATCAAGGACAACTTTATTCCTATCATCAACCAAATATTTTAAATATATATTTTGTAGAATCTATTACCTCAGGTGGCAATGGAATTTGTGGATATACCTATCTTCCTGGAAACAACAACCAATGGTATGATGTAATTGTTATGGATAATCAATGCACAACCAATGCAAGTGGAGATACATTACTTCATGAATTTGGCCATCACTGGAATCTAATTCATACACATGGTACAACAAATGGAACGTTAACTGATGAGCTTGTAAATGGTTCTAATTGTTCTACTGCAGGGGATAGAATATGTGATACTCCAGCTGATCCACAATTAAATGGCAGCAATGTAAGTAATGTTAGCTGCGTATATACTGGAAGTGACACTGATGCGCAAGGACAACCTTTTGATCCAGACACTTCAAATATAATGTCATATTCTCCACAAAGCTGTACAAACACACTATCTGATGGTCAATTTGCAAGAATGTATGCTGGCTTTCACACCTTTAAATCATATTACGAATGTCCGTCATTTAATGTAGACTTTACTTCAGTAGAAAATCAAGACTGTGATGATAATATGAGTGTTAATTTTACAGATACAAGCACAGGAGCAGTATCTTGGCAATGGGATGTAGATGGAGATGATGTTATAGACTACACTACACAAGATGTTTCCCATACATATACTCCTGGAGACTATGATGTCACTCTAACTATTACAAATTCAAATTCATCTTCAATAACTAAAGTTTATCCAAATTATATTAGCTATGATTCAAGTATATATGAAACAGCCAAAGTATTTGCAACCATAAAAGTAGTTAATGGAGTTGATCAAAATACATGGGAGTTTACGGATAGTTCAGGTACAATAATAGACTCTGGAGGACCTTATAGTTCTTCTGGCGAATACACACATGAATTAGATGTTGTACAGTCCGAATGTTATACGTTTACTATTTACGATACTCAGGGTGATGGTTTATCAAATAACAACAACTTAGCGGGTGCTGCAGGTCAAGAATGGTATGAATTAAAAACAGATGATGATGTTCTTATTCATACTAACACAGATTTTGGCTCTGAAGAAAATACACAAATAAGCACAAATTATCTTAGTTTATCAGACTTAGATATTAATAATTTTAGTATTTATCCTAATCCTTCTGAATATTTGCTTACTATTAAAGTAAATGGTTTTAATATCCCAGAAAAATATTCAATAATTGATATTAATGGAAGAATTATCCTAGATAAAATTGTTTATTCGGAATCTGATTTATCTATTTCTGTAGCACCATTAGAATCAGGAGTGTATTTTCTAAATATAATTGCAGAGGATAAAGAAGAAAATATAAAATTTATAGTAAAATAAAATTATCTCATTTCAACTAATGCCTTATTTATAGATCTGATTAGTGAAGGTCCTTCGTAAATAAAACCAGTATATATTTGAACTAGATCAGCACCAGCATTAATTTTATCTATAGCATCCTGAGCAGAGTGTATACCTCCTACTCCAATTATTGGTATTGATCCCTTACTCTTTTCTGATATATATCTAATCACTTCATTTGACCTCTCTAAAATAGGTTTTCCACTCAATCCGCCAGGTTCATTTATGTTTTTAGATTTTAGATTATTCCTTTTTATAGTAGTATTAGTTGCTACAATTCCATCTATTTTTAAAGACAGGACTATTTCAACTATATCAGAAATATTATTCTTTGATAGATCGGGAGATATTTTAAGAAGTATTGGTTTTGGTTTAGATTTTGTTAAGTTCTCAGTCTTTATAGCCTTTAATATCTCTATTAGAGGCTCTTTATTTTGCAGTTCTCTTAAGTTTGGTGTATTAGGTGAACTAACATTCACTACAAAATAGTCTACAAAATCGTGCAAATAATTAAAACACAACAGATAATCATTAACGGCTTGATTATTTGGAGTTGATTTATTTTTTCCGATATTTCCTCCAATTAATACATTTTTGTTTTTCTTTAAACGAGCAGTTATTTTAGACATTCCATCATTATTAAAGCCCATTCTATTAATTACACCTTCATCATCAACTAGTCTAAATAATCGTTTTTTTGGATTACCATTTTGAGCCTTTGGTGTAACCGTTCCAACTTCTATAAATCCAAAACCAAAACAAGTCAATTCATTGTAGAGTTTCGCGTCTTTATCAAATCCAGCAGCTAATCCAACAGGATTCTTAAATTCTAACCCAAAGATTTTTTTATGTAATTTTTTATTTTCTACAGAATATATCTTTCTTACTATATAACCAATAAAAGGAAGATTTAAAATTATTTTAAAAAAAAGAAAAGTAAAATTGTGAACTTTTTCAGTGTCAAACAAAAATAAAATAGGACGAATTATCTTTTTATACATTCACAACAATGAACTATGAAGCAAAAATATAATAAAATGACTTAACTAAAAAGTAAGCAGTAAATTATTGGTTATTTAGTTTTTTTTAGCTTATTAGTTAAATCCATAGAAATTGCTGATTTATCAAACTTAATTTTTCCAGCCATAGTTGCAATTATGCAGGTTCCTTCTTTATGATTAATATCATTTATAGTTCCATAAATACCACTCTTAGTAACTACTCTATCACCCCTATTAATATCAGAGCTGAATTTTTTTTCTTTTTTTGCTTGATTCATCTGTGGTCTTATCATAAAAAAGTATAAGACCAATAAAATTAATATGGGAAAAATTAAACTATCCATTAAACTAAACTATTGAATTATTGGTCCAGGTGGTTTATTTTTAAGCTTTTGATCCATCTCAGGATTATTGACAAAAGCTGTTATTTTAACTGTTTCTCTTCCTATTTGTGTATTTGCAGTAATTGTAACTGTCTTAGACGTATTATTACGACCTTTGCCATCAAATTTTACACTAAACTGGGAAGACTCACCTGGATTAAGTGGTTCTCTACTCCAATCTTTAGGAACTGTACACCCGCATGTGCTTTTGATGTCTGTAATAACTAAAGGAGCCTCTCCTGTATTTGTGTAGGAAAAAACAGTTTCAACAGGAGTTCCATTTTGAATCACACCAAAGTCATGGGTTTTCTTGTCAAAAAACATAACTGGAAATTTTGATGGGGAATTATCTCTGACTGAAGCCATTTCAACATTATCAGACTTAACCTTACTAAAAGGATCATCTCCACAAGCAAACAGAAAAAAGAACGATAATAAAAATAATATATTTTTCATTTCTTATAAGATTAAATAATTGGTGTAAAAATAAAAAAAATTGTTATTCATGCAAACCTCTTCCCTCTTTAATTATTTTACCTCTTTTTGTAAAATCCTTTACAATACTATCAAGTATACCATTGATAAATACATTACTTTTAGGTGTTGAATATTCTTTTGATATTTCTATATATTCATTTAATGTTACTTTTATCGGAATAGTTTTAAACTCAACAAGCTCACAAAGAGCCATATTTAACATAACATAATCTAGTCTTGCTATTCTGTCGGGATCCCAATTTTTAATCTTTTTTGAGATTTCATTATTGTAATTATTGTAATTTTTTAAAGTTATCTTGAGTAAATTCTTTGCAAAAATTTTATCTTGATTGTCTTTGTATAATTTGGGTAAAAAATATGTTTTAGAATTTACTCCTTTTGACTTATTGATTAATTTTAAAATAATAGTATTTATCAGTGGAAAATCATCTATCCAATTAATATTTCTGTCCTCTAGATAACTATAAAGCTTATCATTTGTGACAATAATATTTTTATAAAATTTAGCTACAAAGTTTCTGTCATTTTCATAAGAAATTTCATCATTGTCCATATAGTCAGAAAATAGATCACTCTTTGTTAAATTCTCATAAATTAGATCAACATATTTAAAATCTAGATGCCAAAGGTTTAAATTTCTTTTATTTATTTCTTCATTAAATAAATGATTTGATTTTAATAAATTTAAGAACTGGTTCTTTATAAATTTTTTACTATCATAAATATTATTTTGATCAGATAGGAGCTTTTTTTGAGAAATTAAATGTTTTTCTTGTGCTTTTTTTAATATTTCTATAAGGAATGAAATTAAAATAAGATATAACTCATATGTAGAATCTATGCTTTCTAAAAGTTTTTTCTCTGTCTCTTTTGTATATTCGAAATCAGAAATTCTTAATGCGTAGATAATTTGCATTATTTTTAAGCGAATATGTCTTCTAGTTAGCATTTTAAAGAACTTTTAATTAAATGAAATTATAAAAACTTTAATTTAATTTTACCGCAAGGTACTATTAAAATTTTATTAGAAAGAATTTAGAATAAGTGAAAGAATTAAAATATCTAAATAAATATTTTTATAAATACAGATTAAATCTAATACTAGGAGTTATAATAGTAATAATTGCTAGAATCTTATTATTATTTACTCCAGGATTGATTAGAAATTCAATAAATGTCATAGATGAGTATAGGAAAAATATTATAACTGATCAATCAATAGTAGAATACGAGCTTATTCAAAACATTTTTCTAATTCTTTTAGCTGCTGTTTTATCTGGATTTTTTACATTTTTAACAAGACAAACTATAATTAATGTGTCTAGATTTATTGAATTTGATTTAAAAAATGAAATATATAACCAATATCAAAATCTATCTATAAATTTTTATAAAAAAAATAAAACAGGAGATCTTATGAATAGAATTAGTGAGGATGTTTCTAGGGTAAGAATGTATATTGGTCCTGCAGTAATGTATTCAATAAATACTGTAACCTTATTGATAATTGTTATTTTTTATATGTATAGACAATCTCCTGAGTTAACCTTCTATACAATATGCCCTCTTCCAATTCTTTCTGTCACTATTTACAAGCTAAGTAAATTAATAAATCAAAGGAGTAGAATTGTTCAAGAATCTCTATCTAAACTATCATCATTTTCTCAAGAAATCTTTACTGGCATTCAGATAGTAAAATCATATGCAATTCAAGATAAAACTTCAAATTCATTTAACGATTTATCATCAGAAAATAAATTAAATCAAATTAAGTTAGCAAAGGTCCAAGCACTTTTTTTTCCATTAATGATATTGTTGATAGGTTTAAGTAATTTAATTGTTATATATGTTGGAGGTAAACAGTATCTAGATGGAACAATTAGTAATATTGGGATCATAGCAGAATTTATTATATACGTAAATATGTTGACTTGGCCAGTTGCATCATTGGGATGGATAAGTTCCATTATTCAACAAGCTGAAGCATCTCAAAAAAGAATCAATGAATTTTTGAAAGAAAAATCTGAAATAAAAAATTATATAACAAATGACACATCAAAAATTAAAGGTGAAATTATTTTTAATAATGTAAACTATAAGTACGTAGAAACAGGACTAATAGCAGCTAATGAAATAAGCTTTAAAATAAGGCCATTTGATAAACTAGGTATTACAGGAAATACAGGATCAGGGAAATCTACCCTAATGAATCTTATTTGTAGATTATATGATATTGATAATGGAGAGATATTGATTGATAAAATTCCCATTAAAGACATAAACTTAAAGTCTTTAAGAAGTCAAGTAGGCTATGTTCCTCAAGATACATTCTTATTCTCAGACACAATAATGAATAATATTAAATTTGGTTTGAAAAATGCAGCTGATGACGATGTAGTTGTTGCTTGTAAAACTGCTAAGATTCATAAAGAAATATTAAGTTTCGAAAAAGGTTATAAAACAATTCTAGGAGAAAGAGGAGTAAACCTTAGTGGTGGACAAAAACAGAGAATATCAATAGCTAGAGCATTAATCAAGCAACCAAAAATACTAATCCTAGATGACTGTCTTTCAGCTATGGATACTGAAACTGAAAAATCAATATTACAGTCTCTAAATACATATACTAAAAATATTACAACGATAATTATTAGCCACAGAATTTCTTCAATAAAAGATGCAAATAATATAATTGTTCTTAAAAACGGACAGATAATTCAAGAAGGAAATCATGAACAACTAATTAATCAAAAAGGGTATTATAAGGAGCTGTATAACAAGCAGATAATTGAAAAAGAAAGTATAGAATAAGTTGTGTTCTTAACTTTTTTTTAGGATTTTTGGCATCTAAGTACTAATACTAACTATAAAAACTGGCAAAATGGAGAGAGAAGAAATTTTTTCAAAAACAATGAGAGCGGGTAGAAGAACATATTTTTTTGATGTAAGATCTACTAAAGCAGGAGACTATTATCTAACACTGACTGAAAGTAAAAAATTCACAAATGATGATGGATCTTATCACTACAAAAAACATAAAATTTATTTATATAAAGAAGATTTTAGCGAATTCTCTAGTAACTTAAGTGAGATGACTGATTACATAATTAAAGAGAAAGGTGAAGAAGTAATTAGTGAAAGACACCAAAAAGACTATCAAAGAGAAGAGAAGAAAGAGACTACATCAGAAGAGACTGAAATCGCTGAAGAAGATCAAGAATCAGGAAATGAAGAAGAAACTAAAAATGACTCTGAAGAAAGCAGTGATACAGAGAGCGAAAATTCAGATAATGAAGAGAATAAAGACTCAAGCGAATTTACTGATGTAAAATTTGAAGATATTTAATACAATACTTTAATTATTTTATTTATTAATTACTCTAAATATATGTTTATGAGGTATTTGTTTCTGTTTTTTACTTGTTATTTTTTTAATTTACAATCACAAAATTTATCTGTAGATCTAAATTATTATTTTTCTAATCAGGAAAATACTTTTGATGAATCAGTTCCAACCCCTGAGAGTATAATTGGTCATCAAGTTGGAGAATGGCATATAACTCATGACAAGCTTGTTCAATACATGAAAGAGCTTGCTAAATCTTCTGATAGAGTTACAATTCAAAATAGAGGCTTAACCTATGAGGATAGACCTTTAATTTTACTTACTATTACTTCTAAAGAGAATCATAGTAATATTGAAAAAATTAAAGAGAACCATATGGCATTAAGTAATGGCAATAATGCTAATAATTTTAATAATTTACCACTAGTGGTTTATCAAGGTTTTTCTATTCATGGAAATGAGCCTAGCGGATCTAATGCTAGTTTATTATTAGCCTATTATTTGGCTGCATCTAAAAGCAATTTCATAGATGAATTATTGAAAAATACTATAATACTATTAGATCCATCATTTAATCCAGACGGACTACAACGTTTTGCATATTGGGCAAATACAAACAAAAACTACAATTTAAATCCAGATCCTAATGATAGGGAATATAACGAAATATGGCCTGGAGGACGAACTAATCATTATTGGTTTGACATGAATAGAGACTGGCTTCCTGTTCAACTCCCTGAATCTAGAGCAAGAATTAAAACCTATAATGAATGGCTTCCAAATATATTAACTGATCATCATGAAATGGGAACAAATGCAACTTTCTTCTTCCAGCCTGGAATTCCTTCAAGAACACATCCTCTTACACCTATCTTAAATCAGGAATTGACTAAAAAAATAGCTGATTTTCATGTAGAAGAGTTAAACGAGATAGGATCACTATATTACTCAGAAGAAAGTTTTGATGATTTTTATTACGGAAAAGGATCTACATTTCCTGATATAAATGGAGGTGTTGGAATACTATTCGAGCAGGCTAGCTCAAGGGGGCATATTCAAGAAAGTGCAAATGGGATACTTACTTTTCCCTTTACTATTAAAAATCAATTTACTGCTGCTATTTCTACATTAAAAGCAGGATTAAATCTAAGAGAAAATTTATTAGAATATCAATATAATTTTTATAAAAATTCTAGAGAAGAGGTGTCAAAATCAAAAAATAAAGGGATAATCTTTGGAGACAGTAAAGACAGGGCTAAAACCATTCATTTAGCTGAAATTTTAAAAAGACACGAAATAGATTATTATGACCTAAAAAAGGATATAAACCATAAAGGGAAATATTATAAAAAAGATTATGCATTTATAATTCCCAAAAATCAAAAAAAATCAAAATTAATTAATGCCATGTTTGAATCAAGAACTAAATTCAGGGATAGCTTATTTTATGATGTTTCTGCTTGGACTTTACCTCTTGCATTTAATTTAGATTATGATATGAATGTTGACATGAATAATGCAGGTGATAAAAATTTAGAATTTTCAACTAATACAGGAGGAGTAACTAAGAAAACCCATTATGCTTACTTAATGGAATGGCATGAATATTATACCCCTAGAGTTTTAAATGAAATTTTAAACAATGATATGATTGCTAAAGTAGCATTAAAAAGGTTTAATATAGATAATAAGACTTTTGATTACGGTACAATACTAGTGCCAGTATTTAATAAAAAAATTGATAGCACTTATAATTTCTTAAATAAACTTGCTAAAGAGAACTCTATAACTATTCATGGAGTTAATACAGGTCTAGCTGATGGTATAGATTTAGGAAGTAATCATTTTAGAAGAATATCTAAGAAAAAAATAGCCCTATTAGTAGGAGACGGATTTAGTGCGTATGACTGCGGTGAAATATGGCATTTATTTGATACTAGATATAACATTAAACTAACAAAACTTGATGTAAGAAATTTGTCTTCAGCAAATATAAGTGACTATTCAACCATTATAATGCCAAGTAGTAGAGGATTAAATAGTAAAAACTCTGATAAAATAAAAAATTGGATAGAAAATGGAGGGACACTTATTGCTTATAAGAATTCCTTAAAATGGGCGGAAAAAAATAATCTTGTAGAATATAATTTTAAGGAGACTGAGCGTACAGCAAAAAATATTTCCTTTGAGGAAAAAAGAAACTATTTTGGATCACAAGCAATTGGAGGTGCAATCTTTGAAGCAAATATTGATAGGACTCATCCTATAAATTTTGGCTTTAAAAATAATTCTATTTCACTTTTTAGAAATAGCACACTATTTATTGAAGCTGACAAGGATAGTTATAATAATCCTATAAGATATTCTGAAAAGCCTCTATTAAGTGGCTATATATCTGAAAATAATCTTAATAATTTAAAATCAACTATTCCTTTAAAAATTAATAAACTAAATAAAGGAAAAATTATTTCAATTACAGATAACACAAACTTCAGAGCTTTCTGGTACGGTACTAATAAATTATTAGTAAATGCTATTTATTTTAGCGATCAGTTCTAATTTAATGAATCCTTAGCCCATTCATAACTGTATCTTCAGGAGAAATCAGTACTACATCTTTACCATTTACAGCCCCTAAGACAAGGCATTCACTCATAAAATTTGCTATTTGTTTTTTTGAGAAATTTATAACTGCTATTACTTGCTTATTAAGTAAATCCTCCTCTGAATATCTGTGAGTAATTTGAGCTGATGAATTTAATATACCTATATCCCCAAAGTCAATTTTTAATTTATATGCAGGCTTAATTGCTTCATCAAAAGCCTCTACAGCTATAATAGTCCCTACTCTAAAATCAATTTTTGAAAAATCTTCAAATGTAACGTTATCCAAATCAGTAGATTTTATTTAGATCTATTTGCAATAAAACTCTTTACAAATGTATATATGGCAAAAATTGATGTACCCATCATTAAAGCCACTCTAGTAATTCCCATAATATCATTTTCACCCAATCTTCTCATCAGCGGCATAACTAATCCACCAAGAACTAGAACAGTCAATAAAACAACAATATGAGAAATGGTTTTATTTTCATTTTTTAATTCTTTATTCATCAGAAGTATTAAAACTCCAAAAACTACGGGAATTAATGCAGTTATGGCAGCGCCTTCAGAATCCAAATAACCCCATACTCCAAAAATAATTAATACTAAAGAATTAGTTAAACTTGCTTTATGTGCTTTCATAATTTACTTTTATATAAAATTACAACAATTTATTAAATTTGTAAAATGGCAAAGACACCTTCAAATATGGTTTCATTAGGAACAAAAGCTCCAGATTTTAATTTACTAGATGTAACGATTGATTCATTTAAATCACTTGATGAATTAAAAGGGGATAAAGGAACAGTTATAATGTTTATATGCAATCATTGCCCATATGTAAAACACGTAAATGCAACCATTGTTGAAATTGCAAAAAAATATTGGCAATCTGGAATTAACTGTGTAGCTATTTCAAGTAATGATGTTTTAAATTATCCTGAAGATAGTCCAGAACTTATGAAGGAAAATGCAATTGAATATAATTTTTGCTTTCCCTACCTATATGATGAAACTCAAAAAACGGCAAAAGTATATGATGCAGCATGTACCCCTGATTTTTATGTTTATAATTCTGATTTAGAGTTAGTATACAGAGGGCAACTAGATGATTCTAGGCCTGGAAATAATCTTCCATGTGATGGAAATGACCTAAGTCATGCATTGAATTGCTTAATTACAAATAAGGTAAACGAAAAATTACAAAAACCAAGTATTGGCTGTAATATAAAGTGGAAGGTTAGCTAATATCAATTAGCTCTACATCAAAAATTAGAGTTGCATTAGGTGGAATTATGCCTCCAGCACCCATTTCACCATAAGCTAAATTTCCTGGAATTAAAAATCTTGCCTTTTCACCAACACTCAACAAACTTATTCCTTCATCCCAACCTTTAATAACTTGGCCTATACCAAGTTTAAATTCAATTGGCTCATTTCGTTTATAAGAAGAGTCAAAAACTGTTCCATCAATTAATTGCGCCTTATAATGGACTTTAACTGTGTCACTAACTTTTGGTTTATTTCCATTATTTTTTGAAATTATTTTATAACGCAATCCCGAATCAGTAATCTTAAAACCTTTTGAAATCTCATCAATTTTATTATTGAGATCTAATTTCATTTTCTTCTCTCTTTCCTCTTTTTGATTATTAAACTGATTAAATGAATTTAACGAATCAAAGCCTTCAGCTTTATCACCTACTCTACTTATTGTCAATTTTATGATTTCATCACCTTGTTCAATCGAATTTACTACCGACATACCCTCTATTACTTTACCAAAAACAGTATGCTTGTTATCCAGCCATGGAGTTTCAATATGTGTTATAAAAAATTGACTCCCATTGCTCCCAGGGCCAGAATTTGCCATGGATAAAATTCCTGCAGAATTATGTTTAAGATCTTCATGGAATTCATCATCGAATTTATATCCAGGATCTCCTGTGCCATTTCCCAAAGGACAGCCTCCTTGAATCATAAAATCATTAATAACCCTATGAAAGCTTAATCCATCAAAATAAGGTTTTCCAATATCTTTATAAGAGTTTTTTATTTTTCCTTCAGCTAATGAAATAAAACTTCCAACTGTACCAGGAGTTTTTTCATATTCTAAAGCGATAACAATTAATCCTTTAGTAGTTTTAAGATTTACGTATATACCTTCCTTCATAATAAAAAATTTGAACGAATATACAACTATTGATTAGTCTTCTTAAGTTAAGATCAAATTTAGTTTGCAAATTCACTTAAGAATTTTATTCTATAAATCCTTAATTCAAACTCTTCATATTCACCATCAAACTCATCTATTGCCAATTCAATATTATCACTATCAGCTTCCATAAAATAATCATTAATTTCATTTTGTTGATCCTCATCTAATATATCATCAATACAATAAGAAATATCTAGCTTAGTTCCAGAATAAATAATTGACTCCATCTCTTTAATAAATTCATTCATTTCAAGACCTTTAGAAGATGCTATATCTTCAAAAGTTAATTTCCTGTCAATACTCTGTATTATATAAAGCTTTATTGCTGAATTAGATCCAGCAGTTTTTACTACAAAATCATCAATCCTGTTAATATTATTTTCTTCCACATATTTAGAGATTACACTAACAAATTCTTTTCCATATTTATTTGCCTTGCCCTCACCTACTCCATGAATATTAGCTATTTCACTAATTGTTATAGGATATTTTAATGTCATGTCTTCTAAAGAAGGGTCTTGAAATATTATATATGGGGGGAGATTAAGCTTGTTTGCAATTTGTTTTCTTAATTTCTTTAAAATTGACATTAGTTCTAAATCACCTGATCCGCTCCGATTAATAGTAGTTAAAATTTTATCATCTTGATCAGAGTATTTATGATCTTTAGAAATCTTAAATGTTTTTGGAGTAGATAAATATTTTTTTCCTTTTTCATTAATTAGAATAATACCGTAAGATTCTATATTCTTTTCTATAAAACGAGCAACTACAAGTTGTCGAATTAATCCTATCCAAAAAATCTTATCATAATTTTTTCCAATACCAAAAAAAGATTTTTCGTTTAATTTATGAGATTTAACTAAAGAGCTTTCATTGCCTATTAATATATCTATCAATTCTTTAGATTTATAGATTTGTTTTGTTTCCTTAATAAGATTAAGTAATATTATAATTTCTCTTTTTACATCAATTTTTTCTTTAGGATTTGCTATATTATCATCTAGCATACCTCCATCTCCAGTATCATTATCAAATTCTTCTCCAAAATAATTGAGTAAATATTTTCTTCTAGAAATAGATGTTTCACAATAAGAAACCATTTCTTCTAATAATAAAGAATACAATAGTTGTTCTGAATTAGTTTTAGAAGTAATAAATTTTTCTAATTTTTCAACATCCTTATATGAGTAAAATGCTAAGCAATGCCCTTCACCTCCATCTCTTCCTGCTCTACCAGTTTCTTGATAGTATCCTTCCAAACTTTTTGGAACATCATAGTGGATCACAAATCTTATGTTGGGCTTATCAATACCCATACCAAAGGCAATTGTAGCAACAATCACATCAGCATCTTCTTTTAAAAAAAAATCTTGATTATTAGATCTTGTCTTGGAATCTAAGCCTGCATGATACGGCAATGCTTTTATATCATTTAGCTGTAATAAATTAGTTATTTCTTCAACTTTTTTTCTACTTAAACAGTATATTATACCTGATTTATTACTATTATTTTTAATAAATTTAATCAGATCTGAATTTACTGTATCATTCTTGTAACGCACTTCATAAAATAAATTTGGTCTATTGAATGATGCTTTAAAAATCTGTGCATCAGAAATGTTTAAATTTTTTAATATGTCTGACTGAACCTTAGGGGTGGCTGTTGCAGTAAGAGCAATAACAGGAATGTTTTTTTTAATTTTATCAGCTATTATCCTTAGATTTCTATATTCTGGCCTAAAATCATGTCCCCACTCACTTATACAATGAGCCTCATCTATAGCTAACAGTGAAATATTATTTGATTTAAGGAATTCTATATTAGAATCCTTTGAAAGTGACTCTGGAGCCATATATAAAAGCTTAGTGACACCATTTTTTACATCATCTTTAACCTTTTCCTGCTCGTCCTTAGTTAAAGTAGAATTTAAAACATGAGCTATTCCATTTATATTAGAAAAACCTCTTATCTGGTCAACTTGATTTTTCATAAGTGCAATAAGAGGTGAGACAACAATAGTAGTTCCTTTTTTTATAAGGGCTGGTAGCTGATAGCACAAGGATTTTCCACCACCTGTCGGCATAATGACAAATGTATTTTTACCATCACAAATGTTTCTAATTACTTCTTTTTGTAATCCTTTGAACTCATCAAATCCAAAAATTTTTTTTAATGAATCATAGATAAGACTATCATTAATTTTCATTTGATTACCATAGTATATAAGTTTTTATACTACTATTAAGATATGATATTATGATAATTTTAAGAAATTCTTTATTAAAAATTTTGTTTTTTTGTATAATATGTTGTGTTTAAAATTTTGAAACAATTTTTTGAATACATAAATAACAAATTTTGAAAGAAAAAAAATCCATTTTAAGTTATGCCATAGAAACTATCGAGCATCAAGCTAATAGTATCAAAAATCTATCTAAACTACTAACTAAAGATTTTGAAAAGGCGGTAAACATAATAAATAACACTAAAGGTAGAGTTATTGTAAGCGGTATAGGTAAAAGTGCAATTATTGCTCAGAAAATTGTGGCAACATTTAACTCCACAGGAACACCTTCAATTTTTATGCATGCTGCAGATGCAATACATGGTGATTTAGGGCTAATACAAAGTGAAGATGTAATTATTTGTATTTCTAAAAGTGGGAATACTCCGGAGATAAAAGCTCTAGTTCCTTTTATTAAAAAAACAAATAATAAACTTATAGCTATTACAGGTGAAACTAATAGTTATTTGTCTGAAAAATCAGATATTGTCATTAATAGTTATGTGGATGCAGAAGCATGTCCTAATAATCTAGCCCCTACAACTAGCACTACTGCTCAACTTGTTATAGGTGATGCAATTGCTGTATGCCTAGTAAAATTACGAGGATTTTCTCCAAATGATTTTGCAAAATATCATCCTGGAGGAACCCTAGGAAAAAGACTCTTCCTAAAGGTCAAAGACTTAATTGACACAAAATCCCTCCCTAAAGTAGATGCTTCAGATTTAATGAAAGATGTAATTATAGAGATTTCTAATAAAATGTTAGGAATTACAGTTGTACTAGATAAAAACAAAATTGTTGGCGTAATAACTGATGGAGATCTTAGGCGTCAATTATTAAAAAGTCAAGATATTTCTAAGGTTAAGGCTAATGAAATTATGAGTAAAAACCCAAAAATAATTAACAAAAATTTACTTGCAACAGAAGCATTATTAATAATGAAAACCAATAAAATATCTCAGCTTATAGTTGCTGAAAAAAACAAGTATGTTGGAGTTCTCCACATTCAAAGTCTAATTAAAGAAGGAATTATATAGTGAACAACAATAAAGTTGATAGCATGTCATTTTTAGAGCATCTTGAAGAATTAAGATGGCATATACTTAGATCAATTTTTGCAATTATTATTACAGGTATGGTTTGCTTTGTAATGAAGGATTTTATATTTGACACGATAATATTTGGTCCAAAAAACATGTCATTTCCAACCTACAGATTTCTGTGCGAAGCCGCTACTTTTATTGGTGTAGAAACTAATTTTTGTGGAACAGAATTCCCATTTATTATTCAAAACAGAACAATGGGTGGACAGTTTTCTGCTCATATATGGACTTCAATAATTGCAGGCTTTATTATATCATTCCCTTATGTCTTGTATGAATTATGGAAATTTATTAGTCCTGGCTTGCTTGAAAATGAAAAAAGTAAATCTAAAGGTTTTATTTTTATTTGTTCTTTATTATTCTTTCTAGGAGTAATTTTTGGATACTATGTTGTAGCTCCTCTTTCTATTAACTTTTTGGGTGGTTATCAAGTTTCAAATCAAATAATGAATGAAATTGATATTAGTTCATATATCGCTCTGGTAAGATCTTCTTGTTTAGCATGTGGCATTATGTTTGAACTTCCTATAATAATATTTTTCTTATCCAGAATTGGAGTCGTTACTCCAACTTCATTAATAAAATACAGAAAATATGCACTTTTGATTGTTTTAACTTTTGCTGCAATTATTACCCCGCCTGATGTAGCTAGTCAAATTATTGTTGCCATTCCTGTAATGATTTTATATCAAATAAGTATATTTATTTCTAGGTTAGTTTTAAAAAAACAAAGTAGATGATTCTAAGAGCTGAAAAATTAATGAAATCCTATTCTGGAAAGAAAGTTGTAAAAGATGTCTCACTCCAATTAAAACAAGGTGAAATAGTAGGACTTCTTGGCCCTAATGGTGCTGGTAAGACAACCACATTTTATATGATTGTTGGATTAATTAAATCTAACTCAGGAAAAATCTATCTAAACGAAAAAGATATTACTAAATTTCCAATGTATAAAAGAGCTCAATCAGGCATTGGATATTTAGCTCAAGAAGCTTCTGTTTTTAGAAAAATGACTGTTGAAAATAATATTCTAAGTGTACTTCAATTAACAAATTTGTCAAAGAAAGAACAAATAAATAAAATGGAATCTTTATTAGATGAATTTGGATTAACCAATATCAGAAAAAATAGAGGAGATCTTCTCTCAGGTGGTGAAAGAAGGAGGACGGAAATTGCAAGAGCTCTTGCAACGGACCCTATGTTTATACTACTTGATGAGCCTTTTGCTGGTGTAGATCCATTAGCTGTTGAAGATATTCAAAAGATTGTCACCAAGCTTACCAAAAAAAATATTGGTATACTTATTACAGATCATAATGTAAGGGAAACATTAGCAATCACTGACAGAACATATTTAATGTTTGAAGGTAATATCCTAAAGGATGGCAAACCTGAAGAACTAGCTAATGATGATACAGTTAGAAAAGTATATTTAGGTAAAAATTTTGAGTTAAGAAAAAAAACTTAATGAGACATCATTTTTTTTCCACCTATAGCAAAGTAGGACACTATATAATAAATTACTAAAATTAGCGGTATAGAGAGAACTCCTCTGAGAAAAACAAATAGTACTGCTGATAAAACAATAAGCATATATCTATATTTATTAACTCCATTAAACTTAAAATCTTTAAACTTTAAGTTAATTAGTTTAAATCTTGAATTCAGCAAATAACAGCTTAAAATTGTAATAAATATTAAAAAATTATTGTCCAAAATAATTTCTTTTACAAATGAGTCTATGTTAGGTGATTTAATGATTAGCATTAGAGATAGAATAAATATGGTATTCGCAGGAGTTGGTAAACCTTTAAAATGTTTTAAATCTGTATGAGACAGATTGTAATTAGCAAGCCTATAAGCAGAAGCTAATGTTATAGTAAAACCAAGTAAAGGAAGCAATGGATCTGAAGAAACTTCCATAAACAACTTATACATTATTATTCCAGGGACTAAACCAAAAGAAATCAGATCTGCTAATGAATCTAATTGGCCACCTAATTTACTTTCTAAATTAAATTTTCTAGCTATAAATCCATCCATAAAATCAAAAAATAAAGTGATTAAAATAAGAAATGATATGGATTCAATAGAGAGATTGTCTTCAACTAGCAGCAATGTAATAACACATCCTAAAAAAAGATTGAAAAGTGTTAAAATGTTAGGAATTATTCTCATAAACAAAATTGAGAGTTCATTACTAATATAGTAACTTAATAAATAATATATTTAATAGTTAATGAATTTTAGTTGTTTTTATATTATTATAACACAATAAGCAAGTCATTTAGAAGTTTTTATTGATATTATCAATAATGAAGAAGTTAGTTTTCTTATTATTATTTTCTACTCTAGGAGTAAATGCACAGAATAATTCAAAATATTCTAATGAATTTCTGAATATTGGTGTAGATGCTCAATCAATTGGCATGAGCAATGCTGTTGTTTCTAGTACATCTGATGTTAATTCCACTTATTGGAATCCAGCTGGTTTGCTACAATTAGAAGATAAGCAGATTTCCCTAATGCATTCAAACTATTTTGCCAACATAGCTACTTATAATTTTGTTGCATATGCAACGCCAATTGATGATAATTCTGCACTAGGATTTTCTATGATTAGATTTGGAGTTGATGACATATTAGACACAACACAATTAATAGATGATCAGGGAAATATAAATTTTGATAGAATTAACTTATTTTCAACTGCAGATTATGCATTCTTGTTTTCCTACGCAAGAAGATTAAAATTTAAGAATTTGAATTATGGAGTTAATATAAAAATAATTAGAAGAATAATTGGAGATTTTTCTAGTTCTTGGGGTTTTGGAATGGATTTTGGAATACAGTTTAAAACAAGTAATAATTGGAACTTTGGCTTGATGGCAAGAGATATTACAACTACTTATAATTCTTGGTCTATAAATGAAGAAAGATTAGGTGATATTCAAAATGCAATTGAAGGTCAAAATCAAGAGATTCCTAGCGGAACTGAAATAACTATTCCAAAATTGCAATTAGGAGTTTCAAAACAACTGGATATTAAAAATAGTTACACTTTATTAGCGGCATTAGATCTAATGGTTAAATTTGAAGAGAATAATGATATAATTTCAACTAATTTTGCTAGTATAAACCCTGCATTAGGTCTAGAGTTTGGCTATCTTGACTTAGTTTTTTTAAGATTAGGTATGGGTAATTTTCAAAATGAATTACAATTTGATAATTCAAAAGAACTTAGTTTTCAGCCAAATTTTGGAATTGGATTTAAATATAAAAGTATTGAAATGGACTATGCATTTACTGATATAGGAAATCAAAGTATTGCTTTATATTCTAATATTTTTTCATTGAAATTTGACCTTAATTTATTTAGATAATACTATGCTTAAAAAAATTCTATTAATCTTATTATCAGTATTTCTTCTAGAGATACATGCACAAGAGAATATAGAAGAAATACCTCAATATGAAATTAGCATACTAACCATCGGACCAGGAAATTCCCTTAGCGATGCTTTTGGTCACTCTGGAATTAGAGTAATAGATAGAGTAAATGATTATGACATAGTTTTTAATTATGGTGTCTATGACTTTAATGCTCCTAATTTTTATGGGAACTTTGTGAAGGGAAGGCCTATATATAGTCTTGGAATAAACAATTTTGAAAACTTTTATAGAAGTTATGTAAATCAGTCTAGACAAATAATAGAACAGAAATTAAATTTGTCAGAATATAAAAAAAGAGTACTTGTAAATAAGCTTATTACAAATTCTAAAGAAGAAAATAAAGATTACGAATATAATTATTTTGAAAATAATTGCTCTACTAAAATCGGTGATATCTTTAATGAATTACTAGAAGAAGAAATTAGAAATGAAGGTATTAATCTAGATAATATCAATTCAAATTCATATAGAAAATTGGTTTATCAGCATGTTGTTCCTAATTCTTGGGCAGCATTGGGAATTGACATATGTCTTGGATCAGTAATTGACAAAAATATTACTGATCAAGACAAATTATTTTTACCCTATAATTTGAAACTATATTTTGATAAACTAGGTAATTCTAATATTAAAAATGGGGATTTAGTAGAAACATCTATCCTATTTGGAGAATATATAAGCTATAAAGAAACTGCATTTTCACCATTATATGTGCTACTAATTATATCATTAATAATTATTGTAATTACTTTTTTAGACTACTTAAGAATAACTAGGAGTGTTTTCTTAGATATTATTATTCTTTTAGCTACAGGGTTAGTTGGCTTACTATTAGCTTATTTATGCTTTTTTAGTAACCATATAGCATCTGCTTGGAACTACAATCTTTTATGGGCAATTCCATTTAATCTAATATTACTTTTTCAATTAGTTAAGAAAAAACCAAATAGGTGGATTATATCGTATCTGAAAATCAATATTCTAATGTTATTGTTAATGAGTTTGCATTGGATCGTTGGGATTCAAGTGTTTAATATTAGCTTAATTTCCCTAATTTTAGCATTATTAATAAGATATTTATATCTAATTAAATATTTCTCAAAGAGAATTAGATAAGCGTATGAAAATTTATACAAAATCAGGAGATAGAGGTTCAACAAAATTGATTGGTGGAAAAGATGTTGAGAAACATAATATACAAGTTGATGTATATGGTTCAATTGATGAACTAAATTCATATATAGGTCTAATAAGAGATTTTACTGATGACAAGTACGTAAAAAATTCCTTGATAGAAATACAAAAAAATCTTTTTAATATTGGAGCAATACTTGCATTTCAAGATGAAAAAACAGCGGAAAAATATCTAAAAACAAGGAAAATAGGGATCCTAAAGGAAGATATCTCTACTTTAGAAAATAATATTGATATAATCTCTGAAAAATTGCCCAAAATTGACAAATTTATTATTCCTGGAGGCCATGAAAAAGTTTCTTACTGTCATATAGCTAGATCCGTTTGCAGAAGAGCTGAAAGAAATGCTTCAAAACTAAAATCTATTTACAATTTTCAAGATGAAATCTTAATTTATTTAAACAGATTATCTGACTATATGTTTGTCATAGCAAGAAAATTTTCAATAGATCTAGAAATTGAAGAGATTCCTTGGAAAACATAGTACTTCAAAAAAATACTAAATAATTTCTTGCTTTTTTCATCTAAAAAATTATTTTTGCAAAAAACAGTTTATCATGTATTGGACTTTAGAACTAGTATCTCACCTAAGTGATGCACCTTGGCCAGCTTCAAAAGACGAATTGATAGATTATTCCATTAGAACTGGTGCGCCATTAGAAGTAGTAGAAAATTTACAATCAATTGAAGATGAAGGAGACCTATATGAATCTATTCAGGAAATTTGGCCAGATTATCCAACTGATGAAGATTATCTTTGGAATGAAGATGAATATTAAAATTTATTTAAAGTCTCTTAACTGAGGCTTTTTTAACACTTTTCATCAAACAAATTGTATCTTTGAAAATTAAAATCACTATCTGATAACACATATGAGTTTTTTTAATTCAATACTTAAATTCTTTATAGGAGACAAAACAAAAAAAGATATAAAATCAATACTTCCTGTAGTTGAAGAAGTAAAATCATTTGAGAGTGAGATTTCTAAGCTAAATAACGATGAATTAAGAGAACAAACTCAAAATTTCAAATCTGAAATAGAATTATCAATTAATGAGATAAAAAGCAAGATTAAAGAGCTAAAAGAGGCTGTAGATAAAACAGATGATTTTGATGAAAAAGAAGAATTATACACTCAAATAGATGAGTATGAAGAAGAATCTTATAAGATAACTGAAGATACTTTAAACAAAATCCTACCAAAAGCATTTGCAGTTGTTAAAGAAACTGCAAAACGTTTTTATAATAACAAAGAAATTATAGTTAAAGCAACAGCTTTTGATAGAGAAATTTCAGCCAATAAAGAATACGTGCAATTAAATCAAGATAATGCTGTCTGGAAGAATTCTTGGGATGCAGCTGGAAAACCAATAACATGGGATATGATTCACTATGATGTTCAATTAATTGGTGGTATTGCAATGCATCAAGGTAAAATAGCTGAAATGCAGACAGGTGAAGGAAAAACATTAGTTGCAACATTGCCTGTATATCTAAATGCTTTATCAGGTAAAGGAGTTCATATTGTAACTGTAAATGATTATTTAGCCAAAAGAGACAGTGCTTGGATGGCTCCTATCTTTGAATTTCATGGTTTAAAGATAGATTGTATTAACTATTATAAACCCAATTCACAAGAAAGAAAAAATGCATATAATGCTGATATAACATATGGAACCAACAATGAGTTTGGATTTGATTATTTGAGGGATAACATGGCTAATTCTCCTGATGATCTAGTTCAAAGAAAACATAATTATGCTATTGTTGATGAGGTTGATTCTGTTTTAGTAGATGATGCAAGAACTCCATTAATAATATCCGGTGCCGTACCTCAAGGAGATAAGCACGAATTTAATGAGCTAAAACCTAAAATTGAAAAAATAGTATCTGTTCAAAGACAATTGTTAACTGCTACATTAGCTGAGGCTAAAAATAATATATCAAATAATAATAGAGACGAAGGAGCTTTTAGTCTACTCAGAGTATACAGGGGGATACCTAAAAACAAAGCTTTAATTAAATACTTAAGTGAAGAAGGTATAAAACAGTTACTTCAAAAAACTGAAAATTTTTATATGCAAGATAATAATAGGGAGATGCCAAAAATTGATGAAGCCCTTTATTATGTTATTGATGAAAAAAACAATCAGATAGAACTTACTGATAAAGGAATAGAATTTCTTTCAGGAAAAGATGATCCTGATTTTTTCATAATGCCAGAAATTGGAATGGAAATATCCAAAATTGAATCTAAAGGTCATAAGCCTAAAAAAGAGGCTGCATTGAAAGAAGAGCTATATAGAGATTTTAATATTAAGTCTGAAAGGATTCATTCTATAAATCAACTACTTAAAGCATATGCTCTTTTTGAAAAAGACATTCAGTACGTCGTAATGGATAATAAGGTAATGATTGTAGATGAGCAAACAGGTAGAATAATGGATGGAAGAAGATATAGTGATGGTCTACATCAAGCAATTGAAGCTAAAGAAAATGTAAAAATTGAAGCAGCTACTCAGACATTTGCAACAATAACACTACAAAATTATTTTAGAATGTATGGAAAACTTTCTGGGATGACAGGTACAGCTGTAACTGAGGCAGGAGAATTTTGGGATATTTACAAATTAGATGTAATCGAAATTCCAACGAACAAGCCTGTTATAAGAGATGATAAGGAAGATTTAGTCTACAAAACTAAAAGAGAAAAATATAATGCTGTTATAGAGCAAGTTACTGAACTTTCAAATGCTGGTAGACCTGTATTAATTGGAACAACATCTGTTGAAATTAGTGAATTACTTGGTAAAATGCTTGGAATAAGAAAAGTACCTCATAATATTCTAAATGCAAAACTGCACAAAAAAGAATCTGAAGTTGTTGCAGAAGCTGGAATTTCTGGTCAAGTTACTATTGCTACCAATATGGCAGGTAGAGGAACTGATATTAAACTAAGTAAAGAAGTTATTGATTTAGGAGGATTAGCAATTGTTGGAACTGAAAGACATGATTCAAGAAGGGTTGATCGACAATTAAGGGGAAGATCTGGAAGGCAGGGTGATCCAGGAAGCTCACAGTTTTATGTATCTCTAGAAGACAATTTAATGCGATTATTTGGGAGTGAAAAAATTGCTAAAATGATGGATAGAATGGGCCTTGAAGAGGGAGAAGTTATTCAGCATTCTATGATAACAAAATCAATTGAAAGAGCTCAAAAGAAAGTAGAAGAAAACAATTTTGGTATTAGGAAAAGACTCTTAGAATATGATGATGTAATGAATGCTCAAAGGGAAGTAATCTACAAAAGACGACATAATTCTCTTTTTGGAGATAGATTAAGAATTGATATTGCTAATATGATTTATGACACATGTGAAAATATTGTTATAAATAATAAAGAAAATAACGATCACAAAAATTTTGAATTTGAACTAATAAAGTTCTTTTCTATAAGTACTGATCTAAATGCTGATGAATTTGAATCGATGGATGAAGACAAGGTTATAAATAAAATATATAAACTCACCCTAAATCATTACTTAAATAAAATTGAAGCAAATGCTAAATTAGCATATCCAGTAATTAAACATGTTTATGAGAATCAGAAGGATAGATTTAAAAGAATTGTAGTTCCATTTACTGATGGAATAAAGACCCTACAAGTTGTTACAGACCTAGAAAGAGCTTACTCCTCTGATGGACAGCAGCTTGTAACAGATTTTGAAAAAAATATATCATTAGCAATTTTAGATAACTCTTGGAAGAATCATTTAAGGAAAATGGATGAATTAAAACAATCTGTTCAGCTTGCAGTTCATGAGCAAAAGGATCCTCTATTAATATATAAATTTGAATCCTTTGAATTATTTAAAAGTTTAATTGATAATGTAAATAAAGAGATTCTATCATTCTTATTCAAAGCTGAAATTTCAAATGAAAATGCAAAAAATATTCAAGAAGCTAGACCAAGAAAAGTTACTAAAATAAATGCATCCAAAGACGAAATTCCTAATATTGATGAATTAAGTTCTCAAAATAAAGCGGCAGGTAGAAATATAGTTCGTGAAATTGAAACGATTGTAAGAGATAAACCAAAGATTGGCAGAAATGATCGAATTACAATAAAAAATGTTTCAACAGGAGAGAACAAAGAAATGAAGTACAAGCATGCAGAACCACTCCTTAATAAAGGAGAGTGGGTTATTTCAGAAGCCACTACTACTCCATAAAAATTAATTTAAATAACCATGGGAGAAACTCCTAAAAAGCGATTAAATATTCAGGAGCTAATTAGTGGAGTTGTAAATGGCGATATTGTTTCACTTAGTAAGGCAATTACCATAATTGAAAGTGATAACATAAATGACAAATCTGATTCTAACAAAATATTATCTTCATGTATTAAAGAGAAGTCTAATTCAATAAGAATTGGCATAACTGGCGTCCCTGGAGTTGGAAAAAGCACATTTATTGAAGCATTTGGAGACCATCTAACAAGTATAGGTCACAAGGTTGCTGTATTGGCTATTGATCCAACTAGTTCGGTTAATCACGGTAGCATATTAGGAGATAAAACAAGAATGAGTACACTGGTTAATAATAAAAATGCATTTATTAGACCTAGTCCAACCTCTAGTCATTATGGGGGTGTAGCAAAAAGAACTAGAGAATCAATTATTCTATGTGAAGCTGCAGGTTATGATATAATTCTAGTAGAGACAGTTGGAGTTGGTCAAAATGAAATTAGTGTATCCGAAATGGTAGATTTCTTTCTTTTACTTAAACTCTCTGGTGCTGGAGATGAATTACAAGGAATTAAACGAGGAATAATAGAAATGGCAGATGCTATAATAATAAATAAGGCTGATGGCGATAATATTAAAAATTCTAATAAAGCTAAATCAGAATTTGCAATGGCTATAAAATTATATCCTATAAAGAAATCTAAATGGATTCCAAAAGTGATGACTTGTAGTTCAATTAACAACACTGGAATAAAACCCATTTGGAAATTAATTTTAGAGTACACCTCTGTTACAAATGCAAATAATTTTTTTAATGAAAATAGGAAAAGTCAAAATAAATACTGGTTATTGCAAACTATCAATGATAAATTACAATCAAATTTCTTTGGTAATGAAAAAATTAAAAAAGAATTAGAAAAACAATATAATCTACTAGATAAAAATAAAACAACTCCATTTGCTGCTGCTGAAATTTTATTAAAAATATAATATGTCAACATTTACAATAATAGTCCCAATATTTAATGAGAAAGATAATTTGTCTAGATTAGAAAGTGAATTAATGAAATTTATTAATTCAACAAAATTTAAAACAAAAGTTCTTTTAATAAATGATGGCTCTACAGATGGAAGTAAAGATATTATTGAAAAATTATGTCATGATAATAGTTGCTTTGAATCCATTTCTTTTGTAAGAAACTATGGACTCAGTAGTGCATTAAAGGCTGGGTTTGACTTATGCAATTCAGAATATATAGGATATATTGATGCTGATTTACAAACATCACCAAGCGATTTTCATGTTTTATTAAAATTTATTGATAATTATGATCTTGTTACAGGTTATCGATCTAATAGAAAAGACTCTTATTTAAAAAATATATCATCTTTAGTTGCAAATGGTATTAGAGACATATTTACTGGTGATAGAGTAAAAGACACAGGGTGTCCATTAAAAGTAATAAGGACTGATTTTGCAAAAAAAATTCCAATGTTTAAGGGATTACATAGATTTTTGCCAGCAATGATACTTCTTCAAAAAGGTAAAATTATTGAGGTTCCTGTACAACATTTCCCAAGAATAGCTGGAAAAACAAAATTTGGATTATTTAATAGAATATTAGGGCCCTTATCTGATTGTTTTGCATTTATTTGGATGAAAAGAAAATACATTAATTACCAGATAGAAGATAATGAGTGAACTAATTTACTTGTATTCACTGGGGTTTATTGCTCAATTCTTTTTTAGCTTAAGAGTTATTATTCAATGGTTTTACTCTGAAAGAGAAGCAAAAGTAATAACACCAACAATTTATTGGATATTAAGTCTAATAGGATCTTTATTATTCTTTATGTATGGCTATTTCAGGGATGATTTTGCTATCATGCTAGGTCAATTCATAGGTTATTATATATATATTAGAAATTTACAACTACAAAAAAAGTGGACAAATTTTAATATAGCTATTAGACAAATTCTAATATTATTACCTATTATAATCTGCATAGAAAGGGCATGGAATTCTAATTTTTTTGATTTAGATTCACTTTTTTATAATCCTGATATACCGCAATGGCTACTATATCTTGGAATAATTTCACAAATTACATTTACTTTTAGATACATATATCAGTGGATGTCTTCAGAAGTTTCAAAAGTATCCCATTTGCCACTAGGATTTTGGATTATAAGTATTCTAGGGGCAACTTTAATAATTACATATTCTATTTTTAGATTAGATCCTGTTTTATTTTTTAGTCATATTGCAGGAATTTTTATGTATTCGAGAAATATTTATTTTATACATATTAACAGAAAAAAGTAGTGAATTTTTTTAAAGAAATATTATTACCTTAATAAAATGAGATATATAGAAATTACTATTTGTTTACTAACACTTATTACGTTTGGATGTAATAAACAAAAAGAACCTGTTAAATCACCATTTTCAAATATAGACACCTTATCAACAAACGATTGGTGGAATCGTTCTGAAAACCCAATAGTTGATTTAAAAGTTGACAGAGATGACGTTGTAGCCTTTGGTATTTATACAGTATCTAATAAGACTCTTAAAATTACTGCACAACTTTTTCCACTTTATCCAGATGAAAGTAGAGAAGTCAGATTAGAAATTTATCAGCATGAAAGCTGGAAAGAAATAAAAAGAAAAAAAATTAATGAAATAGGATGGGCTACAACGTTTAGGATAGATAATTGGGATGATTCAAGAGATATAAAATATAGATTAAGACATAGTAATGATGCCATCTTTGAGGGAATGGTTAGAAAAGATCCTAAAAATAAAAATGAAATTGTTATGGCTGCATTCTCATGTAATAGCAATAAAGACAGAGGAGATAGAGAAAATTATGTCATAAATATAAATCATATTGACCCTGATATTTTATTTTTTGCTGGAGATCAGTCTTATGACCACCAAGAACATACTGCTGCATGGTTGAAGTTCGGAATGCAGTTTAGAGAGACTTTTAGGGAGAGACCATGCATAACTATACCTGACGATCATGATATTGGTCAAGGTAATTTATGGGGGGAAAATGGGAAAATTGCTTCATCATCTGCAGGAAATGATGGAGGTTACTACTATCATCATGAATACGTAAAGATGGTAGAAAGGGCGCAAACCAATCACCTTCCAGATCCTTATGACAAAACTTCTATCGAGCAAGGAATAGGTGTGTATTATACCAACCTTCTACTTGGAGGAATAGATTTTGCAATCATTGAAGACAGAAAGTTTAAGTCTGGACCTAAAGGAAAAATACCTCAACAAGGACCCAGGCCAGATCACATAAAAAATCCTGATTATGATCCAAAATCAATTGATATGGACGGGTTAACATTACTTGGTGATAGGCAACTCAAGTTTCTTAGTAAATGGGGTAAAAACAATTCAGCAATGAAAGCAGTTTTGTCTCAGACTGGTTTCTGTGGAGGAGCTCACCTCCACGGAAGTGAAGAGAATAGACTTCATGCTGACCTAGATTCAAATGGATGGCCACAAAGTGGCAGAAATAAAGCATTAAAGCTTATTAAGGATGCAAATGCTATTCATATCGGTGGTGATCAACATATTGCCACTGTAATCCACCATGGAATTGATGATTATGAAGATGGTCCATGGGCTTTTGTTGTACCGGCCATTGTAAATAACTACTACAGTAGATGGTGGTGGCCAGAAAATGAAGAAATTGGTGATAATCCTAATGATATTTTGCCATGGACAGGAAGGTATAAGGATGGATTTGATAATAAAATTACGATGCATGCATATGCTAATCCTGATACCGATTCTAATGGGGCTGGATATGGAATAATAAAGTTTAATAAGGAAAAAAAAGATGTAACTTTTGAATGCTGGCCAAGATATGAGGACGTCAGATTAAATAATCCAAAACAGTTTAAGGGATGGCCTATTACTGTTTCTTTGAATTAGAATTATACCATCTTTCTGGATGAAGTTTATCATATTGTTTTCCACTACCTAAATCTAGAAAAATAGGATCAATCATCTCCTTATCCCACTCTTTGAATTTGAACTTATAATCATCATAAATTTTTGGTGAAATATCAATTATATTATTTTCCTCACTAATATCGTTCTTTAAATCAAAAATAAACTCTTCATCGCCCATTCTAAGGTATTTATACCTTTCTCCTCTTATCACATCAATGTCTTTATCCCTGTTTTGCCAGTAAAGAAAGTTATGTGGCAAACCATCTTTCTGTCCTAAAATGTAAGGCATTAGGTTAACACCGTCTATCTCTCCATCAATATATTTTTCAGCGTTAGCAACAGATGCCGCAGTTGCAAAAATATCTAGGGCAATAATTGGTTTATCATAAGTTAATCCGGCAGGAATTACATTTGGCCACTGCATAACAAATGGCACACGTATTCCTCCCTCAAAAAATTCACCTTTCCCGCCCCTTAAAATACCGTTATCTGAGTGATTATACCATTCCACACCACCATTATCTGAAAAGAAAACAACTATTGTATTATCAGATATATTTCTTTCTACAAGTTTATCTAGGATTAAGCCAACACCATCATCTAGTGATGTAACCATTGCTGCATATGTTCTTCTCTTCTCTCCTTCAATATGCATATTTCTGTCTAGATCCTTTTTGGTAGCTTGTAAGGGTGTATGAGGCGCATTATAAGAAAGGTATAAAAAGAATGGATTTTCAGAATTTTCATCAATAAATTTCACTGCATTATCTGATAATTCTTCAGTAAGATATTTAGATATATCTACCCTCTTACCATTATCAAAAATTTTAGTTAAATAACCATCCCACTGAGATCTAGCTTCAGTTAAGTCATTTAGTGTTAAGTCTTCAGGGAAATATTTATGACCACCAATAACAAAACCATAAAACTCATCAAAACCCCTTTTTTGAGGGACTAGAGATTCGTGGGCCCCTAGATGCCATTTCCCAATAGCTTTTGTCTTATAATTAGCTTCTTTAAGAACATCAGGAAGTGTCTGTTCAGACAGAGGAAGTCCCATAGTTGAATCTTTAGGTGTTAATAAAATATTTCTACTATAACCAAATCTATTTTGATACCTGCCAGTTATCAACCCCGCTCTACTTGGTGAACATACCGCATAGGAAACATATCCATCTGAAAATATCACTCCATTATTAGCAATTCTATCAATATTAGGAGTTCTAATTTCTTTGCTTCCATGAAAACCAACATCAGCATAACCTTGGTCGTCACTTATTATAACAATAATATTTGGTGATTTTTCTTCTTGGTTAGAACAAGAAATAAATAAAATAGAAATAAAAATAATTGAAATAATTTTTTTCATAATCAGTAAGGGTAATATATTGTTTTTTTACGGAGATTGAAATTTATTTTATATATATTAACAAAAAGAAGCAGTGAGTTTTTTAAAGAAATATTATTTCTTGCTAATTATTTTAATTCTATTAATATATTCAATTTCTACATTTAATTTAATAGAGGTTGGAATTATGGAAGCAAGAAATTTTCAAACTGCAAAAGAGATGGTTGAAGATAATAACTGGCTTCTTCCAACTTTAAATGGAGAGCCTAGATACCAGAAACCGCCATTACCTACTTGGCTAACTGCATTTTCTGTTTTATTGTTCAATTCCAAATCAATTATATTCTATAGAATACCTGCAATTTTATTGCTATTTATTATTGGCATTACTAGCTATTTTTTTAGTCTTAAAATTAAATTTAACAGAAATGAAAGCATTATCAATGGATTGATAACTTTAAGTTCTATTTATATAATTGCTATCGTATTTGAAGCTCCCTGGGATATTTTTGCTCATGGGTTTATGTTCCTGGCCATCTACTTTCTTTTCAGCTCATTAGAAAAGAAATTTAATCTAAAACAAAATATACTTATAGGTTTATTAATTGGATTCTCTATTATGTCCAAAGGCCCCATTTCAATTTATGTGTTATTAATCCCTTTTTTATTATCATATCTGCTAGTTTATAAGAAAATTAATATTAACATTAGTAATCTTATTCAAATTCTATTTGTTTCAATTATTTCTGGTAGTCTGTGGTATATCTATATATATAGCCAGGATAATCAGACATTAGTAGATATTATCTCTTTGGAGACAGAAAATTGGTCAAATTATAACGTAAAACCATTCTACTACTACTGGGATTTTTTTATTAATAGTGGAATTTGGTTAATCCCTGCAATAGCCAGTTTAATATTTCCATTTATAAATAGTAAAATCTCAATAAATAAAAATTACCTACTAACAAGTTATTGGGTTATATTTTCTGTTATTTTACTATCGTTAATTCCGGAAAAAAAGACCAGATATATAATGCCTGTACTTATACCATTGGCACTAAATACTGGGTTCTACATTAATTATATTATTAAGTATTCAAAACATAAATCAATCACTTCTATTTGGCCTATATACCTGAATTTTGTTTTAATATCGATTGCAAGTTTAATTATACCAATTATTTATGCCTATAATTATGGATTTAGTTTTTTCTCAATAATTACAATTATAGTAGCATTAATTTTTATTTATAACTTTTATAAAAGAGATTTTGATAATGTCATTTATTTAAAAATTATTCTCTTTTTTAGTATGATTAATTTCGTTTTACCACAGATGTATTCAAATACTAATACGAATTACACCTCTACAGATTTATTTCATCAAGACATCAAAGAATTAAAATTATATTCTGATTACAAGATTACTGCTGATCTAATATGGAACCTAAATAAAAAAGTTAGAAAATTAGAATTATCTAAAATAGATGATTCAATTTTTGTGCTAATTTCCAATAAAAATTTTGATGCTAAAAATGTTAATATCATTGAAAACAAATTACTAATAAAGAAGAAAATTAAACTGGATTTTAATACAACTACAGAAGAAAATAATAGATATAGAGATCGGCTTGCAACAAATCTTTATATTTTGTTAAAAAAATAATTATCAATCCTTGAGTAAATAGCATAAAAAATGCTTGAGGAAAAAATACCAAAAAGCAGGCCAAATAATATATCTATTGGATAATGTAACCCAAGGTATATTCTACTATAGGAAAATATAAAAACCCAAATAAATAAAATAGTAGAGAATAGACTATTAAACCTTTCTTTAATTACTCTAATAACAAATAATGAAACAGCAATTGAATTAGAAGCATGAGCTGAGAAGAAGCCGTATTTACCACAATATATGTCAATCTGCCGTAAATTTAAATACTCTTGTCTGCAAGGTCTTAATCGCTGAAAGCTATCCTTGAAGAAGTTAGTAAATTGATCAGTAAATAGGATTAATAAAGCAATAAAAAATAAGATAAATAGCATTTGTTTTACCCCAAATCTCTGATAAATTTTAAAAACAATAAAAATAAATAAAGGAATATAAGTGAGCTTATTAGTTAATACTATCCATAACGGATCCCAAAATTCTGATCCTAATGAGTTTAAGTAAACCAGTAGTTGAACATCAATTCCTTCCAAAGTCATAATTTATAAATCTTATTAATCATTTTATTTGTCAAATATAAAAATCTCAAGTACAAAAATACAGAAGAAAAGGTTAGACCTGAAAGTAATCCTATCCAAATACCTGTTTCTGCCATTGATGACTCATCTCCCAATATAAAACTTATAGGAAATCCTATTACCCAATAAGCAATAAATACTATTATTGTTGGAATTTTTACATCTTGCATACCTCTTAAGGTTCCTAGTATAATTACTTGTACGCTATCAAAAAGCTGAAAAATAGCAACAATTATAAATAATTTTGATGCAATTTTTACTAACGCTATATTCTCAATATAATTTTCCTGATTACTAATATCAATGTAAATGTAAGGGAGATAATCTCTTAGAAAATAAATTCCTAATGCAAAAAATAATGCAAAACAAATCCCTAATAATAATATTGATAATGAGATTCTCTTTAGTTCTATATAATTATTTAAACCCTTCTGATTGCCTGCTCTAATGGCAGCACTTATACTCAATCCACTGGCAACCATAAAAGTCATTGAAGAAATATTTAATACTATCTGGTTTGCTGACTGAGGTATCTCACCAAGCAATCCACTTAACCAAATCGCAGATGTAAATAGACCTACTTCAAAGAACATCTGTAATGAAGTTGGAAGCCCTAAATTTAAAATTTTCTTAATCATAAGTTTGTTATATACAAATGATTTTAAATCTGACATATACTCATAAATAATTCTTTTATTCATTAACATATAGAATAAAAACACAAACATTATTATCCTTGATACTAATGTGCCAATAGCAGCTCCAATAATTCCAAGTTTAGGAAACCCTAACATTCCAAAAATTAAAATATAATTTATAACAACATTAATTATATTAGCTAAAACAGTTGCATACATTGGATATATAGTTTTTGAGAGACCATCTGTAAATTGTTTTAGGGCTTGAAAAAGCAATAATGGTATCAGTGATATTGCAACAATATCCAAGTATGGCAAAGCTAACTCAACAACCTCCTTAGGTTGATCTAGATGAGTTAATGTTCCTTTTAGTAATAGAACTGATACATATAAAACCAATCCCAACATAAGACATAAAAGAAATCCATTTATAAAAGATGTTTTGAGTTTGCTATGATTCCTTTCAGAATGTGCTTCAGCAACTATTGGTGTAATTGCAGCTGAAAAACCAATACCTATTGACATAGCTATAAAAATATAGCTATTACCTAGTGATACCGCTGCTAAATTTATTGGATCTAGTTTACCAACCATTATGTTGTCTATCATTCCCACTAATGTATGACCCAATAAACCTAAGATAACAGGTGTAGATAATTTTAAATTATAAGAAAACTCTTTTGTATAAGTAGACAGATTCAATCCTCTAGTTTAATTTTTTTTATAAAAGTCCATTAAATAATCAATATCAACATTTCCTTTTTCAATATTATTTAATTTACTTTTTAATAGCCTCTTTTTAAAACTAGTTAATTTGTCAGTAAATAATATTCCTTGAATATGGTCATATTCATGCTGTATTACCCTAGCAACAATTCCTGAAAAGTCATCTTTTCTGTAATTAAAATTTTCATCATAATATTCAATTTTAATAAAAGATTTTCTTTTTACTTCTTCCCTAATATGTGGGATGCTTAGACATCCCTCTTCAAATGACCAAAACTCTCCAGTTTCATCTAAAATAGTTGGATTGATAAATGTTTGTTTAACACTACTAACTTCATAGTCTTTTATTTCATTATCATCCATGTTTAAAAATGGAGAAGTATCTATTATAAATATTTTAACTGATTTTCCAATTTGTGGAGCAGCTAGACCAACACCACTAGCATTATACATTGTATCATACATATTTCTGATTAGCTCTTTAAGGCCTGGATAAGAATCGGAAACTTCCTTAGATTTTCTTTTTAAAATAGAATTTCCATATCCAATTACAGGTAAAATCATTTGTTATTATTTAAAATACAATATATCAATTATTCATTAATTACTCCTCTTTAGATTTTAAATATCCTTGAAGAATTATAGTCGCACTGATCTTGTCAATAATATTCTTATCCCTTCTGTTTTTTTTAGTTAAACCTGCATCAATCATTGTTTGAAAAGCCATTTTTGATGAAAAACGCTCATCATAGCGATCTATAGGGATGTCAGGAAATCTTAATGATAATTTTTTGATAAATTCTCTGATCAACTTTTCAACTTCAGAATACTCATCATTCATTCTTTTAGGCTGACCAACAACAAACTTCTTAATATTATTTTTAATATTATAGTTCTCTATATAATCTATTAAATTATTAGTTGTAATAGTTGCTAAACCAAATGCAAAAACCTGAGATTCATCACTAACTGCAATTCCAGATTTTAATTCTCCATAATCAATTGCTAATATTATTGACATGCCACAAAGATAATACTTAACTTATAGTAAATAAATATGCTACTTAACTAAAATTTTTTTTAATTTTTTTCTAAAAGATCTTCTGCTAAGAAATTGATTACTATACTTAACCATTAAACTAAAAACTTCATCAAAATCTCTATTATACAGTCTAGCATACTCTTTACTAATAATCTTTAATACTTCTTTATCATTAGTAAGTCGTCTAAAATTCATAATTCTCCTAGTAAAATTCATTTTTTCAAATTTCATTCTATTTAAATCAATTAAATAAAAGATTGGGCTTGAGTTATGAAACTTTACTAGAGTATTTCCAGGAGAATGGTCTAAAAAATTAATGCCATTTTCATGAAGTTTAAAAGTAAACAACACAAATTCATTTAATATTTTTACTCTATTAGGGAAATTTACATTATTAATTACATCACTTATTGGGTAATCAAATTTAAGTTGTTTTGACACATAGAAACTACTATTTAAGATGCCTTTACTTTTATATTCACAATAACAAATTGGGGATGGAGTTTTAATTCCTTTTTTTAATAATTTCCTAGCATAATCAAACGATCTATGCGCTTTACTTAATCTAAAAAAAGAGTAAATAAATGCATTAAACATAGGAGGCTTTCCAAAAGATTTAATATTTACCTCAAAGTCTCCTAATTTGAATTTTTTGATAATATTTCTATGATCTTTAATAATATGAGCATTTGATGAGCTAAAATTTTCAATTAGGCTAAAAATATCATCTTTATAATCTAAATACTCAGAATTAAACTCAATAGACCTATTCAAGTGGTTATTTTTTATATTTGATATAAATATATTTATAATAGATGGAAAAAATTATAAATGAAGTTGAAAATGCGTTTCGTATACTAAAAAGTGGTGGAATAATTTTATACCCTACCGATACTATCTGGGGTATAGGTTGTGATGCAACAAATGATGAGGCTATTCTTAGAATTAATAAATTAAAAGATAGAGATACTTCAGAACCTATGTTAAGTCTAATTAATAATTCTAAAATGTTAAACAAGTATTTACATGTAAAACCTGCGTTTATAAACGATGTATTAAAAGAAATTAGTAGCCCAACAACAATAATTTATAGTAATCCAAAGAATATATCTAAACTGCTTATCTCAAAAGAGAATACAGTTGCTTTTAGAATTGTAAAGGACAATTTCTGCAACAGACTAATTAGTAGGATACAGAAGCCTATTGTTTCTACTTCAGCAAATATGCACGATAAAAAATATCCCGTTAATTTTAAAGAAATAGATGAACGTATTTTAAAAGGTGTAGACTATATCGTAAATTTACCTAACAAAACAATCAGTAATCTTCCTTCTACAATTATTAAGGTTAATACAAAAGGGGAAATTACTAAACTACGGTAGAAAAAATATTATTATAAATGAAATTTGAAGAGGCTATTAATAATAAACTTTTTAAAACAATTTCTAATTGTGCAGATGAAATAGACTTAGACTGCTATGTTATTGGAGGTTTTGTTAGAGATTATTTTTTAAAAAGAGAGTCTAAAGATCTTGATATTGTAGTTGTTGGAAGTGGAATAGAGATGGCTAAATTAGTATCTAAAGAGCTTAAAAACACTTCTAAGGTAAAAATTTTTAAAACCTACGGAACTGCAATGCTTAAATATTCGAATTATGAAATTGAATTTGTTGGCGCCAGAAAGGAATCCTATAGTGATAATAGTAGAAACCCTCAGGTATCTGAAGGCACATTAGAAGATGATATTAAAAGAAGAGATTTTACAATAAATAGTCTTGCCATAAGTCTGAATAAAAAAAATTATGGAAAACTAATAGATTCCCACAATGGATTAGAAGATCTTAAATCAAAAATAATTACAACTCCTCTTGATCCGCAAGTTACATTTAATGACGACCCTCTGAGAATGCTAAGAGCAATAAGATTTGCTAGTACTTTAGATTTCAACATAGATAAAGATTTGTTAGATGTAATAAGTAATTTAAAATCTAGAATCAATATAATTACAAAAGAGAGAATAGTTGAAGAAATACATAGAATTTTATTAAGTCCAAAACCTTCATATGGATTTTCTCTATTAGAAAAAACAGGTCTTCTAAAAATTATTTTACCTGAAATATCTGCTCTAAAGGGTATAGATGAAATAGAAGGACAAACTCATAAAGATAATTTTTATCACACATTAGAAGTTGTAGATAATATAAGTAAAGAAACAGACAATCTATGGTTAAGATGGGCTGCGCTCTTACATGATATTGGCAAAGTGCCAACTAAAAAATTTAATCGTAAAATTGGTTGGACTTTTCATGGGCATGAGTTTGAAGGAAGTAAGATGGTATATAGAATCTTTAAAGGATTAAAAATGCCACTAAATGACAAAATGAAATATGTTCAAAAAATTGTTTTAATGAGCTCAAGACCTATTGTTCTTGCACAAGAAAATGTAACTGATTCTGCTGTTAGACGATTAATATTTGATGCTGGAGAAAGTGTTGATGATCTTATGACTTTATGTGAGGCAGATATAACAACTAAAAATAAAGAAAGATTTAAGAAATATCTTCAAAACTTCAAAATTGTACGTAATAAAATTATTGAAGTTGAAGAAAGAGATAATATCAGAAATTTCCAGCCACCTATTAGTGGTAAGGAGATTATGAAAACATTTGATCTCAAACCTTGCAAATCAATAGGTAAAATTAAAGAGGCTATTAAGGAGGCTATTCTAGAAGGTGATATTAAAAATGATTATAATGCAGCATATAAGCTTATGCTGGAAGAAGGAAAAAAACTAGGGCTCATAGCAAATGAAAAGAGATAATAAAAAGGTAATTTACTGGCTTTTTACAGGATGTGCTTTAATTTTTATTATGGTAGTTGTTGGTGGGATAACTAGGTTAACTCATTCAGGGTTATCAATGCCAGACTACAAACTAATTTCAGGAACAATTCCTCCAATTAATGACCAACAATGGCAAGAAGCATTTGAACTCTACAAACAATATCCAGAATATCAAAAACTAAATAGTAATATAAGTTTAACAGAATTTAAAGGTATTTTTTTCTGGGAATGGCTACATAGAGTTATTGGAAGATTTATAGGTCTAGTCTTTATTATTCCTTTTCTATATTTTATAATAACTAGACAATTAGATAAATCCACGATAAAGAAAACTATAATACTACTAATTCTAGGTGGTTTTCAAGGATTTTTAGGATGGTATATGGTAAAAAGCGGTTTAGTTGACAGACCTGATGTAAGCCATTATAGGCTGGCTGCACATTTAACAACTGCATTTGTAACTTTTGCCTTTACATTATGGGTCGCCCTAGATTTAATTTTTCCTATAAAACATACTATAAATAAAACATATAGAAATCTAATAAGAATTGGTTTAGCGATACTGTTTATTCAAATAATATATGGAGCATTTGTAGCTGGCCTAGATGCTGGGTTTATTCATAATCATTGGCCTATGATGAGTGAAGGAAAATTTATGCATGAAACAGTTTTAACTGAAAAAACTCCTGTGTATAAAAACTTTATTGAAGGTAGAAGTGGAGTACAATTTGTTCATCGTATTCTAGCATTCATTGTAGTTGTCTCGATAGTAATAATTTATATAAAAGGTAAAAAAATAGCAGTTTCTAACTACCAATTAAATGGGCTAAATTCCCTTCTTATATTAGTTAGCCTTCAATCACTTCTAGGAGTACTAGCTATCTTATTACAAGTTCCTTTATGGCTTGGGATTGCACATCAGATAGGTGCATTCTTGCTGCTTAGCTCGATGATATTTACACTGCATCGCTTCAGTAAGTAACAAAATTTAATACATTTGTAAACTATAAAATAGCAGATGATTTACAGACTTAGAGTTATACTAGATAATGATACAGAAGATGATATTTTCAGAGACATTGAAATAAATAAAAAAGACACCTTGGTAGAATTTCATAAATCTATTATTACTTCATTTGGTTTTAGTAATAATGAAATAGCCTCATTTTATCTTTCTGATAATCAATGGAATCAAGGAGAAGAAATTTCACTTTTTAGTTTTGAAGATCAGGAAAACAAGCTTATGAGTGATGTATTAATCAATGATGTAATTAATAATCAAAACAACAAACTCATTTATGTCTATGACTTTTTACATATGTGGACCTTTCTTATTGAACTAATTGAAGTTGCAGAAGGTATTAAAGGAATTGATTATCCCAATATAATTTTCAGTAAAGGAGAAATCCCTGAAAAAGCTCCCGAAAAGAAATTTGAGTCAGAAAAAAGAGAAATAGTAGATGGTGAAGATCCCGAAAGCTATAAGGAAGATGATAATGGCTTCTATTAATAATTTTAAATATGAGATTTAAACTAAAATCTGATTTTTCTCCAACAGGTGATCAACCAGAAGCTATTGATCAGCTTGTTAAAGGAATTGAATCTAATGAAAAATTTCAAACGCTGCTAGGTGTTACAGGATCGGGAAAAACATATACTGTAGCAAATGTTATTGAAAGAACTCAAAAACCAACATTAGTATTAGCTCATAATAAAACATTAGCTGCACAATTATACGCTGAATTCAAATATTTTTTCCCTGATAATTTAGTTGAATACTTTGTATCATATTATGATTATTATCAACCCGAAGCATATATTCCTTCTTCGGGAATTTATATTGAAAAGGATCTTTCAATTAATGAGGAAATTGAAAAATTAAGACTTAGTACTACATCATCTTTATTATCAGGAAGAAAGGATGTTATTGTAGTAGCTTCTGTTTCATGTATCTATGGAATGGGCAATCCAGAACAATTCAAAGAAAACATTATAACAGTTGATATTAATACAAATATTACTAGGACTAAACTATTAAATAAATTAGTTCAAAGTTTATATTCAAGAGACAATGATGATTTCAAGCAAGGTAATTTTCGAATTAAAGGAGATACTGTTGATGTCTTTCCTGCATACGCAGACTTTGGTTATAAAATTCATTTTTTTGGTGATGAAATTGAGGAAATTGAATCCTTTAATCCAAATACCAATAAAATATTAGATTCTCACAAATCTATAGAAATTTATCCGGCAAATATTTTTGTAACATCGCCAAATGTTATGAATGATGCCGTCAAACTAATTAGAGAAGATTTAATTAAACAATACAACTACTTTAATGATTGTAGTAAAAATTTAGAATCAAAGAGAATTAAGGAGAGAACAGAGTTTGATTTAGAGATGATCCAAGAATTGGGCTATTGTTCAGGAATTGAGAACTATTCTAGATATTTTGACGGGAGAAAACCTGGTAAAAGGCCATTTTGTTTAATCGATTATTTTCAAAATGATTTCTTAACAATAATTGATGAAAGTCATGTTACTATTCCTCAGGTTAGAGCAATGTATGGTGGAGATAGAAGTAGGAAAGAAAACTTAGTTGATTATGGATTTAGACTTCCTGCAGCATTAGATAATAGACCTTTGAAATTTGAAGAATTTGAAAATTTACAAAAAAATATAATTTTTTCAAGTGCTACTCCAGCAGATTATGAATTGTCAAAATGTGAAGGAATTTATACTGAACAAATAATAAGACCTACTGGTCTTTTAGATCCTATAATAACAGTTAAACCAACCAAAAATCAAATAGATGACTTAATTAATGAAATTCAGATTAGAACAAATAAGAAAGAAAAGATACTAGTCACTACTTTAACTAAAAAAATGTCTGAAGAATTAACTAATTTTTTTAGCAAATTAAATATTAAATGTAAATACATTCATTCTGATGTTGATACACTTGAACGTGTAGAAATAATGGAAGGATTACGTGAAGATAAATTTGATGTACTTATTGGAGTAAATTTATTAAGGGAAGGACTAGATCTCCCCGAAGTTTCACTTGTAGCTATTCTAGATGCTGATAAGGAAGGTTTCTTGCGTTCAAGTAGATCTCTAACTCAAACTATTGGAAGAGCAGCAAGACATATTAATGGATCAGCAATATTATATGCTGAAAAAATTACTGGAAGTATGGAAAAAACGATTAATGAAACAAATTATAGAAGAAAAAAACAAATTAGTTATAACAAAAAAAATAAAATTATACCTACAGCTATTACTAAAAAAACAAAAAACCCTCTTAGTAAGAAAATACTAATTAATGATGAAAATTTCTTAAAAATAGATTCTAAAGAATTTAATTCAAATTCAAAAAATACCGATATAGAAAAAGAAATAAGAAAAACCAGAAAGAGAATGGAAATAGCAGCTAAAGAATTGGATTTTATTGTTGCAGCTAAGTTTAGAGATAAAATAAAGAAACTAAAAAAAATACTACAGTCTAAAACTTAATTTGAGCTTAACACTTCTTGTACTTTATCAGCTGCTCCCTTAAACTCTGTAGCGCTGAAGAAATTTAACCCTGATGAATCAATTATTTGTTTTGCAATTTCAGAATTTGTTCCTTGAAGCCTTACGATAATGGGAATATTGACATCGTCCTTCATATTTTTGTAAGCATCAACAATTCCATTAGCTACCCTATCACATCTAACAATACCTCCAAATATGTTTACAAGGATTGCTTTTACATTTGGATCCTTTAAAATAATTCTGAAAGCTGTTTCAACTCTTTCACTATCAGCTGTGCCGCCTACATCTAAAAAGTTTGCTGGATCTCCCCCAGCTTGCTTAATTAAATCCATTGTTGCCATTGCTAATCCAGCTCCATTAACCATACAGCCTACATTTCCGTCCAAATCAACATAATTTAAACCAGCTTTTTTTGCCTCTACTTCAATTGGATTTTCTTCTCTTATATCTCTTAATTTTAAATAATCTTCGTGTCTAAATAATGAGTTATCATCAATTGTTACTTTAGCATCTACAGCTAAAATTTTATCATCACTTGTTTTGATAACTGGATTAATCTCAAATAAAGATGAATCAGATTTATTATATGCATTGTAAAGCGAGCTTACAAATTCAACCATTTGATTGTGAGAATTTCCATTTAATCCTAAATTATCGGCTATTTTACAAGCCTCTTCATTACTTAAACCAGATTCTGGATCTATATCAACTGTATGTATTAAGTGTGGAGTATTCTCAGCTACAGATTCAATATCAACTCCACCCTCAGTAGAGTACATGATCATGTTTTTACTGGTTTTTCTATTCAGTAGAACAGACATATAGAATTCTTGAATTTCAGAATCTCCAGGATAATAAACATCTTCTGCTATTAAAACTTGATGCACTTTTTTTCCACTGGCTGATGTTTGAGGAGTAACTAAGTTCATACCTATAATTTGACTTGAAATTTCTCTAACTTCATCAATACTTTTAGCAATCTTAACACCACCTCCTTTACCTCTACCGCCTGCATGCACTTGCGCTTTGATTACAAACCAACTTGTTCCTGTATCATTAGATAATCTTTTAGCTGCTATTACAGCATCTTCAGGATTAGATGCTACTATACCTCTTTGTATAGTAACCCCAAAGCTATTTAATATCTCTTTCCCCTGATATTCGTGTAAATTCATAAAAATAAATATTCTAAATATTAGAAAAGCAAATGTAATAAACTTGGTGGTTTATATGATAAATGAACATATATAATTTATATTAAATTTCAAACAATTGTCTATAATAATTTATCTTCGCACCTATTATATTCTAATAAAATGAAAAAGCTTTTTTATCAAATACTTTTTGTATCATTACTTTTTTCTTGTAAAAGCCAACTTTCTCCAATTGAATTAGCACTTAACTCTAATAATAAAAAGATTTTAAAGGTAAAAAAGAATATATCTAGTCACGATCTTCAAATAAAACTCACAGTGATTAATAATAATAAAGGAAAAACGAAATTTAATGATTATAACTATCAAATAGATAAAAAAAATTATTTCTATCCTGCAAGTACTGTAAAACTTCCTATAGCAATTTTTGCAATGGAAAAACTTAATGAAAATCCTGAAATAAATTTAGATACTCCATTTAAAATAGAAAATGATACAATTATCACTACGATTAGAAAGGAAATTATATCTGTTTTCTCAATAAGTAGTAATGAATCTAATAATAGACTTTTTGAATTTTTAGGTCAAGATTATATAAATGAAAAGTTGAAACAAAAAGGAATGAGAAAATCTAAAATTTTTCATCGTTTATCTATAGAAAACTCGTCAGATACAAAAACAAAAAAAATAATATTTTACCCTAATGATTCACTAATAGTAGAATTTCCTAATAGAAATAATAAAAATTTAGAAAAACTAAATATTAATAAACTTTATAAAGGAATTGGACACATAAATAATAAAGGTGTTTTAATTTCTAAACCAATGGATTTCTCAAGAAGAAATTATTTACCAATAAATGAACTTAATCATCTTATTAAACTTGTTTTCTTTCCTAAAAAATTCAAAAATAAAAACAAACTAAAACTTGAAGAAAATCAAATTGAATTTTTAAAAAAATCTATGTCTATATTACCAAAAGATGCAGGGTATGATAGAGAAAAATATTTTGATAGCTATGTAAAATTTTTTGTTTACGGTGACAAAAAGGAAATAAATTCTGATAAAATAAAAATATTTAATAAAGTAGGAAGTGCTTATGGATATCTAACCGAAGGTGCTTATATTAAAACTGATAATATATCTATTATTCTCTCAGCAACAATGAAGGTAAATAATAATCATATCTATAATGATAATGTTTATGAGTATGATTCTATTGGAATTCCTTTTTTTGCAGAACTTGGTAGAGAAATAATCAGAATAGTGCAGTCAAAGTAATATATTTGGAACGATTGTTAAATCAGCTTAATAATTTGAGGTTTATAGTTAACATATTATTTTTCTTAATTTTTAGTATAAATTTTATTTATTCTCAAGATAATCAACCTCCAGTAATTTCATCGGAAGGAAATGAAACTTATTGCCCGTTAACTCAACAAAATATTACTACATCTTTTAATATAGCAGATCCTGATGATACTACACTAGATGCGCTCTATATACAAATTTCTACAGGATATGTTTCAGGTGAAGATCAGTTAATTTTAACAGGAACACATCCAAATATTTCTACTTCTTGGGATACTCTTGAAGGTAAATTAGAAATTACAGGTCCTACAGGAAATCCTGCTAATATTTCTGATATTATAGTGGCAGTGAATGATGTAGTATTTTTTAGTAGTAACCCCACTCCATCCTCTAAAACATTTTCTTTTACTATTGGAGATGCAAACTACCTTCCTTCTACAGATCATTATTACGTATATGTTGAAAGTCTAAATATTACTTGGACAGATGCTAGAGATCAAGCAGAAACCATGACATACTATGGACTTCAAGGATATCTTGCTACAATATTATCAGAAGATGAGAATCAAATTTCAGCAGAACAAATAACAGGTGTAGGCTGGATTGGTGCTAGCGATGAAGGTGTTGAAGGAACTTGGAATTGGGTAACTGGCCCTGAAGTCGGAACAAATTTTTGGAATGGAGACATGACAGGATCCCCTGTAACAGGAATGTATGCTAACTGGAATAATAATGAACCTAATGATTGTTGTAACGATGCTGTTGGAAGTGAAGAGAATTATGCTCATATTACTGATAATTCTGTAGGAATTGTAGGATCTTGGAATGATCTTCCAAATGTTACAAATACTTCTGGAGCATATCAAGCAAAAGGATTTATAGTAGAATATGGTGGTACGCCTGGGGATCCAGAACTTAATTTATCTTCTAGTACAAGTCTTATTGCTCCTAACATTACAATAGAGGAATTTGTTGGTTGTAATAATGAATTTACTGGTCTAACAGCAACTTCTATTAATAATGATGTTTATTGGTATGATAATGAAACTGGCGGAAATTTAGTCTATACGGGGAATGTTTATAATCCTAATATAAGCACAACAACTACCTATTGGGTGACTCCTTTTAGTGAAGGTGAATGCGATAGCTTTAGTAGAATTCCTATTACAGCAACAATAACTCCTGGACCTACACCTATAACTCCTAATGTTACTGTTGATCAATGTACATATACTATTGAAGAATTAGTTACAGATGTTTTAATAAGCAACTCATGTGCTAGCGTTTCTAACATCACCTATTCTACTGGAACTAATTTTAATGATGTTAATGGAATAGGATATTTTAGTGAGCCTAGTGGTGGTTTTACATTTTCTGAAGGTATAATTTTATCCTCAGGTGATGCTACTTTTGGAACAGGGCCTAACAATGGAGGTAGTGGACAAGGTGAAGGAGGTGGTGGATGGCCAGGAGATGATGACCTAACTTCTCTTTTAACAAATCCTTCTGATGGAACTAATAATGCCTCAATTATTGAATTTGATTTTGTACCTATATCTAACCAATTAAGTTTTAGATTTATAATGGCTTCTGAAGAATATGATCAAGGTTCATGGGAATGTACATATTCTGATGTTTTTGGTTTCTTTTTAACAGATCAAAATGGGGTTACTACAAATCTAGCTGTTTTACCTGATACAGATATACCAATAGCAATAACAAATATTCATCCTGAAAATAGTGTGTGTGAAGCTGCAAATCCTCAATATTTTCATTCATATACACCTGCTGGACAACCTGATATTGAATATGATGGAAGAACTAGAGCATTCACCGCTGAAGCAGATGTTAATATTGGAGAGACATATCATATAAAATTAGCAGTAGCTGATGCAATTGATACAATATTAGATTCTGCAGTTTTTTTAGAAGCAGGAAGTTTTGATCTAGGTATTAACCTAGGGGATGATATTCTTGTTCCAACTGGATTATCACCGTGTGATGGAGGAATTTATACGATTGATACTCAAATTGATAGCTCTGTTGAAGAAGCTAGCTATATATGGTATAAAGATGGTATAGAAATAGCAGGTGAGGTTGAATCCACATTAACTGTTGCAGAACCCGGTCAGTATAGTGTGGATGTAGAATTATCTGAAGAATGTATTAGTAATGATGATATTATCATTGAATTCTATGTTCCACAAACCGTTGAGTCACTACCAGCTCTTGACTCTTGTGATAATCTAGAAAATGATGGTGATGCTATTTTTGACCTAACTCAGCAAACCCCAAATATTATAGCACAATTAACTCTCTCAGAATACACTATAGGTTATTTTGAGACTCAAGAAAATGCTGAAAATAACACAAATCCTATCATTTCAATTGATGCATATGATAACATTGTTCCTTTTTCTCAAACTATATATGCTAGAATTGTTGAAAACTTCTACCCAGATTGCTATTCAATAGCAACTTTTCAATTAAATAGTTTTAATCCGCCCGAGGTAATAGTACCTACTGCTCTTCAGGAGTGTGATGATGATTATAATGGGATTACATCCTTTAATTTAACCG
>JACKQG010000191.1_pt1 | contig 89621 bp, 63 predicted proteins | sample 8237621 | NCBI WGS metagenome assembly JACKQG01 (sample SAMN15677084, study PRJNA649215) | marine metagenome | biome: marine; feature: Black Sea; material: saline water; isolation source: suspended particulate matter (SPM) from the Black Sea western gyre | collected 2013-06-09/2013-06-10 | depth...
ATCTGGTATAGACAAATTTTTTGTCCCCAGATTAAAAAATAAATTATATGGAAATCAAAAAAATCAAATTGAACACGGCTACATTAAAGCATATTGGAGATAAAAAGTCCGGTCTTTGAATTTTTTTAATTGTTTAAGGCATGCCATATTTATATCTTCTAATGGTTCATTGCCCCACTTTCAGGGCTGAGTGCACATATTGAACTTTTATATTTAATTCTTCTCTTCGCAAATCTCGTAGATCAGGTTGCAGGTCTCTCTTATTTCCATAGAACCGGCTTCAATCTGGGGGGAAACCTCCATGGCCATATTTGAATACATTCTTGCCTGCATCGTTGGAGCCGGAAGGCTCTCTGATTCATTTACCTTTAGCAGCCTTCCGAGAGAAACGCCCAAAACTTCGGCATAAAGCCCGGCCTTTGCTTTCGCATTTTTAGCTGCCTGTATCTTAACTTCTTTTCTCAATTCATCTATCTTGCTTGATCTAAACTGTATGCTTTGAAAAATATTAGTTCCATCTTTTATCGCTCGGTCGATAATATCCCCTGTTTTTGATGTATCGCGCACCTTTACCATTAGCTGCTGACTTACTTTAAAAGATACTGGACTTCCCGGTATTTGGTGCCCCTTTTCATTTATGGGATAGACCGGTACGACATTATATGATGATGTCTTTATGTCTTTTTTATCTATCCCGACGCTTTTTATTGCAGATATAATAGAATTCATTTTTGAAGTATTGTCTTTATAGGCCACTGCAAGCGCACGTGCTTCACTTGATACTCCAAAATTAATGACCGCTTCATCGGGTATTGTCTTGATCACCCCTTCTCCCTTAACATGTATTGTGGGGTGACTATTTTCAATAGTATTGTATTCCTGTGCATCCCCGTAGGAAACACAAAATAAAGTTATAACTATGCTCAATGCCAATATACTACTTTTTTTCATAACAACCCTCCATGGTTATAATTTACCACTGCTCTAATGTTATATTTACCAAAGATCAGCTCTCATCCGATTCAGTATTCTTCTTTTTTCCAACTCTTTACAAATTGGTTTTTCAGCCATTAAAAAAGACCCCGAATTTAATAATTTTTCAAGACAAAAAATAATCATTTTATACTAAGATTAGTATAATAGGATTCAACATACAATATATAATGATGCAATACAAAATGAATTTTATTCCTGTCATTACGTTATATGGAAATGACAAAATCAGATATTCCAAGCTCAAATTCAATTTTATTGGCTTTGCAGATAGCAGATCGGTGCCTTTGTCAAATCTTGTTGTCATTGTGTCCTGAAAGGGATGATAACCCGATAGTTGAAAACGTAATGCCCTACTGATTTATGTTGGTAGACCGGACCTTATCGGCAATCATTCGTGTCATCTGCAAAATATTTATTCTAATATTTTTTATCGCAAATAAAAGCTTTATATAGAAAAGAGCTGCAGATGTTTTGCAGTATGGATACTTTGGGGTTGGGTATTGGCAATATAGATAAAAATTATCCTCTTTCCGGGATTAGTGAGATTCGGTTATAAAAGGATTGGAACTTTTTTTGCCACCCTGGTTTATTCTTATCCACCCTTTGGATAAAATATATCCACTTTGACAAATGTGAAAATTATCCATCAAACCTCCAAACATACAAATACCTCGTGATTTCAATTGGTTGATAACATTGGCACACTTGTTGAAATAGTTATTGTCAGAGTTTATGAAAGAAGTTTTTTTTAACCATAACAAAGGAGTTTAAAATGAAAAAATTTATCACCAAGAAAACAATATTTGTTGCATCATTTATTCTTATCGCAGGAATTATTGCCTCACAGGCGTTTGCTTACATGGGTGGCGGATACCATATGGGAGGCGGGTACGGCATGATGAACAGCTACCAGATGGGCTATGGCATGATGGGTAATGGTTACATGATGGAAGGCCTTTCTGCCGAAGACCAGCAAAAAATGCTGGACCAGATGAACAACTTTTTTTCTTCAACTAAGGAGGTCAGGGAGCAAAGTTATCAAAAACAGCTTGAACTGAACAAGGAATATGCAAAATCTGAAAAGGATCAGGCAAAGATCGAGACCCTTCAAAAGGAATTGTTTGATCTTTCCTCTCAGTTTGAAAAAGAAAGGTTTAATCACATGACTACCATGCAGAAACTATTTTCCGATAAAAATATTGGAAGTTTCAGGGGCATGGGTGGCGGATATAACGGCTGCTAATAAATGACAGGTTGTACCCGGGGGAGTTTTGTCTGCTCCGGGTACAGGCTGGCTTACCTGACGGGCTGCCTTTCATCATCATATTCATCATTCTGCTTTGCATCATGCTATCATTTTGCAGACCATATCCAGAAATCAGCAGAATCCAAATTACACTCAAAATCGATATTCTCGTACAGAAATGGAAGATTTGAAATATGAAATAATGAATTAAATGAGCTTGAATATCGACCAGTTATGAAACATACTTGTTCTATGGTACATGTTTTGCTATTTTACATAAAAGCCAAGTATAATTAAGGAGGATATAATGACCACTCAAACCATTTCATTGCCAATTGCCGGCATGAGCTGCGCCAATTGTGCTGCCAATATTGATAAAATGCTTGGAAACCTGAAAGGCGTTGAAAGTTCTAATGTGAATTTCGCAGCAGAACAGGCCGTTATTTCTTTTCATCCAGACATCCTCTCTGTCACTGAAATTACGAATAAGATCCATTCTTCCGGCTATAAGGTTCCTGTAGTAAAAAAGGAAATTCCAGTAACAGGCATGACTTGTGCCAATTGCGCATCAAATATTGAAAAAGCCCTGAATAAGTTGTCCGGTGTCACTCTGGCCTCCGTTAATTTTGCTTCGGAAAGGGTCAGTCTGGAATTTCTTTCTTCCATTGTATCCCTGGATGAAATCATTTCAGTGATTAGAAAAATTGGATATGATGTTGTTATTCCTGCTGGCGACATGGAAGAAGAAGATGCCGAAGAGATTGCAAGAAATGCTGAAATCAAGGATCAGACAACTAAATTTATAGTGGGGGTGGCCTTTGCCCTGCCATTATTTGTCTTAAGCATGTCGCGGGATTTTAACCTGATCGGCCAATGGAGTCATGCTTCCTGGATGAACTGGTTGTTTCTTTTTCTTGCTACTCCTGTCCAGTTTTATACGGGATGGGATTACTATGTGGGGGCAATAAAAAGCCTTAGAAATAAAAGTACCAATATGGATGTATTGATCGCTCTCGGGTCTTCTGTCGCCTATTTTTATTCCCTTGCAATTCTGCTGGTTTCAGGTTTGGGAGGACATGTATATTTTGAAACATCAGCAGTCATTATTACACTGATAAAACTTGGAAAGCTGCTAGAAGCAAGGACCAAGGGAAAAACGGGCGGGGCTATCAAAAAGCTGATCGGCCTTGTGCCCAAAACAGCCACGATACTTGAAAATAATCTTGAAAAACAGGTCCCCATTTCAGCTGTCAAAACAAATGATATTGTCATTATCCGGCCGGGTGAAAGGATTCCGGTTGACGGCATTGTAATTGAAGGCAATTCATCTGTTGACGAATCCATGCTGACAGGAGAGCCTCTTCCTGTTGATAAAAAAGTCAAGGATAAGGTCACGGGTGGCACTGTCAATGGTCAGGGTCTTTTAAGATTCAAAGCCACCAGAGTCGGAAAAAATACTGCCTTAGCCCAGATCATAAGGCTGGTCCAGGAGGCCCAGGGAAGCAAAGCCCCTATTCAGGCTCTGGCAGATCGCATATCATCATTTTTTGTACCCACAGTCATTATCCTGGCAATTGTTACATTTTTCATCTGGTTGTCTGTTACAGGAGAATTTGTACCTGCCATGATCAGGATGGTAGCTGTTCTTGTCATTGCATGCCCCTGCGCACTGGGGCTTGCAACGCCCACTGCCATAATGGCGGGAACGGGAAAAGGAGCTGAGAACGGTATCCTTTTTAAAAGAAGCGAAGCCCTTGAAAATGCAGCTAAACTTAAAATCATTGTATTAGATAAAACCGGGACCATTACCATGGGGAAACCCTCAGTTGTGGATATTGTCCCTTTATACCCCGATATCACAAAGGAATTTGTCCTGACCTATGCAGCATCTCTTGAAAAGGGTTCGGAACATCCCATTGGCCGGGCCATTGTTTCACATGTTGAAAACATGAAAATAAAACTTATGGATACTTTAAATTTTAAAGCCCAGTCCGGGTTTGGTGTTGAGGCGGATATCAAAGGCCAGCAGTTCAAATTTGGGAAACCCAAGTGGTTTTCAAGTAAAGGATATGACCTTTCCAATGCAAATAAAATCATTTCCTCTTTTCAAAACAAGGGCAGAACAGTGATGCTGCTTGCAGATGAAAAAAATGTTCTTGGACTTATATCTGTGTCAGATACAGTGAAACCGGAATCTGCACGGGCTATCAAAAGTCTGCATGATGAAAAACTTAAGGTTGTCATGCTGACCGGAGACAATATCCAGACAGCCAATGCCATTGCAGCTGAAGTTGATGTTGACCAGGTTGTGGCTGAAGTTGCGCCCGAAGAAAAAGCAGAACAAATTAAAATCCTTCAAAAAGGTAACGAACTGGTCGGCATGGTGGGGGACGGCATCAATGATGCACCGGCTCTTGCCCAGGCAGATATTGGCATGGCCATTGGCACGGGAACGGATGTTGCCATAGAAACAGGGGACGTTATTCTTTCAAGCGGTAGCCTGGAAGGGATTCCCAAGGCCATAAAAATCAGCAGGAAAACCCTGAGAACCATCAGGCAGAATCTTTTTTTGGCCTTTGTCTATAATGCAGTGCTGATTCCTGTGGCAGCCGGTATCCTGGCTCCATTCGACATGTTTCCGGATTTTTTGCGACAATTACACCCCATACTCGCCGCCCTGGCCATGGCTGCAAGCAGTATATCTGTCGTGACCAACAGCTTAAGACTTTATAATGCAAAGATTATGTAAAATCGTCTTATTTTATGTTTTCAGGCAGAATTTCAAACCCATCTGAGCAGGAGAATAAAGATGCATCCAATTTTTTTACAAATCGGCCCGTTAACTATCAGGTGGTATGGTCTAATGATAGCCATTGCATGCCTGACCGGGTTTTGGATCGCACAAAAAGAAGCAAAAAGAAACCAGATAGAAGCCCAAAAAATTGAAAGCTTTTTTCTTTTTGCTGTTCTTTTTGCCATTGCAGGTGCCCGGTTCTATTATGTCGCGTTTACAGAACCTGCTTTATTTTGGGCGAATCCCCTTTCGGTACTGGCCATTTGGGAGGGAGGGCTGGCCATACACGGTGCGATTTTAGGAGGCCTTTTGGCCTGCATAATTTATACATGGCATCAGAAGATTTCCTTCTGGAAATTTGCAGACACCCTTGCACCTTCACTTGCTCTTGGTCAGGCGATCGGCAGAATCGGATGTTTTTTCAACGGGGATGCCCACGGTTATCCCACAAATATGCCGTGGGGGTTGATTTATTCACCTGAGAGTCCGGCAGGGCAGATGTATCCGGGACAACCTCTGCATCCCACTCAGCTCTATGAAATGGGTTTTAACCTGATTATTTTTGGAGTGTTATGGACGATTAGAAAAAAGATTAAAATAAAAGGTAATCTATTCTTGCTATATACGATTCTGTATTCTGCAGGCCGGATATTTGTAGAACATTTCAGAGCTGATAAGCTCACCTATTTTGGCAATATTTCCGCAGCCCAGTCCATTGGGGCTTTGGGTATACTCACAGCATTGATCCTGATGATTGTGCTGCGCAAAAAAGCAATTCGCATATGAAACAAAAAAGTTTTGCGGATAAAATCTATCCACTACAAGTTACATGAAGCAGATACGAAATTCCTGCAATTATTGATAACATTTAAAAATCAAATAGTTATGATAACAGCCTGCCAAGTGGCACAGGTTTTGCTTTATTAGTTTGTAAAGCCAATATTAATAAGGAGGATTAAACATGACTCATTTAAACACAAACAATAAACAGAACCACAAAGATCCTGTATGTGGAATGGACGTCTCATCTGAAAATAACTCAATCACTGCTATCTGGAACAATCAGACATATTATTTTTGTGCACAGAATTGTCGCAAAATATTTGAAAAATCACCTGAAGCCTATCAGAAAGAAAGTTCATTTTTCCTTAGAAGATGGTGGAATAATTATCTTAAACGTCTGAACAAGGTTACCAATGGCAAACCACAATGTTGCGATTAAAAATTATGAAATCCCTTGTGATCATGGACTTTTGGGGTTCTTATTTCAGGAGGTGCACATGATTAAAAAAAAATTTACGATAAAATTTCTTCTTGTCCTTTTATTTTTTGTTTTAAGTACTGGTGCGGCTTTTGCGAACAGTATGGGTCAGGGAACAATGGTTGTGGGATATCATATGATGGATACAGGCGCTGGTATGGGATGGATGATGTTTCTGTTCTGGGGTCTTGTGCTTGGGATTCTCATTCTTGTTATTCGTTGGATTTTAAATCTTCCCCAAAGGGAAAACCGTTTTGAAGAAATGCAGACAAGTGCCTCGGATATTCTAAAAGATCGATTTGCAAAAGGTGAGATTGATATCGCTGAATTTGAATTAAAACAACAAATCATTGCTGATTAGATAAGGTATTTATACTTGTGATTTTCCTAACTCAAGGGTCGCCAGAATTTTGCATCTACGGCTTTGCGAACCTCAATTATGTTCTTACCGCTTTTATATTGGGAAAGGGCAAAAAATGCCTGGTCCTGGCATATGCCGCAGGAAACGGCATGGGTGTCTGCATAGCAGCTCAAAAGGCTTTTGTGTCCAATGGTTTCTTTGCAATTGCAATAACAATACATGCTGTCCAGCAACACGGGATTTTGCTCTGCAATTTTATAGGCCCTTGCAACAGTACCTGTAAACTTTGCCGGTGAGAGGGTAGGCCGGTTCTCTCCGCCTCTCAAAAGGGTCAGGATCAGTAAACACCTGAATCCTGTATCCTTTTGTTTCCATTGCAGTGTATGCCTGGGCCGAGCTTGTTAAACCTGTCAGGCAAACCATTGACAAGAGCAGGGCATACTTGATTTGGCGAAAGATTTTTCTCAGATTAACCATATCCCCCTTTTTGAATATAAGGCTTTTCAAGTTGATTTTTAAAGTACTGAAAGATTTTGGGTGAGGACCAGTCATAGGCACCTATTATTTTTTGTAAAATAATACCATTTTTATCTATGATAAAACTTTCCGGGACCCCTGTGGTCCGGTACAGGTTCTGTATGGATCCTTTCTTATCAAGCAGGGCTTTGAAACTCAGTTTGTGTATGTTCATGAAAGGATCGACAACTTTTTTGCCTTGTGTGTCAATACTGACAGCCAGGACCACAAAGTCCTTTTTTTTGAATCGATTGTAAAGTCTTTCAATAGAGGGCATTTCTTCTAAGCACGGCCGGCACCATGTGGCCCAGATATTTAATAAAATAATTTTCCCTCTGAAATCAGACAGACTCACATTCTCTCCATCCAGATCCGGAAATGAAAAATCCGGTGCTTTTGTACCCTTTGTGATGGGAGGTTGTCTTGTGAATTTGAAGCCTGTATTATTCCCAGTTAAAAAAAAGAGGGTACCAATCCCTATGCTGATTATAAAAAACAGGATTCCTGTCTTGATTTTTGTTGATATTTCTCCCATAGCAAGCGCCTTGCCTTTTAAAGTTTAATCACAAGCAAAATTTTAGCTTCATTTAATCGTTTTCATTAATCATGAATTCAATAAGGTTTCGGCTTTTTTTACTTTTCCAGTCTTTATACCCTGGAGCATATGCTTTAATATCACCCTTACGATTAATCAGTAAATGGGCAGGGGTTCCACGGATACCATAATCACGAGCAACCTGGCCTTCAGTGTCTAAAAGGTTGGGAAATGGAATCCCTGTTTTGTCGACATATTTTTTTACAAGTGCTTTTTTTTCTTCTATATCAATACCAAGAATAACAAAATCTTCATCCTTAAATTTGTTATAAAGATTAATCAGGGAAGGAAACTCCTTCCGGCACCAACTTCACCACGTTGTCCAGAAAAAAAGAAGAACAACTTTTCCGCGGAAATCCGTAAATTGTACTTGTTTGCCATCAAGGTCTTCCAAAGTGAAGTTCAAAGCAGGGATTTGCTCTCTTGCCTGAATAAACCCTACGTCAAGGAACGGATCTTTAGCTGCAAGAGTCTTTGATAAAGGTATGATTGTAAATATGGCAATCATCAAAATGGCTGTAAGTACTTTGGGGAATCTTTTCATTTTTATCCCTTTACTATTCTGATAAAATTATTTTAATTAAATCTGCCTGGGTTTTTCTGGTATCGCTCTCTTTTTTATTAATATTAGAAATGTTAAAGCAAAGTTGATGCCAGAGGATCGATTATTTTATATAACCTTCTTATGCAATGGTGCCAATTATGTCCCTATATATTGATTATCCGGCATTTCTACGAAAAGAAATGAAAAGCGACTATTTTTTTTCAAGCTTATAAGAATAATATTTAGCCACGGCTTTGTTGCGGTTATCGCAAACTCTGTGAATCAACTGTATAATTTTGATGCACTTCTTGAAATCGATTGTAGAATATTATGCAAACAATGAATTTTCATCAAGGCAATAATAAAATAAATTTAAGTTATAAATTTAATATCTCCTTTACTTACAGCAGATTAAATGGATTTTTATATGATTTTAATAGTCTTGGTATTGTTCTTGCTCTGTTAGAGATTCAGTTAATTTGATTTTGTTGAAATTTTAAAAAAATATGTCAATTAAGAAATCAGCAAGATCGGTTTTGTTGAATGAAACATCAGTTAAGGAGAAAAACAATGAAGAAAAAAACAATTTTTAAATTTACCACCATTACGGCATTCCTTTTTCTTGTGGCAGGGATGATATTTTTTAACCCGATAAATTCCTTTTCATGCGGATTCGGAAACTCCGGGGGCAGTGATTTTGTACCCCAAAGGCAGGCTTCTAATTTTGTAAACCAGGCCGCAGGCAATCAGGCTGCAACAGCCATTGGACAGGAAAAGGCTAAAAGTATCGTTAAGAGCCATGTGAGCAAGCTTAATCCGGATCTTGCAATCGGGAATATCAATGATGCCGGAGGTTTTTTTGAGGTTGAAATTCTTAATAAATCCGATGAACTGCTCCAAGTGGTAGGGGTGGACAAGTATTCCGGACGTCTGATGCTGTTAAATTGATAAAAAGACCTTAACACATGGATAACAAAAAAGCAGATCTAATATATTTTGCACTGGTGATATTTGTGGTTGCAGCTTTGCCTTTTGGCATATCAGCCTATGACAGACACATCTGGAACCAGAAAATTCCACAGGATGCAAAAATCTTTAACTTGACCGGGCATACCCGGAAAGGGTGGGTTTTTGGAACTATTGATGCCTATGATGTATTAACCGTCAGCCTGATCCCTAAGGAATTCACGCCGCCTATAATCAAAGTAAACAAAGGGGACCAGGTGGTACTAAAGCTGACCAGCTCGGATGTGGTTCATGGATTCAGCCTTAAGGATTTCGGCATTTTTATCAATGAAGGGATTCACCCGGGCAAACCCCAAATGGTCACTTTTATTGCGGATAAGGAAGGCACATTTACCTTTGCCTGCAATGCGATCTGCGGCAGTCATCACGAAAATATGTTCGGTACCATCATTGTTAATGCGTGATATCGGTTCAATGCGTGAATAAAGGGTTAAGGACTAAATTTATGACAATTGTTGAAATTGCCTTGTTCTAAATGGTAGATTATGAAAACATGTAAAATACTAATTTGCGAAAACCCATCTTAAAATCAAGATACTATTTTCCGGAGTCTGTTATGAGAAAGACCGTCTTTTTTGCCACATTTGTCAATTTTATACTTATAGTTGCTGCTTTTCAACTGATCATGCCCATCACGTCATGGTCTTCCCAGAAAAAAAATACTTCTGTCATAAGGGGTGTGGTCGCCTCCCAGTATGGGATGGTTTCAGATGCCAGGGTCAGGATCGCAGGAAGCAAAGATTTCACATTAACAGATATCAATGGCCGGTATACCCTTGAAACCCCGTTGTTTAGCAGCAGGGCCATTAAAATTACGGCCGGCAAGGACGGGTGGTTCAATAATTCAGTAAACGCACTGCCCGGAAACCAGAATGCAAATGTCATGCTTTTCCCCATACCGGAAAAAGATAATCCAAATTACAGGTTTATTTCGCCGGCTGTTTGTGCCAGGTGCCACAATACTCTGGCAAAATACTGGGACAAATCCAAAATGGCCCACACCACATCCAATGTAAAGGTAATTAACATGTTTAACGGCACGGATGCCACAGGCCGGGAACTGTCCGGACCGGGTTACAAAATAGATAACCCGGATAAAGACGGCAATTGTGTGTCTTGCCATGCTCCTTCTGCCGCAGTAACAAAGGGTGGAGCCAAAGATATTGAACAAGCCTTATGGTCCCCTAAAACTGAATGGGACGGCATCAGCTGCGATTATTGCCATAAAATTCGAAAAGTCACCAAAACCTCTGACACTCCAAGTCTGTTCAAGTCTCACCTGAGGCGGCAGACCCCTTTAACGGGCAACTCCATCCTTGTGTTTGGCCCCTATGACGATGTGGTAAACACTGTCATGTCAGCTTCCTTTAGTCCTGCTTTTGACAAGGGTAGTTATTGTGCAGCCTGCCACAGCCAGATAAAAAAATCTGACAGCAAAGAACCCTGGAACAGAAAACAGGTTTACACGGATGAAGAATGGCAAGGTTTTGATATTGGAGATGATTCAGTCATCCCGGTCCAGACCACTTACCAGGAATGGAGAAGCTGGCAGAGTAACCTTCCTGCCGATGACAGCAATAAAGGGAAAAGATGCCAGGACTGCCATATGAGCTGGAGAAAAGAAATGCTGCCCTATGATAATTATGTCATTGAGGGCCATGCCAGGGATATGTGGGGGACAAAAAGAGATCCCCAGAATATAAGACCCCATCATTTTGACGGCGGTACTGAGATACAATTGAAAACCGCTCTTTCAATGGAAATTGAAGGGCAGATCAATGATAATATCCTTGATGTTAATGTTTTTATCACCAATACCAACGGGGGTCACTGGATTCCCACGGGAGACCCTATGAGAAATGTGATGCTGATCCTGTCTGCCACAGATTCACACGGCAAGACATTAAAGAAAATAAAAGGGGAAGAACTACCGACCTGGACTGGGGTTGGAAAAATTGAAGAAGGTAATTATGCAGGCCTTCCCGGAAAAATGTTTTCAAAGGTCTTAAAAGACAAAAAAGGCAATATTAATGTGCCTTTCTGGAAAGCAACCGAAGTGGCTGCCGATACCCGGATCAGACCCAAAACCACGGTTAAATTAAAGTATCAATTTAAAATTGAAAACCCTGATGACGAGCCTGCAGCAGAAGCAAAACTGATTTACAGGCCGTTTATGAAATCTCTGGCTAAAGTTAAAAAATGGGAAAACAATGATATTTTAATTACGCAAAGTGCCTGGTAAGAAAAGGAGAATTTAATTGAACAGCAAACGAATTTTAATTTTTGGTTTGATTTTTCTGATGATGACAACCACCCATGTCGTTGCATCTGACCTGTTGTCCGGCATTGTTAAGGCGCAAGGGTTGAGAAAACCGGATAATATCCTTGTATATCTCACCAAAACACCAGACCAGATAACGCCCCCTCAAGAAGCCTTTGTTCTGGACCAGAACAATCTGACCTTTCTGCCACATACCCTGGTGATTCCCATGGGTTCAACCGTGGCCTTTCCCAATAATGACAAGGTTGATCACAATGTGTTTTCCCTTTCCAGGACAAAAAAATTTAATTTCGGCAGTTACAAGCCAGGAGTTAGCCATAATGTCATTTTTGATAAACCCGGTATTGTGGAGCTCAGATGTGATCTTCATTCTGAGATGATCTCTTATATCCTGGTCATGAAAAATTCTTATTTTGCCTTAACCGATAAAAAGGGTAACTTTAGTATTGATGTTAAAGGGCTTGCGCAGGGTAAGTACACTCTTAAAACCTGGCATGAAAAGCTTACAAACAGCAAGCTTGCCCTTGAGCTACCCGCGGCTGTGAGCCAAAAAGCGATCATTAACCTGAAAAGAGGGGCACCCGGTGTGCTGTATAAATAAATGATAACCATAGAAAACAGCAAATTCCTTTATAAATGCTGACTTTTATGAAATCAAAAATCATACGGGTTATACTCATCATTTTTTTGTTTTTCGCGGCAATAGGCCTGCCAAGGTTTTTTAAGGAAATTTCAGGCGAAAACAAAACCCATGTCATTGAACTTGTGGCAGGAAAATATGGATATACTCCGGAACGGATCTTTGTCAACAAAGGCGACACTATCATTGTAAAACCAACTTCCAAAGATGTGACCCACGGATTTCTTTTGGACGGTTATCCCGTTGAATTCATCATCAAACAGGGCGGTATCGCATACCAGAAATACGAATGGGAAGATGATGCGGGAAAACTTCAAGCAGACTGGGACAAAGTCACGGAGATTGAATTTACCGCAGACAAGTCTGGCAAATTTATTTTCCGCTGTACCCAGGTTTGTGGGAATCTTCATCCCTTTATGACGGGAGAACTGATTGTGGCACCCAACACTCTGTATTATACCATGATTTTTCTTTCCATCTGGGTGGTCATAAGCCTGTTTTTATGGTTTGGATCAGGCCGAAGGCCCTTACAGAAGAAAGGCAAAACCCTGAATCTGTTTGATATCATCCCCGGACTGAAATGGCTGATGAAACGCAGAAGTTTCCAGTTTTTTCTGCTGTTCCCGGGATTTGTCATCTTTTATCTGTTCATCATTGCAAGTCTCAAAGGAAGCCCTGTAGGCAACCACAATATTGCCATTATTATAGTCTGGATCCTATGGTGGTTCCTTTTAAAATCAGTCTTTGTTCCCCTGGGCGGCAGGTTGTGGTGCATGATCTGTCCGCTTCCGGCACCTGCGGAGTGGATCAGCAGAAAAGCCTTTACTGCTGTAAGATTCATTAAAAAGCCCATTAAAGGCAACCACCACAAATATACGGGTCTTGGTCTTGACTGGCCCAAAAAATTAAGAAATATGTGGCTCCAGAACATCATCTTTCTTTTAATGATCTCCTTTGGCATTATCCTGATCACAAGGCCTGTGGCTACTGCCACCATGTTTCTCCTTATTCTTGCGGCAACCCTGGTCATGGCCTTTATTTTCAGGAACCGGGTTTTCTGCCTTTATCTATGCCCTGTGGGGGGATTTTTAGGCAATTATTCCATGGCTTCCACGACTGCTTTGCGGGTCATTGACAAGGATGTCTGTAAAAAACACAAAAACAAATGCTGCCTTAAAGGGAGCCCTGACGGCTGGGGATGCCCCTGGAACCAGTATCCCGGCACCATGGACCGGAACAATTATTGCGGACTTTGCACGGAATGCGTTAAAACCTGTCCGGAAAACAATGTGGGATTCTTTTTGCGACCCTTTGGTTCTGACAGGACCGTTAAAGACTATTCAGAAATGTACAATATACTCATTATGCTGGTAGTGGCCATTGCATTCAGCATCACCATGCTGGGTCCCTGGGGATTTATTAAAGCGGCGGCTAATATTACAGAGTCCAGGCAGATCTATCCTTTTCTGATTTATATCGGTGTTTTATACACCATGTCCTTAGGTGTTTTTCCTGGGATATTCATCTTTCTTTCCAGATTATCAGCAAAATTTGCCGGATACAAAGGAGATGTAAAGAAGCTTGTCCTGCAGCTTTCCTATATGTTGATCCCTGTTGGCATCTTTGCCTGGATCGCTTTCAGCCTGCCCTCCATCATGGTCAATTACTCCTATGTGCTCAATGTGCTGTCAGATCCTCTGGGATATGGATGGAATATTTTCGGAACCGCCAATGTAAGTTTTAACCCTTTTTACCCGGAAATCGTTCCCTTGATTCAGGGGCTTTTGCTGCTCACAGGGCTTTATTTTGGCATCAACAGGGTGTATCTATCTTTGACAGGCCTGATTGCAGACCCATCAAAAAGAAAGAAAGCCATTTTGCTTCCCGGTTTTTTTGCCCTGGCAGTGGTCAATATTTTTTTAAAACTCTATCTGGGGTAATGCCAAAAAAGATCCTTCCCGTCAAATCACTTTTTTGGATGCCATGCCGATGTCTGAGAGAGTCACTGTGATGATCTCATAGATAGTCGTGGCAAGGGCTGCAACAAAGGCCATCATTACAGTGATAAGAATCACGATTCCTGTCTTGGTATCCAATATGTGTAATGCTGAAACCAACTTGACAGCCAGGGGCATAGAGAACCAGCCGATAACAGTAGAAAGACATACTGCAAAAATCATGCGAACCTTATTCGCCCGAGCGCCGCTGAATATCCCAAAGATAAAAATCACCACAGCCAGCACAATAGCAACTATAGACAAAGTATCATTAACCACCGGCCAGACAAATAATGCAATATTTTCTGACGACATAGTCCACCTCCTAAAATTATTTTAACGTTGATGGGATCGAATCCCCTACCCTCCAGCATAAAATATGATGGCCCTTTAATTTGAAATATACCTTGGCTCATCAGGTATAGCAACAGCAATATAAAACTCAAATCAAAGTGAAAGTCAGAATCGTATAATGGAATCAATGAGTCGTGGGATGCCGGGTTCATAATCCGTTTCAAAATATCCTGTGATTCTTGTATGATTCTGGCTTCATAGTCCTTTAATTCATACTGCTTGATCAGGTAGGCTATCAGTTCATTTTTTAAACCCGTCAGCCTGCCTTTCTCTTATGCTGTCAAAGAATCATCTTCAGAATAATCTGTCTGTAATTTTTTTATCAGATCAATCGGTAGAGCTTTGTTGACAAATATTTTTTTAAAATTATTTTTTACACCAGATTTTCTGCACTGCGGTTTTTATGAGGTGCTAAAAAAAAAATAATATCTTTAATCCTTTGGCAGTGGTGCTTTCCCATATGTGATGATTAAAAGTCTTTTCATGTTGACAAAAAAACATCTCCTATCATAAAGTATTTTTAGGTTATGATATGTTTATCAAAGGAGGATAGCCTATGTCGTCGCATATAGAAAAAATTACTCATTTTTTATTGGCAATCATTTTTTTTATATTTTTGAGTTTCCACCTATGTTTTGCTGGATTGAGTTTGAATACCCAGACTTTGCATTCTTTGGACAGCACATTTCTTTTTAACGCAAGCTTTGCCCTTGATGGAACGATTGGCATTGTGTATAAGGATTCGGGCAAAAACGATATCACATACAAACATGTTCAGGCCGGTAGCATGGCGGCCGGGGAAACCATAACCGAATTTTACTACGGATACTATGGTACACCCTGCATAATCTATGACTCACAGTCCAAACCCCATGTTTTCACCACTCAATCACTGGATATTGTCCATTTCTATAAAAATAACAATGCGTGGGAAAAAGAAACGGTATTCACCCTGGATAAAACTGCTTATCCCACACTCAGCAATCAGGCCATTACTGTTGATGTAGACGGTAATGACGGTTTTCACATTCTTAGCTCCGGTGATTATTCCATATACTACATATCCAACAAGGGTGGGACGTGGTCCAGTGAACCATCCATCGTTGACGAAATACCAGATACCCATGTCAACATTTTTGGCATGAAGATATCCATCCGGGGTGTTCCGGATATGGCCATAGACAAAAGCAGCAATGCCCATGTGGTCTATTCAACCCTGTATGAGACACGATATCTCACCAATGTATCAGGAACATGGACTTATGAAGATATTTACAAGGACCAGGATATTGATTACTGGCCCGCAGAGAATCCAGCCATTGCTCTGAATATGAACGGCAATCCCTCCATCGTGGGAACAGAAATGGGACACGCAGTTACAGGTTCTGTGACCTATGCCAGGCTCAGATTCATCACACGCTCGGGTCCAAACAGTTGGAATCAAGTGGTGGTTGCTGAAACAGCCGACAATTATATTGGAAACGACGGCAACAATTATACAGGCGTTAATGCACAGCTTGTTTTTGATGCCCAAAATCAACCGCACATCCTGTTCTCTGATCTTGCGTCTTTCCACAATCAAAGCGGTTGGAATTATACCAAAGACGGACAGATCCGGTACGCTGTTTTAAGTGGCGGGCAATGGAACATAACCAATTTGTACCCACAATCTACGAACGACGGAGAAATGCACAAATTATGGTTACACGTATCTTTAACCAGCTCTGCAGTATATATTATGGGTCAAGAAGTAGTTCGGGTAGGCAATGTTTATGACCTCTATAATGATACTGAAACCTACAATTTGCTTTATCTTGCCTCCCCTTTATCCAGTTCCGGGCCTCCAAATGCACCGGTTTTAGCCATGAAAACTTCCGGGACTGTCCTTGCTATCTCCTGGAACAATGTACCGGGAGCAACAGGTTATACCTTATTCTATGCGCCTTATCCAGGTGGTGTTCCGTTGGAGAGTGTTGATCTTGGAGCCATCACATCAGCCAATTACAATCTCTTTTCTGGGGCGGCATATTACCTTGCATTAAAGGCTTACAACAGTTCTGAAAACAGTGATTTTTCCAATATTGAATTTTTTATAATTCCCTGAGCGGAAATTTGAATTATTTTAAAGGGTTAGATCAACTCTCAACATAAGTCTATTATTATGGGGTAAAGCCCTTCATTTAAAGGGCGTTGACTTCTTTTGGCAGTAGTGATGGCAAGACAAATCCAGCCAGAGAACATAAGTATTCAAAGTCTTATGATATTTTTATTTAAGGCATGATACTAGATATTGTGTTTCAGCTTTCGTAAACCCCTTGATCGTCAATAGCCTGTCCCCTGGCTTGGAGATTTGCATCCGGGGTAAACTGCGAAAGATTACATCCCGGGGCCAGGATGGATCCCCCGGCAACTTGGCAAAGCTCAGGGATCGGTGGATAATTTTTATTCACAGTCTGGATAATTTTTATCCAGTTCCCTGGGCAGTCTGTTTTTTTCAGACTGCCGCAAACAGGCAATCTTCTTTAATATCAAAAGGATACCATTCCTGGCATGAAACTTGAAATGTTAAGCATCAGGTAAGGTCTTGAGAGGGATTGAGGCCATTTAATAATAACTAAGACAATTCGGGGGTGAACCCAATGGAAATGACTCAGACAAGGAAAACTGAAGAAACAATACTGAATATGGAAAAGATTGATGGCGTGTATACAAAAAAGAAAGTCTTTTTTTTGAAACATTGGTGGAATGAATATTTGGGCCGATTGAATAAGGTTACCAAAGGCAAACCCCAATGCTGCAAATAAGAGAATGATTTTTTAAGGACAAGACAATGAAAATTAAAACAAGTTTATTCTTTGTATTATTATCCGCTTTTTTCCTGTTGTCCGCTCATGATGCGGCTTTTGCCGGATGGGGGGATAATAGCTATGGATATTCCGGCGGCCATATGATGGGGGGAGCTGGATATATGGGATGGTTTATGATCATATTCTGGGGATTGTTACTTATCGCACTGATTTTTCTCATCCGCTGGATTTCACATTTGCCTCTGGGGAAAGAAGCAGGGCAGGGAGCTGACAAAAAACCGCTGGACATTTTAAAGGAGCGCCTGGCCAGAGGAGAGATCGAAATCGATGAGTACAGGGAAAAAAAACAATTGCTTTCATAGAATTCAGACTATAGAAAACCATTCCATTCTAATTTTAAGGCATCACCCCATAATCCTTGAGTTTGAGGTGAAGGGTCCGTCTTGCGATACCCAGCCGTCTTGCTGTTTCACTTTTATTATTTCCGGTTTTGTCCAGCATTTTTAAGATTGCCAGTTTTTCAACTTCGTATAAGGTTTTCTCCCCCAGATTGATCTGACCTGTGTTTTCAAGGGATTCAGTTCGCATGGGGGACCCGGTTTCAATCTGAATATCATCTTTGCCCAGAAAATCACCACTTGACAGGATCACACCTCTTTCCAGGGTGTTCATCAATTCCCTGACATTTCCCGGCCAGTGATATGCCACCATTTTTTCCATGGCTTCCGGGGTAAATCCTTTAATGGCACGATTGTTTTTTTGGGCATATTCTTTTAAGAAATGCTGTGCCAGAAGCTGGATATCACCGGTCCTTTGCCTTAAGGGCGGTACTCCTAAGTTGATCACGTTGAGCCGATAATATAAATCCTCCCTGAAATCGCCCCTGGCAATCAAATCAATCAGGTCTTTATTGGTTGCAGCGATAATTCGAGTATCCACTTTAATGACTTTTTCACTGCCAACAGGGGTAACTTCGCGTTCCTGCAAGGTCCGTAAAAGTTTTACCTGCATGGACATGGAGGTTTCACTGATCTCATCTAAAAAAATGCTGCCCTTGTCTGCCTGTTGGAATTTACCCTCCTTGTTGCGGCTGGCTCCGGTAAACGCTCCTTTTTCATGTCCGAATAATTCCGATTCCAAAAGTGTTTCTGTGATGGCTGCACAATTAATTTTGATAAACGGGCCTTGTTTTCTCAGGCTGTTATAATGGATGGCGCCTGCGATCAGCTCCTTACCCGTGCCGGATTCGCCGTTTATCAATACAGTGGCATCTGTTTTAGCTACCTGGGATATGGTCTGAATCAGCTTCTGCATTTTTTCATTTTTGCCAATAATATTATTACAATCAAAGTTTTTGCCCAGGGTTTCTTTTAAAAGAAAATTTTCCTTTTTCAACTGCGTATGTTCAAGGGATCTTTGAATAGTGATCCTTAATTTATCAAAATCAAACGGCTTGGTCAGATAATCATAGGCTCCATTTTTTAATGCTTCAACAGCTGTGTCAATGGATGAAAATGCCGTCATTATAATGACTGGTATGGCCGGGTTGATCTTTTTGATTTCCACCTGTGCCACAAGTCCTGATACTTTAATCATTTTTATGTCCATCAGGACAAGATCATAGGGTTTTTCCGTGACCATGTCGATGGCGGTCTGCCCGTCATCTGCTTCTGCCAGGTCATATCCCCATTTGTTCAACAAGGTTTTAAGCATATTGCGATGGGTCTTATCATCATCGACTATCAGAATATTACTTTTTTGTTTATTCATCTTCATTCATTTCCTTGTCAGGTAAAATAATAGTAAAAACAGTTCCCTGGCCAGGCTCGCTTTTCACTTTAAGCTCTCCTTTATGGGCTTTGACGATATTATGCACAATGGCAAGCCCAAGACCCGTCCCGGAAAGTTTTGTGGTAAAATAGGGCTCGAAAATGTCGGGAAGCTCTTCTTTTTTTATGCCGGATCCTGTGTCGGAAATCGTGATCATGACCTTGCCGTCAGATTTGTCCCGGGAAAGCTGGATATGGAGTCTGCCGAAATCTTCCATGGATTGGATGGCATTCAGATATAGATTGAGCAGCACCTGCTTCAACCGGTCTTTATCTGCATATATGCTGCCTACGTCTTCATCCAGATCCATTTCAATGGCAATATTATGGAGCTTTGCATCATGCTCGACAATTTTAATGGAATCCTCAACCAGCGATTTGATATGGACCGGCTTTTCCGATACCTGAACCGGCCTTGCAAGCTCCACAAGCTCGCTGACCACATGGTTCAAGCGGTCCACTTCCTTTATCATCACATCGGCAATATCAAAATTCTGGGTACCCTTATCAAAAATTTCCTTGAAAAAAGTGGCATACCCTTTTAATGAGCTTAAAGGGTTCCTTATTTCATGGGCAACGCCGGCAGCAAGCCTTCCAATGGCAGCAAGCCTTTTATTTCTCTCGATTTCATTTTTCAAAAGGCTAAGCTCTGTCAGGTCCCTTAAAATAACCAAAGCCCCCAGAGATGCGCCGTCGTTATCCATTAACGGGCTGACCACAACATCCAGAATAATTGGTTTTCCTTTTCCATCCCTGACCTTAAGTTCTTTTTCTATAAGTCTATTATGGGAATGTATGGATTGGACCAGGTCCATGAGTTTTTGGGGCAGAACCTGTCCTGCAATCCCCTGAAGGTCTTTTGCCGACGGCAAATTCAACAATGCTTTTGCTGCTGGATTGACGGAAAGTATATGGTCATTATTATCCATGGCAACAAGTCCAATGGGCATATTTTCCACTAGATTGTCGGAAAAAATTTTGATTCTCGATAAAGAAGACCGGGTTGCACGATATCGCTGGACAATAAAAACCAGAATAAACCCTGTCAATCCGATCAAAAGAAGAATGATGGCCATCATAATACTGTGCTGGATATCGTTTTGATCAGCCTGTTCAACTATTTTCATATCCAGTCCTACAAAAATAATAGTATTCTCATAATCAATTCCAATATCAAAATTTTGCCTGTGCATGAGTTGATGCATGGGCATCATCCCTGAAAGAGCTTTTTTTGCCTGTTGCATGATAGGAGAAAATTTTTTATAGACCTGAAATACATTATTTCCGCTCTCATCTTTCTTGATCCTCCAGATGGCCTGGTCAGAGTCTAAAGCTTTGACCAGATCCAGATCCTGTCCATATTTTTTGCCTATTTTTTCCTCTATGCTGTGCACAAGAATCGTTCCGTCTTTATTAACAATAAAAAGGTAAGAAATATCCGGCAAAGAAGCCGTTTCCCGCAACAGGTTTTCCAAGGCGGCTCTGCTCCAGCCCATATTCATCATCCCAGTTCTTGTGCCAGCCTCAAAAGCCTTTATCAATGCTGTGCTTTTTTCAAATAAAAGCCGTATGCTCTGGGTCTTCTGCCGGTTGATCCTGTCCAGTGTCATATAAGTAAAAATAGGGAACAGTACGATAATTGTGCCGATGAGAATGAGAGGCGGGATTTTTGTGATTAATTTTATTTTTTTCATAATAAAGGCATATTTTCTAATCTGTTTTTGTTTAGAATTCAACTCTGTCTCTTGTTAATGCATCATTGATGCCAGCATTAAGAAATCAGTCTTGCCCGAATAAGAAAAATATGCAACCAAATTAATAGCGAGGAATATGAAAAAGAGCCTGCAACACGACTCAATCCGAATAATAATTACAATAATATATACTGTGGTACAAGGCAAATTAATTAATTTCGGGAAAATTAAGTTGAACAAATTGTTCATCAGAGCATTGTAGATAGTTTGATTAAAAATTGATCCAGCTTTTTGGCAGAAATTTTTATGGCTGTTTTCAGTTCCGGAGCAAACAAAGAAATTTTGTACTCTTCCAGAAGCCAGAAGAAGTGTTCGACCTTTTGGGATTTTTCTGGTGTTGAGTTCTCGGAAAGTGAGGCCAGGAGACTATTCAGATGAATAGTGTAACCTGTTAACCGCAACGCTTTTTTTTCTTCCTTTAAAGGATTGTCAACCGCTCTTTGGGCCCTGATCCTGGTACAGGCGATATAGCGGTGAAGATGTTTGATTCTTTCGTAATCATACAGGTCAACAAAATTTTCAGGCACAAGGTGTTTGAGATCTTTGAACAGTCCGGTTAATATTATAAAGATTTTTTCTTTTTTCTGATGTTGAAAGGATAATTTCTGGATAAGTTCAAAGCAGGATTGATATTCCTGGCCCAGAACAAGAAAGGTTTTAATAAAGTCCTGTCCAGTGTTGTAAAGATGCTTTAATTGGGTTTTGGCATGAAGTTCAAATGCTTTTTTTGTTCTGATATTTTTTGTAAACAGGGTATGGGTGATCAGGTTGAACAAGGATTGCTGAAATTTTGTCTGGCCATTAAAATAAGGCGCCATCTGCTTAATTCCGGAAGATGCGTTGATGTCTTTTCTAAGGGCTTTGAAATCATCTGGATAATATAGTTGAAATAATTGTCTTATTCCCTGGCAATGAGATTCAAAAGCCACCTGTTCTGAATTGAAAAGCCTGAGGGATAATATTTGGGGTCTGGTTTTTGAATCAGGCTTTGTCTCAATTTTCAGGCCAGGAAAGGCTTTCTGGGTAAATTCCTTGTCCGGGTTTATGATAATAAAGTCTTCAAGGTCTTTAAAATTCCATTCTGCGATATCCGTTATTTCATGCTTTTTTTGGGCTTTTTCAAAGGCATTGTTTTTTTGAGGAATGGTTGTTTCTGAAAATTGGTTTAAGACAGCTTTATCCCGCAAAGCTTTTATCTCATTGCCTTTTTCATCCCGGATGGAGAATCTCATTTTTAAATGATCGGGCAGGTCTTTATCAGACCAGAGATTTGCCGGGATGACAAAATTAAATCGCTTTTGAATAAAAGCGGAAAGCAGTGAAAACAAGGGGGCATCTTTTTTTGGCAGTTCTTTTGCAATGATGGCTGCTTTTTCAGATACAGGGACCAGTTTTACCCGGTATTTTTTGGGGAGCGCCTTTATAAGGGCGGCAATTTTTTCTTCAAACAGGCCTGGAACCAGCCTGTCCACACTGTTTTTTGAAACAAGCAGGGCTGAGGCAGCAGGAACGTTCATGGTGATGCCATCTTTTTTAGACCCTGGATTGAATTCATATCCTAGCCTGAATTTACCCTGGGCCATTTGCAGGGTATCGGGAAACATTGACAGTTCATGTTCATCAATGGCAGATTTTTGAAGATCTTTCATTGTCATTTTTAAAAAATCCTGGTTTTTCTGGTCTTTAATAAATTTGGAAAAGGTTCTGATATTATAGAAAGGCTCTGGCAGCCTTGACTGGTAAAAAGCAAAGATATCATCTTCTGATGCCAGAATATCCTTTCTGCGCCGTTTATGTTCAAGGGTTTCAAGTTCATCAATGAGGTGAAGATTATGGTTCATGAATTCAAATTTCTGGTGAATTTCCCCCTGGACAAGGGCATGGCGGATAAATATTTCCCCTGATTCTTCAGGGTTTATCTTGCCATAAGCAATATTTCGATCATTTACAATAATCAGTCCAAACAGGGACACCTGTTCTTTTGCAATAACTTCTCCGCGTTTTTTTTCCCAGTGTGGTTCAGAATAGGTATGGACACAAAGGCCTTTCCCAACCTGTTCAAGCCATTCAGGATCAATGGTGGCAACAGTTCTTGCAAAAAGCTGACTGGTTTTCACAAATTCCGCCGCAACTATCCAGTTTCCGGCGGTCTTAAAAAGACCTGATCCGGGGAATATCATTGCCTGCTGGCCCTTTGCAGCGCTGAAGAGGTGCTTTTCCTTTTTATGGGCAATATTGGCAAGATACCCGGCTAAAATGGCTTTATGCAGGGCAATATATAAAGGCCCGCCAAATTCAAATTCTTTAGCTTTCATGCCAGTGGTTCCTGTTGGAGGGGTAAATTCTTTTTCACCCTTCAAATCATGGTCTTTCAGTATTCTGATAATCTGGCCATGAATTTCATTCCATTCCCTCATGCGCTTAAAGGACAGGAAGTGATCCTGGCAATATTTTTTGAGTTTTGAACGGGAACTTAATTTTTTTTCAGCAGTTTTAACGGCATTCCAGATGTTTAGAAGCGTAACAAAATCCGAACCAGGGTCTTTGTACAATGCATGTTTTTGATCGGCTGCCTGGGTTTTATCTGCCGGTCTTTGCCGCGGATCTGAAATGGCAAGGACAGTTGTAATGATGGCGGCCTCCTTTAAGCATCCGTTTCTGTCGGCTTCTATCAAGATCCTGGATAATTTGGGATCTATGGGAAGCCTGGCCATGGTACGTCCGATTTTTGTCAGAACATATGTTTTTTTCTTTTTTTGTATTTTAAGGGACTTTTCTTCTTTAATAGCGGAAAGTTCAAACAGGGTGTCGAATCCGTCCTTAATACTTTTGGGCGCGGGTGCATCAATGAATGGAAAGGTAGCGACATCTCCGAGATTTAACGAAATCATTCGTAATATGACTTCAGCAAGGTTGCTTCTTAAGATTTCAGGGGAGGTAAAAAAAGGCCTGGCCCCAAAATCATCTTCATCAAACAGCCGTATGCAGATTCCATTTTCCACCCTGCCGCAACGGCCCAGTCTCTGGTTGGCAGAAGACTGGGAAATAGGGCTTACTGGAAGGGATGTGGTCCTTGTCCGGGGAGAATACTCAGGAATCCTTGCAAGCCCTGTGTCAACTACATATTTAATTCCGGGTATGGTCAAGGAGGTTTCTGCCACATTGGTTGAAACGATGATCTTTCGTCCAACCTGCCGGGAAAAAATTTTGGCCTGGTCATTTGCTGAAAGCCTTGCAAAAAGGGGCAGAACCGTGACACCGGGATGATTTTTTCCCCGGATCAATTCTATGGTTTCTCCGATATCCTGCTCTGTGGGCATGAACACCAGGATATCACCGGCCCTGGATTGGGAAAGAAGAAGATTTGTTGCATCTGCTGCAGCTTCTACATACCCCTGGTCTTCAATGGTCCCATTTTCATCCTCTTTATTTAAAAAGGGCATATAGATAGTCTCGACGGGGTACATCCGTCCTGTGACTTCAATGATAGGCGCATTGTCAAAGGCTTTGGAAAATTTTTGCGTATCAATTGTGGCTGATGTGATTATCAGTTTGAGATCATCTCTTTTTTTAACCAGATCTTTTAAAATACCCAGAGTGAAGTCAATATTCAGGCTTCTTTCGTGGGCTTCATCAACAATAATGGTATCATAGGCATTTAAGAACCTGTCGCCTTGAGTTTCCGCAAGCAGTATCCCATCCGTCATTATTTTTATACAGGTCTGGCCCCGGGTTTTATCATCAAATCTGATTTTATATCCCACAGACTGGCCAATACTTTCATTGAGTTCATCGGCAATTCTTTTTGCAACAGTGATGGCAGCAATTCGTCTTGGCTGTGTACAGCCTATCATTCCTTTTATTCCCTGTCCTGCTTCAAGACAGAATTTTGGAATCTGGGTGGTTTTTCCGGACCCGGTTTCCCCGGAAATAATAACCACCTTATTGTTTTTAATGGTATTGATGATGTCTTGTTTTTTTGAGGTGATGGGCAGATCAGGGTTAAAAATTATGTTGGAAGGCCTGCTGAACTGCCGGTCTTTTTTCTTTCTTGTCACGGGTCCTCTTTTCGGGTCTATTGTCGAATCTATTTTTTGGGATTTATTCATAGCAGTTGAATAGTAACTTAAAGTTCAAAAATGTCAAATTTTGAATCTTTATTTCTAAAATATGGTTGACATGAAAGACAGAATAAGAGACAAAGAAACCTGTTTAAAAAATTGGCCAGGATATACAATAAGGTGATGAAAAGACTTTAAATTTGGATATACAGGGGGAAAACAATAGCATGGGAGATACAGCTATTAAAATTGGAGGCGCAAGAAAGAGCGTTTTTAAAGATAAGGTAATGAAGCTTTTGCCCGATGGCGGGAATTTGAATGCATGCCTGACATGCGGTGCATGTGCATCCGGCTGTCCTGCAACCGGTCTTGAGGGAATGGATCCAAGAAAATTTCTGAGAATGGCAGCTCTTGGAATGGATGAAGAGATATTGAGTTCAAACTGGGTATGGATGTGTTCAATGTGTACACGGTGCATGTATGTGTGCCCGATGCAGATTAATATTCCTCAGCTTGTTTTTAATGCAAGGGCACAATGGCCAAAAGAGAAAAAACCAAAAGGGATTACAAGTTCATGTGACATGGCATTAAAGAACGATACCTGTTCTGCCATGGGTGCCAATGAAGAGGATTTTCAATTTGTTGTGGAAGATGTTCTTGAAGAATACCAGGAATCACAGCCTGAGTTTGCTGAAATGAAAGCAGATGTAAACCGGGAAGGAGCTTATTACTTTTTGAACCAGAACTCCAGAGAACCTGTGACAGAACCCGATGAAATGGTTCCACTGTGGAAGATCCTTCACCTTGCAGGGGCTGACTGGACATATGGTACAAAAGGCTGGGCAGCAGAAAATTATTGTCTTTTTGCTGCAGACAATGAAAACTGGGAAAAGATTGTTCGAACCAAGGCAAAAGCAGTGGAGGATCTGGGCTGTAAAGTCTGGCTCAACACGGAGTGAGGGCACGAACTTTTCGCAGTCCTGGTAGGACTGAAAAAATTCAACATCCCTCACAACTTTGAAATCAAAAGCATCATTCAGTTGTATGCGCAATGGATAAGAGAGGGGAAACTTACGCCCTCATCTGACTGGAACAAAGACAGGAAAATCAAGTTCACCCTTCAGGATCCCTGCCAGCTGGTGAGGAAAACCCTGGGTGATCCCGTTGCAGAAGAAATGAGATACGTTGTCAAGAAAGTTGTAGGGGAAGAAAATTTCATTGATATGACACCCAACAAATCCAACAATTTTTGCTGTGGCGGCGGCGGTGGATTCCTCCAGTCAGGTTTCCAGGAGCAAAGACGGGCCTATGGCCAGACCAAGGCCAACCAGATCCTTGCAACCAATGCAACCTATTGCATCACACCATGCCATAATTGTCATGCCCAGGTGCATGATATATCGACAGTCAATGACCATGCATGGGAGACCGTTCATCTGTGGACACTCTTAAACCTTTCTCTGGGGATACTTGGCCCCAATGAAAGAGCATATCTTGGTGAAGATTTAAAAGAAGTGGATGTGTTCCACCCGGAATCTGCCATGTAGTTTGCATATCTAAAATTTTAAGATTAAACCAGCCTTATACAGCAAGTAATTTGCTGTATAAGGCTTTTTTTATGGCTTATATTTTTAAAAATAAAAATAAAGATTTGAAAATTTTAATAGTTTGCCTAAGAAAATTAATTGTGATAATGAAATCTGATCATGACTCAAATTATCAGTATAGCAAACCAGAAAGGGGGCGTTGGAAAAACAACGACCGCTGTTAATCTTTCAGCCGCTCTTGCCACAATCGGAAAAAAAGTATTGCTTGTTGATTGTGATTCCCAGGCAAATGCAACAACGGGTATGGGGATCGATAAACCCTCCCTGGAAAATTCTTTGTACCAGGGCCTGATTGGTGAGATTGGGGTTGATGACATTATTTTCACCACTATTTTACCTAAACTGATGATGATTCCGGCTGATTCGGATCTCATAGGCTTTGAAATTGAGATGGTGTCGGAAAAGGGCAGGGAGAAAAAGCTTAAAACGCTTCTGGAACCGGTAAAGGGAAATTTTGATTATATTATCATTGATTGCCCGCCGGCTTTAAGTTTGTTGACATTAAATGCGTTTGCAGCTTCAGACTCAGTTTTGATACCTCTTCAGAGTGAATTCTATGCCCTGGAAGGCCTTGGGCAACTCCTGGATACCATTAAACGCGTTAAATCATCTTTTAATCCCGGATTGAAGATCAAAGGGATCCTTTTGACCATGTATGACAAACGAACAAATCTTGCTCAAAATGTTGTTGAAGATGCAAAAAAATATTTCAAAGATATGGTTTTTAAAACAAAAATACCGCGTAATGTGAAGCTTGGAGAGGCACCAAGCTATGGATTGCCGATTATTTTATATGATAAGCTGTCAACAGGTTCAAAAAGTTATATTACTTTTGCAAGGGAACTTCTAACACGGAGGTGATACGTAACCCGGAGGTCACACGTAACCCGGAGGTCACAGGTAACCCGGAGGTCACAGTTAAAATGATGATGAAAAAGAAAAAGAAAAACACTGGTCTGGGAAGAGGGATTTCAGCATTGATCCCGGATTTTGGCATGCCTGAGAGCGATAGCAGTCCTGATTTTTTCATGTGTTCTATTGAAGAGATAAAGCCCAACAGGTATCAGCCACGAACCGTGTTCAATCAGGAAGAAATGGACCTGCTTAAGGAATCCATTGCACAGCAGGGTGTTTTGCAACCTTTGCTGGTAAGACATATTGATGATTCCTATGAATTGATAGCAGGGGAGAGAAGACTCCGCGCTGCCAGGGAAGTCAATTTGAGCCATGTGCCCGTGTTTGTAAAAAATCTGACAGATGAGCAGGTCCTGGAAGTTTCCATTATTGAGAATATTCAAAGAGAAAATCTAAATGTTCTTGAAGAGGCAGAGGCTTATTATAGATTGATTAATGAGTTTAATTATACCCAGGAAAAAGTTGCAGAAAAAATTGGCAAGAACCGTTCTACAATAGCAAATCTGATTCGTCTCAGAAGTCTTCCCCAGGTGATTAAAGACAGCTTGATTGCAGAAAAAATATCCATGGGACATGCAAGAGCTCTTTTAGGTGCTGGTTCCCAGGAAAACCAGATTTATCTTTTTGAAATAGTCCTTGAAAAAGAGTTGTCTGTGAGACAGACTGAAAAACTTGTCAACAACGCCAAAAAAGAACCCCAGAAATTTCAGAAAAAAATATCAGCAGCAGAAAAACAATTTCTTGATGAAACCTGTTCAATCCTTTCCAATCATATTCAATCCATAGTCAAAATTAAAAAGATCGGGGATAAAGGCAAGATTGAAATCAATTTTAAATCAAAAACAGAGTTCCAGCGTCTGGTCGATCTTTTGACTAATCTTTCATGAAAATAGTTGTTGCGAAAACCGCCGGGTTCTGTATGGGAGTCCGCCGTGCTGTGGATATGGTGCTGGATGCATCTAACCTGTCACAGGAACCCATTTATACCTATGGGCCTTTGATCCATAACCCCCAGGTCCTTGCGATGCTTGAAGAAAAAAAGATTTTCAGGATTGATAAAATCCCTGAAAAGGGTAGTGGTATTGTCTTAATCCGGGCTCATGGTGTTCCGCCGGAAGATGAAAAAGCATTAAAACATGCCGGCTTTATGGTTATAAATGCGACCTGCCCAAGAGTTGTAAGGGTCCAGGTGATTATTGATGAATATGCCCAGAAAGGGTATTCAACTATTATTATCGGGGATGAGAAACACCCGGAAGTCGTGGGTCTTTTAGGATATGCAAAGGGAAAAGGGCATACCATAACAACCATGGAACAGCTTTGTACACTGCCTGAGTATGAAGCTGCGGTTGTAGTTGCTCAAACCACACAGGATACAGTCTTTTATGATGAAATAAAGGCATGGTGTAAAACCAATGCACCCCATTATAAGATATTTGATACTATCTGCGGCTCCACGGAAAAACGCCAGGCTGAAATCCGTAAACTTGCCGGGGAAAATGATGCAGTAATTGTTGTTGGAGGAATGCAGAGTGGAAATACAAAGCGACTGGCACAGATTGCATCTGGGACAGGCAAACTGGTTACCCATATTGAGGATGTTTCCCAGATTGATTATGGCAAACTGTCATCGGCCAGGTCCGTTGCGATTACAGCCGGAGCGTCAACACCAAACTGGATCATTAATGATGCATGCAGGGAAATAGAAAACAATCTCCAACATCAACATGGCGTGAAAGCCTTTTTGTTCTTTGTTCGTGATTTTTTGCTGAAAACCAATATAATGGCTGCAGCTGGTGCAGGATTCCTGACCTATGCATGTTCCATACTTCAGGGAATTGCCAGAGATTTTCACCATGCATTGATTGCCACGCTCTATATCCTTTCAATGCAGATATTAAACAATTTGTTTACGATTAAATCTGATAAATATAATCATCCCCAAAGAGCTGTTTTTTATAAAAAAAATAAATTTTATCTGTGGACTCTTGCCATTTTATCGGGTTCGGCAGGGCTTTACCTGAGCTTTCTTGCTGGAGCATTATCTTTTTTTATTTTGTTTGTCATGAGTCTTCTGGGGTTGTCATACAATTTGAAAATTTTTTCTTTTAAGTCAAAAAAGGGAACTGTTGCAAGAATAAAAGATATCCCCGGCTCAAAAACCATTCTGATTACAATAGCCTGGGGAACAGTAACCTGCCTTTTGCCGGCAATGGCAAATCAAAGCGGTTTGATGTCTGTTACCATGGTGTGCCTGTTTGCCATGGGGCTTGTATTTGCGAGAACTGCCTTTTTTGATATCCTCGCCATTCAGGGTGATAGAATCACAGGCAAAGAAACTCTTCCAACCCTTTTAGGGGAAAAGCGGAGTTTTGAAATCATACAATATGTGTTGCTTGTTGATATGGGTATTATTATTTTTACGATTCTCACCAATGTGCTGGCAATAAAGGCGTTGTTTTTTGCTTTCATTCCATTGATGATGCTTTTATTAATCAGGTTTTTTAAAAACAATAGTCTTATTTCTGGTGTACATCGAGAATTTGTGATTGAATTTTCATTTATTGCCACGGGATTGTTAGCAGCAGTGATTTAACTTTTAAGCTTTAAAATCTTTAATTTTTCTATCCTTTTTTTGCCATAAGGCATTCAGCCAGATGCAAAACCGGTCTTTATAATCGGGGTCATTAAAGTAATCTCCGGTCAGAGACTCAGTTAATGGTATGACTTCAAAGTCAATAATGATTTTATTGACCCTGCCTGAAATATATTCCCAGAAGGTTGGAATCTTGTCTGGATAGACAATGGTAACATCAATGATTTTATGAAGATATTCTCCCATGGAACTTAAGACAAAGGCTATTCCACCTGCTTTCGGGGTCAACAGATGATTAAGATTATTATTTTGGGATGCTTTTTTGTGCAGGGTAAATCTTGTTCCCTCAACAAAATTCATGACAGATACAGGAGTATGTTTGAATTTTTCGCATGCCTTTTTTGTTATTTCAAGATCTTTCCCTTTTAGGTGAGGATTTTCCTGTAGCTGTTTTTTTGAATACCGTTTCATAAAAGGAAAATCAAGTCCCCACCAGGCAAGTCCCAAAAAAGGAATCCAGATCAATTCTTTTTTTAAGAAAAATTTCAGCATGGGAATTTTCTGGTTCAGGGTTTTCTGTAAAACTAAAATATCCACCCAGGATTGATGATTGGAAATAATCAGATACCAGTCTTTCCCTTCAAGTTTTTCAAGCCCCCTGATATCCCAGTCTATTTTACAGAATAATTTTGAATTTAATGAATTAATCCCAATCCAGAGAGTGGCAATGGATATAAGAATTTTATCAAGGATAACAATAAAGGGACGAATCGGGATAATAAACTTGAATAAAGAGATCAGAATCAATGGAATTGTCAAAAAAATTGTGTTTAATGCGTATAATAAAAGCGATAGAACACCTTTGAGTGGGATAGGTAGAAAAGAAAGCATGAGATATTCAGTCTGTTTTAAAATTCATTATATGTTTTTTTATGGTTCTTCTATCCAGTCCTGTCTGTTTTGCAACTTTTTCATAGTTGCCTGACTGGTCATACAAAAGTTTACAATATCCTGATATCAGGGATGGCACAGTAATGTTCCGGTCCAAAATTCCTTGTAAGAGTTCCTGTTTCAGGGAGATCATTTCTTTTTCTTCTGTTTGTTTTCCTTTATAGTCGCGTCTTAATAATACACTTCTGACACATTGCTCAAGTTCCCGGACATTTCCTGGCCATTGATAATCCTTTCCAAGCCGGCGGTCAATAATTCTTTTGACTTTCTGGATTAATTTTTCAGAACGTGTGCCCGTCATTTTCTGGATGGTAAAGTCAAGGAGATCATCCAATTCCAATGGTCTTTCACTTATTCTGGTGCTAAGGGATGGAACTTCAATTATATCGGAACAAAGTCTGTAATAAAAATCATCCCTGAATACCTTGCCGTCGAGAATTTCTTTTTTGGGGCGGTTGGTGGCGGCAATGACCCTTCCGTTGAATCTTGATGTCGCATGGGTTCCCACTGGTGAAAAATCTCTTTCCTGGAGAACTCTTAATAATTTGATCTGAACATGGTTGGGAATTTCACCGATTTCATCCAGAAGAATTGAACCATGGGGGCTGCAACGGGCAAACACGCCCTGGTAATCATCAACGGCCCCTGTAAAGGCCCCTTTTGTGTGGCCAAACAGTTCTGATTCAAGCAGGGTTTCAGGGTATTGGGAAAGGTTCAATGAAGAAAAGGCCCGGGTGAAACTCTGGGTAAAACTTAGCTTTTTTTCATCAAAGGGAATATATCCGCTGCTGCCGATTGCTTTGGCCGCAGTCCCCTTGCCCGTGCCCGTCTCCCCTAAAAGAAGGGTAGAAAAATCCTCCATTTTATTCCATAAAAATTTATTGTAAAGTTCAATATTATAAGTGAAAACATTGTACCATAAATGTTTTTTAAGCTTTTGCATGCATGGACTGCTTCCCACAAGGGAGTTGGAAATAAAATAAAAGGCCCGCCTAAGCTGATAGGAAAGGGCAAAATAGTGGGGAATGCTTTTATCGTCAAACCCTTTTATTTGGAGCATGTGCATGGCTTTTTCTGCAAAGGGAACCTTGATTGATATGTCTTCGGCTTTAATTTGATCTTCTATCAGCAGATCAAAATCATCTCTGAATTTGTGAAAAATATCAAACAGAAAGACAATTGTAATGATTTCCCTGTCCTGCCCCTGAAACGCATTGATATTGGCACGACCCTGCGTTTCAAGTTTTTTTATCCTGCGATCAACCTCTTTGATGCACAGGTCCTTGCTTTCCCGGCGGTCAGCCAGAGGAAAAAGTCCTGCAATTTTAATATCCAGTTTTTCTCTTAAATCGCTGAACGGGTTTGCAAAAGCGGCATTATGAACCGTTTTAAAAAAAATGCGTTCTTCGGAAGTCAACTTTGCTTTTTTCAATCCTGATTCTCCATGGAGTTACAGCTTGTTAATGTACAATTTTGTACATGCCATATGCATAAAAGGCAAGAATAAAAATTGTCTACCAAGGCTTAGAAAAACTCAACAAAGGAAAAATTCTTTTATTCTATGTACTTATCTATTTTATGGCCTGTGGCACAATACTTGAAAGGTTTTATTGGGTTTGATAGGGTTTGAACTGTTTGCGAGGGATAGTTGGATTAAATGCCTGGAAAGAGAAGTAATAACCACCTAAAAATATTTATGGAGAAATACTTATGATTAGAAGAATACTGAATTCAAGACTTCCTTTAATGGTTTATAACCCGGTAAAGGTTTTTGATATAAAGTATTTTAAAGATATTTTCAATGCTGGCGCTCTTCCCATATTTGATACGGAGTTTTTAACCCATGATGACATACTTCAAAATACATCCTTGCTTTCCAAAGAAGAGTTCAGCTTTGGTATCAGACTTTCAAACCAAGATACAGAGCTTATCCAGAAAATTAAACATCAGCAGATGATCAACCTTGATATTTTAATTTCTCCTATTGGCAAAGATGATACACCCGCAGATTTTACAAATTTTTCAGAGACTAAAATAGTCCTGGAAATCAAAGATATTAATATAAATGATAAGATAAAAAAAATTTCACCCCATGCCCTGATCCTGAAAGGGAATGAGGCAGGCGGCAGGGTTTCAAGATACTCATCTTTTGTTTTGATGCAATGGTATTTGGAAAACCATGAATTGCCGATATTTATTCACGGCGGTGTAGGAAAATATACGGCTGCCGGTATGTTTGCAGCAGGCATTTCAGGCCTTGTAATGGACAGCCAGTTGCTCATGACAGATGAAGCTCCTGTATCAGATAACTTTAAAAAATTTTTAGCCATGGTGGATGAAAGTGATTCCACTGAAATTACTTATAATGGCAGCGATATTTACCGGGTGTTTGCAAAACTTGGAACTAAAATTGTTAAAGAACTCAAACTTGCCGCAGTTGAATCTGGTAATGATCCCCAGGGAAAACAAAAGATTTATGAGTCCATCACCACCCATATGACAGCCTTTGACAAAGAAGATGTCCCCTTTATCCAGTCTCTTTTCTATTTGGGCCAGGATGGGGTGTTTGCAAAGGATTTTGTCAAAGACTCAACAGGTCTTACACAAATTATTTCAGATTTTTTCAAAACCATTGGTAAGAATTTAAATTTTATAGATGAATTTGATCCGATAAAGCAAGATTCTCCTTTTGCCAGGGACCAGGGAACAAAATTACCCTTGATACAGGGTCCCATGGCCAATATTTCTGATAACGCGGATTTTGCCAATAAGGTTCTTGAGCATGGGGCGCTGCCTTTTTTTGCAGTGGGAAGTCTTCCAGAGAAGCTGGCAGAAAATATGCTAAAGGATGGTGCCGGGAAAGTGGATGTTTTTGGTGCAGGATTAGTGGGCATTGAAGCCTTTAACCCGGCAGTAAAAAAGCATATGGATATGGTGAAAAAGTATAAGGTTCCCTATGCGCTTTTTGCAGGCGGAAATCCTTCCCAGGTGGCGGAGCTTGAAAAGGCAGGGACCAAAACCTATCTTCATACCCCCTCGGTTTCCATGATGGAAAATGCCCTGAAGAGCGGATGCAAACGTTTTATCTTTGAAGGCGGGGAAGCCGGCGGCCATGTAGGCTCACTTTCTTCCATGGTGTTATGGGAAGATGCTATTGCCACTTTAATCAATAAAAATTATGATCTGTCTGATGTATACCTGGTATTTGCAGGTGGCATCTCCACCTGTTTTGCATCATTTTTCATTTCAGGACTCACATCCTTTCTTGCGGCCAGAGGGACAAAAATCGGTATCCAGGTTGGAACAGCCTATCTTTTTGCCGATGAAATTGTTGAAACCAAATGTATCAAGTCTCAATATCGTGACATCATTATCCGGGAAAATGAAACCATGGTAATAGGCAAAAGTTTAGGATTGGCATCCAGGACCGCACCCACAAGGTTTGCCAGGATGATGCTTGAAACTGAAGCTGAGATGATTAAAAATAAGGATAGCCTTGAGACAAGAAAGCGTGCCTTTGAAAAGAAAAATATCGGTTCTTTGCTCATAGGCGCAAAGGGCTTTCTGCCGGATTTTAAAAATCCAGGGTCTGAGCATTATACCTGGTTTAAAGATGAAGAGCATAAGGAAAAGGGCAATTTTCTTGTGGGGGACAGCCTGGCCTTTTTTGATGGACCTGTAACCATAAAGCAGATTCACAACAGATACTTTGAAGCCAAATCAGAACTATGCAAAAATATTAATTTTCTTGAAATATTTTCAAGTTCTAAAAATAAAATCAATGATGAGATTGCCGTTGTGGGTATCGGTTGTACCCTGCCGGATGCTGATGATCCTGATCACTTGTGGGACAATATTTTAAACAAAAAATATTCCATAAGCCAGATGCCAAAATCAAGATTTGATCGCGACCTGTATTATGATCCTGATAAAAGTGCGGAAGATAAGACCTATACCATCCTTGCCGGCCATGTTGAGCATTTTGAATTTGACAAGGCACGGTTCGGGTATGCCGAAGGCAAAGAAAAAAGACTGTCCCGCAGCCAGAAAATGGTTTTGCAGACAGCATATAAGGCAGTAGAAAATGCAGGGCTTCTGGGAGATGACGATCGTTTTGTCTGTGATGATCCTGCAAAAACTGCAGTTATTATTGCAACCTGTCTTTCCAATGAGCTGAGTAATGATATTCAGCTTAAATACTGGTATCCGGAATTGGTTTCCATGATGGAAAAAACAGATGAATATCAAACTTTAAATGATGATGAAAAGCAAATCGTTAAACAGGTCTTAATGGAAGGCATGGAGGCCAAGAGCCCTGGATACGATCCAGTTCATGGTATCCTTTTAAATATAGAAGCCTCGAGAATTGCCCGTCACCTGGGGGCCAGGGGGACAAATTATGTTGTTGATGCAGCCTGCGCATCTTCAGTGACTGCCATTGATGCTGCAGTGGGAGAGCTTTTGTCCGGTGATCACGACCAGGTGATTGTGGGTGGAGTCAATACCCATCTGGCACCGGAATCCTTTGTCGGGTTCGCAAAAATGGGAGCCCTGTCCAAAAATGGATCCTATCCATTTGATGAGCGGGCTGACGGGTTTATCCTGGGTGAGGGTTCCGTTGTATTTGTATTAAAAAGAATGAAAGATGCCATCAGGGATAAAAATAATATTCTGGGTGTTATCAATTCCATTGGTTCAAGTTCTGATGGAAGGGGCAAGGCTATTGCCGCACCAAATCCGACAGGGCAGGTGTTAAGTGTCCAGCGGTGTTTTGAAAATATCAGACCCGACATTAAACCTGAAGATATCGGATTTATAGAAGCCCATGGTACATCCACAACAGTTGGTGATCAGGCAGAACTTGGGACATTGAATTCCATATACAAGAATTCCAATGCCGGTATCTCTTCCATAAAATCACAGATCGGCCATCTTTTAGGCTGTGCAGGATCAGCAGGGCTTTTAAAGGCATTATTGACTGTTAATAAGGGGAAACTGCCACCCAATGGCCGTTTTAAAACCCTTTCAAAAAATCATGATTTAAAAGAATCTTCCCTGTTTATTGTAAAAGACACCCAGGAATTCAAATCTGAAAAAAACAAATCCAGGAAAGCCGCAGTCTCCTCTTATGGGTTTGGCGGAATTAACTATCACATGGTTGTTGAGCAGATGACGGATAACTATCAAACTATTCCAAGGGATATTTTTGTTGATCCAGGCTATGACTTTAATGATGACCGAATAGTGGTAGCGGGGTTAGGTGTATTTCTTCCCGGGGCAAAAAACACACAGGAGTTCTGGGAAAAACTTGAATCAGGGGAAAAACAATTGTCCCATATTCCTGCCAAGAGCTTTGATAATGATGCTTATGCAAATCTTGATAAAACCTCTCATTACAGGCTTCCCAAAGTCAATGCAGGGGTTGTCAGGGAAGTAAAATTTAATAATTTGAAATACAGAATGCCCCCAATGATGGTTAAATCTATTGAAAGAGGTCAGATCTTTGGGCTGGAAGCCGCAAGCGAGGCACTTGAAAGTTCAGGCCTGCTGGATCGCTTAACCGCTTCCAATAAGGTTGGAGTCATTTTAGGCACCATTGCAGGAGAGCGGCAGAGTAAAAATATTGTAAGGGTAAGAAAACAATTTATTGGTAATATAATTAAAAATTGTCAGGATATTGATGCCAAAAAACTTGATAAGGTATCAGATGCACTTGTGGCATCCATCCGCAATACGATTCCTGAGAATAATGAAGATACCACACCAGGGCTTTTGTCCAATATTATCTCCGGCCGGATAGCAAATTATTTTGGACTGAACGGTGCCAATTACGTGATTGACGCATCCTGTGCATCAGCATTTGTTGCCATGCGAAATGCCGCCCGGAACCTGAAACACAAAGATCTTGATTTTGTCCTGGCAGGCGGAGTTGACTGCAACCTTTATCCTGCCGTTCTCATGGCCTTTAAACGCCTGGGACTTTTATCGGAAGGGGACTGTAACTTTTACGATTCAAGGGCAGACGGGTATGTCATGGGAGAAGGTGCAGCCATCCACATGATGACAACCTATAAAAAAGCCCGCGAGTATAATATGGAAATTTTAGGAGAGATCAACGAAAGTGCCGTTCGCTCCAGCGTGCCGGATCATCTGCTTGCCCCTTCGGAACACACCTTTGTATCAACCATAAATGAAACATATTATAAATCCGGGATCAGAAAACAGGATATCAATCATCTGGATGTATTTGCATTTTCCAATATTTTTGGTGATATCGTGGAAAAGCAGGTGATTGAAAACTGTTTTGACCATGAAATGCATTGTGGAAACATAAAATCCCAGTTCGGGTATTTCAAAGCTGCAAACCCGGCCGTTGCCATGGCAAAAATGATGCTGATGAGCCGCAAGGGAAAAATCCTGCCGGATTTTAATTATGATCCAGAGCACTCCATTTTAAAGGACGGTAAAGTTTTAAAACCGACTCAACAGATAGTTGTAAAACCCAAGGGCCAGCCCTTCAGGTTTGCCGCCAATGTCAACGGCATTGGCGGTAATCATTGCCATATGATCATGAGTACGCTTCCTGCCCTTCTTGAAACCCGGGAAAAAATAGCACAAAAACAGGAAAAGGCGGCTGCAGGGGATGATATCGTATTAATAGATCATGCCTATTCTGCTGATGGCATGGGCAAAAAAATGAGAATGGTTGCCCTTCTTTCCGGTCAGGGTGCCCAGAGAAGCCGCATGATGAAGGAACTTTTTGAAAAAGATGCCCACATCAGAAAAGTTATGGAAGCCGGGGAACTAATTTTTGTTGAACAAAGGGGATATTCTCTTTTAGACATGATGTTTGGCACGGATGATGCCATTAACTCTACACAAAATACCCAACCTGCCGTCTTTTTATCTTCAGCAGCTATTTACAGCAGATTGTCCCAGGAAGGATTTTCTCCGGATTATTTTATCGGCCACAGTGTGGGTGAATACACAGCCCTTTTTTGCAGCGGAATGCTTTGTTTTGCCGATGCAATGCGCTTAATCATAAAACGCGCTGACCTTATGTATGAAACCACATTAAAGGTTCCGGGTAAAATAATGGTGGTATTTAAAAATGAAAAAGAGACAGAGCATCTGATAAGAAAATCAAATATTTCTCACATCTATATTACCAATAAAAACAGTGAAAAACAGACGGCTGTTTCCGGTAAGGCTGATGAAATTGAAAAATTCTGCACCTTTTTGACACAGCAGGAGATTTTTTATAAGAAACTGAATCTTACAGGGGCTTTTCATACACCGCTTCTTAAAGAAGCTTCAGACAAGTTAAGACAATATCTGGACACCATTACCTTTAATGACACCCGGTTTGGAAGAATCATTTCCAATTGCCTTGCCCGTGCCTATCCGGAAACAAGAGCAGATGTAAAGGATCTATTGGCAAGACAGATTATTTCACCTGTTGAATTTATAAAATCCATTGAAAATGTATATGAATCCGGCCGGACCCATTTTATTGAAATCGGGCCGTCAAGGCTGCTTGTGAACCTTTTGAAAAATATCAATATCGGGGAATACGGCACTGCCGTATCGGTTGATGCAAAATTAGGTGAGATTAAATCCTTTGAAGCCTGCAGAAAATATTTGCAGGATTGTAACAGCATTTTTGAGACAAAACCTGTAGCAGCAATCGAAACAAAACTTACCCCAAAACCTTTTGAGGAGTTACCAATCATTAAAATGTCGGAAAATTTTGAATCCTTTAAGCAAAATAACCAGAAACTGGTTGATCAGATCCTTTATAAGGAATATTTGCACCAGAAACGCCAAACTGCCATTGATGCCATTGAAAGATATGATTTTGATACACAGAGAATAGTGATCTCAGGAGTTTCTGTAGGGCTTCCGGGCAAAGACAGGCGTGTCTTTGCAGCAGATAATTTTGATGCCATTTTAAATGGTGAAAACTTTATAGAATCCCTTACACCTGAAGACCAGGATAAAATAATAGATAAAAATATTACCAAGTTGTTTAAACAGCCTGATGGAAACGCCAGGTTTGTGCAGATCACCAAAGCTGAAGATGTTATCCATCTGGCAGGGCAGTTGGGATATTTTGATCTTATGGATGAATACGGGATTAAAGAACAATACGATATTACCATGGCCATGAGTATTGCCGCCGGTATTGAAGCATTAAAGGATGCAAATATCCCCCTTGTCATGCAGTATAAAAAGATAAAGGATGGCAAAGTCATGATCCCGGACGGGTTTGCGCTTCCAGAAGAGATGCAGGAAGATACAGGGGTGATTATTTCATGCTTATGGCCCAGCCAGGAGACCCTGATTGAGGAACTGGAAAAATATTATTATCAAAAGTTCTTTCTCAAGCCCTATGAAGAGTTTGAAAATATCTACTACTATCTCATGGAAAAAGTCACAGACATTGAGATAAAAGAACAGATCACGGAATGGTTTTTCAAAGCCAAGTCAGGAAAGAAAAAAGAGTTTAAAGCGTTTAAGTTTGACCGGTATTTTGCAGGTAAAATCACACCTTTAGGGTCTGCCTATCTTGCCCAGATTATTAAAGCAAAAGGACCCAACACCCTTGTCAGCGCAGCCTGTGCGTCAACAGCCCTTGCTATTGGTATTGCCGAAGACTGGATCAGGGTCGGAAGATGCAAAAGAGTTATTGTCATCGGTGGTGAAAATGCCACATCTAAAAAACAGAACCAGTGGATCGGTTCCGGTTTTCTTTCCCTGGGAGCCGCAAGCATTAAGAAAAGGGTTTCAGAGGGTGCAAAACCCTTTGACGAAGATCGAAACGGCACCATCCTGGGAGCCGGGGCAGTGGGGCTTGTTATTGAGGCTGAATCCTGTGTCAAAGAAAGGGGAATGGAAGGACAATGTGAAATTCTTGGAACCCATATGGCCAACTCTGCATTTCATACCTTCAGCATTGATGTGAAACATCTGGCAAAGGAAATGAATAAATTCATCAATAAAGTTGAAGCACGAACAGGTCTTAAAAAAGAAGACTATGCAAAAAAACTTCTGTTCATGTCCCATGAGACCTATACCCCGGCCAGGGGTGGAAGCGCAGATGCGGAAGTGACAGCACTCCAGACTGCATTTGCCGATCATCTGGATTCCATATGCATTTCAAATACCAAGGGATTTACAGGTCATACATTGGGTGCAGCCATAGAAGATGTGGTCATGGTCAAAGCGCTCCAGAAAAGAAAAGCCCCTCCCATTGCAAATCTTAAAAAAATACCTGAGCATTTTAAGAATCTCAATTTTTCCGGTCAGGAGAAAATTAATTCTGAGTATGGTCTCCACCTGGCTGCAGGGTTTGGATCTCATCTGGCTTTTCTATTTGTCAAACGGGTGGAGGAAAACCTGGTTGAAGGAAATATAAAATACCAGAACTGGATAAAACAGATCACTGGATCACAAAATCCTGAACTCAAGATGATTGATAATACCCTTTGTGCTGTGGCTGGTGGAGAAGCCTTGCCGCAGACGATAAAAGAAACAGGGAAAAGCGCTGCCCCTGTAACGATAGCCATGGCCGTAAAAGCATCTATGCCAGCCCTGCCGGCAGTACCTGCACCCGTTGCAGCCATGACAAAAATGGCTGGTGCGAATGACGACAAAGCGGTTAAAGAGACAGGTGGGCAAGCATCTGCAAACATTCTTGCCGAGACAGCAAACAAGGCAGACACAAAAGAATCAATTCCTGCGGCAATGGTTGCACCGGTAAAACAAGCAGATGTGTCAGCCAGGGTTAAAGAGGTGATTGCCGCCCAGACCGGATACACGGCCGACATGCTGGAAGATGACCTGGATCTGGAAGCAGATCTTGGTGTAGATACCGTCAAACAGGTTGAGATTTTTGCCAAATTGGCGTCCAAATTTGGGTTTTCAGTTCCAGACGATTTAAAGCTTCGGGATTTGAACACCATTGCCAAACTGGGAGAGTATATCCAGTCCAGAACGGACAAGCCTGTTGAGACAATACCCCTGGAAGCTACATCAGGATCAACCCCGGCAACCCCGGCAGTCCTGGCTGCCTCTGTAAAGGATGAGGATATAACGGCCATGGTCAAAGAGGTGATTGCAGTCCAGACAGGCTACACGGCTGACATGCTGGAAGATGATCTGGATCTGGAAGCAGATCTGGGAGTGGATACGGTGAAGCAGGTTGAGATATTTGCTAAATTAGCTTCAAATTTTGGATTTTCAGTTCCAGACGATTTAAAGCTTAGGGATCTGAACACCATTGCCAAACTGGGAGAGTATATCCAGTCCAGAACGGACAAGCCGGTTGAGACGGTATCCCTGGAAGAACCATCAGGATCAGTCCCGGAAGCCCAGACAGCCCCGGCAGCCCTGGTCGCCTCTGTAAAGGATGAGGATGTAACGGCCATGGTCAAAGAGGTGATCGCAGTCCAGACGGGTTACACGGCTGATATGCTGGAAGATGATCTTGATCTGGAAGCAGATCTGGGTGTGGATACAGTGAAACAGGTTGAGATATTTGCCAAATTAGCTTCAAATTTTGGTTTTTCAGTACCGGATGATTTAAAGCTTAGGGATCTGAACACCATTGCCAAACTGGCCGACTATATTGCTGTCCGGGCAAAAGCCGAACAAACAGCCCGGACAGAATTGCCAACTGCCCTGGAAAGCCATGAGGTGAATCAGGAGGCGGTAAAAGTTGTACCTTTAAATGAAGCGGATGAATTTCCTGATCCTGCATCCCCTATCAAACGCCTGATTATCAGGACTGATGAATCAAAGTTGCCTGAGCTTTCCAAAAATGATTTTACGGGTGACCTTAAGGTTGCAGGCAAAAAAATAATCGTCTCCCTTGACAGCCATGGGTTTGCCAATGAGCTTATTAAAAAAATAAAGCTGAAAAAGGGCGAGGTAATAACCATTGGCCGTAAAGGAGCTGATTTCAAGTTTGACTTAACAGATGTTAAAGCGACACAAAAAAGGGTGGAGGAATTTAAACGAACATATCCTGAAATAAATGGATTTATCCATCTGGCGCCCCTTGATTATTATTTTGACAGGGAAAATCAGAAAACGGTTTCAGATGATTGTCTTAACACCACAATCAAATCTTTTTTTGTCATGATCAAAGCGTTGTTTGAAACCCTTGATCAAAAAGAAACCTTTATCGGTACTATTACATTTGATTCTGTTGTATTCCCATATATGGAAGGCTGCGGCGATATCCATCCCATGTTTGCAGGGCTTTCAGGACTCATGAAAACTGTCAACAAAGAGCTGGCTGACACAAGGGTCAAGGTGGTGGACTTTTCATACAAACAGCCCAAAAAGAGCAGAGCAAAAATAGTGGATACCTTCCTTAAAGAGCTTCTTTGCGGTGATACCCGTTGTGAGGTTGGATACAAGGATAAAAAGCGGTATGTCATTTCCATGAAACATTCCATTGCAGACAAAACACAAAAGGTTATATCAGACAATGATACCCTTCTGGTTACAGGGGGAGCCGGCGGCATTACCTATGAAATTATTAAAAAAGTTGTTGAAAAGTATAAGACAAACCTGATCATTCTGGATATCAATGATATTTACAGTACAGATCCAAAATATCTGGATAAAACATCCAGTGACGTAGAACTCATGGCACAGCTCAGAAAAGATATGCCGGGAGAAAAACCCATTGAAATAAAAAGGGCCCTTGATCGCCTGATCCGGGTCAGGCAGTCTGTTGAAAATATTGAATACTTAAAGTCTTTAGGGGTCAGTGTTGAATACAATTGTGTGGATGTAACCAATGCAAAAGCAGTAAAAGCGGCCTGCGATAAATATGACAGGATTGATGGAGTGTTCCATGCAGCAGGCATGGAAATGAGTCAGTTTATCCCTAAAAAGGAACTGTGGTCCTTTGAGCTGGTGGTGGATGTCAAAGTCAAAGGTATGCAGAATCTGTTACAGGCCTTTAAGGACAGGGACTATAAATACTTTTTTACTTTTTCTTCTGTAACTGCCCGTTTTGGAAACGAGGGCCAGGTGGATTATACTGCAGCCAATGATTTTCTTGGCAAAACCCTTTTCAGACAAAAGCAGCTTCATCCTGAAAGAACCTATAAAGTCTATGCATGGACAGCATGGGGCGGTGTCGGCATGGCAACCAATCCAACAGTGAAGGCCGTGCTTGAAGAAAGAGGAATCCAGTTCCTTCCCATGGAGCAGGGCGTCAAGTTCTTTATGGCAGATCTTTTAGACAGGACTGAGTCTGAAATGGTATTTTCCGGCCTTGATTATTCCTTTGACAAGGACGGTCTTCTGGGAAATCCAATTGATGCCCAATTCCCGTTTCTGGATACCCCCGTGGAAAAAACCTCAACAGGGATAACCTATTCAAGAGTGCTGGATGTTGAAAGGGATGTCTTCCTCCATGACCATACCATGGAAGATGTACCGCTTTTCCTTGGCGCCACAGGTATTGAAACCATGGCTGAGGTTGCAAAATCCCTGTCCAAAGATAAAAAGCATTTTGTTGAATTGACCGACTTTCAGATTCCCTATGGGATCAAACTTTTAAAGGGACGTCCCAAGGAGCTTCTGATTTCAGGAAATTATGAGGGACAAGATCTGTTTGACTGCAGGATAACTTCTCAGTTCAAAAATCCCAAAGGCCTTGTCATGGGGGACCCAAAGCTTCACTATGAAGGCAAATACAGGTTTGCCAAAAAGCCTTTAAAGGCAAAAAAGATCAAACTGCCGGAATTCAATCCTGTATCCTGGGAAGGTGATATTGAACCCCTGGTGTATCATCCCAGGCGGCTGTTTATGTTTGGCCTTTTTGGCACCATCACAGATATTAACTCCTTTGATGGTAAAACATTGGTCACAACTATGGAAGATAAAAGCACAAAAGAGTTTTTTAAAGGTATAACAGATCCCAATTTTGTGGCAGCTCCCATCCTGATTGATGCCATGTTTCAGACGGGCGGCCTTCTTGAGTTCTTTACATCTTCAAGAACAGTTCTGCCCTATAAAATAAAATCCTTGAAATTTTACAAAGATGTTGAAAAGAACAGGGAATATTTTTGTATCACCCAGAAGAAGGATTCAGGAGAAGAAACCAATACCTATGATCTCAAGCTTATAGATAAAAAAGGAAATGTCTTTATTGAGGTGGATGGTTTTGAAATGGTAAAACTCAATCAGCTTGACCCTGAAGACAGGATAATTGACCGGGTTGAGTTTAGTTTTTTAGACGAAAAAGAGGGTTCAAAGGTCAACTAAATGTTCTTAAAAAAAATCTGGTAATTGATCTGAACTTGATATAAATAATATCATTACGTTCCATCCATGCGCTGTGCCATGAGGTCCATAAATTTCAATGGGCCCAGTGCAGGGATAATAAAGACTATGATATATAGGTTTTATTTACTGGGTCTGACAAACAGCCATAGCCCCAACAGGATTGCAGCTGAAAATCCGATCATGCCGAAGATGGAGACCCCGAAAAAAAAGGGAGCCACCTTGAAGCTTAACAAGAGTGAAGAGGCAATGATCAGGGAGGAAATAATGATGGAAACAGATAATTTATGATTCTCCCGATGATAAGAACCGATGATTTTTTCCAATTTCTGGACGTCAAATCCCAGGACAAATTTGCCTTTTCTGGCCTGTCGGATGATGGTGATGGCATCCCGCGGTACTTCCTGGAGCAATTGAAGCGATTCAACCGATACCCGTGAAATATCTTCAGACATCCGTTTAAGAGACAGCCGTTCCATTTTCTTTTTTTTGATAAACGGGGCAGCATATGCCACCATGTCAAAATCCGGATCAAGCAGATGGGCCACACCTTCAACCGCTGCAAAGGATTTCATCATTAAAAAGGTGTCCGGATACAGGCGGAGTTTATGTTTGACCGTTATTTTGAGCAGGTCCTGCAGCAGGCGGCCCATGTTGATATGTTTCAAAGCTTTGGTCAGGTATTGGCTGATAAATGTGGATAAATCCCTCTCCAGAAACCGCATGTCCGGCTCTTCATCATACTCGGTGATTTCTAAAAGGTAATGGCAGGTGGCAGAAGGGTTTTCCGTGACAACACTGGCGATCAGGTCAATAAAGACCTCTCTTGCCCGGCGGTCCATAAACCCCATCATGCCGAAATCAACCGGGCCAAGCACATTGTTGGGCAGGACAAACAGGTTGCCCGGATGAAGGTCGGCATGGAAAAATCCGTATTCAAACACCTGCTTTAAAATAAATTCAGCGCCCTGACGGGTCAGCAGTTTTCGGTTCATACCGGACTGATCCAGCAGGTCCACATCTGAAATCTTGATGCCCCGGACATATTCCATGATCAGAACAGTTTCGGTTGATCTGCCCTGATAGACCCGGGGAATGTGGATGGCGGAATCATAGAGAAACTGCTGGGCCACCCGTTCCATGTTGGATGCTTCCAGGGTATAGTCCAGCTCCTTTTCAAGGGTTGATGCAAATTCTTCAACAATCTTGACGGGCCGGAAGAACGAAAGATCCTCGATATGGCGTTCCATCAAGGTGGCCAGGTGGTTCATGATCTCCAGATCTACCTTGATCTGCTTTCGGATGCGGGGGCGCTGGATTTTTACAGCAACGGTTTCACCGGTTTTCAACTGCGCCTTATGAACTTGACCGATAGATGCTGAGGCAAACGGTTTTTCTTCCATGGAAACAAATGGATTGTCCTGATCTTGGAATTCGTATGCCAGGATTTTTTGAACATCTGAAAATGGGAATTCAGGCACATTGTCCTGAAGATTTTCCAGTTCAAAAATAAAGTGCAGGGGTATCAGGTCCGGCCTGGTGGACAGAATTTGTCCGAATTTGATAAAAGTGGGTCCCAGTTCTTCAAACAGGAGCCTTACCCGCTGGGGCTGTGTCAGCCGCTCAACCCGTTCAGGTTTTTTCCTGGAGATCATGTTCAGGCCGATTCCCAGATACTGGTCAATTTTGAGGACATCAATAATATTGCCGAATCCGTATTTAAACAGGATGGCCAATATCTGGCGGTACCGGTTTACGTTCCGGTATGTCCGGCCGACAACATCAAAATCCTTCAGACTCAGCATAAAGAGCAAGGCTTCCGATCAGAAAAGGGTATTGCTATTTCTAATCCACACTAAGGTTTAATACGCATTCAGCAGCATCGGGATTGATTTTGGCCTGATCCTCATAAGACCAGTCTGCCCAGACCGTATCAATGATCTGTTCAAACAGGGGATGAACAAGCTCCTTGGCCTTTTTTCCATACAGCAGATCTAGATGGTTGGCCCCTTCAATAACAAAATCGATGAGCTGGCTTTGTTCCGGTAAAATATTTACTTTTTTCAAATCCTCGATACTTTCGAGTCGATAAACCTGTTTGTATTTATGAGGATAAAACTGACTATAACGTATATTTTCCAGTGGGGCAAGACAGTCTTTTGCACCCCAGAAATGGAACAGAGGAATATCTTTTGGAAAGAAGGAAAAATGGTGGGTGTAATTGAGGGCGGACGGGTCCATGCGCTTGAAGCCGTTGCCATCATAAACTGCTTTGAGAAACTGGAATCCCAGGCCTAGAGGGATGGACTCCATTGCCCGTTCAAGGTATCGTTCGATAAAATATTTATCATTTTTATGATTTTCAGGAGAGATCAGAAAGTTGAGCCCTCCGATATTTTTATTGTATATGGAACGGGTGATGGTCTTGAAAACCGGCAGTTGTGTCACCAGCCGTGATAACTCCTGAACGGGAATATGAGACAATTTAAAAATTCTTGACAGATGATTCAGCCAGAGGGCTGAGGGGAAAAATACATGGGATTTTTTATCAAAACATCGGGGCGAGCCCAGGGTGATCATCCCTTTTACGGTTTTTAAAGATTCTCTGGCAATATCTTCAGACACCAGAACCTTGTCCAGTGCAGCTTTGTTGAGATCCGGCAGCTTGATTTTGTCAAAATCCAGGCGCAGGGCCCAGTTTAAGACCATGTTTTCAGCCACAAGCCCGCCCATGCTGTGCCCAAGGAGGATTGACGGCTTACCGCAGCTTCGCTGGGTCACAAAATTCAGAACAGTGGGAAGGTCATGGTCGATCAGGGTATCAACAGTATAGTTGGGATCAAGCCGGCCGGCATTTACCCCCACCCCCCGGGGATCAAACAGATAGACCCATTTGCCTTTGTCTGCCAGGTTTCTGGCAATGGAGTACCGGTTGTTCAGGTCAAAGCAGTTGGAGTTATTGGCAAAGCCCGGGACCAGGATGACAGAAGGGTTGTTATCCCCTGCAGTGACATCTTCCATGCTCAACAGCCGGCGGAATTTTATCTCTTTGCCCTCCTGAGTAAAGTCCATGTAATAGACAATTTCATAGTCGCCCCGGCCATTGTTTTCCTTTTCATCCACCTCACTTTCAAAATAGGCAGGCTGGCAGGAGGTTTTCAACGCTTCCCGGACAATGTTACGTCGAAAGGCTTCGCCATATATATTTTTTTCAAATTCCGGATCAATGTGCAACCGGACCACTGCAATATGCGCAAGCTCTTTTTGGGTCAGCAGGATGACCTTTTCAGTGAGCCGGATGCCGTCTCGTTCAAGCTCATCAAAGAGAACAGTCTTGATTTGATCCCGGGGAATCATGGTTTTGGTAATTCGATAAAAGATATGATACAACGTCAGGGCAAGTTTGCCGATTGCATTGGTCTTGATCTGTTCCTGGCTTATAATCAGCTCCGGGGCAACGGGAAGACCCAGGTTGAGCTGTCCTTTATAGATCTTGCTGTAGGTATCATAAGAGATATTGATCACATGGGTGGGAACTTCATTCACCACAAATCGAACGGCAGATTTCCGCAACTGCACAGCTTTATCAACAAATTTCATGGTTTTGGTCTATTCCCCTTTTTTCAGTAAGGCCTGTGCCTTAACCCTGGCAATATCCTCTTTGCTCAACGGGCCTTCAACCCCTGATATGGAAGACAGTTTCATGCCATGTTTTATTCCCAGTTTGTATATTTCCTTTACCTTTTCCCATTCAGTATTGCTACCTTTGGTGAAGTCTTCAAACCGTCCTTCAAGTGCCAGGATAATGGTTTCCGCAAGGCCGGCATAGGCCACGCCGTGGGGCAGGCCGATATCCTTCATCTCAATGGCCTGTCCAGGCAACTGGATCTCGCCGCCGGTAATCACCAGCACGTCCGGTCGCTTGGCCACATCTTTTTGTGAAAAGATCATGGGCCGGGTAATATCGGTGATGACGCAACCGGGCTTTACCCGCATGATATCAATGCTTTTTTTTGCGCCGGCACTGGCAATAACAACCACATCCATATCATCCAGGTACCGGTCCGCCCGGGTAGATACATGCAGCTTTACCTTGGGTTTTTCTTTTTGAATAATTCCCTGGAGGGTCAACAGTTTTGCCATGTTCCGGCTGACAATATAAACCGATTCAAATGCCGTGGCCAAAAGTCGGGAGCAAATAGATCCCACATCTCCTGTGGCACCGATCACCATGGCGTTTGCTTTTAACACCTTGCCGTTTTTAAATTTGGTCAGCCCCATCTGGCGAACGGCATCAGCGGCTGCCCACAATGCTGTGGATGCGGTATAGGAGTTGCCAGTGGTGATGGGCAGCGCAGCATGCTTTCCCACTTCAATGGCGGTGCCGTGCATGCCTTTGGGCAGCATGGCAATCCCCATGACCTGGGCACCCATTTTTTTTGCTTTTTCAGCCGCTTTCATAATTTTTGCCGTGGTGAATTCCGGTGGATGATTCTGCATCTCATCAATGGTTTCCCCGATGGAAATCAGCCATCCTTCAGCCTCTACGCCTGTGGGCGATTTGATTCCCCTGACTTTGGAATAGACAAAAGGTGGCGAATAGGCCATCAGTTTTTCTACGATACCCATGCTCTGGGGAGCAATGGAAGAGATCATGTCAATGGCCTTGACCTTCTGCAGATGCTTTTGGTTAAGCGGATGAATCAGGTAAGCAAACCGGTTCACCCGTTTATTCGGTTCAAACGGATAGATGATCTTGGGATCCAGACGCTGTTCACTGATCACCTCTAAAAGATCATCTTTCATCTCCTTGCCCTTTGACACATTCATGGCAGCAATCATCAACGCTTCAATCACTGCATCACCCACCACGGGTTTGATCATCTGGGGGGTGGTGTCAATGATCACCTCTACCCCCAGCTGGGTCAGCAGATCAACACGATCGTCATAGGCTGTGTTGGTTATAATGATTTTACCATCAAGGTCCTGGCCCATGCATTGATCCAGGTATTCATAAAAACCTTTGTGGGGAATGACCAGGACATTGGCTTTTTTAACGGCCTGTTTAATCTGAAAGGTGTTCAGGGATTTGATTTTTGCCCTGGATGGAATCATTTTGCCCAGGGGAACTTTTTTCAGAAAATGATGGGCCTTGTCTGCATAGAATGTAAGCTCCTTCATGGAGGTCAGAAGCTTGGGTAGTTTGTTTTCAATGACCGGGTCTGCAAACATCAGGTTATCCGTATATTCTGACATCACCTGTGCCAGCGTGGAATTTGACAGGCCTGAAAAGAAAAGAACATTGGCGTTGGTGAAATAGTTATTGCCCAGGCTGAACTGTATGTTTCTGATGCTCCATTCCTGGCCCACCCTGTAAAGGGTTTCCCCCGTGGTTACCACTGTGTGCAGCCTCTCACACAATTCGAGCAGCTCTCTGGTCTTTTTATGGGTGATGCCTTCGGTTCCCATTGTGGAGGGATATTTAATACCGCTGATGCAGATGACATCGGCCCGCTTATTCCATTTTAACAGCAGGTCTTCTGCTTTGATCAGGTCTTCTGATGTGCCGAACCGCTGAATGGAGAACATCTGTCCATTGAACTCGGTTTCGATCTGATAATCTTCACTTTCTGGCCCAAGACTGATATTGATAATTTTTTTCACGCCTCTCCTCCTGCACGAATGCCTGTTTGTTCGGCCTGCTCTGTCTGCTGTTCTGCATTTTTTCTTGCAATCAGGGCCAGATCCCTGACCCTGAGAATATCTTCGTCACTGAACACGCCATTCACGCCTGAGATGGCCGCCAGCTTCATGCCGTGTTTTAATCCCATTTTATAGATCTCTCTGACCTTTTCCCATTCAATATCCCGGCCCACGGTGAAAATCTCATATCTTCCCTCAAGTGCCAGAACAATAGTTTCAGCCAGGCATGCATACGCCACCTTCCGGGGCAGGCCAATGCTTTTCATTTCAGGATTTCCCGGCAGTTCAATTTCGCCGGATTCGATGACCAGCACATCCGGCCGTTTGGCCACATCTTCAGGGGAAAGGTCAAGGGGTCTGGCCACATCTGTTATTATGCAGCCGGGTTTAACCTTGGTGATATCCAGGATTTTTTTGCCTGCCCCGGAAGTGGCCGTGACAATCACATCCATCTCGGGCAGGTAGCGGTCGGGTTTGGTGGTGATTTTTAATTTCACCCCGGGTGTTTCATCCAGGATGGACTGCTGCAATGCCAAGAGCTTGGCTGTGTTCCGTCCGGCCAGGATCACCTCATCAAAGGCTTTTGCCAGAAGGCGGCAGCATACGGATCCGATAGCGCCCGATGCCCCCAGTACCATGGTTTTGGCAGCAATTTTCCTGCCCGGTTCAATCTTGATGAGTCCCATGCGGCGGACTGCGTCAGCCCCGGCCCATAGGGCCCCGGATGCCGAGTAAGAATTTCCCGTGGTAATGGGGATGTCTGCTTTTTTGGCAACGGTCACGCCGGCATCGCCAACCACCTTTGTAAAGGCTCCCAGGCCCATGATCTGGGCTCCCATGCGTTTGGCCATGCGGGCAGCCTGGAGCAACCGTTTGTAGGTGAATTCCGGGCTATGAGCCAGCATCTGTTTGGGGGTTCCCCCAACAGTGATCAGCCAGCCTTCGGCTTCAGCACCCGTCGGGGATTTGATTCCCGTGACCTTTGAGTACACCCATGGCGGCGCATAGGCCACCACCTTTTCAACCGCATCAAGGAAAACCGGCGGGGTGAATCCGCTGATAAAATCGATTGCTTTGTCCTTTTTCAAAAACTCTTTGGACAAGGGGTGGATCACAAAGGCAAACCGGTTTACCCGTTTTTCCTGACCCGATGGATAGACCACCCGGGGATCCATTTTCTGCATGCTGATGATTTCAAGAAGATCATCCGGATGGATCATGTCAGATTTTTTTTCAAGGGCGGCAAGAATCAAAGCTTCGATCACATTGGGGGCCACCACGCGTTCTAAAATTTTGGGTGTGGTATCGATGATGACATCCACGCCCCTGGCCTTTAAGAACTCAACCCGGTCATCATAGGCAGAGGAGGTAATAATGATTTTTCCGCCCAGCTCTTCAATGGAGGTGTCTTTGAGATATTTGTAAAAATTATAATTGGGCACCACAATGATGGTGGCTTTCTGCATGGCCTTTTTGAGCACATACTGGTTCCATTTCTGCAGCGGCACCACAGAGGAGGTCAATCGTTTGCCCGGCAGCCACTCCAGAACTTCATGTGCCCCCCTGGCATAGGTCTCAAGCCCTTTAAGCGAGTGAATCAATTTTGAAATATCGTTTTCAATGATCGGGTCTGCAAAGGTCAGGTTGTCTGTATATTCGGCCATGACTTTGGCAATCCTGTAACTGGTCATGCCGGATAAAAATAGCACCTTGGCATTTTTAAAATAATTGCCAAATTTATGTTCCACAAACCGCAAAGCCCATTCAAACGAGACATCTCTGAGTGCAGCGCCCGTGGTGACGGGGGTCTGAATGCGTTTGCCCAGGGTCTTGATCTTGTCATCATGTTTTTTGGTCAGATAGCCGGGTGAAATGGTATGGGGAAATTTAATATTGCCAAGGCCGATGGCGTCGGCCTGTTTGTCATATTCCAGAAGTTTCTGGGCGGCTATGTCCCGGCTGCCGTCCGTGCCGATGCGGCGAACCATAAACTGCTGGCCTAAAAATTCGGTTTCAAATTGATAATCATCCTTGCTGGCTCCCAGGCTGATACTGATAACTTGTTTCACATCTTCCTCCCCTATATTTGAAACCTCATAAATTGGTTGTATGGCTATCCATTGTCTCGGATGGCGCTTGCCGGGCATAGTGTTATGGCTTCGGCCACCAGTTGAAATTCCTGTTCGCTTTCAGGCTGTCGGGCCACGTATTCATAACCCTCTTCCTGGTTGGTGGCAAAAATGCCGACAGCGATTTCCAGACACAGGGAACAATTTATGCAATGGGAATCCACGTAAAATCTGCCCTCGCAATTTTCCAAAAATTTTTCAACCATTTGAAATCCTTAATTGATAACTAAGTTTAATCTGACAGGTCTCTCATGATCTGTCTGACATCGCTTAAAAGACTTCCCTCTTCCTGGTATTGCTGGTGCCTGGCGCAGAAAGCCGTTCCCTGGACGGCTTTGTTTTTGCATTTTTTACCATCCTTGGTGTAGGCTTCGCATTGAACGGGGAACGTGTCTTCCGTGGGTTCGGCTTTTTCTACAACCAGCTTGCTGGTTGTCTCTTTTTTTTCAGCAAACCGGTCATGGAGGACCAGTGGCGCCTCATAGATTTTGCCGGATTGAACAATATCGATTAAATAATTGAATTCTTCTTCAAATCCTCCCAAAAGGACCTCAGGGTCCGGCATAAGCCCCTTGTCAGAGGCAATGCCGATGGTCACGCGGTTATTGTAACTTAAGATACTGATCCCCAGGCCCACTGTTCCAGACCGGGGAACCCAGAACATGATATTGGTGATCTCTTTGTCGGCAAAATAGAGTGGTTTTTTGGGACCCGGGACATTGGTCATGACACCTGAGGCTTTGTTGCCGAAAAACTGGGCAGCCTTTTGTGCCATACTTGACGGCAGAAAACCGATGGCAGACAGAAGGCCGAAATTGACATAGGGGTCTGCAGAAACCTTGAGTTTATCCATGCGCCTTTTGACCTCTTTGAGCCGTAAGATCGGATCTTCCAGATAGACCGGCAATTTCAGGAAAACCAGTGAGAATTTATTTCCCAGTTCAAATTCCGTGCCTGGTTTGCGGATATTGACAGGGACCGTCACTCTAAGATCCAGTTCATTGATGGGAGTGTTTTTGGTTTTCAGGTATCGCCGCATGGACCCGGTGACAGTGGCTATGAGCACATCATTTAATGTTGCTGAACTGATGGCCTTTCCCAATTTTTTGATCCGGTCCAGGGGAATGGGATCTGTCCAGGTAACCTGCTTGGCCACCTGGAGTTTGCCTTTAAAGGCTGTATTGGGGTCTGAGTTCATCAGCGTATGCCTTGACAGGACGCCGGCAACATCTGACGGCAGCCTGGCAGCCAGTTTAAGCATGAACTTGAGGCTGTCCGGGTTTGCCGATACATTCTCGATCTCCTTTACGATTCGCTTGCTGATCTCCTGTCCTTTTTGAATGGCATCCTTTGCCGTGGATATCATTGAATTGAACGAGAAAAATTGATGCCTGCCTGCTATATGTTTTTTCGGGTCAGAGGGTTTTTTGGGCCAGGGCGCATCGGGAATGGTGTCTGCGGTTGAGTGCAGGACATGCATCAGAGCTATACCATCGGCAATACAGTGGTGAAGACGGAAGAACAGGGCGCATCCGGTTTTATAGTTTTCTATTAAATGGATATCCCACAGGGGTTTGGACTGATCCAGGGCCATGGTCATGAGGTTTGAAATCATTTCCGACAATTCATGCTTGTCCCCCGGGGCAGGCAGGGCAACACGATGGAGATGGGATGCCAGGTCATAGTGCTTGTCTTCAACCCATTTGGGCATACCAAGGCCGGTCTTGGGCCGGACCACCTTTTGTCTGAACCGGGGAAACGATGCCAGCCGTGCTTCGACTGTTGCATACAATCGATTGTAATCCAGGGGTTCGGCAAACTCCCAAAATCCTGTGATCACCATTAGGTTAACAGGTTCATCCATACATAACCAGAAATTGTCTGCTTGTGTCATCGTTTCGGGCATGGTCTACCTCCTGATTGCTGATCGTTCAAAAACAGGCATTTTATTTAATTTAGCGAACAAAATTTAAATAGCTCGCTTAAGATTAAAAAGCAATACTTTACAATCGAAGAGATAAAAAAAATAAAATTTTAAAATTGTCAAAACGCTTGTATTTTATGGGTTAAAGCAATGCTTTGGGAACAAAAATTAAATTTATTTTTAAAAAATGGAAAAAAAATCTTGACAAATATAACGCACTGCATCATATTATCCCCATGACACAAAGCGTTATATTAACCCGGAAACCAATACACATTTTTATAGGAGGACCAAATCATGGTAAAACAAAAAACAATAACCAAATCAAAGTTCTACATTGCAAAAACCGTCGTCGAAATGAAAGAGAAAATTGAAAAAAAAGTAAAAACCTACAATGAAAAATTTGTTAAAAAACAGCTTGAAAATAGCCGAGAGTTTCTCACAGAACTCAAAGCAGATCCTGTTAAAAGAATAGATGCTCTCATTGATGAAGGCAAAGACGCTCTTAAAAAAGCAAAGGTTGTCCAAATGGAAAAAATCAATAAAAAGGTTGATACAACAAAGAGTGATGTCCGCAAGAAAATTGAAAAAATCAACCTTGAAACTAAAAAAGTTTACAAGGGAATTGGAAATGACGCAAAGCTGATTGTTGAAGATTTTATTGCCATGGGAAAAAAGAATCTCGACAAACTTCCCATGAAGAAAACCATTGAAAAGAAAATTTCCGACAGCATCAATGCCATTCCATCCAAATTGAATCTTCCGTCAAAAGATGAAATTGAAACCCTTGTTATCGGAATAGACGGAGTGAACAAAAAAGTGGATGCCTTTCACAAACAGTTTGCAAATGCATAGATCCAGACGGGTCACATTGGCAATTACAAATAAAAAATAAATTTCAGGAGAAGAAAATGTTAAATATTAAAAAATATGCAAACGGACGGTTTTTTGATACAGTTGCTAAAAAATATATCAAACCGGAAAAATTGGCTGAAATGATCAAAAAGGGTGAAGATATTAAAGTCACGCTGACTCAGACCGGAAAAGACATCACCGAAACTGTGGTTGCACAGTTCTCTAAAAAAACAGAGGTTGAAAAAGAAGCCAAGGGCAAAAAACAGAAGAAAACTGAAATGCCGTTTCTGAAAACAGACAAGCTTAAACAATGGCTGAGCGACGTGGTTGACCATAAAATTGAACAGGTGATGGATCTGATCAAACTTCCTACCAGGGAACAGGTGGCCAAGCTGGATGAAAATATCAAAGAGCTCAATAAAAAAATTGATGACTTGAAACTGGCCCAGGAAAAAGGGACGAAAAAGGCCGCGGCATCGGAAAAAACAGCAGCACCCAAAAAAGAGGCTGCAAAGAATAAAACTACGACAGAAGCAAAACCAGAAGAAAATACACCTGTTGCTGAAAAAACAGCTAAAACAAAAACAGAATAAAACTCATTTCAGACCTGTATCTTGACAAAATCTGCCAGGCTATGGACTATAGTCTGGCAGATTATATAACAGGGATCTCTTTTGGAGGATGGCATGCACAGTATCAAAAAATATGCGAACCGAAAGCTTTACGACACAACGGATAAAAAATATATCTCCAGGACCCATCTTTCCAAATTGATAAAGCAGGGGCAGGATATTAAGATCATTGATAATGAAACCGGAGAGGATCTCACGGCATCCATCGTGTCCAGTCTCATTGCCACCACAAAGGGCAAAGCCGGTGGAACTGTGTCCTCAGGCGTTTTAATCCAGTTGTTCAGAAAAGGTTCCAATGCGGTGACCGATTATGCCAAACGATATGTTTCATTGTGGCAGCGATCGTTTGTTATGGCTGAGGAAGAAATTGACAACATGGTTAAGGGTCTTGTCAGAAACAAGGAGATATCAACTTCAGAAGGCAATCGGTTGAAACAGGAGATCATCGGATTCACCTCAGCAATCAAAAGCTGGATTTCCGATACCATTGACCGGCGGTTAAAAGAGGTTTTGTCTGTCACCAACCTGGCTACAAAAGATCAGGTGTCTGAACTCAGTGCCCGCATCAATATTCTGGAAAAAAAACTTAAACAATTCGAAACCATTAAGCTATCAGCAAAAAAAGGAACAAAACCGGAATGATTACAATGCCGATTTGTTTAAATATGGTAATATGCCCACTGATTCCCAGGAGCTGAAAAATGGACAGCGATGTCACCTCAACAGATAATTTTTTAAAATTGAAACGGATTCTGCAGGATTTTCAATCCAGGCGGATTAACCGAACCTACAAAGATATTGAAGCTGATCCGGAATTTGCAAAGATCGGCAATTTCTTTTTTAAAAAGCTGTATGCACCGGAAGATTTTTCGTTCCGGGATACCAGCATGAAAAAGCTTCACAAGGCTTTGGATGGAAAAGTCTATAAGAACATGCTCACCGCAGTGACCAAAGTGATTGAACTGCACGATATTTCCGATGAGCAGGACAACTTGATGGTCGAAAGGATGATCGAGGCCGGAGTGGATGATTCCATGACAATGGAGCAGTATCAGAAAATTTATGTGAGCCTTGATAATTATGATCAACGTATCTACCAGATCAATCTGAGCGCTGAGGTCACCCGGATATTTCACGGATTGAGCAAAAAATGGATTGTGGCGGTTTCTCTGAGAACAGTGAAAACCACAGCATTCATGTTTGGGATCAAAGAGATCATTGATTTTATATATGATGGATATGTTTCATTCAAGACAATCGATAATATTGACTTTTTTGTTGATACCATGGTACAGCGCGAGCTTTCATGGCATAATGAAATCTGGGCGACTATAACAGGGAAAACAGTATGACCCTTGGCATTGGCGCATATGGGGTGAATCAATGAAGCGGGCATTGATATTTGCCGGCGGAGGTTCCAGGGGAGCTTTCCAGATCGGAGTATGGAAATATCTGGAGGAAAGGAACTGGATACCGGATATCATCTGCGGCACCTCTGTAGGCGCCATTAACGCTGTGGGTATAGCGTCCGGCCTGGATACAGAAACCTTGATCCGATTGTGGACCACCCACAACCGCAGGAAAATGTACCAGCTCAACCTGGTTCCGTTTCTGTCCTGTTTTTTATCCGGGCGGGCATTAAAGCCTTTGCTGGATACACGAATGCTGCAACAGGTGGTTTCAGATTATCTTGATTTCGATGCATTAAAAAGTTCCTCCACCAGGGTGGTGATAACCGCCGTCAATGTCCACACGGCCCAGTCCTGCTCGTTTGATAATTCACAAATCAGTCTTGCGCATGTACTGGCCTCCAGCGCCCTGCCCATACTGTTCCCATGGCATGATATTGAAGGGGTTCCCCACTGGGATGGCGGGGTTATGACCAATATACCCCTGCAGCCGGCACTGGACTTTGGTGCGGACGAGATTATTATTGCCCTGCTGTCGCCCATCGGCCATACGCCTCAAGGGTTTCCCAGAACTGTCCGGGGGGCGCTGGAACATGTCTTTGAGCAGTTTCTGGCCAGTGCCTATCAAAGTGCGCTCCTGGCCAGGGGGTACCAGGACAGGCCTCTTCCTTCTCCCCAGCTTAAATATGAAACCCGTTATCATGGCCGTGATTCCGGTGAACACCAACCCAATATTATCACCCTGGCACCATCCAGGATGCTGGGGTTCAGATCTTTATTGAATTTTTCACCGGTCCAGGCAAAAGCGTTGATCCAGGAAGGGTATACAACAGCAAACACACAATTGAAACCATTTATTTAAAACAAAGACAGCACTTTAACATATCAACTCCAACCACAGATAAAGGAAAAGAAATGCTTCCAGATTATTTTGAGTTTTCCCTGCCAACAAAACTGGTCTATGGTATCGGCATTCTGGATTCAATTGAAGATGCCGTGGCCCGATTCGGAACCAAAAAAGCATTGCTGGTCACCGACGAAATCCTTTTAAAAGCAGGGCCCGTTGACCGGGTAAAGGCCGGGTTTAAAAAAACCAATATTAAAATTACTGCTGTGTTTCATCAGGTTCCTCCCAATTCAACCATCCAGACCGTCCAGGACTGTGCCGCTCTGGGAAAAAAGAAAAAATGTGATATGATTATTGCCGTGGGCGGCGGCAGTGTGATTGATACGGCCAAAGTGGCTAATCTTCTGATCGCAAAGGGCGGAAATGTCGCCGACCACATGGGTGCCTATCTGCTGGATGTCACGGACCAGCTGCTGCCGGCCATTGTGATCCCCACAACAGCAGGAACAGGTTCCGAGGTCACAAAGGTGGCCGTGATTGCTGATCCGGACAATGATGTCAAACTGCCCTTTGCTGAAGAGCAATTTTTGCCCCAGCTGGCCATTCTTGACCCTGAAATGACGGTTTCAATGCCGCCAAGATTAACCGCATACACGGGAATGGATGCCCTGGTCCATGCCATTGAGGCCTATGTGGACAAGGAATGGTCCCCGGCGTCCGATGCCCTGGCTCTCCATGCCATCAAACTGATCACCGACAATATTCTCCAGGCATGCCACAAACCCGATGACCTGCAGGCCAGGGGTGCCATGCAGGTGGGCAGTTTTCTTGCCGGTGTTGCATTCTCCCACTCTATGGTGGGCATGGTTCACGGTATCTCCCATGCCCTGGGCGGCGTTTACCATATTCCCCATGGCCTGGCCAACACCCTGATCCTTCCCGAGGTCATGGCATACAATCTTGAATCGCAGATCGAGCGATATGCAGATGTGGCCCTGGCCATGGGAGTTTCATTTCCCAATATTGTCAGCGGCAGCCAGAGTGTCATCAAAACCGGTGCCCTGGATCTGATCTCCAGGGTGGTGAAAAAAACGGATCTTGAGCCACTCAAAAATCTTGTGGACAGCAAAACCCATAAAATCAGGAATTTTGCCATTAAAAAACTGGAAAACCTCGGGTTTGTAGACGGATGGATCAGACGCCAGGCTGCCATCGCCGGTATTGAAAAGGTTCGCATCCTTAACCGTCAGCTTGCCTTTTTAACCCAGATGCCACTGAATCTCAAAGATGCCGGTATTGATGATGACCTGGCAAAACTTGCTCAGGTGGCAGATACAGCCATGGAAGACGGATCCATGCTGTATAACCCGGTTGAACCGGATAGGGATGCGGTCATGAATATCGTTGAAACCGTTTATCGTTCAAAAGAGAGGCCGCTTGAGGTCACAGCCGAAGACCTGAGGCCAAAAGCACAGAAAAAGGCTGCATCCGGAAAAATGGTCAATGTCTTTAAAGACAGCGACATGGTGTATGACATTCTTGTTGATTTTTATCAGATGCTTGCCAAGGACCCCAGTATCGGGCCATCTTTGCAGAAAACCAACCTGTGCATACAATTTAGGTATGCAAATCCGGAAGCCATTATCACCATTGATACCACAGGAGATACAACACAAATTTTAAAGGGACAATTCAATGGAGACCCTGAAGTAACTATGTCCATGGATGCTGATTTTGCGCATAAATTCTGGCATGGCAAAGCCAATCTTGTCACCGCCTTGACCCGCAGGCAGGTGAAGGCCAAGGGGAATGTTCCCAAGACCCTGAAATTGTTACCCATACTGAAGCCGGCCTATGATCTTTATCCGAATTTCTTAAGAGAAAAAGGTCTTGAAGCGTTGATTCTAAAATAAATATCTTGTTACCAGACAACACAAACAGTAATTCTCAAAAACGATTACACGCTATATTATTAATAGGAAATTCTATTTTTTAAAGGAGTGGTTATGCAGTTTAAAGACTATGCAAATTTTCATGAAATGCTGGACGAAACCATTGACAAGTATGGCGCTAACCAGGCCTACAGATGGTTTGACAAAGAGGGCAATGCAACTTCCATCACCTGGCAAAAATTTTATGATCAGGTAAAAACGGTATCAAAAAGTCTTATCGCTCTTGGTGTTGAGAAAGATGATAAAATTAATATTTTGAGCTATACCTGCTATAGATGGATCTTAACCGATGTCGCTGACATGAGTATCGGAATAGCTACCGTTGGTATCTATCAATCTAATTTACCCCAGGACTGTGAATATATCATCAATCATTCAGATGCGGTTCTTGTATTTGCAGAGAATCAAACCCAACTGGATAAATTACTTGAGATCCGACAAAATATTCCCAATATTAAAAAGGTGATTCTTTTTAACGGCAAAGCCAAAGTGGATGACTGGGTCATCACTTTTGATGAATTCCTGGCCCTTGGAAAAGATATCGATGACAAAGTGTTTGAGGAACGCATTGAACAGGTTACACCCAAAGACACGGCAGGCATTGTCTACACCTCCGGCACCACGGGCGTTCCCAAGGGGGTGGTCTTAACCCATGATAACATCACCTATACCTGTCAGTCAGTATACAATAGTGCCAACTTCTATGATGGTGAAGAAATGTTTGTTTTTCTTCCCCTGGCCCATGTCTTTGCCAGGACCTGCTGCTACACAGCTATTAGAACAGGGAATCGAACCTCTTTTGCCCGAAGTATTGATACCCTTCTTGAAGATTTTGCCCTGGCCGCTCCTCACTGGTTTGTCAGTGTTCCCCGTGTCTTTGAAAAAATATATTCCAAGATCATAAGTGGTGCAAAGGCCAAAGGCGGTATCGCTGAAAAAATATTCGATTGGGCCTGCGGCGTGGGCAGCGAGGTCAGCACATGCAAACTGAACAAACAGCCCATTTCATTGGGGTTAGGTCTAAAATACAAACTGGCCACAAAATTAGTTTTTTCAAAAATTCACAGCGCTCTGGGCGGGAATGTCAAATGGTGCATCAGTGGTGCGGCTCCCTTGAACCCTGATATTGCAAAATTCTTTCATGCCGCCGGCCTGTTGATTCTAGAAGGAATCGGCATGACGGAAAATACGTCTTTCTCCAATGTAAACCGACCGGACAATTACAATTTTGGTGTGGTTGGCCCTCCAGGTGCAGGGATATCCCAGAAAATCGGAGAGGATGGAGAAGTGCTTTATTTAGGCCGGAATGTGATGAAAGAATATTATAAAATGCCGGAGGAAACAGCAAAAACCTTTACTGAGGATGGTTGGCTGAAAACAGGTGATATCGGTGAAATAGATGAAAACAATGTTCTGAAAATCACTGATCGAAAAAAAGATCTGATCATTACTGCCGGCGGGAAAAATATTGCCCCGTCTCCCATTGAAGGGATCATGGCAACCTCCATATATTTCAACCAGGTTTGTGTGGTGGGTGACAAAAGAAAATATCTTTCTGCTGTGGTCACACTGGATGAGGCGAATATTAAAAATTATGCCGATACAAATCAGATTCCTTATGAAACCATATCTGATCTGATCGACCATTCAGACATAAAATCTCTCATCGATTCTGAACTGAACGATAAAAATAAAAACCTCCCTTCTTTTGAAACGATTAAAAAAGTAATTATCGTTCCTGAGTTCACCATTGAAAACGCCATGATGACCCCGACATTTAAACTGAAAAAAAATATTATCCTGAAAAAATATGAGCACGAGATTGATACCATGTATCAATAACCAAAAAAAATTTATAATAGTCTAAAACGCTGTGATTAAAATTGATCAGCTTCATGCTATGGACAATTTTATTTAAGGATATGTGATGGGAACAACACAACAGTATAATTTTGATTATATTGTTATCGGCTCAGGCTTTGGCGGCAGTGTGTCTGCATTGAGACTTGCCCAGAAGGGATATCGCGTAGGGGTTCTTGAAAAGGGAAAAGAATGGAAGACTGCTGATTTTCCAAAGACAAGCTGGAATATTAAAAAAAATTTATGGCTGCCCCTCCTGGGTTGTTATGGGTATCAGATGATCACGTTTTTTAAGCATGTCCTGATTTTTCATGGCGGCGGAGTGGGGGGCGGAAGCCTTGTATATGCCAACCAGCTTCTCAAGCCACCTGATGAAGTTTTTGAAAGCCGGGACTGGTGCATTAATAATGCCAAAAAAGTGTTGATGCCCCATTATGAAACCGCTAGAAAAATGCTGGGAGCAACCCTGAGCCCCCAGGTGGGGAAAGCAGATCTTCTGCTCAAAGAAGTTGGCATTGAAATGACAGGAAAAGACACCTTCCATAAAAATGATGTGGGTATTTTTTTTGGAGAACCGGACAAGAAAGTGCCAGACCCGTATTTTAACGGCAAAGGTCCGGATCGGACCGGGTGCACCTTTTGCGGTGCCTGTATGATTGGGTGTCCTGTGGGGGCAAAAAATACCCTGGATAAAAATTATCTTTACCTTGCAAAGGGTTTAGGGACTAAAATTATCCCGGAAACCCATGTGACCAGTGTCAGGCAGATGTATGGGGGGTATGAAGTTGTCACAAGAAAGACCACCGGTTTTTTCAAAAAAGAAACAGTATACAGTGCCAGAGGTGTTATATTTTCCGGCGGAGTTCTAGGGACGGTAGAACTTTTAAGCAAATGCAAGGATGAAGGACTTTTACCCGATATCTCCGATGAACTGGGAAATTTTGTGAGAACCAATTCCGAGGCCCTTATCGGTGTTAAATCAAATGATAAGACAACCAATTGGAATGACCAGATTGCCATCACATCCGGGATTTATCCGGATGATACCACCCATATTGAAATCGTAAGATTGAATAAAGGATCAGATACCCTTTTCAATCTTTTAACCATCATGGCGGACGGTGGCGGAAAGTTGCCAAGATGGGTAAGATTCCTGGGGAATGTTATCAAACATCCATTACGGTTTATCAAGTTGTTGTGGCCGATGGGCAAGGCGGCATCCATTTCTATTCTGCTGGTGATGCAGACAGATAAAAATCACTTAAAACTGAAATATAAGCCAAGATGGTGGCGGTTTGGCAATAAATCAATCAATTCCGAAATACCCCAAGGATTTGAAAGATCCCCCTCCTATATCCCTGTGGCCAATGAAACTGCCAGACGTCTGGCAAAAAAAATGGATGGGATACCAATGAGTTCATTTCCCGAAGTGATCTTAAATATGTCAACCACGGCCCATATTTTAGGGGGGTGCTGCATGGGTGATTCGTCAAAGACAGGTGTTGTCTCAAACAAAGGGGAATTATTCAATTATCCAAATCTTTATGTGGCGGACGGATCAGTTGTTTCTGCCAACCTTGGTGTGAATCCAAGCCTTACTATTACAGCACTTTCAGAATATATTATGTCCGCCATTCCCAATAAACATTAAAAGGTATGTAAGTTTGAAAAATGTTTGATAACTGCTGGAGGAAAAAATGAAAAATACAGATATCTCAGTTGAAGCACTGGGTGAAATTTGTGTGTACAATCAAAATGATGCAGCTGTCCGTTTATCGGATCTCTGGAGTAAAAAAAAGGCAGTATTGGTTTTTGTCAGGCACTTTGGCTGAATTTTCTGCCGTCAGCAGGTGGCTGAATTGGCAAAGAGCGCGTCGCAATTTGAAAAATACAATGCAAATCTTGTGGTGATTGGTTCAGGCAAGTCACGCCACTTTGAAGAATTCAGAAAAAAGACCGGCTACAAAGGTAGATTGCTATCTGACCCCTCAAGGAAGGCCTTTACCATGCTCGGTTTTTCAAGGGGCATTACAGGGCTTATGAGTATCAAGTCGATCTCCAGGGTTTTCTCGGCAGTGAAAGGCGGTCATAAACAGGGTGCAATTCAAGGAAACACGCTTCAGCTAGGTGGTGCCATAATTGTTGACCCGTCATATACTGTAGACTATTTCTTTGCAAGCAAAAAAGCCGGAGACCATCCAGCAGTGGAAGATTTGATTGCAGCTGTCGATCCCAAACGTCGACCTGCTGGCGGTTGATCTTTATGGATTAAAGGAAAAAAAATGCCCGCACATATACATGGATCAGACCTTAAGGGGGCTGGATGTTTAACAATTGATGGAATTAACGGTATTATTGCCCTGGCAGAAGCGGTGCAGACTGTTGCATTTTTTAATCTGGAATGATTATCTCTATTTTAGTTTAACGTTAAATTCACAACGAGGTGCCAAACGACATGGATGAATTAAAACAGAAAATAGCATTATTTATAGATGCAGATAATGCACCTGCAGGTAAGTTTGAAGATGTTCTGAGCGAGGTTGCAAAATATGGCGTTGTAACAATAAGAAAGGCATATGGGAATTGGAAAAACCCATCTTTAAAACCTTGGGAAGAACTCCTGCACGAATATGCGATTCAGCCTATACAACAATATGACCTTACAAAGGGAAAAAATGCCTCGGATATTGCTCTTGTTATTGATGCAATGGATGTTATGTATACCAAAAATATCGACGTAATGTGTTTCGTATCATCTGATTGTGATTTCACACCAATGGTTACAAGAGCCCTGGCTGAAGGTAAGGTTGTTCTGGGATTCGGTGAGCGTAAGGCTCCTTCACCTTTTGTGAATGCATGTTCCAAGTTTTTATTTTTAGATCAGGAGCCGGAACCGAATGGTACAGCACAAAAAAAATTGAAAAGTCTTAAATCAGATACCAAACTTATAAATTTATTGCGCCAGGCAATTGAGTCCACGGAGGAGGATAGTGGTTGGGCGGCTCTCGGTCCAGTGGGTTCACACATATCGAATAAAACCTCTTTCGACTGCAGAAATTACGGGTACAAAAATTTAAGCAGCCTTTTTAAGGCGATTGATTTGTTTGAACTCAAGCGTGGCTCGGGAAATTCTTATTTAGTCAGGGATACGCGAAAGAAAAAATCAAATTAATAGATTAATTACCATCTTGGAGAGGGTTCCTGCAAAAATTTCAACAAGGTTTCTTCAAAAAATCTGGTAATCGATCTGAACTTAATATAAATAATAATCTTTAGCGAAAGGCAAAAAGAAAATAATAAAATAGTGTAAAAGGTTTTGATTTTGGCAAAATCCAAAGCAGATAGGAAAAAGCAGAAACGCAAGGCCAAACAGAAACAGGTCAAAACATCCAGATCCCGGCAGACAGCAAAAGAAATGGGCTGGCTTTGTTATGAAGAGGCCTGCTTTCTTTTTGATGGCGGCAATCCGGATCTGGCTGTTCAATTCATTAATCGAGCCGCCAAAGCTCTGCCCAATGAGGAAGACATTTTCAGATTAATGGGGGAAATGGGTTCAAGCACAGGGAATAATTCCCTGGAGCTGGAGGCTATTACAGGCCTGGAACGAATCGGAAAGATAGACGATGAGATGAAAGTTAAAAGGCTTTTCATCCTGGTCAATCAGAAAAGATATAAAGAATGCAGCGAAAAAGTTGTTGATGTGCTTGAAAATTTCTCCAGGCTTAAAATCAAAGGCAAAAGAAAAATCAAGGCAGCAATTGAAGATATAAAAGAATATTGTCAGATGATGATTTTCATGGAGGAAGATCAGAAGAATCATAACACCATTTTTACCCGGCCTGTTCCGTCAAAAAAGAAACAGGAAATTCATAAAAATAATCAAGCTAAAAATGATCAAACCAGAAATAATCAAATCAAGAAAGAAAAATCTAAACCCCGGTCACCACTACCCCAGTCCCTCAAAGTTCCCAACGTCCCCATAACGTTTAAAATAGAGAAAGAGCCTTTTTTAAAAGCCTTATCAGATATTGAGCCTGCAAGCCTTGAAAGGTATGAGCTTGCTTTGTTAAGCCATGAAATCCGCTTTGCCGAATCCTTTGAAACTCTCATTTGTCTGTCTTCTCTTACTCAAGTGCAATCCTTCTGGTATCAGGAGGAGACAGCAAAAAAAGTATTGAAGCAGTTCAGGGGCAGGGCGCTGCTATCTGATGAAGTAGGCCTTGGTAAGACCATTGAGGCCTTGATTATACTGACGGAATATATCAAAAGAGGCATGGTAAAGACATGCCTTATTTTGACCCCTACTCCCCTTGTCAGCCAGTGGAAGGAGGAGATAAAATCAAAGTTCAACATGGATATTTCCTCAACAGATGATCCAGGGTTTAAATCCGCTTCTGAGACATTCTGGAACAAGTCTTTTGTCATTGCATCCATTAACCATGCCAAATCAAAAAATAATTTTGATTTGATCACTGCCCGGGAGTATGACATGATCATTGTTGACGAAGCTCACCATTTAAAGAATCGTACCACCTTGAACTGGAAGCTTGTCAATTCCCTGAAAAAAAGGTTCATCCTTCTTTTAACGGCAACCCCAGTAGAAAACAACCTTATGGAGCTTTATAACCTCATTACCTTACTTAAGCCTGGTCAGCTTGCCACGGCCACCTCATTCAGGGAAAAATTCATGACCCGGGGAGATCCCACGGATCCCAGAAACCGGGCATTGCTCAAAGACCTGCTTGGTCAGGTTATGATCCGCAACACAAGGGCATTGGCTGGTATTCACATTCCGCCAAGGTTTGCCGAGACCATCCGCATTGAGCCCACAAAGGCTGAGAAGGCATTTTATGAGAGACTGGAAACTTTGATCATGTCCCTTAACGAAAAAAAGCAGGGCAGGGCAAAAATGATTGTGAAAACCCTGCTGGCCCAGGCAGGATCTTCACCAAAGGCTGTGGAGCTGACCCTGAACAGAATGCTTGAAAAAGAAGATTATATTCTGGAACATGAGAAAGAACTCAGGGCCGTAAAGAATTTGTGCCGGACTATTCTGGATACGCCCAAGAACATGGCTCTTATGAAGGTTATCAAAGCCACCAGTGAAAAGGTCATTGTTTTTGTCAAATATAAGGGGACCATTGAGCATATTGAAGAATTTCTGGAGTGGAACAATATCTCTTTTTCCCTTTTCCACGGAGCAATGAACAATCAGCAAAAGGATGAAAGCATTGAGGCGTTTAAAAACAAGACCCAGGTTCTGGTCACAACAGAAATCGGCGGTGAGGGTCGAAACCTGCAGTTTTGTTCAAGAATGATCAATTATGACCTGCCGTGGAATCCCATGAAGATAGAACAGAGAATCGGCCGCATTCACAGGATCGGCCAGGAAAAAGAAGTACGGATTTTCAATTTCTGTGCTGCAGGATCTATTGAAGATTATATCCTTGATGTCCTTGACCGCAAGATCAACATGTTTGAGATGGTAATCGGTGAAATAGACATGATCCTGGGCAGGATCGTGGGGGAAAAGGAGTTTGGCGACATGGTCCTTGACCTCTGGGTGAACGCTTCAACTGAACAGGACCGGAAAAAATCCTTTACAGATCTGGGAACAAGATTGAAAAGGGCTAAAACAGGGTATCAGAAAACCCGTGAGCTGGATGATAAATTATTTGGGGACACCTATGAACTCTAACAGCTCTGTTACAGGAAAAGATCTGGATCTTACACAGTTTTCAGTCCGGTTTTTAAAGGAAAAAGGTGCTGTTCTGGAATCAGGAAACCAGGTCATTGATGCCCTTTTGCCAAAGAGTCTTTCTTCTGCCCTGGATGTGGAAGAATATATCTGCCTGGCAAAGGATGCCCAAAGTATAGAAAATTTTGGAGGACAAAAATGTTATTCCATACAATTTCAAAGTCCCCTCCTTGACAGGATTGTATCCATGGCAGGCTCAAAGCCGCCTTTTCTTCAAGCTGACTTGAAGTTTCATTACATCAAGACACAGGGATTTGCCAAGCTGATCATGGACCAGTTTGAGTTTTATAAAAGCAAAATAAAGGTTACAGGCACAGCAGATATTATAACAAGGTATATCCTTTTGACCTGTAGATTCCTTGCCCAGAGTGATGAACAAAAACAAGGACTTATGGATTTTTCTTTTAATCTTGACACGGGTGTCCTGGCTCCTGGAATGTCCGGAATGATGATCAATGCAGAAAAAAAATACCAGACAAAAAATATCCAGGAATATTCAAAAGAAGAAATAAAGCGTATCCATGAACGGGTCAGTTTCTATGGTCCCGGTGCTGTTGAACAGGAACTTTCCGATTTTGTGAAGAGCATGAACCGCAGGTTTAAAAGAGATTCCATAAGTCTTGACAAATACTATAATGACCTGGAAAAAGAGATGAAGGAAAGCCTTTCAAGGACTGGGATTTCAGAAAAACTCATTCAGGAAAGAAACGCAAAGATTGCCTTGATTCCGGATGAGCTTGCAGCCAAAAAAAAGGATCTGCTGAACAAGTACAGCATCAGGGTCAGCTTTGTCCCTGTTGCCACCCTGGCCGTGACGACCCCTTGTGTCAAAGTGTTTGCCACCCTGGTTTCAGGTCATCAAAAGATCAATGTTTCCATGATGTACAACCCTGTTACAAAACAGATGGATCCCTTGGTCTGCCAATCCTGCGGTATGAGTATGTACTCCCTTGGGCTATGCAAAAATATGCATCTGAACTGCATCACCTGTCTAAACAAGGGCTGCGTCCTTTGCCAATAATACTTACGAATACAATTGATATGTCTTACAAATTTATGCCCGGTAAGATTCTTGGATAGGATAATTAATCATAACTCATGTGTTTGGTCCATCCAACATATGCGACAGATGAAAATACCGGTCGACAAAGTAAATATTATTAATTTTACCGGATAATTTTCAGATCAAACTTTTTAGCCATTTGCATTGCACTTCTAAATTCTTCAGGTGTTAAAGGAAACGAAAGCTCTTTGATTTTACCGGTATTTCCCATTGGGTGGTATTGAGACATGATATTAACATGTGTATGGGAGGAAATCTTTTCTTTCAAGAATTTTAAAATATGATAAGTTCCATCCAGGTTTCCCGGCATGACTAGATGCCTGACTAAAAGCCCTGAATAGGCAATACCGGCCTCATCTATTTTTAAATCCCCCACCTGGTCGAACATTTCCTTGACTGCATTTCTTGCTATCTGAGGATAATTCAAGGCATTGCAGTATGTTTTAGAAATCTTAGGGTTCCAAAATTTAAAGTCCGGCATGTATATATCGATAATACCTTTTAAAATACTCAGGGTGTCAATGCTTTCATATCCAGAACAATTATAAATCAGTGGGATATTCAATCCAAAATCGATTGCTATGTCCAGTGCCTTTAAAACCTGCGGAACCACATGGCTTGGAGTAACAAGGTTGATATTGTGGCACCCGATTTTTTGCAAATACAGCATAATAGATGCGATGCTCTCATCTTCAACTTCCTGACCTGTACCGTTAACACTGATATCATAGTTTTGACAAAAAATGCATTTCAGGTTGCAATTGGAAAAAAAAATAGTTCCTGACCCTTTATCACCAACCAGTTGGGGTTCTTCGCCAAAGTGTGCTGAAAAACTTGATACAAATGCCTTTTTCCCTGTTGAACAATACCCTTTTTCTTCTTTTGTCCGATTCACCTTGCACTGTCTTGGACATAAAGTACACGATGTCAAAAGAGCCGTGGATTGTTTGATCTTCTTCGATAACAATCCACGGCTCTTCTCCTTGATGTATTTGGGAATGTAGGTTTTCATTTATTCCTCAATGTTTGATTGATATACCTATGAATGGTTTATGATGCTGGCTTTGGCTCATATAATTTAATGTCAGATAACAAAATATTATACTTTCAAGACACAAGATATAGAGTCAGGTTAATTAAAAAATCAAAAGAATGCCCCTGCTATGCTGCAATTTTTAAAGGCGGGAACTTCAATGGCTATAGCCATTATTCTACAGCTTTGATTTTAATTTTCATTCAGCACTTCACGTATCTTTTGTGCAAGATCCATCATCACAATTGGCTTCATTAGAAAACCTTTAATACCTATAGATGCCGCCTTTTCTTCAGACATGGTTTCGCTGAACCCTGTGCAAAGCAGTATTGGAATTCCAGGGCATATTTTAGTCAGTTCAACGGATAGTTTGTCACCAGGCATATTAGGCATTGCCATATCAGTTATGACCAAGTCAAATTTATCAGGACTATCACGGAAAGCTTCAAGGGCTTCAAAACTGCTGCTATGTGACGTAACCTGATATCCCAACCGCTCCAGCATCCGTTTTTCCATACTAAGGATCGCTTCTTCATCATCCACAAGAAGGATCTGTTCAGTGCCGCCCTGGATTGGTACTGTTGAATGGATTACCTGTATTTCAGAAAGACTTTTTTCCACGGGCAGGTACACATGAAATTGTGTTCCTTTTCCAGGTTCGCTATAGACCTGGATAGCGCCCCCCATAGCAGTAACGATACCATGTACCACGGAAAGACCCATTCCAGTCCCCTTGCCTATTGCTTTGGTGGTGAAAAACGGATCAAAGATTTTATCTGTTAAGCTTTTATCCATGCCCACCCCTGTATCAGCAACTATCAGGCAAACATAAATTCCAGGTATCATATCAGTATTTATTATGTCGTACTCACCTAGTTCGACTTCTTTGAGGCTGACTTTCAACTCTCCTCCCGTCTCTTCCATGGCATGATAAGCATTGGTTGTAAGATTCATTACAATCTGATGAATTTGGGTGGGATCAGCTTTGATTACACCACAATCAGGATTGATATCCTGTTTGATTTCAATTGTTGTGGGAATTGTCGATCTGATAAGTTTTAATGCTTCCTTGACAATGGGCTGCATTTTCATCAGCGTAAGTTCATTGCTGTCTTGTCGTGAAAATGTGAGGATCTGTTTTACCAGGTTTTTGGCTCTTAAGGCACTGGTATAAATGTTTTTCAGACTGGCTCGGAATGGACTGTCTTCAGGGACATCCTCTAACAGCATCTCCGTATAACCTACAATGGGAAAAAGAACGTTATTAAAATCATGGGCAATGCCGCCTGCAAGTGTACCGATGGATTCCATTTTTTGGGATTGCCTTAGTCGTTTTTCTAACAATATTGTTTCTTTTTCAACTTTTTTCCGCTCACTGATGTCTCGGGCTATACCCTGAAAACCTATTGGTTGTCCCTTTGAATTTCTTTTAAGAGCTACTGATGTCTCAACATAGCACCTGGAACCATCCTTTCTTATCAGTTCCCAATCAATTGCTTTATAAGGTTGTCCTGTTTTATATACCCTATTGAACGTTTTAAAGATTTTCTTGGCGTTTTCCTCGTCCATATACCTTCTGTTATTCAATCCTGTTAATTCGTCTTTGGAATATCCCAGAATCTTGCACATTGAATCGTTTAAAAAGGTAAAATTCCCTTTCATATCAACTTCATAGTAACCGTCTTCAATGCTTTCAAGAATGGTTCGGTATTTTTCTTCGCTATCCCTAAGCATCTCCTCTGCCCATATTCGCTCGGTGATGTCTTCTCCTGAACTCAATGTTGCGATTATTTTCCCTTTGCTATTTCGGAATACGGAATTATGCCATGCTATAAGCCTCTCATCGTTATTTTTTGTAAGCACATGGTTTTCAAAATATTTGATTGGTTCAATATTTCCAGCTATCAGCTCTGAGAAGCCTGCCTTTGTTCTTTCCTTGTCTCTTTCCGAGAGAAAATTATCAAACCATTTTTTTCCGATAACTTCTGATTCTTCATAATCCAGGATTTCACACCCTTTTTTATTTATCATAGCCACTGTTTGATCGGCGTTAAGGACAACTATGATTACGCCAGCAATGTCGAGGTATTTTTTCGCTTTGTCCCTCTCTTTTCGAAGCGTTTCTTCCGCCTGTTTTCGATCTTTAATCTCCGATTCAAGAAACTGCTTGGTTTCGATTAATTGCGCTTTTTCCTCTTCAAGACGATTAGCCAAGTCTTCTTTTTTCTTATATGTATATAACAACCCTCTTACCAAGGCAGATACTGAAACAGCGGTTATGGCATTAAGTACAATAAAATTTACTCCGGCAGCGATCATTGCCTGTGGTGAATTGAAAAAAGGAAACTCATTCCCAAACTTTCCCGTTGAAATCATTATTCCTATAACCGACAAAAAAATTGCATTCATCAAAATGGCAGCAAAAGCTGCATAGTTGCCCATAAGAACACCAGCAAGAACTGCAAATGCGAACAGCCAGGCGGGTCCACCACTAAGTGGGCCAATTGATAGTATTATAGCTAATCCAATTACATAAAACATCAAAAGGGATATGGATGCCCTAATTTCAAACTTGATCCGATGGATAAACAAAAACAAAAGACCAATCATCAGCCCCATAAAATCAACGATGGCTAAACCCCAGGCATTTTCTTTGATAATTAATACCGTCGCAGAGATGATGGCAAAAAAACCAAATAACAATCCTGCAATTAAGATTGAGGATAGAATAAAGGCGCGCTCTCGATAAAGGCTATCCTTCTCAAAAGAATATGGCCAGACAATCCTGGCAGCTACAGACTTTTGAAATTTAAAAAAATAATCAAAACCAGAATTGGTATGTTTAGGAGTATTCAATTTTCCTCCATTAGTTAAAGATTGTATTTTAAATCATAGTTCTAAATTTTTTTGATTATAAATATTTATAAAATTATCCAATAGCTACAAAAAAAATCAAATAATGCAAAAAAATAGATATTCCCACATGTGGCACAGACAAACTTTTTATCCTCAGGTTTGGAAATCAAATATATAGCCAGAAATAATTTCCAATGGAATAAAGTTGTCAGTAATTTTTATACATCAAAAATCACAGTACCACAAATAGTGGTGCAAAATAAATAAATTGTCAAAAAACGATTCTAATGGGAAAAAGCAAAATCAAAAGAATCAAAATCCCATGCAACATAATTGGAGAGCAAGCGGAATTTTCAAAAGCAAAATCTTGGGATTCGGAGAAAATATTTTTTATATAAAAAACACTCTGGTAGAATGCCCGGAGATGATGTCTGTGGCTTATATATTTGAATTTAAATTTCAAAGCCGAAAAAACATCACATACCATATATTCGGTTTCTCAAAGTATGTCAGGACTGAGCCCTATGAATACTATGTGTCACCGGATAGATTTTTTTGCGGTCACGACTACCAAAAGAATTAAACACCTTTTTTGCCGGTTCTGAATATGGTTACCAGTGGTGGCGCCGAAAAAAAGTTATCGGAGATAGCATTATCAATTTATTCTATGCTGCTGGCCATGGAGGCCAGTTTATTTTTTGTTGCCCTTCCCTGGATCTGGTTGCTGTATTTACCAGTAAAGTGTATAGCAATCCCCTGGGCGTTGTCCGCCCCCAGGTGATCATGGCCGAACATATCCTTCCCGCAATGATTCCTTTATCCAAATCTGAAAAAAAGATAGTGTTAGAACCTGAATTGACAAATGCATTTATCGGAATGTATGAATGCAGCGTATGTCTATTTATTTGGTTTAAAAATTCGATTGAAGCCTCATTATTCATCTTCTATTGCTCAGTATCAGGTAGACCTAACAGTTATGAACACGAATCATAACTTTTCAGGTTTGGTATAAGATGACAGCTTATACCATGAAGTACTTGCCATGAAATCTAAACAAATTTATTCGCACCACAATTTTATAAAAACATTGACAAAGGAAGATTTACAAATTATAGTTAGTTCTATTGCACTAACTAATCGTGAGATTTAAAATGAATATTGAAGAAATTATTGAAAAGTTGTCCCAGAGTATGGAACGGTATGAAACAGAGACCTTTAACAATAGCCAGTTATCAAACCTTACTCCTACGCAGGTACATTATCTTGACGCCATATTTCATTTAGAAGATCCAAAGGTTAGTGAGTTGGCATCATATTTAAATGTAAGTAAACCAACTGTAACCTTTGCAATGAATAAAATGGAAAAACAGGGTTTTGTAATCAAAACTCAATCTAATGAAGATCGTCGTTTCTTTAGTATCCATTTAACGTCAAAAGGAAAGGAATTAGCCAAGCTGCATGATGAAATTCATAAAAGTTATGCTGATTTTTTCAAACAGGTGTTAGATGAAAAAGAGCTCAAAACTTTAGAAACTTTGTTGGGCAAAGTTCTTAAAGAAGTTTAATTTTTTTTGATATTTTAATTAGTTCGCAATAACTAATTAGATGGAGTGACCATATGAAAAATGAAACAAAAAAACTGGCCTATATTGAAGGTATAGGATCAATAGTAATCAATGTAATTCTTTTTATTTTAAAATATTGGGTTGGGATAATGACAGGTTCAATAGCAATTATAGCAGATGCCTGGCATACATTATCAGATAGCCTGACCTCAGTTGTTGTTATCCTGGGGGCTAAAATTTCATCAAAACCTGCAGATGAAAACCATCCGTTTGGTCATGGAAGAGCAGAATCTATTGCTTCAATAATTATTGGAGTATTGTTGTTCATAGTTGGTTCAAACTTTTTATTTGAAGCAATCCAAAGATTGAGAAGCAAAGAAGCTGCTGTATTTACCATGTCAGCGGTTATAATTTTTATACTATCTGTGATTATTAAAGAAGCCATGGCTCAGTTTTCTTTTTGGGCATATAGAAAAACAAAGTCGTATTCTTTAAAGGCTGATGGATGGCACCACAGAAGTGATTCAATTGCATCGGCAATAATATTGCTAAGTATTTTTTTAGGCAAAGATCTTTGGTGGATTGATGGTGTGTTTGGAATCATTGTATCAGTATTAATTATTTATACTGCCTTTGATATTCTTAAAGAAGCTTCTCAGCCCATTTTAGGTAAAAACCCGGATCAGGCCAGTGTCGAACAAATAAGGAAAGTTGCTAAAGGCTATAATTTAAATGGGATTCACGATATTAAAGAACATTGTTATGGTTCTCATTTAGAATATACAATGCACGTGTATATGCAGAAAAATACTCAAATTCATGGTGCGCACTATGTTATTAAAAAATTTAAAGAAGACCTTCGTGCAAAATTAAAGATTGAAGCAACAGTCTTTATTGAACCCGAATAAGTAACACAATCAATATTTTTTTATTCAAGTCATTGCTTGCGCTTCAGCTTGAACCCTTCATTGATCTGGCTTGTGGCAAAGGGATTTATTCAATGGTCCTGTCTGAAATTATTGGTGAGACAGGATTGATATATGCTGTTAATTTCTGGAAAGATGACGTTTAATTTTTTTTTACCTTTGCCTGTTCAGCCCGGCGGGCATCTCCCAATTTTTTATATGTTTCAAGCTGATCCTCTGAAACATGCATGAACCTTTTTCGCCACGTCTCATCTTCAGACCAGGTAAAAGGGGTTTGAATCGTTGTTCGCCCTTGCCATGCATATTGCAGCAGGGAAAGGGCCATGTCCATTATTGATTGCTGCATCTCTTTATCCCAGGGCTTGCCAAACGGGTTGCCCAAAGGGAAATCCGTAAAAAGGAAACGGGCCACGCCGCATTCCTCAACGATATCTCGAGCAGAACCAACAACAACTGTGGGAATCTTATTTTCTTCAAGATGCCTGGCTACCAGACTCACGGTCTGGTGACAGACAGGTCAAAGGGCCGGCAGAATTACAGCATCAACATCATCCTCTTTGCAGAATTCAAGTACTTGAGGAGCAGATTTCTTTGATGTTTTACCCTGACTGTAATCGGTCATAACCCCATAAAATCTTGGTGAGGCTGAACCGATTCTACCGTTTTCAGCACATTCTGCCAGCCGGTTCAGCGGCATAAAACTATCGTTATCATCGGTGTGGGTTGATTCTTCATCCCATTGTAAATCCCTGGTATAGAAGTGTTCCGGGGCCTCATCTGCGGGATGGGCATATACTTTTCTGAATAAGTGTCTTTCCTGTTTGCTTTCTCCGGGCAGCTTTTCAAGATCTGCCGTTGTCAGTAAGGCCACTCTGCATTCAGAGAGAGGCATTTCAAGTTTAGTGAAAGGGACATTTTGATTGGAAATCCATTCATAGGTTTTTGAATACCCGTGAGCAGCATAGTATTCTCGAGAAAGATCAATATAACTCAAAAATGAACGATAAGGTCTACGTTTAATCATAACAGGTTTCCTCAATATTTTATTTTTTTTATGATATTATAAACGCGAACAGAACAAAAGAAAGAATTTTATTTTTGCCATTTAGGAGAAATGCCAATGTTGGCATTTCTCCTAAATGGTTATGAATTGTCTTCTGATCGATCTCTTTTTGGACAGCTTTTAAATTTTTCATCTCCGGGCAATGACTGCGGGATAAACCATGATAGGGCGAACGTACGGATCTGTGCTATTAAATCCTTTCTTGTAATTATCCTCGGTATCATCTAAGTAATAACAAGAGAGTTAAGATCGATAAATAAATTTGTTTTCAATGGACAGGAATATTTTCGAAAATGCATGCAATAAAAGAACTTACCATAAATATCAGCAAGGATTACAGCAAATATATCGGACCCAGGGAAAAAAGGGTTGCCAGCTTTTCAGGGGAAGATTTCAGGGAAAGATTCCTGGAGGAAAATTTTAAAACATATGACAGAATTAATATTGAGCTGGACGGCACCCTGGGATATCCCTGGGATTTTCTTGATGAAACATTTGGTGTCATGGCACGAAAGCACGGCCAGAAAAAGTTCTGGGAAAAGTTCAATCTTATTTCCATCAATAATTATGTAATCGATAAAATTACATACATTGTGAACCATTCAAAAAAAGAAAATAACCAAAAGCAATAAAAAAGTTGATCTGTTTATAACCGTTACGTCTTTTTTTATTCCTTGAAAAGATACAGGAATCAGGAAGATTTAAGGATAAGTCCGGGCAGCATGGTGTCTTCAAGAAGCTGTCGCTGGGCTTCAAAATCAGCAGAAGTGCCATCCGGGACAAGGTGCATTCCATCTCCAAAGGTTAAGGTGATCTTTGAAAAAGGTTTGGGAAGCATAAATCTGTCCCATGAATTAAAAAACCAGGCATGCTCTGCATGGGTGTACACCGGCACCACAATGGCATTGGTCTCCTGGGCCATTTTGATAACCCCGGCCTTAACTTTCCCTATCGGTCCTGTGGGGCCGTCAAGGATATGGGCACCAAGCCCGTTTGTTATCAGGTGTTCGATCATTCCCTCCATGGCCTTTTTCCCTCCCCTTGAGGATGATCCCCTGAGGGTATGCCACCCGGTTTTATTGGCCACGCCGGCAATCAATTCACCATCCCGGCTCTGGCTGATCATGAGGCCGGGATTAAATTTTGAATAGGTTTTAAAGTGCCGGATGATAGAGAAAAACTGCTGATGCCAGGCGCAAAGAAGTATGGGGCGGCCCTTTTTCAATAAATCCTGCCATTTTTTTTCATTGACGATGGAAAGCCGGAAGGTCATGCTGTAAATCTGGATAAAGTAGTAAACAAAAACAATAAAAGGTCGAGTGTATATGATGAACTTTAATTTTTTAAACATACAGGCTCTCTTAAAATTAGTTAGTGTTTGAACGAAAACTCACCCATCTGCTGCGTTACTTCGAAATCCTGAAATCCTCATGTACAGTAGTACACTCCGGGTTCAGAATTTCTTGTGCCTTGCATATGGGCAACTTTTCGCCCAAACACGGGGTTTTCGTTCAGGCACTAGTTAAATCATGGAAAATTTAACAGTTTTACAGGAGAACGCAACCTGTTTTTTCAACGGGTATATAATTTTTAAGGTTTAATTCTAAAATTATTGGGCAGGGCACCTGGGTTATATATGCCCTGTTCTATGCAGGTAACCTTTTTGCGAAATTCTTTTGATGCAGCAACCAGCGTTTTTTGGTTGTGTTTGTATTTTTGTAAAAAAAGGACTATTTTTTTTACAAAAATAGGTATTTTTACTTATTGAAATTAAACTTTTTAATTGGTATAAAAAAAATATTATAAAGACTATCAGTTATTTATTGTGTTAACAGCTGTACTCAAAAGGTAGTGGTTTATGCGAAAATCATATCTTTTTTTTATAGTTTTCTTTATTCTTTTTAATGCCGGATCATCAGCATTTGCAAAAGATAATACTGTTTACGGCCCAAAAATATTTAAAGCAAAAACAAAAGCTTTTTTGGGAAAGAGATATTACCATTATTCTATGGACCGGGTTAAGTTAAATCAGTCAAGCAATAATGCAAAGCTGATCATTACTAAGCTATCTAATAAAAAGTTAAAACAAGGTTACATCATAATTAACAATCATTTCTATAGTTTAAAAAATTTTTTTAAAAGCAAGCAAACATCAAAAAAAATTATTATCAAACTTCGAAAACAGAATTACCTGGGGCTTTATTTTATCGGTGAAAAGAATGCATCCATAATAATCAAAATAAATGATTATGCTATAACACCAAAGCCGAAAATCACTTTTACTGCAAAACCGGATTCAATTGAATACGGCGAAATCGCCCAATTATCTTGGAAGGTGGTTAATGCAGACACCTGCAAGATAGAACCCGGTGTGGGCAGTGTAGACCTGAAAGGTTCAATAACCGTTTCTCCTGTAGAAACCACCACATTCACCATCACAGCCTCGGGACCCGGGGGCAAGGCTGCAGCCAATGTCACGGTTACACTTCTGAACTCAGTCCCAAAGGCGGATGACCAATCTGTAACCACCAGCGAAGATACAGCAGTATCCTTCATCATTACGGGTTCAGACCCTGACAATGATCCTCTGGTTTATCAAATTGTAACGGGTCCATCATCTGGAACCCTTAGCGGTTCCATACCTAACCTGACATATACTCCTGACAGCAACTATCATGGCAGTGACACAATTACATTTAAAACCAGCGACGGTCAGGCTGATTCCAACACTGCAACCATAACATTGACTATTAACGCAGTTAATGACGTTCCTGTTGCCAATGCTGGCACTGATCAGAAGATTTCAAGGACAGATACTGTTACACTTGATGGAAGCGGTTCCAGTGATATAGATGGAGATGCTCTGGCTCATCAGTGGTCATTTGTATCCATGCCGTCAGGAAGCACGACAACTCTATCCAACCCTTCATCAGTCAGCCCCGTTTTTGTGGCAGATGTTACCGGAGTTTATGAACTTAAACTAATTGTTGGTGATGGTTCAGTAGAAAGCACTCCTGATACTATTACAATAACCGCATCCCCAAAAATGGTAACCGTACCTGCGGTCATCAATCAGCCACAGGCAGATGCAACCACAGTCATAACAGCAGCGGGTCTTTCCATTGGAACAATCACTACAGTCAACAGCGACACAGTACCGGCCAACACAGTGATCAGCCAAACCCCGGACGGCGGCACCCAGATTGTTGAGAACTCATCTGTTGACCTTGTTGTTTCTCTTGGTCCTGCCATCCAAATTCCAACAGTGAGTATTTATGCTGATTCTCAATCTGTTCAAATAGGCGAACCAGTTACCCTGTCCTGGAACACTACCAATGCAACTACAGCTTTTATTGAACCCGGTACCGGCAGTGTCGCAGTCAATGGTTCTGTTTCTGTTACCCCGAAACATACCACCACTTATACTATTTCGGTTACGGGAACCGATGGCTCAGCCAGCGACCAGGTTACTATTAAGGTAACCGGAGATCCTGCCCAATTACCCGAGGGTTCTTTTGGAAACAAATACAACGATCTTATACCCGTTGACTCCATAAAGGAATCCTATGATGAAAAAAGGATTTCTCTGGTAACCGGTATTGTGCATGATAAATACAATACTCCCATTAGCGGTGTCAACGTCACAATTAAAAACCAGCCTGAGTATGGAACGGCAGTAACCGATGGAAACGGTTCTTTTACCATCCCTGTTGAAGGTGGCGGAATCCTTACGCTCTCATATCAAAAGGACGGACTGATACCGGTTCACCGGCAGGTCCATGTTCCCTGGAACGATATTGCCGTTGCAAAGAGCATTATAATGATTTCCCAGGACCCGGTCGCAACCAGGCTTACCTTTGATGGTAATTCCGATACGGTAATTACCCACCAGAGTACCCCTGTGGTAGACAAGTCAGGCATTCGTTCCTGCACCATGGTTTTTCAAGGGGACAACCAGGCCTATCTGGTGGATAAGGATGGCAAGGATGTCCATGAACTTACTACCATCGTGACCCGGGCAAGCGAGTTTACCACTCCCGAATCAATGCCGGCTGTGCTGCCGCCCAACTCGGCCTATACATATTGTGCGGAACTCAGCGTGGACGGCGCTTCACGGGTAAGATTTGCCAAACCTGTCATTACCTGGGTCAATAATTTCCTTGGGTTTGAAGTAGGCGAGATTGTTCCAGTGGGCTATTATGACCGTGATGAAGGGGTATGGAAGCCGGCAGACAACGGCCTGGTTGTCGAGCTGCTTGATACTGACAATGATGGCCTGGTCGATGCCCTTGATGCCAATGGCGACGGTAATCCTGATGACCTCAACAATGACGGCTCTTTCAGCGACGAGGTAACGGGCCTGGATGATGGAGCAATATATGTGCCCGGTGCCACTTTCTGGCGGGTGGCAGTATCCCACTTCACCCCCTGGGACTATAACTGGCCCTATGGTCCGCCACTCGGTGCCATTGATCCTAACCCTAAAGCTTCACCCGACATAGACCTTCAAGCAAAAGAGAGTATGGATTGCAAGAACTATAACAGCTCTTTTGTGGAAGAACGCAGCCGTATTTTTCATGAGGACATTCCCGTTCCCGGGACCGATCTGACGCTTCATTATACCAGTAACCGGGTTAAAGGCTATAAGACATTAATTTCAGTCCCTGCAAGCGGTGACACAGTGCCTGACAGCCTTAAAAATATCATTGTCCGGGTAACTGTGGCAGGAAGGACCTTTGAACAGACTTTAGCTCCTTTGCCGGACCAGACAATCGAATTTGCCTGGGACGGGCTTGATAGTTTAGGCAGGGTAGTTGACTATCCGACAAAAGCACATATCAGCATCGGATTTGAATACGATCTGGTTTACCATAGCAGCAGTTCAAGTTTTACCCAGGCATTTGGCCAGGTTGGAGATGAACCTACGCTTATCCTTGGCCGGCAGGATATAACTATCTGGAAACAAAAAGATATAGTGCTTAGTCCAGGCTATCAGGTACTTGCCAAAGGCGGAGGGCTCCTTGCCCAAGGCTGGAACCTGTCCACCCATCATTTCGGTAGCAAGATTGGCCCCACAATTTTCAAAGGTGATGGCACAACAGGTGAAAATTATATCGGCGGTATTATTTCCACACAATTTTATTCTACCAATCCTAACTACATCTCAATGGATTCGACAGGAAACTTCTACATTTCCAGTACACCTTTTCATGTCATTGATAAAATGGATATTAATGGCACAGGCTCAAGAGTGGCAGGCAATCCTGGTTCGGCGGCTTGCGTAGGTGACGGAGTGCCGGCCTTGGACGCTATGCTTTTATACCCTCATGGCATTTGCCTGGATTCAGCAGGCAATCTCTATATTGCGGGTTGCAACAGTATCCGCAAAGTGGATACCGATGGCATCATCACCACTGTGGTCGGAAATATGACTGCGGGTTACAGCGGTGACGGCGGACCTGCTATTGATGCAACCCTTAATGGTCCAACAGACTTAGTAATTGATGCTGCCGGCAATCTCTACATTGCCGACAATTGGAATTTCTGCATTCGTAAGGTGGATACCAATGGTATCATCACCACCGTGGCTGGGGGTGGAGATTGGCAAAACGGTATTGGCGACGGCGGTCCTGCCACAAAAGCGTATGTTCAGAATCCTGATGCAATTTCCATGGATTTAAACGGCAATCTTTATATAGTAGAATGGCAGCGCATCCGCAAGGTGGACACAAGTGGTATCATCACCACTGTGGCAGGGAATGGGATGCCTGGTTACAGTGGTGACGGCGGTCCTGCCACGCAAGCGTCTTTTGACTCGCCTGAAGACATCTACGTGGATTCAACAGGGAACCTCTATATCGCCGATACAGGGAATCACCGCATCCGCAAGGTCGATACCAATGGCATCATCACTACGGAGGCCGGTAATGGGAAGGATGGTTTCAGCGGTGACAATGGGCCTGCCAGAAAAGCAAATCTGTTTTATCCAACTGGCATTTTCTTGGATCCAACAGGGGATCTTTACATTGCCGATACTAATAATCACCGCATCCGTAAGGTGGAGTATCAAACTATCTATGGTGCAGCTTTGGGTACGATGAACTTTACTGAAGAGAATGGCCTGGGGCATATAATGTCCAGCTTTGGACGTCACCTGGAAACAGTTGATCTTGATACAGGTGTTGCTCTGCGCAAGTTCGGTTATGATGAGAATAATAATCTTATTTCCATCACCGACCGTTTCGGCAGGCAGATCACCATTGAAAGGGATGCCACCAACGGTGTTCCCACTGCAATTATTTCTCCTGACGGAATAAGAACGGCCCTGGTCGTTGATGTTGATAATTATCTTAAACAAATCACCAATGCAGACGGCAGTTTTTATAAATTTGAATACACCGATGACGGCCTTATGACCGCAAAAATTGAACCGGGTGGAAATCGGTTTGAGCATATATTCGATTCAAAAGGAAGGTTAACAGATTCTTTTGATGAGGAAGCCGGCCATTGGAAATACACAAGGACTATCCAGGAAAATGGTGATGTCCATACGGAGGTGCTCACGGGTGAAGGCAACCTTACCACCTACCTGGATCACACTTATTTCACTGGTGCTTATGAATCAACCATAACCAGTCCCACAGGCGGGCAAACCTTTTTTACCAAATCAGCAGACGGGTTGACCACCACCAAATCCCTGCCATGCGGCATGGAGCTGGCGTTTGAATATGACCTGGATACTGAATATCAGTTTAAATATATCAAGCAAATGTCTCAAAGTACGCAAACAGGATTAACCAAAACAATTGAGTATAATAAAATCTACGAAGATACGGATTATGACGGGACAAAGGACCGAAGTACCCGGACGATTGACTTAAATGGGAAAATTTTAACCATTTCTAACAATGTACTTTTGTCACAAGAGATTACCATGTCTCCTGAAGGTAGATCACTAACTGTGGATTACGACCCGGACACATTGGTAACCACAAGCACTCATGTGCCAGGGCTTGAACAAACCAATTATTCTAATTTTACAAACGGCAAACTGAACACCATAACAACCGGCACCCGCCAGACATCATTCACCTATGATGCAAACGGGTTTTTATCATCTATAACAGATCCCCTGAACATCACAACAACCCTTACCAATGATGTCATGGGCAGAGTAACTTATATTGCCGGGCCGGACGGGTCCGGCATCAAGTATAACTATGATGAGAACGGCAACATGACGGTCCTGATTACCCAGCTTTCCATTAACCATCTATTCGGATATGACCGGATCAACAAAAATGATCAATATACAACACCTTTAAGCGGAAGCTACTCCTATGTGTATGACAAGGACAGGCGGCTGGTTCAAAAGAATTTTCCATCCGGCAATGCCATTGCCTGGAATTATGAAAACCCATCCGATCCGGGTGATAAATCCCTTTTATGGCAGATACAGACACCTGAAGGCAATATTGATTACACATATTCATGCCCAGGCAAGATAGACGCTATTACCAAAGGCTCAGAATCCATCACCTATGGTTATGATGCAAGCCTTGTCACTTCCCTGACCCTTGCAGGCACTTTAAACCAGACATTGGAGTTTATCTATAATAATGACTTTGCTCTGTCTTCTTTTACCTATGCCGGTACAACCGAAAACTACACCTATGATCTTGACGGTCTTTTAACCGGGACCGCAGATTTTACCATATCCAGGTACAATGAGAAGGACGTTAATGAAACAGGACTGCCATACCAGGTGTCTGATGCTTCAATCACCCTTAACAGAATGTTCAATACTTATGGTGAAACCAATACGGAAAGCGTTTCTATCTCTGGAAATGACATCTATTCATGGAACATAACCGAACGATTCAATGACGGCAGGATCAAAACCAGGACTGAAACCATTGCAGGCACATCAATAACTTACAATTATACCTACGACTCAATGAACCGGCTGACAACAGTTAAAAAAGATGGCATAATAGTTGAAGACTATACCTATGATCCTGGCGGCGCCCGTACACAGGCTGACAATACCCAGAGAAACATCACAGGCCGCACCAGCAGTTATGATGATGATTCTCATCTGCTGACTTCTGGAACCACAAGCTATCAGTATGATCTGGACGGATTCTTAACATCAAGAACCACCACCACGGGAACCACAAATTACACATATTCTTCCAGCGGTGAGTTTTTAAACGTGACCCTTGAAGACGGAACCCTCATCGAATACCTGCATGATCCCCTTGGCAGGCGCATTGCCAAAAAGGTGAACGGATCCATCACCCAAAAATACCTGTGGCAGGGATTAACAACCCTGCTTGCCGTATACGATGGTTCCGACAATCTCCTCATGAGGTTCAAGTATGCAGACAGCCGCATGCCCATAGCTATGGAAAAACAGGACTCAACCTTTTACCTTTCCTATGACCAGGTTGGATCTCTTCGTGCTGTTGCAGATTCATCCGGTAAAGTGGTAAAACAAATCAGCTATGATACTTTCGGCTATATACTGAACGACACAGACCCACCCTTTGAAATACCATTCGGCTTTGCCGGGGGCCTGCATGACAGAGATACTGGCCTTGTCAGGTTCGGCTACAGGGATTATGATCCTGATACAGGAAGGTGGACAGCAAAAGATCCGATATTGTTTGCTGGCGGTGATACTGATCTGTATGGCTATGTCCTGAATGATCCGGTTAATTTTATTGATCCCTGGGGTTTAATTTGGGTTACAACTGGACATGACTATCATGGAATAAAAAATTGGGGTAGGGGGTTCTTGAACTGGTTAACAAGAAAAATTGGAAGCGGTTGGGACCCTGGCATTCCAGGATCGAATCCCAGTGATTATGAAGGAGCAACAAGAGACGTTGAACAAGAATGGCAGCATGATAAAGATAACCCATGTATAGATAGTGAGCATACCATTGGTGAAAAAAGAAAAATAAAACAAGAATTTAAAAAGAAACCAACACCTAAGCCTGATGAATTGTGGGATCCAAACACTACGCATTACTGGGCCCCTCCAGTTTCAACAAGAACTTATGATGATTATTAATACCTGGAGCTACGGTTCAAAATAATTTTGGCTGGTATGAATCATCTTTAATTTATAAATTTTATTAACTATGAGTGTCTTATGTTAAACAAAATTGTTATTGATTCTTTAGGACTATTTAAAAGCATAATTTTAAATCCTGTTAGAATGTTTCAAAATATGAGAAAAGGTGAGTATGATTTTACAGTATATTTTTTGTTCTTAGCGAGCTGTTTAATTACGTTTTTTAAATCTTTTAGTAAAAAGAAATACAATAACAATTTTTTTTCAAATCAGGATATTAATGAAATTTTATCTTTTTTTAATATTCCACAAATTCAATGGCTTATTACGCTTCTAAGTTTTATTTTGTTTATCTTTTTAATAGGGAAGTTTTGTAAATTTTTCTTAAAAAGGTATAATAAAAAAGATTTTACAGTGTGTTTTTTATCTATCAGTAGTGCCGGAATATTGCTGCAAATCCTCTTTTTTATCCTTCACTATTTTTTATCTCAGCAGTCTATTTATATATTGAGGCACATAGCATTTGTTTGGATTGTCTGTCTTTCAATTATTGCAATAAAAAACAGTCAAAATACCTCTTATCCAAAATCAGGGATGATCTATATCCTCTCTGGGTTGCCTGTGATTTTTATAACTGGTTTAACGGGACTTGCACCATATTTGTTGTGGCTTGTAATTTAATTTGGGGAATTCCAGGGACATACATATTTCCTGTCAGAAGTTTTTTGACAAAAAGAACGCCGTTATCAAAAGTCTGGGAATTCTGGGGACAGTTTACTTGTGCGGCCGGGCAAGGTCGTGTAATTCGGCGGGTGGAAAGCCCGCCCCGGAAGGTAGGCCAACCACCGGGTAGCAAGTCCTTGGAGGTTCTATGGTAACAGAGAACTTTAAGCGTAGGACAGCGAGCAGATAGGCCGTAAGCCAGAAGGTTGAAGGGATTGAGCCCCGAAATTGTCGCGCCGGGAAGGACGACGCTCTAAGTATGGTGGAAGTCAACACAGGAAACACCGTTAAAGGCAAGGTGAAGCCTGCTTCCCCGGGGTCTGAGACCATGGCATGTCTGACATTATGATTACACGGCAACCCGGGAGGCCCTGTGCTTTCTCTTGAACTAAGAGTATGCCGGACAACTGAAGAGGGAGGAAGGCAAATGAGGCACAGGGAGTCGCATAGTTTCATAGTACCAATGAAGGCGGGTAATTCTGCTGGAGGAAAGGAGGCTACACATGGGAGCGCGGGGTGAGGAAACATCGACCGTTCACAGAAGCGGAGAACCGGTGACAACGAAATTGCGTCGCATAGCAGAGAAGGCCCGTAGAGAACCGAATTTTAAGTTCACCAGTCTGTATCATCTGATGAATGAGGAACTGCTACGGGGATGCTTTAAGCGGTTGAGGAACGATGCAGCCGCCGGCATCGACAAAATGACCAAGGATATGTATGCCAAAGACTTGAGCGCCAATCTGTCAGATTTGATAGATAGGCTTCACCGGATGGCGTACAAACCGCAACCTGTCCGGCGCAAATATATCCCAAAGCCAGGCAGTACCAAGCAACGTCCCTTGGGAATACCGTGCTTTGAAGACAAACTTGTCCAGGCGGGACTTGTGCGGATACTGGAATCAGTGTACGAGCAGGATTTTATAGAAAACTCGTATGGGTTTCGACCGCATCGAAGCTGCCATAATGCGCTCAGGTGTTTGAGCGAAGCAGTAGAGAACAACCCGACCAATCATATTGTCGAGGCCGATATTAAAGGCTTTTTCGATAACGTAGATCAGGAATGGCTGATGAAATTTCTGGCACATCGGATTGAGGATAAGAGAATTCAACGCATGGTGAAACGATTCCTTAGAGCAGGGGTAGAAGAGGATGGGAGTGTCATGATAAGTGATGAGGGAACACCGCAAGGCGGATTATGCAAAGAAAGTTATTATGCAAAGTATTTTACTTAAGTGTCTGTAAATATATAAATCATCTATAGATTTCTTTGCATAATATCACAAACTGAAAACTTAAGATAATACAGATTGATGGTATTATTTATGATAAATTAAATTTTTCAATAAAATTTGATTCAATGGTAAATGCTATTCGAATTTTTCAAAAAGCTAAGTATATTCTATAATTAGAACGACTGGGTATCAATTTTTTGGAAAAGAAATATTTAACATTTCCAGGTTTTCAGATTTGGAATAGTCATTGATATTATGCAAAGTAAATTGAACAGAAACCTTGAAATTATTGGCTTTTTTCCAATTGCTTCGCATAATGATTTACTTCGCATAAGGCGGTGTTATTTCACCGCTTTTGGCAAACATCTACCTGCATTATACCCTTGATTTGTGGTTTGAGAAGGTCTACCAAAAGAGCTGTGCTGGCTTTGCCAGGTTAATCCGCTATGCTGATGACTTTGTTGTCTGCTTTCAGTACAAATCGGATGCAGCACGATTCCACAAAGAACTCGGAAAACGGTTGGGCAAGTTTAGGCTTGAGGTAGAACCAACGAAGACTAAGGTGATGGAGTTTGGAAGATTTGCTGTCCATAATGCAAAAAGAAGAGGGAAAAGGGCTGAGACATTTGATTTTCTTGGCCTGACTCACTATTGCGGAACAAGAAAGGATGGTAAAGGGTTTCGGATGAAGCGAATGACATCCCGTAAGAAGTTTTTGGCAAAGCTGAAAATTTTCAAGGAATGGCTGAAGAAGGCCAGGACGTTGAAGACCAAGGAACTTTGGGAAACAGCCAAAGCCAAATTGAGGGGTCATTATAACTACTACGGTGTAACCGACAATCTGCGCGGTATCGCGCGGTTTGGCAAAGCAGTGGAAAGCCTGCTGTTTAAATGGTTGAACCGTAGGGGGAAAAGGAACTGTCTCAATTGGGAAAAGTTCGAGAAAATGCTGAAGCGGTTTCCTCTACCGAAGCCACGGATCAGGGTCAGTATGTTTAACTTCTCCGTGAATTGACTATGTGAGGAGCAGTGTGCGTAAATAGCGCAAGCACGGTTCTGAGAGGGGCCGGTACCAACTGTGGAGACAAAACGAGTAATTTTGTTTTTATGGGAGAAGCCGGTCTACTCGACAATTATTGACATATTGGAAGAAGTATAACGAACTTTTTCCCTATTTGCCGTTTACGACGGTTCCGACGCTCTTCTTGCACGGCTCAAGTAAGTAGACAATCGGCATATGCCCATAGCTATGGAAACACAGGACTCAACCTATTACCTTTCCTATGACCAGGTTGGATCTCTTCGTGCTGTTGCAGATTCATCCGGTAAAGTGGTAAAACAAATCAGCTATGATACTTTCGGCTATATACTGAACGACACAGACCCACCCTTTGAAATACCATTCGGCTTTGCCGGGGGCCTGCATGACAGAGATACTGGCCTTGTCAGGTTCGGCTACAGGGATTATGATCCTGATACAGGAAGGTGGACAGCAAAAGATCCGATATTGTTTGCTGGCGGTGATACTGATCTGTATGGCTATGTCCTGAATGATCCGGTTAATTTTATTGATCCTGATGGCCAGATAGCCCAATCAATTGTTGCTGGTCTTATAGCCGGTGCAATAACAGGAGGGATAAGTTTTGTAACAGAACTTGCAACAGGCACCCCACTTTTAAATGCTGCAAAATCGGCTGTTATGTCTGGGACTACCAGTGCTGTTGCTGTCGGTCTCGCGGCAACAGGAGTAGGTGCTTTGTATGCTAGTAGTGCATCAGTTGCTATAAATGCAGCTATGCAAAAGATGTTAACAGGGGATGTAAATACGGCAAGTCTATTGTTTAGTGCTTTACCACCATCTGTTGGAGGTGTGATGTTAGGACAAGCAGGGTTAAAAGGGGCAACACAGGGCGTTGTTTCTGGTTTGCTTTCCGGGCCATCAACTGTTGCTGGGAACACATTTTTTTCTGAAAGTCCTCGACCATGCAAATAACTCAGAGGAGGCATATGAATTATATTAATTTTAGAAAAAAATATTCACTTCTTATATATTATGGGCAATATTTTATCATAACCTTGTCATTATTTTTAATGCTGATATGGAAAGCCGTCGTTTTATATGTGCTCGGAGGGATATTTCTTTTAAGCATCGGTGAGTACTTTTTTCTAAAGTGCAATCATTGTAATAATAGGCCAGGGGTTTTTTGGCGGCAGTTTCCTAAAAATTGTAGCCATTGTGGGAAAGAATTATAACCAAACCCGATATTTTTTATCATTAATTTGTATTTTGGAAGCAGATCAAGAATTGGAAAATATAGAGATTCTATTCTGTTGAATATAGCAGTTAGCCCTACACCGTAAGAAATTAAAGGGACGTCTTACCTATTTGCTACAATAAAAGTTCTATCCCTAATATTTCACGGAAGGTTTAAAAAAGCTCTTTGGTAAGGATTTTTTGTTAGAAAAAGCCAAAATTATTTTTTAAGATGATCATATTTATGAAATTGTATTCTTTTAATGTAATGGATATTATTTTTGTCACACCAGTTCATCATCAGGTGCCTGCAAAA
>JACKQG010000192.1_pt1 | contig 89538 bp, 50 predicted proteins | sample 8237621 | NCBI WGS metagenome assembly JACKQG01 (sample SAMN15677084, study PRJNA649215) | marine metagenome | biome: marine; feature: Black Sea; material: saline water; isolation source: suspended particulate matter (SPM) from the Black Sea western gyre | collected 2013-06-09/2013-06-10 | depth...
ATTTTTCTGAACGGTACTGTCTGTAAACCCATTTATATACTCCTTTGTTGTTGATGCATTTCATTTTCCAATATTTCCGTAAACGCGTTAACTGCTTCATTTAATTCAGAGTTAACGATAGTATAATCAAATTGTTTTCCCAAAAGCATTTCTTCTGGCATGCGATCGAGACGAATCCTGATTTGTTCAGGACTATCAGTGTTTCGGTTTATGAGTCTCTGTTCTAAAGCCTCAAGTGAAGGCGGTTCGATGAAAATGGATACACTGTGGTCTGGGTATGCCTTTTTCAGATTAATCCCACCCTTGATATCGATATCAATTAGTAACTGCTTCCCCTGCTCAAGAGCGGAATCCACATAGGAACGCAGGGTTCCATAATAATGACCGTTTTTTGAGTAGACTTCCTGCCATTCGACCAATTCATCGCGTTCAATACGCTGGAGGAAATCAGCCTTACTGATAAAGAAGTAATGTTGACCTTCTATTTCGTAATCTCTTCTTGGACGTGTAGTAACAGAGACTGAGAATTGAATCTCAGGAAATTTTGCCATAATAGCATTTTCAACCGTACCCTTGCCTGTACCCGAAGGTCCAGCTACAATAATCAATCTTCCTTTTTGGGATGTCATTGAATATTTTGCACCTGTTCTCTTATGCGTTCAATCTCATTTTTTAATTCTACCACAGCATGTCCAATAGGAGTGGAGTTAGCTTTGCTACCGACTGTATTTGCTTCGCGATTCATCTCCTGTAGCAAGAAATTTAAACGCTTACCTGCATCACCATTCTCCACCATTAACTCGCGGAAATGTTGAATGTGAGCTTCCAGACGGGTTAATTCTTCAGCAATATCCAGCTTGTCACTCCAGAGTACTATTTCCTGTTCGAGACGTTTCTCATCGATTTGAGACTCACCCGCTAAACTGCTCTCAGCTACCTTCTTACGTATTTTATCTGCGATGAGTTCCAGTCGACCACTGTCTTCAGTTTGAATTTTGGAAATAATCTCAACAATATTGCCTATTTGCTCAAGAATGGCTTCTTCCAGCATTTCACCTTCTCGTAAACGCATGGCCTGCAATTGCCCCGAAGCTTTTTTAACAAGACTCAGGAGGGCTTCATTAATTTTGTCCTGATCTTCTGCATCTGTGTCATAAGTGATTACATCAGGGAAGCGAAGTAATTCAGCAATGGAAAGCGTTTCATTCTGACGACCCAAGATCTGGGCACTATTGTCAGCAATTTGTTGGTAATGTTGGAGCAATTCTTCGTTCATTCGTGGCTTACCAATGGCGGATTGATCTGTCCCCATATTCATGGTTAAAGTCACTCTTCCACGGGTCAATAATGACTGCAAATGGGTTCTGGCAGCATCTTCTACTTTTTCATAGCCACGAGGAAGACGCATGACGAATTCAAGGAACCGACTATTGACAGCTCTCAGCTCGATAACCACCTTCAAATCACCAATTTTTTCTTCGGCCCGGCCATAGCCGGTCATACTTATTAACATAGGTCCTCTCTAAAACCAGCATTTCATGCTACTTATGCACTTTTTCTCAAGCTATTACTTGAAATGCTGTGACAAAGCCGCATAGTATAATTTTTGGCAATAGCTATGTCAAAAGATATATTGAAGTTAGGTCATTTTTTTTTGATAATGAACCGAGAATCGATTCAGATAGTCTTCCAGAATGTTTTTGAGACAGATTTTTTTGCCTCTTCCATACTTCTCGAACTATGGGAGTTCTACTGAGCGGATCACCTTGCGTGTGCTGCTAAAAGCAGCATTTATTCCACTGCTTGCCAGGGTGTACATCTGCATAAAATCTGTCTTTTCATCTTCAACTTCTGAATTCTCGAAATTTGCCCAGGCTGGAGAATGCTGGAGTGGAATATTTAACCCGATTGATGTGATAAGTCGCTTATTATCCAGATACAGGAAACCATTTTTGCGCGTAGCGTCAACAGGTACCCATCCTTTGACAGGCAAATAAATTTCTGACCAGACATGGGCTCCAGTATTTTCAGGTACAAAGTTAAAGCCAGATTGTTGCCGGGCAGGGATGCCGGCGATTCTACACATGGTCATAAATAGAGCAGAGTATTGTCCACAATCCCCTTTCAGGGTCTCAAGGGCATTTTTTACACCCCGTTGCTCAGGAGGATAGACGTATGTCATGGACTCCTGAACCCAATTGTAAATAGCTTCAGCCTGGCTGATGGGATCTGCAAGGTTCTCCAGGAGTTTGAAAACGGTATCTACCAAAGCATCATCCTGCTCCAGAAAGCGTTCGGCTCGTGTGTATTTCTCTATGATCTCTTGAGGGATTTGATCCCAGTGCATACGTTCAGCGGCTTTATCAATCTCAGGTCGATAATCAAAGGTGATATATCTGAATTTTCGAGTAATTTGGAAATTAGTTTCCGTTCGAAGCGACGGATTCCAATACAAAATCTGATTTTCGTACTGGGAATCAATGAAGTTGTGATCAGGTTGTGGACGGATGGTGGACTCTGACAACAGCATCTGAGTTGGATAATCCCTGATATCCGAGCTCCATATGTGTAATGATGGTAGCTCTGCATCTCGGATTCCATTTGCCTGATTGGATTCGATGAGGGCATCGCTTGTTAATGTTTGAATATTTTTCACACTGACACTGAGTTCACCTGTCACCAAACGGGGATTTGAATACTCACTGGAGAGGTTCTTCAGGACACTCCTGAGAATGATCATTTCTTCAGGATCGGGACGAGTGCTCTGATGGCTACAGGCCAGAACCAAAATAATTATGAGCAGAGGTGATGAGCGTAGAAGACTGTTATTCAGAGACATACAGGTTTTCCTTAAATCGATATCGCTATTTTGTGTTCCTGGGAAAGTCAAAGATAAGACTTAGTCCAACCAATCTAACTTTTTGAAATTCCAAGGTGCTATAGGGTAAATGCCCCTGATAATAGCTAAGTAATAGTTTCACTGGTGTTTGGGTCCTTCTCGCAAATTCAATTCCCGTGGCAATTCTTACATTGGGGACATATTTATTGTGCTCATAAATCTTGACATCCATCCCAGCCACAAGGGCAAGTCCGGGCTGATTAGAAAGTGGGTGATGCCAATCTCCACCCAGTTGAAGCAGGAGACGTTTTCGTACCGTATTGGGTGAAACATTGTATCCCGCAACTCCATAGAGATTCCACCCATCAAGTTTCTTATACAAGGTAAAATCGAGCTGCTCATAATTTTGAGTTCGGAGTGTAGGGGTTACAACGAAGTTGCGGATGATATAGTCATCTCCCAGGTGTGAAGATTGGTGAAAGAGGCTTACCCGGTACAGTGAGACGGAATTGTGCTGATAGTGAAAAACTGAGGATATGCGGTAATCTGCATTCTGAAGTCCTCCCATAAATGCCTCACCCACATCAACAATTGAAAACTGTGAATAGATGGTAAATTCCATTCCCAGTTCCCATTGTCTGGTCTCTGATTGCACTGAACGGACAAACTGTTGATGCATGCTTAAAGAAATTGGGACATACATAAGTTGCTGGGTCTCCCCTGCAACCTCATAGCTCAAAACACTGATACTTTGTTGACCCGCTGCGGGATCCAGGTATCGAGATGGAAAGAAAGACCCCTGGGGCAACCAGTTTATCTGAAAACCTGAGAGGGAACCAGCGGACGCTATGCTTAAAAGGACAACTAGAACACGAATATGCAAAAATTTGTTCAGAATATCTCCCCGAGTATGAATTCCTTTTTTATAGGGTCTAACTTCATGAGAAAACTATTTTCAACCAAGGATTGAACAACCCTTAATTTTTATAGTTTGAATGAGTTGATCTAGAACATGTGTATATATGATTAAATATATTATTATGTGCGTTAGGAAATTAATGCTTTTCAATTCTTTTAAAAAAATGATAGGAAGTGACTTTCAAAATTGATTAAAGCAAAATTACATAATTATGTGATCATTCTCTTATCTCTGCTTACCATAGCGTTCCTGGTACTCTATTCTGCCCAGAGCTTGAGCTATTTGAATACCCCTGTTGAAGAACGCTATCTGTTAAAAGACCTAGATAGTTTATATAGTCCCTCAGGTCTATATGGACATGGCGTTGGCTTCCTCGCGGCATTTTTTATGTTTTTACTATGGATGTATATCATTCGCAAGCGCTGGAATCGTCTACGGGGTATCGGACGTCTGAGCCAGTGGCTCAAATATCACATGTGGTTTGGGATTGTGGCTCCTCTTCTGGCTGGATATCACGCTGCCTTCAAATTCGAGGGTCTTATTGGAGTGATGTATTGGGCTATGATAGCCGTCATGCTCAGCGGTATTGTGGGGAGATATCTATATGGTCATATCCCTCGTCGCCGGGATGGCCATGAAATGAGTATGAAACAAATTAATACTGAGAAAGCTTCGAAACTGCGTTCCCTGCAGATGGAATTTGGAATATTACCTGAGGATATCAATAAGCTACAAGGCTTGACTCCTCAATTAAGTGGCGCTGGGACACTGGTATCACTTTATCACCTTGCTGTGTTTGATATTAAACGTCGCTATCAACTCAATCAGATTCTCAAAGACTTTGAGGTTCGATACGGAGTGAGCAAGCAGAACCTGGTCTTCTTTAAAGCGACGGTAGAGAAGCAACTCATTATGAGTCAGCGAGTTATTGTACTTGATGCCGTGAGCAAAGTGTTTCACTGGTGGCATGTCATTCATAAGCCTTTCGCCTATGCGATCTTTATGGTTTTAATCCTGCATATTATTCTCACCCTAAGTTTTGGATTCACATGGATATTCTAAACAACGAGTCAGTCTTATCCTGGTTATTGGGAGGTCTGCTCATTTTTGCTTTCACCGTGCCCTATCTCATCCGCTGGAAGCGCAAACAAAATCAGACAGTAGAAAAGCTGAATGAAGCCACACGAATTGGGGCGAACAAGGCCCTCATGCAGCACCCTATCATTGATTTATCCCGATGTATCGGTTGCGGTATTTGTACAAAAGTCTGCCCAGAAGGTGAAGTACTTGGTCTGGTCGGCGGCAAAGCTGTTCTCATCAATGGGAGCAAATGTGTGGGACATGAAGTCTGCATGGAGAGCTGCCCGGTCGGTGGCATTGAAGTGGGTCTCGGAGATATATCCAGTAGAGAGGATATTCCTCAACTCAATCCAGAGCTTGAAAGTAACTTTGAGAACATTTATATCATTGGGGAGCTGGGTGGTCTGGCTTTAATAAGAAATGCTGTGAATCAGGGCGCCAGAGTGGCTAAATCCATCCAATCAAAACTGAATGGCTCAACCCCCTCTCAACCCGTCGTTGTGGTTGGTGCAGGACCTGCAGGGCTTTCATGCACTATTTCTCTCATGGAAATGGGACTACCCGTTGTTCTCCTTGACCAAAGTGAACCAGGTGGAACCATCCTTCAATACCCCAGAAGGAAACTGGTCATGGTACAACCCATAGAGATGCCAGGTTATGGTGAAATGGCTAATTCGGAATACTCAAAGGAAGAATTGCTTGAGATATGGGATTCCATATTTGAAAGTCATTCTCCTGATTTTCGGAGCGGTCACCAATTGCAGACCATCGAAAAAAATGACCATGGATATAGAATTACCACCAGTGCTGGTGAGCTTTCAACCGAATATGTTGTTCTCGCTTTAGGTCGACGAGGCACTCCCAGGAAACTTGAAGTCCCTGGAGAAGATTTAAGTAAGGTTGCTTACAAATTGATGGATGCAGAAACTTATCAGAATAAACATATCCTGGTAGTGGGAGGTGGCGATTCTGCAGTTGAAGCAGCCGTGGGACTGGGTCAGCAAACAGGCAATACAGTTACCCTTTCCTATCGCAAGAATGGTTTTGCCAGAATAAAGACCAGGAACGATGAGCAGGTTGCCAAAGCAGTCAAAAACGGATGGATTAATATCATGTATGAGTCCACCGTGGATTCAATACATGACCAGCATGTGATCATCAATCATATTGACCAAAAGAAGGAAGTTAGAAATGATTATGTATTCATTTTTGCAGGAGGAATCCCACCTTTCAAACTGATGAATTCAATCGGCATCCAATTCGGAACCTCAACACTATCGTGAAATTGAAGCTTTCCACTCTCGGATTATTTTTTCTCCTCATTTATCCTCTGACTCTGGAGGCTCAGTTGAGTCCTGGACCTTTGGCAGAAGCGCATGCCCATCTCTCCGGATTCACCAACTGTCTCACCTGTCATACCTGGGGTAGTAAAGATTTAAGTCCAAAATGCCTGGAATGTCACACACCCATTCAAACCAGGATTACTGATGAGCTTGGCTTTCATGGCAATCTGGAGGAAAAGGATTGTATTGCTTGTCATATTGATCACATGGACCGGAATTTTGAAATGATCCATTGGGAGCCTTCTCAAAAGGATTTCGATCATGTCCTTACAGGCTATGAGCTTGAGGGTAAACACCTCAAACTGAATTGTAACGAATGTCATAGAAGTGAATTCATCATGTCTGAGGATATTCTGATTTATGCCAAGTCTCAAAAAACTAGTGATGTCCTCTCCTCCACATTCCTGGGTTTGGGATCTGATTGCGTCAATTGTCATGCTGATGTCCACGCCAGCGAATTCGTAGACCAGACCTGTGACGATTGCCACAGTGAAAATAACTGGGATGATGCCAGAGATAACTACGATCATGATTTTGACACCAATTTCCCTCTTCGTGGAGCTCATAAACAGCTCGAATGCGAAAAATGCCATACAGCATCGCAGGAAGTCATTGGTGAATTTCAGACTCAGCAATTTACAGGTTTGAAGTTTAATCTCTGTACCAATTGCCATCAGGACCAGCACAAAGGCTCATTTGGCTCCAATTGCCTCAAATGTCATACTGAGAGCACCTTTAAACAGGAAGATCTGGCTGGAGCATTTAATCACCAGGTGACACGCTACCCTCTGGTTGGCAAACACGCCATCGTGGAGTGTGAATTGTGCCATACCAGTAAGGATCGATTTAATCTGGCTTCAAGCTTTGACCAGTGTTCTGACTGTCATGCAGATAACCATGAAGGCATCTTTCAGAAACCAGATCGTGATAATTCTTGTGATCAATGCCATAGTGTCCGGGGCTTCTTCCCTCCATTATTCGGGGTGATAGAACATCGGAATACTCGATTTGCCATCGACGGAGCACATCTTGCTCAACCTTGCAACTTTTGCCACGAGCAAGATTTTGAACCTGTATATCGATGGGAGTCTTTAGCCTGTCAGTCTTGTCATACTACAGTTCATGGAGAACAGTTCACAGGATATCAACAGAATGGAAATTGGTGCGAAAGCTGTCATAAGACGTCTGACTGGGCTGATTTGTCCTTCGATCATAACTCTACCCTTTTTCCGCTCACCGGGAAACACGATGATCTGGATTGTTCTGCATGTCACGTTAGCAATGTAGAAATTACCGCGTATGAGGATACTAACTCCAGCTGCAACGACTGCCACAGTGATGTCCATTCGAAGCAGTTTGAGAATCAACTTTGTGAGGATTGTCATTCTACTCAGAACTGGCAAATTCCAGAATTCGATCATTTTAGTCTGACGGAGTTCCCGCTGGATGGTCAACACCAGGATCTGGCCTGTGGCCAATGTCATAAGTTTGAGTCACAGCTGAACAACATTCGCTTTAAACCCATTCCACATAAGTGTCAGGATTGTCACAGCTTTGGGGATTTCAAGCGATGAGACATCTAATAATTCCCCTCCTCTGTCTGTTAGGTAGTTTTGGCATTGCCCAGGATAATGAGGGTATAGAAACAGATTTAACTTGTGATGTTTGCCATACTGGTGGGGATTGGACATCAGAAACTGGTGAGAATTTTGATCATATCATGACAGGCTATGAGTTAACAGGAACCCACGCAGAAATCGATTGTGGAAGATGCCATACGGGCTCAACACCGGCTGAGAAGCACAATTTTGGAGAGGTATCCTCAGATTGTGTGACCTGCCATGAGGATATCCACAATGATCAATGGGGACAGGATTGTGAACGCTGCCATTCTCCTGATACCTGGACTCTCTCGACTCAACAACAAAACCATGATCTTACGAATTTTCCCCTCCAGGGACCGCATCGAAGTTTAAGCTGTGAAAGTTGTCATCTTAGCAATCCTGGTTCAGGAGTCACTTTACCACTGGATTGTGCTGGTTGTCATTCCGCAGACTATAACGAAAGCGACAATCCATCTCATCAAATTCTGAACTTGGGGAACAATTGTGAGTCCTGTCATGCTCCACAGAGCAATAGCTGGACAAATTCAACCTTCAATCACAATGATACGGGCTACTATTTACTGGGAATGCACAACACAGCGACCTGTTCGAGTTGCCATACCCAAAGTGCAGATAACACATCCCAGGAATGTGTGGATTGCCATGTAAATGATTTTAATGCTACCACCCAACCTCCACACCTGGCAGAAGGGTTTCCGCTGGATTGCCATACCTGTCATGACAGTTTTACCTGGAACTCCAGCTTCCTGCATGAACAAACAGGTTTTCTGCTGCAGGGAGCCCACGAGACAACACTTTGTTTGGATTGCCATACCGATCAGAATTTTGATAATACATCTGAGACATGTCAAGGTTGCCATCAGGCTGATTGGCACGCCACTGAAGTGCCTCCCCATGAGGATGCCGAATTTGGCGAGACCTGTGAAGATTGCCACACCGAAGTAGCCTGGCTACCCAGTTTATGGGATCATGATACGGACTCTGAGTATCCTCTTACAGGTGCTCACATTGGACCAAGTTGTGAGACCTGTCATACGGTGGCCCCTTACTCAGCACAACCCTCTGAATGTGTAGATTGTCACCAATCAGATTACGATGAATCGCTTGAGCCTAATCATGTAACTAGCGGTATGCCAATGACTTGTGAAGTATGTCATACGACTGAGAATTGGATTTCAGAAGAAATTGATCATACCCAGACTGCCTTTCCTTTACAAGGAGCACATACTGAAATTGAATGTATGACATGCCATGCAGTTGGATATAATTTACCCACGGATTGCCAGGGTTGTCACCTCCCTGATTATACCTCAACAACCAATAGTCCCAGTCCTGATCATACCCAATATGGCTTTAGTCAGGACTGTTTAATTTGCCATAGTCAGGTGAGCTGGAAACCTTCATCATTTGACCATGGTGCCGATCTAACAGGTTTTGCCATACAGGGTGCTCATCTCACTCTCCTCCCGGATAATTGTTTTGCCTGTCATGAGACAGCACAATGGACGGGACTCTCTGGGGATTGTTTCGCCTGTCATCAGAGCAATTTCGAGAACACCAGCGATCCGGATCATGATGCCAATGGGTTTCCACAGAATCTTTGTGAGACCTGCCACTCCCAGGAGGTATGGGAGCCCGCCATCTTTGACCATGCAGCCACATCAATTAGCTGTGTGACCTGCCATATGGTTCAATACACAGGCACTACCGATCCACCCCACGGTGAGCTATCCTTCCCTACGGACTGTGCCAACTGCCATACCAGTACAGCCTGGAATCCCAGTACTTTTGCTCATGACATTGAAACGACAGGCTTTCTCACAGATGGGGCTCACCTGAATATCAATTGCAGTAGCTGCCATGAGACCTGGGAACCACCTGCTGAGATCAGAACCTGTGCATCTGCATCTTGCCATCAAGATAATTATTCAACCTCGATCAATCCTCCACATGAAACCATGGGTTTTTCTCAGAATTGCACGGATTGTCATACCACTACAACCTGGTCCCCCTCGCAGTTCCTGCACAATGAGCTAAATACAGGATATCCTCTGGAAGGCGCCCACACAAATGTTGTATGTCAGAATTGTCACTCACCCTGGCAAATCCTTCCCGAACCAAGAACCTGCGCCGATGGAAGTTGTCACTTGCCGGATTACAATTCAGCTACAGATCCTCCTCATGCCTCTGCATCCTTTCCCCTGGATTGCGAATCATGTCATTCCATGACGGCCTGGGAGCCCTCAACCTTTGATCATGACGGACAATCTTTTCCCATTTATAGTGGCCAACATCGCAATGAATGGAACGATTGTTCGCAATGCCATGTGGATGCCAATGATTTTGCCGTTTTCACTTGTTTCGGTGGGGGTTGTCATAACGTAACCGAAATGAATAATGAACACTGTGAGGGTGCTGATTGTGAGAGCTGCAATGGCCATACGTATCCAGTGACAGGGGTTTCTCCCGTTGACTGCCTGACCTGCCATCCCAATGGGGATGAAGATGATTGCGAAGGTGATCTCCTGAATTTCTTCAAGATGAGAACGCTGCCACAACCAACTGATAAGAAATCTAATGAAACACAATAGATTCATACTTCTTCTCGCTCTGCTCCCCTTGCTTGCTCACTCACAAATGGTGGAGGACCGCTCCTGTCTGGATTGTCACCTCTCAGGATCCTGGTTTCCCCTTTCTGAGACACCCAGTTTCGATCACAATCAGGCCACAGATTTCAGGCTGCTCTTCAAACACGCCGATCTGGCTTGCTCCCAATGTCATTCAGGAGAAACCATCGATGAATTCCATAACTTCTCCACCAAGGGTTTGGAATGTGTGAATTGCCATCAGGATATCCACCAGAATTATTGGGGCAATGATTGCGAGACTTGCCATAGCCCTCAGAACTGGGATCCCACCATGGCCTATCGTCGGCACAATGAGACCCTGTTCCCACTTGTAGCAGCCCACCAGTCCCAGAATTGTTATTTGTGTCATACGACCCCGGGAATGATGCCCTCTTTGGATTGTCAGGATTGTCATGAGTCGGATTTCAGTCTAGAAATATCAGCTCATGTTGATCTTTCTCCCCGGACAGATTGTTCAACCTGCCATGCACCTACGCGCTGGGATCAAATACTGGCCATCAACCATGACGTCTTCTTCCCCATCTATAGTGGACAGCATCGAGGTGAGTGGGATGCCTGTTCAGATTGTCATGAGCAGTCCGGTGAATATCAAGTGTTTACTTGTTTTGGATCTGGTTGTCACGATGAGAGCGATATGAATGATGAGCACTGTGAAGGTAATGATTGTGAGCAACGTAATGGTTTAACCTACCCACGCAGCGGAGTGGAATCAATGGACTGTTTCTTCTGTCACCCCAGGGGTAATGAATAACATGCGGGGAGTGATGCGACAACTGGAAAAAATTATTTTACAACGATTAATTTTGATATTAGTACTCGCTGGATCTGGTATTGGACAAGAACTGATTTCGGGTTCCATCACCTATATCAGCCGTGACCAGGCTTACATAGATCTGGGGAAGAAAGCTGGTATTCAAATTGGCGATAGTGTTCAAGTCTACCGCAATGATGTTTGGCTAGGTGTCGCCAGCGTCTCTCAAACCAGTGGTGCATCTTCGGCAATGGAGGGTTTGGATCCTTCCGTCATAGCCTGGGACATTGGGGACGATGTTCAAGTTGAAGTCAACCTCCCTAAATCCATTCAAGCATCATCTACAGCTGCAATTGAGAGCCATTCTGAATCGAAGCCAGTGGTTCAGGTATTCCTGGATAGTAGTTCATACGCTCCGCGAACCCCCAGCAACATGAGTCTGGATTCAGATCGGTTTGCCCCCACCTTTACTGGCTATGTCTCCACCCGGGTTTCAGATCGAGGGGGTGATACAAGTGGAGTCAGGGAAACCAGAGGCTCCATCTATGGCCAATTTAAGGTTCTTGATCTTGGAGTTCGGCATCTGGATGTGAGTACCTATTTACGTAGCAACCGTTCGTCCCGAGATTCTAGTTCACAAACCGGTATTTACTCAATCATGTTGAGCTATGACAATCCTGGAAGTCATTTTAGCTATTTGCTGGGTCGAATGTATCATCCTCAATTTTCCATGTTAGGCACAATAGATGGTCTGGGTATGACCTGGAGGTCAGATCGAAGGGTTATCGCTGTTGCTGCCGGTCTCATGTCTAACGTCAATGACATCCAGGGTCAGTTGCAGCGCAATAAATTTGGTCTTCTTGATGAAGAAAGATTTAAATGGGGCAAGGTACAGGTTGGCATTATCGGAGAAACCGAATCAGGCGCATTTTCCAGAAATTACCTCCTGTTGGGATCCACGGCGAAATTAAGTTCAAGTCTTAGAATACGAGGGTATAGTGAATTCGATCTCGATTTGCAAGATCAGTCTCAATTTCAGAGTACGGTCTCCCTTACACGTTTTCGTGCTTCGATAAATTGGAGACCCTGGCGCTCTCTTATCAGTACTTCACGTTACAGTTATCGAGAGAACGTGGTTGATTTACTCGATAGTGCTGAAACGGAATATGAGAAAGCTGCGCGGCATACCTTCAACACCAATTTGAGCCTCATCTTGGGCTCAGGGATGAGCATCACAGGGCAGGCCAGTTTCCGAGGAGATGGAACAAACCGCCAAATCCAAATATACGGCGTTTCCCTGAGTCACCGAAATTTCACTTCACAATCCTATCAGCTGAATGCCGGTGGAATGGCAATGTTCTCCTATCTCAGTGAAGGTGGTCGCGTTTATGCGTCAATAGGAAGAAATATCCTCCCCTGGCTGGATATAGATTTATATGATGAGGTTTTTCTTTATCGCATTCTGGGTGAATCCAGTTTTAGAATCCGACACTTGCCTGAAATCTCTTTTTCTGCCAAGGTTCCTGGATTGCAGCGACTCAGATTACGCACAAGGTTTGAGCAGGAGAATGGGGAATTGCTCTATCGGTTCAGTCTCAGTGCTTCCAGACAGTTCTAGAACATAAATATCCCCCCACCACTTGCATGATGAGGGGATTGTATCTGGTTCTTTCAATTTGAGTATTATTCGTATCTAAGAGATTTGACCGGATTGGCTACAGCCGCCTGATAGGATTGCCAGGCAACGGTGATAACAGCTATCACCAGAGCAATGAGGGACGCTCCAACAAATATCATTACGCTGACATCAATCCGATAAGCATAGTTTTTTAACCACTCGCTCATGGCATAATATGCAACTGGAACAGCGACTGCGACAGATATGAGCATCAGTTTGAGTGTATCCTTAGAGAGCAGCATCAATATGCTACTCACTGAGGCTCCCAAAACCTTGCGGATACCAATTTCCTTGGTACGTCTTTCAGCATTAAAGGAAGCCAAACCCAGAAGACCCAGACAGGCGATAAATATGGCCAGCCCTGCAAACAAGAGTACTATATCTGCAGACTGTTTTTCACTACGATACATTCTAGAATAGAATTCATCGAAGTGGTCATATTCCAATGCCTGATTGCCGGCAAATTGCTTCCAGGTTGATTCTATGTGAGCTAGAGTTCCATCCAGACGCGTGGGATCGTATTTAACGGCCACAAATTTACCCCAATTTGGTCTGAATCGGGCATTTCCATCACCAAGAAGGAACATAGCCAGGGGTCGAATCTCTTTTTGAGGAGATTCAAAATGATAGTCTTCAACGATACCGATGATTCTGATTGGAGTTGGCGTATTACGGAAAAAGGTGATGAGGTCCTTCCCTAGGGGCTCTTCCACACCAAACGCTTCCACGGCTGCTTGATTCAGAATGACTGCATTTGTATCTGTGCCTCGCTCTCGGGAGAAAAATCGTCCCTCTACCATGGTTAACTGATAGGCAGCCGCATAATCGTGATCCACCAGAAAACTGGCAACAAGCCGGGTTTCTTCAATATCATTAACAAGCATAGTACTGGCATTGCCATTGACACCATCATCATCACCAGGAATTGCGGTACTGTTGCTTACCAGGAGTGTTCCTGGATCGTCGCGTAGACTTGCCTTAAAACCTTGAATGGTTTGACCAATATCATCTGTCTTTTTTACAATGAGGACATTATCAGGATTCAAGCCCAAATCCTTGGTTTGCAAAAAATTAAGCTGGTCATGAATAATCATGGTGGAAATGAGAAGTGTAACCGAGACAGAAAACTGGAAAATGACCAGCCCATTTCTTAACCAATTGCCACCACTCCCAGCTGTTTTATTGCCTTTTAGAACCTTCAATGGGTTGAATGAAGACAAGAGAAATGCAGGATAGCTTCCAGCGATCAATCCAACTGGAATGACCCAGAGCAAAATGAAGGGAATATCGCCCAATTCAAGAGAGAGAGGTGTATCGACGAGTTGAGAGAACCAGGGAGATATGGTTTGAACCAGCACAAGGGCGAGAATAAACGCAATAAATGTTACAAAGATTGATTCAGCCAAAAATTGAACAATGATTTGACCACGTTTCCCACCCAATGTTTTTCTGATTCCAATTTCGCGAGCACGGCTCATGGATCTGGCTGTGGAGAGGTTCATGTAGTTAATACACGCTAACAAGAGGATGAAAATGGCTATATACATGAATATGGTTACGGTCTGGCCATCCCCATTAACTTCAATTTCACCATTTAAATGAGAGTGTAGATGAATATCCAGAAGAGGAGTCAAGAACAGTGCATATGCATCTCCCCGTTCCAGTAATTGATCGAATGATATTCCCAGGAATTGCTCAACTTCTGGACCGACATACTTCCGGATTAGATCGGGAAATTTTGCTTCAAAGGCATTTGCATCAGCACCTTCAGCCAGTTGTAGATAGGTTTGATAACTATTATTCAACCACATCGTGTTGCGAGAATCGCCATAAGTCACCATGGCACCCAGAAAATCAAAATGCCAATGCGAGTTGTGTGGCAGCTCCTTTACAACACCAGTTACGGTCCAATCCGAGCGGTTATCTGAGTTGAAGGTCTTGCCCATTGGATCTTCATCACCAAAATATTTTTCAGCCATCCGCTCAGTAATCACAACAGAGAATGGTTGCGACAGGGCTGTATTAGGATCACCCATAACCATGGGAATACTGAATACGTCAAATATCGTTGAATCAGCTTGCCACCAATTTTCCTCCGAAAAAACTTTATCCTCATAGCGGAGAACAGGAAATCCAGTATTTCGTATCCTTACATAATTGACGACCTCTGGGTATTCTTCAAGTAAAGTGGGTCCAGCTGGAGCAGTTGAAAAGGTCATTCGAAATTCGTTGTCACCCAGTTTACCGTCTAGATTCAAACGATAGATTTGTTCAGCGTTTGGATGAAAACTATCATAGCTCTCTTCATAATTGACAAACATAAGGATGAGGATGCAAGTCGTTACTCCAATCGCTAACCCAATGATATTTATGAATGCGTAAAGACGTTGTTTGATCAGAGATCTAAACGCAACTTTGATATAGCTTAACCACATAAGAAAACTCCTAATCGGTTGATAATGAATCGTTTAGACATGAAAATTTCCGTTCAAAGTTTCATCAGCAATTTTTCCATCGAACAAATTGACAGTTCGGTTGCCATAGGCTGCATAAGCCGGTGAATGGGTTACCATAACGATAGTAGTTCCCTGGGCATTCAAATCCTTCATGAGGTTCATGACTTCATCACCGTGGGAAGAATCAAGATTTCCAGTCGGTTCATCAGCTAGTACGATTTTTGGATTGGTAACCAATGCCCTGGAAACGGCGACACGCTGTTGCTGTCCTCCAGATAATTGTTGCGGATAATGTTTGCTTCTGTGGCCGACTCCCATTTTATCGAGCATTGACTGGACGCGTTCTTTTCGCTCTGTAGCAGGAATCCCAAGATATAAAAGGGGTAGTTCAACATTTTCAAATACAGTAAGCTCGTCAATGAGATTAAAGCTCTGGAATACAAAACCGATATTGGCTTTCCGAAAGTCTGCTCGCTGGTGCTCGTTATACCCACTAACCTCTTCACCCAAAAAGTGATATTTCCCTGAACTGGCATTGTCCAGGAGCCCCAGGACATTCATAAGTGTTGATTTTCCACAACCGGAAGGTCCCATAATGGATACAAATTCACCTTCATTTATTTCTAAATCTATCTCATTCAACGCAGTAGTCTCGATTTCTTCCGATCGAAATATCTTATTTAATTTTTCTGTCTTAATCATTTGGATCTCCTCGGTTCTCGGTGTTATGCTTCGTTTTTGAAAAATAATTGTTCGTAGTCTCCGAATTGACGGTAACTGCTGGTGATGACTTTATCCCCTGGCTCCAGACCTTCTAGAACTTCATAAAAATCTTGGTTTTGTCTTCCAAGTTTGACTTGTCTTTTACTGGCACTCTCCCCACCTTCATCAAGAACGTAGACCCATTGCCCACCAGTTTCTTGATAAAAGCCTCCACGTCTTAAGAGAATGGCTTGGTCGGAATTACCCAGCTCCAGACGCATGTGTAAGGTTTGACCACGTCGGATGTCCTCAGGCTCAATGTCATCGAATCCCAGTTCTATACGAAACTGGCCGTTTAGAACCTCTGGGTAAATCTTGTTTAGATGAACGGTATACTCCTTGGAACCAATGCTAAAGTGGGCAGGTTGGGTGAGTTGAACTCGGGTAATAAAGTGTTCATCCACCGGGGCGCTGATCTTAAATCCATCAAGAATATCGATCTGCCCCAGCCGTTCCCCACGGACTTTTGCTTCCCCTATTTCAGCATTCAGTGAAGTCAATTGACCAGAGACTGGAGCTGTGATTACAAGATTATCTAAATTTTGCTTTACTATTTCCATATTATCCTGCATGCGTTGCAAACCGTTCTCTAACTGCTCCACCTGAACTTCACGATAGATGGAGTCCTGCTCAAATGACTGAAGCGTCAAAAAGCGTTTCTTGATTAAATACTGGTAATCGTCCCTGCTAGATTCGTACTCTTCACTAGAGATCATCTCCTTTTCACCAAGTTTCTCATTGCGCTCAAAGACACGCTTGGATTGGAGGATCTGATAATCCAGATCTAAGAGCTGAGATTGTATATTCAGACGATTTTGCTGCATGGCCAGTTTGGTATTTCGCAGATTATTGCTCTGTTGGAATAACTCGGCTTCACGGTACATGATATCCAGGAGCAGGTTGGTATTTGCCAGGCTGATAATTTTGTCACCCTTTTCCACAAAAGTTCCAGCTTCGATATATCTTGACTCTACTCGCCCACCTTCAATAGCATCGAGGTAATAGGTTTTGATAGGAACCACGGCACCACTGAATGCAATAAATTCTTGGAAATCACCGCTCTCAACTGTGCTGATCCCAATTCTTCGATTATCAATTTTTAAGGTATCACCACCTTCGGCACTCATAACCAGCGCAGAAACAACAAGTATTGCTGCAGCAGTCACGAAGGCAAAAGGTCTATATTTTTTCCATCTAGATTTTTCAATTATCCTATCCATAGTATCCCCAACAGGCAAAGTGCAACTCCACATCTATAAATATTTCTATGAATACATACGTGATTCGAGTGCAAGGTTCGAGTGAATGTCATGGCTACACATATCACAAGCCCTGTGCCAAGGATGTTAGTGCTACTCCTATCTTGTTGTCTATTAAGTATTTACATGGATATCTGTGTATACGATGAGGATATTTACATGAAGAGTATTACTCATATCGATATGGATTGCATATCAATTCTATATGGATTACACCTATTTATGACCTAATTTTGCTTTCGGGAAAAACTTGATATTATGGAAATCAAAGGCCCCGGTTTTACCTGGGACCCATAATTCAAAAACGATTATTTTCGGTTAAGCCAGGATTAGTTAATTCTTATATCTCCTTGATATACAGCTAACTACATGACTTCTATAAAGCTTATCCCTCAGCATCCAGAGCGATAGATACATAAACAAAGATACCATTCCAGTTGATGGCGATCTCGTTGGTGGCATAACTGCAAAGTTCATCAATAAAGGCCAATGCTGGGTAAGGTGAAGTATAAGCTTCTGCTCCACAATCCTCCTGGTTTTCAGGGTTTGGACCACCGATTACCCAGCCAGGTTGTGGCTCAACAATACCATCCGCCTCTGAAGGTCTATGATGAATATGCCTGGAAGTTTTTTTACCGAACCCGGTGACAAATGAATGGCCGAGTGGATTCTTCCCCAACACATAATCGAATGTTGATTGAGCTGCATCTTTGTAATTTTTATCGCCACTTAGCTTATATGCATACAATAAAACCATGGATTGATTAAGAAAATCGCTAGTACTCCCCCAGCGGAAGTAATCATTTGATATGTCATAAGCGCTATTCTGCTGTTCTTTTAGCAATGAATCAGCCAACACAAAGAAGGCTGTCTCTGCTGCATCATATGATCGATAATTCAAGAGATTCATAATAGCCAAGGCGGCACCATCGCGCCACTCTGGAACAAGGAGAGGTGTTGGGATCTCTGCTTCATATTTTTCACCTGTGGTGATGCTCAACTCAGTAGCTGCCCAAAATTTTTCATCGTTAAAGGGTTTGCCTGGCTGATCATAAGCTCCTGTGCTGATATCTTCAGGTTGCTTATAGTAAACATCCCTATTCTTCTCTGCCCACTCCCAGGCCTTGATTGAGGCAGCGAGACACTTCTCTGAGAATTCCATATCATATGCTTTATAGACACGACTGGCCTGAGCCATTGAAGCTGCAAAATCTAAAGCCGCCGGCGTGGTCTTCATGACTATCCAGCGTGATTCTGTATCCATCTCGGGCATGATCATACCAGGGAAACTTTTGGTAGTAAGCTTATGGTACACACCACCATCTTCAGGATCCTGCATAGTTAACATCCAGTCAAGATTCCACCGTGTTTCATCCAACAGATCTGGTGTCTCATCGCCACTTTCAGGGATGTTGGTAACCAGCATACCGGCCTTTTCAGGATAATGTTCGAAGGCACTCATCATGGTGGAAACCGTGATGGCTGAGTTGACAATATATTTACCATAATCACCAGCATCATACCAACCCTTTGGTGAGGAAATCATGCTTCCTTCAGGGCGAGAGGCAGATGCAGCACTAGCATGAATAACAACTTCAGTATCAGGATGGCCTGCAGTTCTGGCATAGATACCTGCATGTTTTTCGTCAAGGGCAACACCCGCTCTATGAAAATAGAAAGCCTTCACGCTGGCTTTAGACACCTCAGAAAAAACATTTCGATCAATATCAAATTCGTGAGAACTGGCGGCACCTACCTGTAGTCTGTAGGAACCTGGTTGTGTGAAGCTTGAAAAATCAGCCAGACGGACCGTTTCACCTGATGCCTCCCAATATTGGGGTTCCCCAAGACTTCCCTTGTGTACTACAGCTTGAGTCTGAGCATCAACGATATTAAAGGTCTCTGAGGATCCGATAATCACAGCAGATTTATAGCCATGGGGTAAGTACCCCAGTTGGTTCAAGTGAATGGTATTCTCAGGCTGTGGTACTGCTTGACTAGCTGGAGTGCATGATAGAATTATTCCAAGTATTGAGGAAACCATTAAGCTTAAGACTAGATTCTTTTTCATTTGGATTCGCCCCTTTTTGTGAGTGTCGCCACTATGTGCGTATTACCTGCATCCATCACTGGGATTTTATTTCCAATCACAGCTTTACCATCCATGACAAGGATGACGTCCCCTTTTTCCAGATGATCAGGATTATTTATTTCAATTTTGTATGTGGCTCCGCGAAACTTTCGTTCGATGGTATAACTCGCCCATTCCCCAGGAATACAGGGATCAATAATTAATCCATCATAATCTGGTTGAACCCCCAGAATGAAGCGACTGATTGCATAGTAGTTCCATGAGGCCGTTCCTGTAAGCCAGGAGTTCTTGGCCTCGCCTGGTTTGGCAGCGTCTTTTCCAGCGATCATTTGTGAGTAGACATAAGGCTCTGTGCGATGTATTTCTGATATATCCTCCAGATAGGCAGGTGCAATTTTTGAATATGTCTCAAAGGCGCGGGAACCTCTACCAATTTTCGTTTCGGCTATGGTTATCCAGGGATTATTGTGACAGAAGATTCCAGCGTTTTCTTTATACCCCGGTGGATAAGTGGAAATCTCGCCCAAATTGAGTTTATAGCTGGTATAGGCGGGTTGGTTAAGTACAATTCCGTGCTCACAATCCAGATGTTCCTTAACGGAATCCAGTGATTGCAGGGCTCGACCATCATCAACACCTATTCCGGCCATGACACACATGCCCTGTGGTTCTATGAATATTTTACCCTCATCGTTTTCCTGACTGCCTACTTTTTCGCCGAAATGATCATAAGCTCTTAAAAACCATTTTCCATCCCAGCCATGCTTTGCGACAACCTGCTCCATTTTAGACACTTCTTGCTCTACTCGAGAAGCCTCTTCTGAATTCCCGATCTCCCTGGAGATTCTGGCGTATTCATTGCCATAGGCCACAAACATCCCGGCAATAAAAACTGATTCAGCCTTCCCCCCCTCTTTGTTTTCTGTGGTTTGGAAGGATTCGCCTGGGATTTCTGAGAAACAATTCAAGTTGAGACAATCATTCCAATCGGCTCTGCCAATCAGAGGTAGTCCATGGGGACCCAGATTATTAAGGACATGATCAAAGGAACGCTTTAAATGTGCTGTCAATGGAGCAGCGAGCTCTGGATCATTTTCAAAATCCACGACTTCATCCAGGATAGCAAAATCCCCTGTTTCCTTGAGGTACTCGCTTACAGAGAGAATCAACCACATCGGATCGTCATTAAAACCCGTCCCTACCTCATCATTTCCACGTTTTGTAAGGGGTTGATATTGATGATAGGCGCCACCATCTCGTAATTGAGTGGCCGCCAGGTCCAGAATTCTCTCACGGGCTCTCTCTGGAATTTGGTGAACAAAACCAATAAGATCCTGATTGGAATCTCGAAAGCCCATTCCCCTGCCAATCCCACTTTCAAAATAGGAGGCGCTTCGGGAGAGATTGAAGGTGATCATACACTGGTAGGGATTCCAGATGTTTACCATTCTTCCCAATTTTGGATCTAATCCCTCAACGCGATAAGTATTCAAAAGTCCAGACCAATGGTCTTTCAAATCGTCAAGGGCACGATTCACTTGACGGGAATGCTTGAACTGATGATGCATGGTCTTGGCTATCTCTTTATTAATAACCCCCGGTGCAGCCCACTTTTCATCTTGGGGATTTTCCACATAACCCATGACAAACATGATGTCCCTTGATTCCCCGGGAAAGAGCTCAACTTTAATATTGTGCGAAGCAATGGGCGACCAGCCATGTGCCAGAGAATTTTTCGAGGCACCTTCGGTAACCACTTGTGGTGCATGTAATCCATTGTACAAACCGAGAAAGGCTTCTCGATCCGTATCAAAACCGGTTAAAGGATCGCTGCAGGCATAAAAAGCGTAATGATTGCGGCGTTCCCGGTATTCAGTTTTATGATAGATAATGCGTTCTTCAACTTCAACCTCACCTGTGTTAAAATTGCGTTGAAAATTGGTAGCATCGTCTTGAGCATCCCACAGAGCCCATTCAACAAAGCTGAAAAGATCAAGTTTCTTGGGGACGCTGCCTGTATTCTTGAGCGAGATACGCTGAACTTCTCCCTTGAAATTAAGGGGAACCAGATGAGTGATCTCTGCTCTAACACCGTTTCTTTCACCAGAGATGATGGAATAGCCCAAACCATGGCGACAAGAATAATCTTCCAGCGTGGCCTGAACGGGTTGCCAACCTGGATTCCAGATATCATCACCATCTTTGATATAGAAGTAGGTCCCACTTTGATCGAGGGGAACATTATTATAACGATAGCGGGTGATGCGGCGGAGTTTGGCATCCTGGTAAAATGAATAACCACCACCAGTGTTTGAGATGAGCCTGAAGTAATCCTGAGTTCCCAGATAATTGATCCAGGGCCAGGGTGTTTTGGGATCCGTAATTACATATTCACGACGTTCATCATCAAAATATCCGTATTTCAAGACGTATCCTTTTTACTTTAATCGTTTGCTAACTCATCAAACCAGCGTTTTTTCAGCCAATAGCTTGTCGCAACAGCCAATGCCAGTGCAAAACCCATAGCATACCATTCACGGATGATGAGATACACTGGTGCAACGACTAGTGAGGTCTGCCAGATGATGCCTACGGCGACATTGCTTAAATCGCGACTTGCAGATGCACCTGTTTTGAATTCTGGGTTTTCTTTAAGAATTTCTGCAGCTACTGGACCCCAGAAGCCCCAGGGTCGTACGGTGGTGTAGAAAGCTTTGAGATCATCCATTTCATCGGGTTGAGTCAAAAGACTGCCAAGAATACTACCGACAGCACCGAGACCCATGGTAACTGGGAAATAGTACAAATAATCAGAAGCTGGTACGATCTGGGCCAAGACCATGGCTGTGACGATTCCAGAGACCATACCCCAGAAGTATCCATAGCCATTAAAGCGCCACCAGTGCCATTTCAAGACGTTTGGAATGGTAAATCCACCCCATAGACCAGTTACGATCCAGCCCATGGCAGAATGGATGCTCTCAGCCTGGGTTCCCATGATAACTCCCACAATCACGATGAGGATACTGGCACCATAACTCATCCAGACCGCTTTCTTCTCGCTGGCATCTGGATTGATATACCTTTTGTAGATATCATTGACCAGATAAGCAGCACCGGCATTTACAGTTGAATCAAAGGTGCTCATATAGGCCGCCAGCAAACCGGCGATAACCAGACCAGTTACCCCAACAGGGAAAAATTCTCGAATTACGAAGGGCATCAGCATTTCGAAATCCGCCGTGCCTCCCATCGTGCGCAGCTCGCCACTGAAGAAAACGAGACCCAACACAGCGATACCACCGATCATGAGCCAACGTGGAATCAAGGCTGCGGAAACCATTCCGCTCATCATGGCGGATTCTTTGGGGCTGCGAGTAGCCAGGACACGCTGCATATCATAATTAGGAGCTGTTCCAGCCATACTGGTGAGGATCCCCTTGAAGAGCATCATCATCCATACGATGGTGAACATGTTGTAGCCATCGGCCTTTATCTTTTCTGTCACGGATGGAAGAATACCTGACCAATCCAGGTCCAGCGTGTAGCCAAAGAACAATGTTTTCCAGCCGTCAGGGATGACTGCATTAAGAGCATCTGGTGCCACATTACTCATGGCGATGAAGGCAATAAAAATGGAGGCAATGGTTAGCATGACAAACTGGAATACATCGGTAATCACAACACTGAACATGCCACCGAGGATGACATAAAAGGTCGTTATCCCCATTAGGATCATGGCATAGGTATCTGGAGTCCAATCCCAGGGAAGAAATGCTGCAGCGAACCGACCGACACCCTGGTAGGCATAAATCAGAAAGCTGATCACCGATATGAGAGCAAATACTACAATGGCTATTCGTGAGAGTTCGGCCCCTCGACCTTTGCCAAAACGGGTTCCGATCCACTCAGCACCTGTAACCACACCACTGCGACGGATCCAAACCGCCAGATAAATCATGAGGAATATTTGATTAAATGTGGGCCACAACCAGGGCAGCCAGGTTCCTTTTAGCCCATATACAAACAACATGCTGACCAACCACATGGTACCAGCAATATCGAACATACTTGATGCATTGGAGACGCCAAGAACATACCAGGGGATACTTCTGCCACCGAGGAAGTAGGCATCCATTCCTGCACCTGCCCTACTTCTCAGCCAGACTCCCATTAACACCACGGCTACGAGATAAATAACAATAATCGAACTATCAATAATGTGGAGGGTCATAATCAGAGGCTCCTTTGAGGCTTTCTATTTAATCATTTTTGCTGGGTCTGGGTAAATTCTCATAATAATTCTGGAGAACAAAGAATGCTTTTTTCTTCTCTCCGTTGCTGCCAATCAATCCTTTTCGGTTCCAGCCATCCTGAATTCCTGGCAATACCCGGCGAGGTGAGTGGAAATCAGCCAATATCCATGGTGTTGCTCCCCTTAGTTGGGGAATTCTCTGTATCATTTCAATTGATTCTCCATATAGATACTCCTGAAATTCTTCGGTCCAGATGGTGAGACTATCCCCATGGAAGCCCTGAAGCGCACCACCACCAAATTCAGAAATGATAACCGGTTTATCTTGATCTATGGCCCATTTGATTTGATCACATTTTTCAGGTAAGCCGTCATACCAACCGATATATTGGTTAAAACTGAGGACATCCACATAATCTGCAAAAGGATCTGATATCTTTCGTGTCAAACCACCTTTTCCCTCACCATGCATTTCCAGGGCTGCACTGATGAGCCGCGTATCATCCTGCTGGAGGGTGAAGCCACGTAATTTCTTCAGGAAATCCATCCTGGCATCACTGACAGGCGTCTCATTTGCCATGGACCAGATAATGACAGAGGCTCGATTTTTATCACGTGAGATAACTTCGCTAAGTTGCTGCTGTGCAGTAGCATAGGTCTGTTCTTTCTCCCATGAGATCGTCCAATATACAGGGTTCTCCTCCCAGACCAGCATGCCCATCTCATCAGCTAAACTAACCATATTTTCGTTGTGAGGATAATGGGCCAAGCGTACATAATTGCATCCCAATTCTTTGGCCCAGCCAAGGAGAAGACGAGCGTCTTCCATGCTGTGAGCTCGACCCCCTCGGAGGGGATTTTCTTCATGTAATGATATCCCTTTTAGAAAAATAGACTCGCCATTTAGCAAGATGTCAACGCCTTTGGTCTGAATGGTGCGAAATCCGATCTGATCGTGAATCTCTTCAGTCCCAGATTTAATAATCACATCATAGAGTTTGGGGTTTTCCGGTGACCAGTATGTAATCCGCTTTGAAGAGATGTTGAGTTCTACACGACCCAAATCATTGGTTTTAAGTTTTTTTTTCAGCTTCAATTCAGGAATGAGCAGTTCGACTTTACGATTTGCCTTTGCCCCCCCATCAAGTTGTATATATCCAGAGATTACACGTTTGGAATCTTTCGCCAATTGGACGAAATAATCCTTGATAAAAGTTTGAGGCACTTCGACGATCTGGACATCCCGTGTGAGACCACCAAAATTCCACCAGTCTGTGTTTACAGTGGGGACTTCATCCTTTTTGCGTTTATTGTCAACCTTGACGATGAGGAAGTTACCATGGGTTTTCAGCAGATCGGTAATCTCATAATTGAAAGGTGTAAACCCCCCTTTATGCATCCCCAATTTGTGGCCATTCAGGTACACATCAGCTTGATAATTGGCGGCACCAAAGTGGACAAATACACGATTCTTTCTTGCTTCTCTGGTATAGTCGAAGGACCTCTTGTACCAGATAGTTCCCTCATAGTAGTAAAGCTTTTCTTTTTGTGAGTTCCAATCACCTGGTACATCCATGGTGTCGGATAGATCAAAGTCATACTCGACTCTGTCCCAAGGGTTTACAGGCTTTTGATTAGCGAAATACCCACCACTTTTACTGGGATCAGCATAGTCGTCAAAGGGAGTATAGCGATAATTGTAATATCCATTTTCATAGGGATCCACGATGTAATTCCAGATCCCGTTTAAGGAGGTTGTCGTTCTTCCAGGGAGATTCTGGATCAACGATTCTGATCCCATGGAAACCAGGAAAAGAAATAAAGATAGGATCAGTCTTTTGAGCATGGGAATCTCCTCGACATTACTGAACACCTCCACGAATCGGATAGGAATGATAGAATTTATTTGAATCTATTCGTGCCAGGATGCGATATGTGTATAAGACCCCAGCAGATAAACCATTGTCTTCGAATTCGTCCGCTATTCCACCTAACTCTGCAATTTCCTCAAAGGATGCGTCACCAACCTTACGTTGGATGAAGATTCTATCATTTTCAGTCGTACGGTTTCTCCAGGAAATCTTGAGCTTATTAGAACCAACATTTATTTCAAGATTGGTTGGTCCTTCGGGATGGGCATATATGAGAATATCTTTGACCTCAGGCCAGGTTCTGTCTTCTCGCTCATAGATTCTGAACCATCCTCCATCATCCCAAACCTGGAAAGGGATATTATTGCGCAGTGCCTCTTCTACATATGTTGCATAATGACGCATCCTGGAATTGTAGTCGCATGCCTGAACAGCACCAAATTCACTAATCATGACCGGGATATTGTTGGCTGCCGACCAATCTCCGGCCTCCTTGAACATGGAAACTATGTCATTGATATCTGCTGTTGTTCCCCAGGTCCCCTGACCTTCGCCGGCAAATGACCAGGGATCGTAGGAGTGCCAATAGGCCATGAGGTAGTCATCATCCAGAATACTGGCTGACATCATTTGATCAATTGCAGACCATTCATGCCCCGAATAGATCACAATCCTGGTTGGATTGTTCACACGGATAATGGGCAATACTCTAGCATTGAGATCATCAACTTGTTCAGCAGTCAAACCATGGGGTTCGTTGATCATCTCAAACAATAGTTTATCCGATTTATGGCTAAAGCTTTCTGCTATCTGGCTCCAGATGGTTTCAAATCGATGGATATTTGACTCAGAATAATCTTCCTTGATCCAACTCTCATGGTGGGCGTTGAGAATGATATAGAGATTACGGGCAAGACCCCAACTAACTACCTGGTCCACACGATTCATCCAGTCAGGATCAACTGTATAGGGTGGATAATCCAGGGTGTGGGCTCCCCATTTTACCGGGATCCGCACACAAGTGAAGCCGGCTGACTTGTAATCATCAAAATAATATTCAAGGGCAGGCCCATTATTCCACCCTCCTTCATCATCTGGTTCCAGTGTATTTCCCAGATTGATCCCACGCAGCATGAGGGGGATCAGGTCCTGAGCGATGGTAAGCGTGTCTTCTACTTGCTGTATATTATTGGTATCCTGATCTGTACAACCCATACTGGCTAAAATGCTGATCAATAAGTAGATGCGTACAAGATGAGGAGCAATTGAAGCCATGCAGTCTCTTTCAGGTACCAGAGGAATGGAGCAAATTTTGGCTAATTGGAAAGGGATTCATCGGAGTATAGATTTATTTTGTCCACATCATTCAGTCTTGAAAGCTCCTTGACAAACTCATTCCCCTTTGAGGCATTCTTGAGTGTCACATAATAGGATATTTCATACTGCTGACTGCTTCCCAATGATCTAACATTAATCATGGTGTAAGATCGACAATGGGACTGGATGATATCCATATAGGGCGGCTCTCCCCCATTGTGATCGCCACTATATGCGAACTGCAATAAATTTTCATCACTCCTGTGGGAGCCGTATCCAATCTTACTCATGATGAGCAGCACAGCGCTGATACTCAAGGTACCAATTATGGCTATCTGAGCCAGTCCCACACCAGCGGCTAAGCCTATGGTCAAGGAAAAGAAGATAAAGACAATATCCATGGGGTCTTTAACTGCAGTTCGAAAACGGATGATTGACATGGCACCCACCAAACCAAAGGCCCGAGCAAGATTATTACCTATAACAATGATGACTACAGTAGTAATCATAGCCAACACAACCAGGGAGTTGGAAATGCTCTTGGAGTAGGAAGCACCACCAAAAGTCATTTTGTAAGTTTGTGCAATGACTAAACCGCACAAAAAAGCTACGAGTAAGTTCAGAAGAACATCTGCGGTACGGATATTCATGTCCATGAGTGACTGTAAATCTAATAATTGCATGCTTTCTCTTTCTAGTAATGACTCATGGAAATAATTTCACGCTTGGTACAATCCCCAACATGTCGATAGTGGGCATCTACTCCTCTCACATACTTGGAGTAAGCTTGTTTTCTAAGATTGTATTTACGAATGATACGCTTGAACCACTCTGGCATGGGATTCTCAGATTTGAATTCTAAAACAAATTCACTTTCTAGAAATGTAACCAGTTTATGCTCTTCAAACAGATCATCTAAACCTGGAAACATCATAGATCGAATATTGCTATCAAAGGTTATTCGGTCGGAATGGTTAAATTTTCCAATATACGCTTCCCTGGTATAGGTCACCAGATTCACCGGGACACGGGAACTCCGTTTCAGATAGAATAAAAATTTTCTGGCTTTTTCCTGTGAATTTGGAAAATCCTTGCGGTATGGAAGGATTTTGTCCAAATCTCCTCCAGCAAGGAGATTGGCCAAATCTGCATATTTAACCGGGGTTCGATCTTTGGAAATATAGGTATTATTTTTCCACTTTATCTCAAGGAATACTTCACTTTTAGCATTCACCTCATTGTAACCCCGCACCCTCAATTTTTTCCGCATCTGAAGCCCGGCGTGCTTCTCGTAATAATCCTTTAACTCAAAAGTATCAAAATAAATAGACCGAATCGTGTAAATGTTGGATTCCTGAAGGGCACGATGATTGTCGGCAATCACGTATGGAGAAATAGCATGACGAATCTCATCCATGGCGTACATGGGGATGATATACTTGTTTTCTTGACGACCAGGCATCTGTATATCCTAAATCAATTCTCTCAACATTTGGAATACACTCCTGGAGGAAAATTTTACAGAAGCTTCCAGCAATTGACCAGGTACCAATGAGCCTTCAGTATTGTCAATCCGAATACGAACCAGGATTAATTGTTCACTGCCCACTTTGAGGATATGGTCATCAACCTGCATTTGCTCTGGACTCACATTCATTTCGAAGTTTGGACCAATTAAGGTTAAGTGAGATGTCCATTCAACCATATTGAAGGAGCCTCCCTGGATTGGCAACATGGCGACCAAAGTATCAACTTGTTCAACGCTCATGAGGGTATCCTCAGACAGTGGAAATAATAATTTTCCAGAAAGTGGACTCACAAAGGTCATATGCGACAACACATCACGTGCCAGCGCCATTTTTTTTTCTTCATCTGCTATCTGAGCGCGAAAGACATCTAATTTCCTGGTCTGAGCGCCACTCAAAGCTGATCCCAGGTCGGCTTCAGCGATTGAGACCCTGATTGCATCCAGTCTTTCCCGGCGTACTTCAATATCATATTCTTGCTGTGGTATGATTTTCCCCTCAAGGAGGCTTTTAGACCGTTCGAGAATTTTTTGCTGCTCTTCAAGTCGTGCCCTGGCATAGGTCAACTGTAGCCGGGCAGCTTCAATCTCAGTTTCCTTGCTACCTGAACGTTCAAATTCAAGCGAGGCCTTAAGCGTATTTATATTTCCTTCAAGACTTACAATCTTATCTGAAAGTGTTGATGAATACAGCCAGGCAAGGGTATCTCCTGCTGTCACCAAACCCTGTGACAATTGGGGATTTGCTTTGTATACGACCAAACCACCGCGATCTGGCAGCAAACTTCTGGAACTGAGAGTACGATTCTTCCATAAATCCTTATGAGAGGTAGAGTAGGCACCATTTCCATTGGATAGAACCTGAAAATGATTTGAAGCAGTGACTACAGCCTTGAGAGAGGTTCCATGTGGGAATGGCACAAACAAAAGTACCACAATTAGAACTGCTGCAATTGCTATGTAAGGGGTTGTCCGCTTGTGCTTTACAATCATCTAGATACCATATTCCTTAAAATTGACTCGAATCAGTTTCTAAAGCATGAGACGCTTTTATCTCAAAATTCATTTGCTAAAAACTGAAATTATGAACCCTGTAATTATAAACCCACCACCAGACAATATCACGGAAGATAAATCATTTTCCTGGCTTGCTGGTTATCACCTACGGCTGCCCGATAGAGATACACACCTGCGGGTACAAACTGGCCATCAATATTTATACCATCCCAGTAAATGGAATGGCTACTATTCTGCTCAATTTCAAAAGACTTTACCTTGCGTCCCAATATATCTAATATTTCCACCTCCAGGGGAACCTCTGTCATGGTTGTCACTGGGATGGTGGTACCTGCGTTGAATGGATTTGGGAAATTTTGTTCCAGCGTAAAGGCGGTCGGTACTTCGGGAAAGGCGTATGCCGAATCCAGTGTAAAAACCATGGATCTCAAATTGGGACCTGATTCTAGTATTTGCAGTTTCAATTCATGTTCACCAATTGGAATGTCAAGACCTTCAATAACCAGGGGTGTATAGGATATCCAACTACCTGTGACCGGCGTATCTTCAATGGTGATTAATATCTCACCATCCAGAAATAGTCTGAGTGTTCCAGAGTAGGATGTGCTTGCGCATTCTATGCTCAAATCATATATCCCACCATATTCAGCCGTAAAGGTGTATTTCATCCATTCACCTTGAGTTGCCCACCCCACGTTTGGGATTCCCGAAGACTCAATTTGCAGATCTACACCATCATTTCGATACTGGTGTCCATTATTCCAGGCAGTATAGTCATCCCAATGGACCGTTTCATAAACATCATCCAGATAGGCTACGCCTTGAGCGCCAATATCATAATCGGCTGTAAGGATAGTGCCAGGGATTGTGTGTTCCTTAAATGGAAGATTCTGGGAATTGTATTCAGGGCTAAACCAGGAGGCTACCACACCAGGGCTAAAACGGCAATTCTCTGTTCTCAGGTTGTCAGCCAGCTCCATTAGAATCATCATGGCAGATTGCTCGCTGGGTTTCGGTCCCGTACCGCTCCAATAGTTTCGTAATTGATCCCAATTGGCCGGTCGTGAGGCAGAATATGGACTTGTAATGGTGTCTACTTTCTTGGTTGTCCACCAACACCATCCAATATTGTGCTCTTCAAACAATTGAACGGCTTCATGAAACCAGGTATTTGAATTTTCCCCTGTTTCACTCATCCAGAGTGGAACATTATTGGCTCCTCGCAGATTGAGATAGCTTTGGATGGAGCCCTGATCATTGGTACTCCAATACTTGTGAAAACTATAGGACATGTTGATGTCAAAAGGTGGTGTAAGTCCTGCAAAATCAGTGGCGTACCAATTTCCTTCAATAAACAGAATATGATTATTGTCGATGGCTCGAATGACATTGCGAAGGTTCACATAAAGGGAACGGAACTCCTGGGCTGTCACTCCTTGAGGGAGCACAGGTTCATTGAGTAGATCGTACCCTCCAACCCAGATCTCATCCACATAACGTTGGGCAATAGCTTCCCAGATTTCTATGGTATGAGCTTTATTTGAATCGGCCAGCCACAGACGCGCTGTCCCATCACTATCGCTGATAGGACCGTGGTTCTGTCCTCCTGGGGCACAGTGCATATCCAAAACTACATACATACCAACATCAGCACACCAGGCGATTAAGGAATCTGTAACTTCAAATCCCCATTCGCTCCATACACCTCTTGCAGGTGAGAACATATTATAGTGAAAAGGCATGCGGACATGATCAAAACCCCATTCAGCCAATTCAGCTATATCCTCCCGGGTCACATAATTGTCGTGGTAGGCCGCATAAAATTGATCGGCACCTACTTCCCCAACCACATCTATAATATCATTTCTAATGGTTGTAGGAGATTGGGAAATGGTATGCAGCATGTATCCCTCAGGAACCAACCAACCACCTAGTCCCATGCCACGCATGAGTGCTGGATTTCCATCTGCATCAACAATATTCCGCCCTTCGGCGTGAACAAAAGCCTGCAGTGGTAGAGCTGTTACTACCAGAAGAAAAAGCACAAATATTTTCTTCAATTCGTTCATAGACCTTAAATCTTTAAAATTTAAAACCCATTATTTCAACAGGATCACTTTCTGGCTGACCTTTTGGTATGCAGAGCTCACTTGAATGATATATGACCCACTGGCTAGCAATTCTCCAGCCTGGTTACGTCCATCCCAACTAATTGTTTGGTAAATACGACCATTCCCAGGCAGAATAGACTGATGCATTAGATTGCCCGAAATGTCATATATAAAAATATTGAGATCAATTGATTCGGGTGTATCCAATGAGAGTCTCACTTCTCCATTGAAGGGATTTGGATAAGCAGGTGACAAGTGAAATTCTGTCGGATTAATATGTTGGTTCTCATCAACTGATAGCGCAGGTCCATCATATCCCAGGTCAGAAGACGTGGTCATACATAAGATTAAAAATCCACCATTAAATACAACATTGGCAGGTGTGAAATCGACGTTGTTCCCATCCCATGTGTGAGTTGCTTTCTGCCAGCGAGATGTGACCCAAAAATCAAAGTCATCTCTCCATAGGGGTGTAAAATCGTTATTTGTACCTGCGGTGCCATTACCTGGATCGTAGGCAGCATAAGATGCCCAGTCATAAAATGCGTATACTGGTAAAATATCAGGATTAAATGAGCCGGCCCAGGCTGTGTTTGAGGGCTGCCAGATATTCATCATGAGTTTCTGAGCATGGTACACAGAATCTGCTCGCTCCCCAGAAACGGTACGCAAGAGTCGATCTCCCTGATACCAGCGAATCGCATCTGGTGTCCATTCAAAGGCATAGGTAGTAAATTCCTCATGGGGGTTTACTGTTAGGAACACTTCAGAGGCATCTCCCCATTCATTCTGAATGATGACATTTGTCGATACTTTATTATTGAGTTTACCCATCCATTCCAGGTCAATTTCATTCCAATGCTGTGTCCCACTCAATCCCTGGGCATGATAGTCTCTATAAGTAAAAAAGGAGCTCACAACGCCATGACCTGCCGCTGACTTCATTCGAACTTCAAAGCGGCCATACAAATAACTTTCGAAGGTTCTAAACTCTCCCCCACGATAAAGTTTTGCATGACCTGCAACTGAGATTAGCAGCAATATGCATATTGTTAGAAAACGGATTTTAGGGGTCATAACAGTTGTCATAAGAAATTCATTTCAGTAATAATATTTTTTTGTTTTGTTGGAATGAGTCGGCAGCAAATCTCACGAAATAAACTCCGCTTGAAAGATCGTTACCTTGCAGGAGTAGTTGATACGCACCCCGTGTGTACATTTGGGAAGCTAAAATTTGAACTTCAGCCCCTCTCAAATCAAAAAGTGAAATCTTGACCTGAGCAGTTTCAGGGATTGAAAATTCCAGTCGGGTTGTATCATTAAAGGGATTTGGGAATATTTTTGTCAATTCATATTGTTGAGGTAGCGCAGGATTATCAATCCCCACCCAATAGCTGCCATCAATTTGAATGGCATTCAACAGTGGACCTGCATAGGCATAGGATTCACCATAGATAAGGGCTGCACCTACTATATCCAGAGTACCATCAGTTATTTCCCAACCCGAGAGAGTGACAGTGTATATGCCATTATTCCCAGATTGCTCGAACACATCCAATTCAGCTACAACCAGAGAGTCTTCCACAAAGAGCTCGAATACCCGCTCCCCTACTCCAGTGTAGTAGTGTTCAGCGAAATGGAGTTGAATATCAAAGACACCTGGAGCGAGACGAACATGATAGCGTGAATATCGATTGAGAGAGGTTGCCATCACCGAATCAAGGTCAGTGCCTTCAAGATCAGGATAATGCCCTGCTGTCTGATAATTTCCCCCGTCATGACCATATTCCACATCTGTGGACCACCATTGGTCTGGTAGGAATCCATTTGCGCCTGGTCCTGCGCAGTCAATATTTATGGGTAATTCCAGTGGTATGGGCATGGTAATGGATGTAAAAGTCACAGCCTGTGAATTTTGATTGATGGACTGATCTAAAACATTTTGAGCATACACTGTGGAGGTAGAGCTGATATCCAAACCCTCTATCCTCAATCCAACAGACCGCTGGTCCTCATATAAGTGAACAGCGCTGATAGGATGGTTTGGGATAGTAAATATTGTGGATTGATTGGTATGGTTGACATCCAATTCTTTATTAAATCGAACTACAACCGAATCAGCGTTATGTGCTCTGGCCCATAAAATAACCGGGGCATTATTGTCATTATAGCCTTCATATCCTGGTCTGGTGAGACATAGGATCATCATCCCATCTTCATAGACAATATTTTCCTCCATGAGAACTGAATTGTTCCCATTCCAGGTATGATCATCACTTTTTTCCCATAGCGAATCAATGAATGCATCGAAATTATCGGTCCAAAGTGGGGAAAAATTAGAATCCGTACCCACACTACCAGTTCCTGGAGTATAAGCAGCGCAGGAAACCCAATCGTAATAGGCATAGCGTGGTATGGTGCTGGGATCAATAAATCCGACCCAATCAGTATAAGATGGTGTCCAGATATTCATCATGAGTTTGGCGGATTGAGAGAGTGATGCGATATGCTCCCCGGTTTGTCGATAGAACTCCTCGCCATCAATAAACCAGGCGACATAGTCAGGGCTCCATTCAAAGGCATAGTTATGGAAGCCGATGTGTGGATTAAAATTTATAGGGTGTTGTCTCAAGTGTGAACCGCGTTCATCGATGACATTCACATCAATATTGTCTGCCCAGCGACCCAGGACTTCAAAATCGATTTCACACCAATCAGTCTCAGGGAAGGAATCATTATAGGTAAAAAAGCTAGCCAGAAAGCCCTCTCCCTGGGGGGATTTCAGACGAGTTTCAAAACGTCCGTATTGGAAATACTCATGGGTTCTTAATTCAGCTCCACTATAGAACTGGGCCTGGACAGTACTGGTTACAGAGTATGCGATAAGCAGGAGGAGAAAATATTTTGTGTGGTGTCGAAACATAATTAGTCCCCCATTTTCCTACCATAATTAAGTTTATTGTCTGTTGTTAGCCTTGGAAAAGCTGGCACACTGAGAGGGAAAGGTACGTTGCGGTTACTCACCATCATGGGAATATTACTCAATTCAATATCCTCGAACAGATCAGTATTAATGCTTATAACATCTGAATACTTATTTTGAAGTGAATCCATATATGGATCCATATAGGTTTCTAAAATATCAGTTTCATTTAGCTTTAAGGAGTCCGAGAGGCTATCCATTGCGGATCTCAGATAATCATTACGGCTCTGGCGGCTCACATAATGATCTTCCCACATCTGGGTTGACTGAACCACATTTGTAACTTCATCATATCCCAATCTGTAAGCCTCTTCTGTGAGGTAGTAATCTCTCACCATATCTGCCATGGCATATTTCAACTGCTCTGGAAATTCACGCTGGGACATGGTCTTGCTCCTGAATACCAGAGGATGCTTTTTGAGATAAGCTTCAAACCGGTCGATGGTCCAGGCCTCCCCATTCACATCGAATAGTAAGGCATCACCAGGAATTCCACCAGGTAAATCATTTAAGGATTCAGTGAACACTTGCTCCTCAGCATTCCAAACGGCGCGATTGAGCATTTTCTTTTTGTCTTCAGCGGATCGTAAATATAATTGTGCAGATCGGGCGGAATAGGATTTGAATACATCCCTATTGAGATTCATCTCCTTATCAGCCATGATAGTTCCTACATAGCGTTTATAAATATCATCTGCCTGCACTTCAATGAGACGAGTCTGGACATCCTCCCATTGTTGTTTTTTACTGAGCTCAGTAACAGCAGGTCTATCAACCCATCCCTCTAACTTTAACACGATGTACTGTCCATCCTCCAGCGCAAGGGGACCTATCTCAGCACCCTTCTGATGATTCCCATCAAAAATGGCTGATCGAATATTTATATCTTCCCTATCGAACCAGGTTAAAGATTTCTCAGGAATTGAATCAGAACCGGATAGTGATCTGGCCATGGTTTCAAAATCGTAGCCATCAATAGTCGCGGCATTCCAGGCTTTGGCTGCATTTGAATCAGGTAAACTCACGAATTGGATATTATAGGTTCGGCTGGCAAGGCGATTTGACCTTTTAAGCTCTGATGTATCTATGACAACGGCATCAAAAGCCTGCTTTTTGAATAACCACTGTCTCATAGTCTGCTCTTGTCGACCCTGGATATAGGCATTAAAATCGCTATCTGCCTTAATGGGTGAATCTGGATGCTCTAAAGCCAGCAGTTTCTCTGAGACAAGACTATTCAAAATGATTTTGCGATGGATATAATTTGTACCACTACAATAATCGGGACGAATGGTGTACTCTGAGCGACGCATGAAGTCTTCTTTTGTAATCACACGGTCCCCTATTTTGGCGAGGATCTCGCCTGCAGGAACAGTTTCCGATTCGCAGCTCACAAAAAGTAACAAAGCCACCCCGAAAGTTATCGTCAGGGTGGCTTTAATTGATGGACATCTCATAGTTTAGAAGGTTAGGCCTAGAGTATAGGCGTGGGTCCTTCCCATGATACCAGCTTCTTTGAAAGCATAGTCTACTTTTACTGATCGGTTTCCAGGGACATAGAGTTCAATGCCACCACCTGCAGTCAAACCAAATTCAGTTTCATCCATATAAAGCGCTTTGTAGCCACCTCTGATGAAGAACTTCCCAGAATTGGAGATCTTCAAAGCGTATTCAGCACCTAAATTAATTGATTCTGAATTGTTATTGGGATGCAATGCATCAACTGCCAGCGTCAATGATTGGAAGCTTGTTTGAATGGGTTTGTAGGACAGCCCAATTCTAAACATGAGCGGAAGTTCCCAGGCTTGCGTTCTGTATTGACCAATCACATCACCATAGTTTCCAGTTTCATCGATGGAAATATCAATGGGTTGTATGAGGTCGATACCGTCATACTGCATACGACTTCCGTAATTTGAGATACTCATGCCAATGTCCAAACCACTTCCCTTCTCACCTCGAGGCGAAAAGAATTGGGTTTTGACAATGACACCGAGGTCGATGGCAAACGCAGAGGCGCTCTCATGCCAGATCTGGGAATTGATCATTTTAGCCGTAGCACCAAAGGAGAACCAATTGGCTATTTTCCTGGCATAAGAGAGACCTACTGCGAAATCATTAGCTGTAAAATATTCACCGGTACCATCCTGATTCGCCAGATTGGTCACCAGCATCTCACCATATCCTACTTGTGTCAGGGATATAGCAAGTGTTCCAATGCCAGGCATAACGACTGCACCACTGGCAAAGATGGTATTGATATCTACCAACCAGGGTTGATACATAAGGGAGAAAGAACTATTCTTCAAATATGCAACACTGGCAGGATTCCAATAGACGGCGCTCAATTCACCTGTAACGGCAACATAAGCTTCACCCATGGCTGAAGGTGCGCTACCCATTCCAATTTCCAGGAAACTGGCAGCTGTGGAACCATAACGATTAATTTGATCACCAAAACCTGTGGATAGTGTGATAAGGGTAATGGCTAGAAAGATTGTAATGCGTTTCATTTCAAGCCTCCTTATTTAATAACGGCAAATTTGCCGGTTCTGGTTTCATGGGCGCCAGGGCCCGTTGCTTCAATGTGATAGAGGTACATACCGGCTGCAATTTCCAGCCCCTCCCTGGTTAACATATCCCAGTGAACTATACCGTTCTCAGGATCTGCATTATTGACTTCAATGCGATCCACAAGTGTTCCACTCACTGTGAATATATTGATAACGCACTCAGCAGGAATGTGAGTGAACATTATTTTTCTACGTTGGTTTAGAAATGGGTTAGCAACTGATGTTTCCATCATATTGGTCACAATATATGGGTTCGGTACGACCTGGATGCTGTCCATCTTGGTATCCAGGTTGACCATATCCAGTTCCTCAATCGTATTGACTGTGAACCGGATAGAATCTGTTTCAAAGAATGGTCTGTCAAATTTTACTTGATAGACATCCTCAGCTTCCGGGAATGTACTCTCAGTAACAAACTTGAAGTTGATCTCAAAGGCGGTGGCCCTCCAGCGATCGCCCTTCTGGACACCTACAAGAATTTTATCATCAAATTTGTTGAAAACTCCATCGTCATTGACATCATATACAACCATGTCAAATTTGTCATGCATGTTATTTGTGTCCACAAAACTTGTATTCAATACATAGAAGTTAAAAGGTTCACGCCAGAGGAGAGAGTCTGACCCTATGGAGCCATGATTTACATCCCTTACCGTTCCGGTGCGAGCTATACCTACATAGGCTGAGTCATTGTCAGTAAATATAATATCATAATCCCAGGCTAACATTCGTGACTCAAATTTAGTCGGCACAATATTAATGAGACCATTTCCACGGAGCCAGTCTGAGCGAGCATAGCTGTAAGCCGGAATCAAAAGACCAGGATCGATTTCAACCTGCAGGCCATCAAAAACATCAGAGCTTACACCATCTGGATTGATAGTCACAAAGGCAGCATAACCCTGTCCCGTTTGGAGAGAGTCAACTTTATAGCTGAGAATGTTGTTGCCAGAATAATGGTCGATATTTTCGCTATAAACTACTCTATTGCTGTCACTTTCATCTAGAACAGAAAATCCACTGGTAGAATAGAAGGTACCATGATCATAGGTGTCTAGCTGTTTGATGGTATCAGATTCAAAGGTAACGATGTAGGTGTGATTCTTCTTTAATGAGGCATTAGAAAGTATCTGTGGTGTTACCGTTCCAGTTCCCAATAGGCTCTCTGATTCTTCCATAGAAAGATCAGGTTGGGCATAACCAGCTGCAGTCTGTCTGGGTGTCAAAATAGCCACATTTTTGCCGTAGGAGCGTACTTCCTCAGCTTCATCCAGCTCAATGACTGCGTTATTCTCAGAGGGTGATATTCCAGGACCCACATCAGGAGCACCATAATCGTAGGCTACTACAGCATAGTAGTACGTCCGACCATTTTGAACACTGTTATCAATGTATCTGTGTGAGAGTCCAGTTTCTGACCCTAGGTAATAGGCGGTTCCATTTAGGAGTCCAAAATCTGTAAAGCCCTGTTTCCCATCCTTAAGATCACATTGAAAAATGGATGTCTTAAAAGTAGGCTGTCCAAATCCATCTGTAATAGTTTCTGGATCAGCAAGGAACTTGTCGGTAGACCGATAAATTTTATAACCTTCAAAATCATTGGCGTTCCCAACAAAGGGATCACGGGTGCGAGTGTCAGCTATATCATCCCAGGTCAGGATAACTTTGCCATCACCAGCGGTTGCCGTCAGGGTTGGCATTTTTGGAGGTTGTGCAAAGCGATAATCTTTTTCATAAATGACCTGAACAATTTTCTTGAGCTCATACAAGGCTGGAGCCCTGTGATCGTCATCATTTAAACCATCAAGATCATCATATGAGTGCAATTCACTCATGGAAATGCGTTCCGTTAAACCTTGCTGCAGCGGGAAGGGTCCAGAGGCAAAAACCTCAATCAAGTTGGATGTATTGGTCGTGTATTCTTCCAGAGAATCAGCTGAAATCAATTCCCACATGGCTTGATCATTTTTAAACCATGTTGTGGTGTTCGATGTGGAATGGCTGGGTACTGGGAACATTTGAAAAGCAGTCAAACCTACCATGTCAGATTCAGATACATCGGTGAGGTTGAAGTTTGGCTCACAACCCACACCTTCCTGGAAGGATGGCATGTGATCACATTCCCCAAAATCAGGACCGAAGTAATTCAATTCGCCGGGTCCAACTCCGTCCAATCCAACATCATCTCCATAATATTCAGTGACTTGATAGATTCCATCGCCATTGGCATCGATTCCATCTTCCCAGTCCTGATCTTCATCAGCATCCCAGTGATCGCGTAAATCGGATTCAGAAAGATTGTAAAAATCCAAAAATTTCTCAAGATTGTCTATGGAAGCCAGTGGGCCAACGATTGCCGCCGGTTCATTGTCTCTTCTTTCATTGAGTAGACCATCATCATCATTGTCAAGGAAATCGTTGGGAACTCCTGGACTCTCCAGATATGCAAAGCCCATGGTACCAGTCTTAATATTTCCAACACCTCGGCCACTTACATCCCAGGAATAGGACATATCAAGTTCATCATCGAAGTATCCTTTTTCATCATCACCGTCGCTAGAACTGGGACCACCCGCTTGGCTATGACCAATCGCATTATCCACCCAGTAACCAAAAGCTACTTCAAGGAGATCATAATCTGATGTGTTGGCTATGGTGTATTCCCAAAAAATGGCATCACGAGCTTGTGGATTGTTCCATTGGAATCCTCGTTGTGCGACACGCAATCCTAGTCCACCCCATGGAGCGCCAGGTTGTTGGGTAGCAGTACTCTGTATCATCATATCAGGTTTAGGAAAGTATTTTACGAGAGGCGATCTCGAGCCGATATATTCCTGATCCTGAGCATCATTTACGACAAAATAAGTTTCCATGTCAGCATAGGTGACGCCGCGACCAAAACGACCATTCCATTCACCAGGCCATTTCAGGGCATAGTCAACTGATGGCCATCCAGCAGGAGGCCATGATTCTTCTAGATGACTCATAGCAGGGTATTCACTTGTTAAATTGGAATAACCTTCAACAGGATAGAGACCCCATTCCACGTCACCAAGAAGGCTACGATCCATCTCCTCTCGATAACTGGTTTGCAGATAATAAAGGATGTGGTGATCATTCTGGATAACCTGAGCCCAATCTGTGAGAGGAATGGTATCGATAGCTGTGGTTGAATCATCTTCTATATAAACCTTGGCTCCCAGAAGTAGACCAATACCATCAACCATTTTTGTACCTGTTGAGTTGTTTGGCCATCGGGATACATTGGGTTTCTGCCAGGCGGATAGTTCAGTAGTATTCTGGAAGTACATCAAGACCCGATTACCGGTCATATAGCCTTCCCTTTCAAATTCTGGATCCCCAGCTGGATCGATGGGTCCTATAAAGGGTCGACCCTGAGCCAGGAGACTGCTTGTTCCCATAGCAAGGATCGCAATTAATAACAACAGGAGATATGGACGAATTCTCATTGCATCCTCCTAAAAGGTGAGGCCAACGCCAAGTTTGATCTGGCGTGGGGCACTAAAGGCTGAGGGGTCTTGGTAATTCTCACTGTACTCGAAAAAATCTTCCTTAAAGTTAGAAAGATCAGCATCAGTGACGATGGCTGTGTAGGCACGTCCAGTTTCGCCATTCACCCAGTTTTCATTTAATCTATCAAACAGGTTATAAACAGACAGATCAAACTTGAGACTCATACCGCTCAAGAGTTTCATCTTGTAATAGGCTGTCAAATCCGCATGATACTTAATGGGACGATAATCATTGTTTGGATAAAGATTCACACGAGCCAGAATACTCTCACCCTGGGGTGAGAATGTATAGGGGGCTCCAGAATTAAAATATCCAGTCACTGATATGCCATAATGAGGACCGACATACCCGATGGTTCCATTGAGGGTGTGCCTTTGATCCCAACTCATTGGAATAAACTTATTAACTGGATCCTGGCTGGAACCGGCTCGGTCAAATGCCTGTGTGGGAGAGTCAGCGTTTCCCCGGGTATATTGCAACGTATAATTCAGCCAGATGTTTATTGGATTCTGAAACACATCAAATTTGACTTCGAGGCCACGTACATTGCCATAATCCTTATTGGTATATTGACCATACTCAATCTGATTGTAAGTACTTATTACCTTTGTGCTTAACAGATTGTATATATCCTTATAAAACAGAGAAACCTCCAGTCCCATGCCTGGTCCAACCTCTTGCCATAAACCAATTTCGTAGGCGACTGTCTTTTCGGCTTCAAGGTTTGAGTTGCCCATCTCGGTTTCATAATCTCCCGGTGCAACTACAAATGAATGATTCTGGTACATAGCATACATGGGTGGTAGTTGGAAAAAATGACCATAGCTAAAATGCAATATTGCTGCATTTCCCAATTGGTAAGCTAGACCAATTCTGGGGCTGATTTGATAGGTATTCGGTGTACTTGGATAGGTTGAAGTGCGGGAACTATCTTCCTCAAAGTGGAGTTGATTGGCGGGGTTCCTTAAATCACTTGGATATTTGGTTGCCGGGTCAAACCAATCATAACGAATTCCATAGTTGATGACCATTTCATCATATTCCATTTTGTCCTGGATATATCCGGCAAAATCAGACGGATTTACTGAATATACATCCGCGTGGGTTGAGCTATCCCCGTAAATGATTGGCTCATAGAGAAAGGCTGCAAATTCAGACCCTTCATGAACGTTTCGAATGCTGTGCCATTCGTTGGTAAGCTTGTGCTGCACAAAATTGGCTCCGGCCTTGATATTATGATGTGAATTTATCTGCCAGGTCACATCGAGTTTGACTCCATTATCAATCATCCAACGTCTACTGTGATTTTTATTCTGGCCACCCGTGCTGGCACCGATTCCATAACTGTTCGAAAATATGTCGTTCACATATTTTGGACTTAGAGGATCTTCGTAGAGGTACTCGCCATTGTAGGTATCCATGGATGAAAGTTTTAATTCATAAAATAGACTGTTGGTTAGGAGATGATTTAGTTGAAAAACTGTAAAATTTGATTCGCGATAATTGCTGGCCATTCCAAGGGGATTATATCTTGAGCCATGATCATAGCCATCCCAGCGATCATTATTAATAGAATGCAGGAGCGAAAATTTGAGTCCACCACTGAGATTAAAGACCAATTTTCCCAGGAATGAGCGGTTGAGAGAACCGTTCATGGGCACCAGGATGCTATCTCCTGTGTTCTGTGTGATCCAGGCTGTGCTGTCTTCAGCAGTGTAGTCACTGTAGTCATCCACATTATACCTGGTGATACCATTGAGGTGATTGCGATTGTGCTGATACCGTGTATTCACGAAAAAGGTGATTCTGTCACCCAGGATAGGACCACTCAGTTGAAATTTATAATCTTCGTTTTGATTTACGGGACGTGAGTTTATGCCTTTAAAAATGTGATCATTTCCCGTCTTGTAATTTGCCAGGCCTGTATAAAATGATCCATGAAAATCTTTGCTACCATCTTTTGTGACTGCGTTTACCACACCACTCATGGCGCGACCATATTCAGCGTTAAACGTACCGGTAATTACTTCCAGATCCTTGATAGATTCTGGTTCAATCTCTACTGAAGCATATTGTCCACCAAAGGTTTCATCAACTGAAACACCATCGATGAGGTATGATACTTCGGTAGATCGGCCACCTCTGAAGTGACCATCTACAACACCTGCCTGCATGTTTACAACTGCACCCAGGTTTTCCACAGGTAGAATTTCCAATTGTTCTGATGAAATATTCTTAATAGTTCCAGTCTGATCTTTCTTCATGGCCATGCGTTCGACTTCCACAACCACAACTTCACCTGTAATAGTGGCCGTGGACATACGGACATCTACAGGAACCGTTCTATTAATTGAAACTGGAATATTCTCAACTATAACAGGTGCATATCCAATCATATCGACACGTAAGTCATAATGGCCAGGTCGAAGATTCAGGATGTAGTATCTTCCTTCAATATCTGCAGCTGCACCCATTTGTGAATCAAGTATTATGACATTTGCCCCTGGAAGCGGTTCACCAGTCACATCATCAATGATGGTACCAGCTATTTTCCCTGTCGTCTGTGCGTGAATACCACCCACCAGAAGAAGAGAGAATCCCGCAACTGTCAATAGTTTGCGACGGAGTTTACCTAAATCAAATTTCATCATCATCTACCACTTTACTAAGTAAAGGGGGAACGGACTTTAGTAGTCCATCCCCCCCACTGTTTATTACTCTATATCAACAACAATCTTATTTCATTAAGATCATTTTGTGTGTGCTGGTAAAGTTACCAGCTTCCAAGCGGTACATATAAATACCTGAAGCAAGAGCTCCGGCCTGGAATTGAATCTCATGAGCACCAGCCTGCTGAACATCGTTCACCAGAACCATTACTTCCTGACCCAAAACATTGTATACAGTCAATTTCACGAGTTCGGATTGGCCGATTTCGTAATTGATGATTGTACTTGGGTTGAAAGGATTAGGATAGTTTCTGCTCAATGAATATGTCGCAGGTGTCTCGACATCATCAATACCAACACCACCGGCACTGACAAATGAATGCGACCATACGGCGGTTGTCTGCCAGGCGTTATCAGTATTGGTTGGTGAGCTCATAACGTTGCCTTCCCAGGCGCCGCCGCCGTCATTATCATGGATAACTGGTTCCATAATAATACGATCGCCAGCTACTGGCGTATAGCGTGCATCTGTGAAGCCACTGGCTGATGCCAGTGAGTCCAGGGAAACCTTGGCTTCGAATACATAGTCAGGGTTGAAACCTTCAAAATAGTAGTTTCCATCACCTGTGGTAGCCATGGTCAGCTGACCATCAACATCACGAACAAGTGTCTGATCGGTGAAAACCAATTTATAATCTGGTTTGTCTCCGCGATACATGGCGTTATGTCTTGGACCGGTCCAGTCATAGAGACCAAAGAAGAGCTCAAAGGCATCCATTTCCCACCAGTTGCCTTCTCCAATATAGCCTTCATAGACATTGTCTGTCACTTCAGCTGCGACGTACATAAAATCATCATCCATAGCTATGTAGAGATTACCTGATGCATCATCATTATCGTCTACAGCACCCCAGATGGCTGAAACACCCCAAGAATTGGGATCTCCAATAAAGAAAGGAGTTACATCTGTCCATTCATCAAGAAAACCATCAGCAACAAAGTCTGCTGGTGCATCCATTGAAATAGTTGGGATTCCAAGGGCTGTGTTGGTGTAGGAACTTGGTGAGAAACCAGGGTCGCCAACATTTGCAAAGGCATCTGTACATGATACAGCATAGTAGTATTCAACAGGAGCATCATCTGTAGCTACATAAAGGTAATGTACTACACTTGGTGCACCTTCCAGGTGACCTGCTACAAGAACGTCTACTGCAGGATCTTCAACATCAGTAATTGGAGACATGCTGGCATAGACTGTATAAGTTTCACCTTCTTCAGTAGGTACATCTTCCCAGGTAACCAGATTATAGTTGGTTCCAGGTAAAGCACTTACGTTTTCCACTGGTGGTGGAGGATCAGTATCCAGACCACCCCAATTGACAAGAAACATATCATCAAAGGCATAATCTGCTGGAGGTCCAGCCCATGTGGATCCTACAATAACAGCCTTCACTGTGGCTGTACCTGCTGGGATAACCAATTGGATAGAATGTTTTTCCCATTCAGTAGTCACGTCGGGCAAACCGATTTCGTGATCAACCTTGTTACCATCGGCATCGTATGTTTCGAATTTCAGTGCTGCAGAACTACCTTCAGTTACGACTGCTGAAATGTCTTTAACATATCCACCGAACTCCCAGGTTTCTCCAACAGCGGCTGGATGATCACTCTCTTCATAAATAACGGTCCACTGAGAATCCCCTGATGTAGTGATTTTTCCATATTTGGTACCAGTATAAGCACCAGCGGCATCATCTTCAATGGTGGCTGTAGCACCATCTGCAGAGGCTACTCCCCAACCAAAAGCATCATCTTGAACATCTGCAAATTCAAAACCAGGATTGTCCAATTCATTTCTGGAACCAGTCAGCTTGAAATCATCAAAAATAACTGATCCAGTAACTACATCGCCAACACCACTTCCGCTAACAGAGAACTCAAGGGCATAGCCTTTGATACGATCTTTATCCAACGCGAGGTTACCAGGAGTTCCTGACCAACCGGTGTGAGTAAATCCAACATTATCCCATGAATCGGTGCCTTCAAGCACCATGTTCACGGTGTGCCAGCCTGGCTCATCATCCAGGATATAGCTGAATGAATACCAGAATTCACCAAGATCATTATATGATGAATCTGTAATATCACCATAATCACTCAAGTTTAATCTTAAGTGGACGCGGCCTAATGAATCTTGTGGAACCACGTTATAATATGAGAAGGAGAGGCTGTCATATATTGACCAATCATAAGTTCCCGTGCTGAATGTATCAGGATGGAAGTGCTGAAGTTTGGAGTATCCACCCCAACCTTCAGAATTATGAATACTATAGTCCACTCTCATTGCTCCGGTACCTTCTAAAACGATGTCGGTAACGTAGCTGGTTTCAATCCAGCCAAGAGCTGGATCGGCGTTTGTGCTAATTGCATAGTGACCAGGAGGATTTGTATCTGCTCCACCCTCTGTCACTGGTTCGTACCATTCCCAATAGTTGGTGTCAGCAGGGGCGGCATCCATATTATTGATGACCTGTGCATGACCCACAACCATGAGGAGCATAAAAACCATGCTAAAACGTAACACTGTCTTCATTGTGTAACCTCCTTGTGTTGTTTGTATCTTCATATCTTAAGCAAATCTTATCCAAAGAGCAAAAATAACCACAACAAGTGTTATTGATGCTATTATATTAATTTTATTCCACTTATCATCCCTGCTATCCATTCTCCTACTGAGATCTGTCTGCATCTCAGATGCTGTGGCCAGAGTAAGTCCTGATATTTGTTGTTTATTCGGTACAGCAGTAAACAGGCTGACAATCACCACAACGCCCACAGAAATAACAAACAGGAAGACAGCAAAATGTAAAAAATTCATGGTGGCGAACCATTCAAAGCTTCCCAGAGAGGTGCCAGATTTCACCATAATCTCCAGAATAAATCGTAAGGCTCCCAAAACAGCACCTACGCCCAAAGCGGATATGGCTCCCTGCGAATTCGCCCGACCCCAGAAGACACCCAGTATGAATACTGCCGCAATAGGTGGACTGATATAAGCCTGGACACTTTGCAGATAAACGAACAACTGCCCACTCAACATCGTGATGAGTGGAACGGATAGCACGCCCAGCACAACCATAACTGTTGTCGCGAGACGACCAACCAGGACCAGCTCCACTTCTGAGGATTCTGGTCTGAAATTTTTATAGAAATCAATGGTGAATAATGTTGAGGTACTGTTAAAGACACTGGCCAGTGATGACATCAATGCTGCCAGCAAACTGGCTATAACGATACCCTTGAGTCCTGAAGGCAGCAAATAGCTAGTGACCAGGGTCGGATATGCCTCATCCCCTGTAGTCCCAAAAAGAGCTGCCGCAATCAAACCCGGTAGGACTAGAATAAAAACTGGCAAAATTTTGAGGAAGCCCGCCAGGATGGCCCCTGAGCGGGCATGGTTAATATTCTTTGCGCTCAAAACTCGCTGGACGATAAATTGGTCGGTACACCAATACCAGACTCCCAAAATAGGAGCCCCAAAAATGATACCTGTCCAGGGGAAATCAGGATGATCAAATGCCTTGAACATTTGAAAATATTCTGGTGGCAGCTTGGCTTGAAGCCCAGTAAAACCTCCCACCTCATTTAAACCCAGAAGTGTCAAAGCAATGGCTCCACCGATGAGGATGAAGGCCTGGACAAGCTCGGTATAGATAACTGCGCTGAGTCCACCAGCAATTGTATAAATTCCTGTAACAATGATCAGTACAACGGCTGAGGTCATCATGTCCCAGCCCAAAATTTTGTTTAGTAACAATCCACCAGCAAAAAGGGTCACTGAGATTTTTGTAATGACATAAGCAATGATGGAAACAGAGGTAAGATACATACGACTGGCTTTACCATAACGTCTTTCCAGGAATTCAGGCATGGTGAAAACACCTGATTTCAAATAGAATGGGACAAAGATCCAACCTAGAAAAAGAACCATGAAGGCGGCCAGCCATTCAAAATGACCTACAGCCAACCCACTGCTCGAACCAGTGCCAGCCAGACCAATAAAATGTTCACTTGAAATATTCGAAGCAAAAAGAGAGGCACCAATGGCGATCCAGCCCACATTTCTCCCTGCTAGGAAATATTCGGTGCTGTCATTGGTTCGTCGGGAAAAGTAAATCCCTATTCCAATAACCAGGAGGAAGTATATGATGATGACAGCGAAATCTAGTCCGCTCATGCAGAACCTGTAGAATATTTGAGGATTTGATAAATAATTTTCATTACTTACTCCTTTATTAGTCAAATACCAGACCACTTATGCCATATCCTCCTGAGTCCAGGGAGCTAGATATATATTATTGGTTTAAAATTGTCGTGGAATTGAAAGGGAGTTGTTTGTATAACAAGGGTTTACAAATGTAAATCCAGATAATTTTTCGTAAAATATTATCTCAAATTAATTTCCGTTTGGGGAAGTCGAATGACCATAAATCAATGGGATGACTTATTATAGGAATAATAATCTTATTATTATGATAACTATGACCAAGTAATGATCAGGTTTACTTGAGCCCTAGTTCTTTGCACATACGATGAAAATTTGGTGGAGCCAGACCAAGTTTTCCGGCAGCCTCAGTATCCGTGCGACTGTGTTGACGCACAAACTCAAAATACTGTTTGCGGAAATTCTGTTCCACATCTTTGAGCGGCATGATGTTATCCGTTGAAAAGACTGGATTTGTCAGGCCAGTAGCTGAATCCTGTGCCTGAACATCCATGGCAAGTTCCACGATTTCACGAGTAATGGTATCATTGCTCAAGATGACCAATCTCTGTGTCACATTTTTCAGTTGACGAACATTCCCCGGCCAATGGAATTGCTCCAAAAAGCTCCAGGCTCCATCGGTGATGGCAGGCAGAACAATACTCAAATCACGACAGTGATGACCTACAAAATAATCAATGAGAACGCGGATATCCTCTTTGCGCTCTTTCAAGGCAGGTGCCTGGATATTGAGGATATTCAGACGGTAAAAAAGATCCTCACGGAATAGATTTTTTTTCATCCGATCCTTCAGATTTTTATTGGTGGCCGCGATCACTCTCACATCAACGTTATGGCTCTTTTTGCGACCAATTTTATCCATTTCACCTGTTTCTAGAACACGCAGTAGTTTGGCCTGGGCTTGATAAGGTAATTCAGAGATTTCATCTAAGAATATGGTTCCGTGATTGGCCTGTTCGAATAACCCGGCCTTATCTTCTTTGGCTCCAGTAAAAGCGCCCTTGATAAACCCGAATAGCTCACTTTCAATGAGTTCAGCAGGGATGGCAGCACAGTTCACTGTAACAAAATTTTCATAACGTCGACTGCTCTGATAATGGATATTTCTGGCAATCAACTCCTTCCCTGTTCCAGATTCACCGAGGATGAGCACATTGGCATGGGTCGCGGCATATTTGGTGATACGCTCCCTGATCTTCAGAATGCTTTCTGAATCTCCCAGCATGGGTCTTTCCTGAACAATTCGGGCAATCTTTTTATCCAGTCTACTCTGCGAGCGCATGCGTTCTTGTTCCAGCCGTTTTTTCTCAGCTGCATTCATGATGGTCAGAATAAAGTCAGTGGGTTGATAAATGAAATCCTCAATATCAGAAGGATATTTTGTTCCGAACCAATAGGCACCACTCTCAATCAATTGATTGGCAAAATGAAGGTCGGTCTGGTTGATGGTCATCTTGGTGATGACGATGATCTGAATACTGGGATCGACTTTTTTCAGTCGTTTGATAAGTCTTTCACCATACAGACCACCAGATATCTGATAATCCAGAATGGCCACATCATAGGGACCTTTTTTCTCAAGGTTGTGTATAGCATCCTCACCTGTGGATACTATATCCTGAATACAGATTCTCTCCCGATGGGGTGCAATGGTGTTTTTTATCCGGCGTACATCAAACTCTTCATCTTCAATGAGGAGAACTTTAATTTGATCTTGTTCCATAATTTATCCTGTGGGAGCCTCTAGGGTAAAGCAGGCGCCTCCTTCTGCTCTATTATGTGCATCAACTACCCAATCGCATCTCCGGCTGATTTCCCAGGCCAGATAACAACCGTAACCAGAGTTCTGGCTTCCATCTTTGGTACTCACTGACTCCTTAAAAATGGCCTTTTGACCATGCTCATCTGCCTTTAGCAATTCAGGTGACAAACCCTTGCCGTTATCACATATCTCAACAGTGAGTCTCTTTTGCACGTCATCATATTTTGTTATAATTTTTATTATGAGATTGTGATCCACATTGTGCTCAATAGCATTCTGGATCAAGGGTTCAATGATCTCCCAAACCACATACTCATTGATGTGCAGGATTGGAATATCCTCAGCAAAATCAAGCTCTACACTGACTGCATTGCTTTCGCTGGCTTTGTATACCCGTTGAAAGATATTTTCTACAACGAACTGGATAACCTCATTAATATTGGTCTGAAAAATTGGATTCCGGATGACATGAAGTGGCGGATCATAGGTTTTCATATCATAAATCACCCGGGAAACAAAGTTTGCATATTTTGTGACACGATTTCGCGTTTCGTCCAGGTTTTTATCCTGCAAACCCCTGAGATCCTCTTTGATAAACCCCATCACTTTTTCTGCTTTGTGATGGGTGTGGTAAATACGTTTTGTGAAAAGGGATTCTTTCTGGTGTTCCACTTGTTCTCTAAGCTGTTTTGAGCGTTGATCAAACAATTGATGCTGGACTTCATCCCGTTCTTGAGCGGTATAGGAGTATATGAAAAACATAGCCAGGAATCCAATAAGAATGAGTCCTGTAAACAATACTCCACTTTGACTGTAAGCCGATTCGATGAGGGACAGAAATCCCGCTACATCAGGAGTTACTCGCATGTAAGCAGCACCTGCAATCTCACCCCTATCATAGAATGGTACCAGAACATGGAATGTATTGTTGCCTTCCAATGAACTGACAATTTGTTCCTCATCCACCAACGATTGGTAATGCTCGTGATAGTAAAGGATGGCATTGGCTGCAGATGGTTGATTCTCAATCATCAGGATAGAATCTTGCTCGAGATAGAGATCATAGATTTCTGCTCCTTCTCTCAAAGCAACCACTCTTCCTCCCTGATTGACCAGGAGAAAGACCTCATCAATATTCCTTTGCAGCATCTGTTGACTTAATAATTTATCGAAAGACTCAATCGTATTTCCTCTGCTCTCGCCATTTATGGGACTATCCCTGCGCCCCTGCTCAATAAGCAGTTCAAGAGCGGTGGTTGTAAGATCAGCTACTCGTTCAGCCGAGTCACGCCGATAGTACTCCATGGCCTGTTGAAATATCTGATGCGTAGATTGACTATTAATAAATGAGAGTGCAGTTTGAAAAATGACTACTACGATAAACAACACGAGGATGTGTTGTATCTCAAAATGGTAGCTTTCATATTTCTTCGGAAGTTTCAAAAAGTGCTTCCTCTGGCCATGACAACATCAATTTCTTCTTTGGCCAAGGCCAGCCCCACTGCAACTTCAATTTCACCTGACATAATCTGGTGCAGATGAGTTGAAAGGATATCCGATATCAGTGTATACTGGTCCAACATGGGTCTGTGAAGACCCTTTTGCATCATTTTCTGGATAAGCTGCAATCTTTCCTGACGAGGTCCTGCTTTCGGTTGGCTATAGAACTCTCGTTGGATAGGCAAAAGACCTTCACGTTCATAGAATATTTGCTGGCCCTGCATAGAGGCGGCAAATTCCATGAAAAGTATTGAAGCATCCTTCACTGGTGAATGTTTTGAGAGCATCATATTCCAGCCACCAAAAACGGGTGTCGATTCGCCCCCTTCAAAGTGTGGCAATGGTGCTATTTCTAATTTTTTGAATAATTCTGGATCAAAACGCTGATAATCCTCATTGTTCACAGTTGGCCACCCACGTACGAAGGGAATATCATGAGCCAGTGCGAAGCGAATACAGTCATCCTCGGTCATGCTCAAGGCTTCAATAGGTGCAAAATTCGTGCGGATCATTTCACGCATGAAGTGGGTGCGCTCAATGACCAATGGGTCTGTGAGATCTATCAGCTCGCCCGATTCCTCATCTTCAAATGCCAGCCCTATGATTTCGTTGAAATTACAGATCAGGCCCTCATAAGCCACGGCCTGGGGGATAAATGTGGGTTTTCCTGGGAAATATAAGTCCCTGATCTCCAGCATCTCTTCCCAGGTGATAGACTGCTTGATTCGCTCCACGATGGCTTCACCATCTGGCAATGCCAGGATCATATCCTTGCGATAGTATAAGGCTCCTATATCTGTGTAAAGAGGGACAGCATATAGGATGTCATCGACATAGCAGGTTTGGAGAGGTTGGGGCACCAATTTATTTAAAAACTGAGGGGCAAAATATGGCGCCAGTGGTTCTGCCCATTTGGTAAATCGAGGGACCCAGATCAGATCAACTGAGAAGACATCAATCCTACTACTACGACTTCGTAAGTTCCTGGCTATCAGCTCTTTTCTCTGATTGGTATTAAATTTTGAGAAGGGTAAATCAATGGCGATTACCTCTACTTCCCCCTGGTATAGCTCATTGAATTGTCTAATTATCTCTGCATGTCCTACACCAATATTATCAGCGAAATAAACACGCTCAATTCCATCTGTGTTTAAGGGGTTTGTCCCCAGTGGAAATGAAGATATCAAGAAGGATATGAGGAAGATTAATGCACCAATGGAAAACAAAAATGGGAGACTGGTGGAAAGTGACTTTATCCTGAGACTTTTGGGCTGATCTTCTTGTAGATGTTTATCATTCATTTTATTGAAATGATAATAATTGGAGTATCAAAACAATACAAGGGTTAACTCGACTGTAGCTGAGATTCAAGTAGTAAGAATCATGGTGTGGATAAAATATTTTAGATAGACAGAACTATTCGAAGTGAAGGAGCTGGTTGCATGGGCCACATCTTCAAACATTTTAATAACATTATCACCATATTTACAGCAACTTAACCATGCTAATGTTAAGACAGGGTTGAAGATTCCAATTGTGACCCGCAACTTTGATGCGTATGCCCCGTTGAAGTTCCCCTGCTAAATTTTGATTTTCTCGATTTCGTGGCACTCAAATTGAACATATATGATCTTAACACATATAGCGAGTTTCTTTTGTTTATCTTGAGGAGTGAAAATGTTCAAAATTGCAACACTACATAAATTTCTCTTTCTTATACCTGGTTTGGTTCTTTTTAGCTGTAACTCAACTGAACCGGTGATCAAACCAGAATCGGTCCATGGCAAAAGTGTTGAGACCATTGTTGAGATGATGACCCTTTCTGAAAAAGTTGGGCAAATGACACAGGTAGGCAGGAACTATCTCGTTAAAGAGAAAGACATTAAGGATTATTTTTTGGGATCCCTTCTCAGTGGAGGAGGCTCTGCCCCTGGAAGCAATGAGCCAAACTCCTGGGCTGATATGCTGGATCGCTACCAGGGTTTTGCCACAGAAACTCGACTTGGCATTCCCCTCATGTACGGCATTGATGCAATCCATGGCCATAATAATGTGGTGGGTGCAACCATTTTCCCACATAACATTGGGTTAGGCGCTACAGGAAATCCTGACCTTGCTAAAGAAATAGCCAGAATTACAGCCAAAGAGGTTCGTGCCACAGGGATCAATTGGACCTTCGACCCCTGCGTAGCTAATTCTCGAGATGAAAGATGGGGGCGCGCATACGAATCCTACGGTGAGGATCCTGCTCTTATCTCAGCCCTGGGTCGAGCTCAGGTTGAGGGGTATCAAGGAACCTCCTTAAGCTCGCCCGAAGCTGTCGCGGCTTGCACCAAGCATTACATTGGTGACGGTGCCCCAACCTGGGGAACAGGATCCGGTGGAAAAATTGACCGGGGTGATGCCCAGATTTCAGAAGCCGAATTACGTGGACTTCATCTCCCTCCATACCGGGCAGCAATCCAGGCCGGAACAGCCACAATAATGGCCTCCTATAACAGTTGGAACAGCCTCAAACTCCATGGACATAAATATCTGATGACCGATTTACTTAAAGGAGAGTTGGGTTTTGAGGGATTTATAGTCTCAGATTGGGCAGCCATTGATGAACTCCCAGGCAATTATAAAAGTGATATCATCGAATCGATTAACGCAGGTGTGGATATGGTCATGGTCCCTGGGAATACTTCCAACGGCGGTAATGGGTACAGAGAATTTATTACCAAACTCAAGCAGGCAGTCAATGAAGGTTCAATTGAAATGTCACGAATTGACGATGCCGTGACACGGATATTGAATATAAAAAAACAAATGGGACTCCTGGATTCGCTCTATGCCAATAACCGCAGTTTAATAGCATCAATAGGTTCTTCAGAACACAGGTCAGTAGCACGACAGGCTGTACGTGAGTCTGTGGTGATGCTGAAGAATGAAGACGTCCTCCCCCTTTCCAAAGAGTTATCCACTATTGTAGTAGCAGGACGAGGTGCAGACGATGTGGGAATGCAGTGTGGGGGATGGAGTATTGCCTGGCAAGGTGGTATGGGTGATATCACTCCTGGAACTACTGTTCTTGAAGGAATTCAAGAAGCCGTTTCTCCTGTCACCGAGGTCGTTCACTCCCCTAATGGGCTTGCTGCCTCAAGTGGAGATGCAGTCATCGTCGTTGTAGGTGAAGAACCTTACGCTGAGGGTCATGGAGACCGGGATGATCTCGTCTTGTCAAGCGAGGATATTGCTGTCTTGAATCGAGTAAAGGATAGTGGCAAACCCATGGTGGTGGTCCTCCTCTCAGGTCGTCCAATTATTGTCACTGATGAGCTGGAAAACTCTGATGCCTTTTTAGCTGCCTGGCTTCCAGGAACTGAAGGGAACGGTATTACTGATGTGATTTTTGGTGATTATACGCCTACTGGAAAACTTTCAGTGACCTGGCCCACAGACATGAGCCAAATACCAATTAACGTTGGGGCTGTCAACTATACCCCCCTCTTTTCTGTTGGTTATGGATTGACTTATTAAACGTTGCCTTATTAAAACGCAGGAACTAAGCTAAAGCTGATATGAAACAACCACTCCACACCTTTTCCTCCACAGTCTGTTTCATTGCTGTGGTCCTACCTTCCCTACTTTTTGGTCAATCCTTGATTTTGAATGAAATTGTTGCCTCTAATCGAGCAAGTTTAAGCGATGAAGATGGAGACACCCCGGACTGGATAGAAATTTACAATACGTCCTCATCCACTATTAATCTACAGGGTTATAGCCTTTCTGATGATATCGGGGATCCCAATAAATGGACATTTGAAACTGGTCAAATAGGTGGTGGTGGTCACACCATCATATTCGCATCTGACAAAGATAGACAAAGTTTAAATATCAATTGGGATCTCATGTTCGGAGAGGGTGCCCTGTGGCGCTACTTCGTGGGAACTTCCAATCCACCTGTCAATTGGAATTCATTGGATTTTAATGAAAGCCAGTGGTTGGAGGGTGCCAGTGGATTTGGTTATGGGGACAATGATGACAATACGATTATCCCAACAACCATGTCGGTGTATATGCGCAAAACCTTTACTCTGGCTGATACCTCATCATTGCCAGGGTTGCTTTTTCATATCGATTATGACGATGGATATATTGCCTATCTGAATGGAATTGAATTCTCCCGAGAAAATATGGGTGCAGCAGGTAGTGCGGTGAACTACAATACACCTGCAGCATCTTATACTGAACCATCATTACCTGGTGGAATTGATCTCCCCTACACACTACTACCACGAGAATTATTTGATGAAGGTGACAATGTCATCGCCGTTGAAGTACATAACCACAGCACCACCTCTTCTGACATGACAGCTATCCCATTTCTAAGCATGGGTGAACTAGGTGGATCTGGTGCTCCCTTACCTGAATATCTACTGGCCCCAGATCAAAGTCAATTTCACACCAATTTCAAAATCAGTAGTGATGGTGAACTGGTTATGTTAACCAGTCCTGATGGTTCCGGTCTTGACTCAATAAGAACGCCTGAATTACCCGCCGATATAAGTTGGGGTAGAGAGCCTGATGCCAGTGATGATTTGTATTACTTTAATCCGCCAACACCAGGGCAGGCAAATGCAGGAGGATTCTCCATCCTGGCAGAACCACCAACCCTATCCCCTGAACCGGGATTTTATAATGGTGGCATCGCCTTAAGTATGGGTACTGTCCCTCCAGGCCGGATATATAAATATACCGTTGATGGCACAACACCTAACCTGGGGTCCGCTACCTACTATGCACCCCTGCCTATTACCCAGACCACTGTAATTCGAGTCATGAGCAGCGCCTTTGACGGCACAAATCCCACCCAATCATCCTACAGCTATTTTATAAATGAAGACCCCTATCTTCCAGTGTTGTCACTCATTTTTGACCCCGGTGCTTTCTTTGATAATGATTCTGGTATGTATGTCATGGGATCCAATGCATCCCAATCTTTTCCACATTTTGGTGCTAATTTCTGGGAAGACTGGGAACGACAGGTCCATATCGAGTATTTTGAAGATGGAGATGATCTGAGTTATGCTGCCTCAGCGGGAGCAAAAATATTTGGCGGCTGGAGTCGTGGGAATCCCCAGCGATCGATCTCGCTATTTGCCCGTGGCCGCTATGGAACCAGTAAATTTGACTTCCCTTTCTTTTCTGAGCTGGATATAGACAAATTCGAAGCAATCGTGCTCAGGAATGCAGGCAATGACTGGAATATGTCAGGCTATCGGGATGGGTTTATGACAGGGCTTGTATCTGAAAGGGATATTGACAAACAAGCCTTTCAGCCAGTTGAAGTCTATTTTAATGGCGACTATTGGGGTATCTATAATTTGCGTGAGAAGGTTAATGAGCATTTCGTGGCAAGTCATCATAATCTTGACACAGATGATATCGATTTATTAGCCATCGATGGCAATGAGGTGGTTCATGGTGAAAACGGTCATTATGTAGATTTGATTCAATATGTGAATTCACATGCTCTCACTTCTGACCTTGATTTTGAGTACATCGAAGAACGTGTAGATATCAACAATTTTATTGATTACCAATTGGCTCAGATTTACTACGACAACCAGGACTGGCCCGGAAACAACATCAAATTCTGGCGCTCTCGCCTACCAGGCGGAAAGTGGCGTTGGATATTATATGATACTGATTTCGGTTTTAGCATCTGGAGCAGCAATAATTACATAAGAAATACCCTTGAGTTTGCCACAGATCCAAATGGACCGGGTTGGCCAAACCCGCCATGGTCCACCCTACTCCTACGTAAGTTTTTGACCAATCCTGGCTTTAGACAAGACTTCATTCTGACTGCCTGTGACTTGTTGAATCAGCCATTCGAATATGATGAAGTCGAGGCAGCTCTTAATATCCATCAACAATGGCTCTTACTCTCACTTCCCGAACATATTTCACGCTGGAATCACATCAATATTACCCACTGGTATAATGAGGGGATCATCATGGATAATTTTGCCCTGAATCGACCCTATTACATGCGTAATCATTTTAGAAACAAATTTAATCTTGGTGCTGATAGTGATCTTCATGTCAATGTTGAGCCAGCAGATGGTGGTCTGGTTCGGGTCCATTCCATCATCCCCGAAAGTTATCCCTGGGTTGGGACCTACTTTTCCACGGTTCCCCTTGATGTACGCGCCATTGCCCTACCAGGCTATCAATTTTCACATTGGGTTGGAGTAGGTGGAACTGATCCAGACCTGGATATCAGTATGCTGTCAGATGTTGACCTTACAGCAGTTTTTGTGCCTTTAACTCCTGATGATGGCGCTCTGGTTATCAACGAGATCAATTATAATTCCTTAAATGATTCTGACTCAAAGGACTGGGTCGAATTATTTAATGGAACGCCCAGCACAGTCGATCTGGAAGGGTGGTCAATTAGCGATGATTCCGATGATAATCAATTTGTGTTGCCCCCTCTGTCGCTATCACCTGAAGCCTACTTGATTGTGTGTAGTGACTCACTTTCTTTTAGAAATATTCATGGCAGTAGTTCTCGGATTATAGGTGACCTGGATTTCAATTTCAGCAATGGTGGAGAACTTATTCGACTGTTTAATTCTGATGAAATCCTCATCGATAGTGTTCGCTATGATGATGAAGACCCATGGCCCACGGAACCTGATGGGGATGGTCCCACTTTGGAGCTGACACATCCCACTCTGGACAATGGTTTGAGTTCGAGCTGGGCTGTATCAGATAATCTGGGGACACCTGGTGCGCAGAATAGCCGCTTTGTCAACCCATCTGCCATCGCAGAACATCACAGACCTGCTGATATTCGATTGGGAATGGCTTTTCCCAATCCATTTAATGCCAGAGTTAGTATTCCATATGTTATACCAGAGACTGGGTCATTTCAGATCGATATATTTGATCTACGTGGTCGCTTGATTCAAACTGAGATCATCAATTCATTGAGTAGTGGAGCTGGAATATATCATTGGGACGGTACCAATGAATCTGGGGAAGAGTGTAGCTCTGGAATGTATGTGATTCGATTATCTCAGGACAAGCTCACTTCATCGACGAAGATTGCACTCCTTAGATAGAAACTATCCAAGAAATGTGGATGATCTTCCTTTCCAAAGTCATTCAGGGTTGGAGACTGATTCAACCAATCTAACGGTTCCAAAATTAGCTGGTGATTGATAGGCATTGTCCCGAGGAGTAAACCAGGACATTTTCCCATTTCTGGTATTGCTATCATTGTCATTGATGTGAACATCAAGACCTAAGAAGTGGTCCGCATTGGCGTAACCATTGAGACTTTCCCAGGGGATGGCAATCTCTATTGCGTATCCACCCCTGCGCATAACCTGCTCTACTGTTGCACCCTCAAAATAAGCACCAATATCAGCATAAATACTTTCACCATTTAAAACAAATCGCAGTTGGAATTCATCCTCTCCAAAAAATTTTGATTTGCTATTATCCGTATCCAGATATATCTCGATACCATCGTTTAAATGTCCTACTGAGGAGTTTGTGCTGAGACTATCATCCTGTATTTCCATATAGAAGTACAGATTACCCCAATCCCAAAGCGTACTAAACCAGGCACTGAGGTCTGCATTGCCATCCACAGACCCGGAAATCGAATTGTTTAGAGATAGCTGTTGTACCTCTCTCCAAAGATCGTCACGCAATCCATCAATTTCAGGACGTGTGGAGGTATAGTGAATTTGATAACCATCAAAATCCTGCCACTCTATCTTACAGGAATTTGTTTGAGCTCGTCCCTTATTGTTCCATACTTCTGCATGGAATTTCCCACTCCTCAAATCCATCGGTAATTCGTGGAGATACAACTCAAAGCCCGTGGCACTGGGTAGCACATCCCCATTGCGATACCATTGATATTGCAGAGGATATCCCGATGCTTTTACGCGTAAAACGCCAGGATAGCCCTCCATGAAATTCCTGTCTGGTGAGGATTCCAGGATAATGGGCTTGGTTAGCTCGATTGTTTTTGCATACTGTTGGGGATCCAGAGGATGTAAAGACTGGACCATGCCAGGTAAAAAGTCACACATCTGCGAATTAGTCATCCTGGCTTGTTTGAATAGCCATCTGGTTGCCTGCCATTTACTGGGCTTGGGACCTTCACCATTCCAGTAGGCTAGAATCTTTTTAAAACCTGCTGTTTTCCTGATGCTCCAGGGTTGTCGATTCAGCTCAAATTTTTTATGAGTCCACCAGTTCCAGCCCACATTCGCACCTTCCAGAAATTCCGTGGAACGGGTATACAATTCCCAGGGAGGATCCTGCTCACCAGTTTCGCCATGCCAGAGTGGTATATCATATTTTATGCGTAAATCCTCCCAGCGTTGGAGACCTCGCTGGGTGTTTGTAGGTGGATAGGAGTGGAAAGCCATGACCAGGTGGGGATCCCAATCCATGGGTTCCAGGACGGAAAAATCCTGAGCCCAATCATCACCTTCAATAAAGATGATGCCATCCTGATCTGTCTCACGAATGACCTGGGTGATGAGAACATACAATTCTCTTAATAAGCCAGGATCAACCTCATCATATCTTGCCAGAAGTGGTTCATTGAGAAGATCGTAACCAACAATACAGGACTTATCAGCATAACGTCTGGTTATTGTATCCCAGAGATCAATGGTCTGAGGCCAATAGATGGACTTCTCTGTCCATAGGCGGGCTTCACCATCACTATCTGAAATATTCTCAGCATTTTGGCCACCAGGAGCTCCATGGAGATCCCAGATGACACCCATACCTACTATTTCACACCATTCCACGAAATCATCAAGGAACTGAAAATTGTGCTCATCATACACAAATGGGGCTCGATCAGGTTGTTGGTCCCGTGGTTGAATCATGGAAGCCAGCAGTGGCACTCGAAGCGTGTTCACTCCAAATGATTTCATGATCTCCACATCTTTGCGGGTAATAAAATTGGTATAATACAAATCCCAAAACTTCGCAGCATTGCTGGAACCGATCAGCTCTTCAATGGCAACTTCAAAATGTCGAGGTCTATTGAGCTTTCTAATGCCCCACATGTATCCCTCAGGTAGCAACCACCCGCCCAGACCAATACCTCGGAGTTGAATGATTTCCCCGGTCTCCTTATCAACCACATTCTGACCATCCGTGGTATAATATGCCTGTGCTTCAGAACCCAATATCAGCAACATGCACGTTGTCAGAAACCATTTAATTATTTTCATATTAGCTCTTTATAATAATCACTAGAATATCGATGATCTTCGGTCTGCAATGTAGTTCACAGCCATCAGGATTTAATATTTCCAGGTGGTTTTTCATTAAATATGAAGTGGCCAGAATAATGGCAATATAAATACTGCGATTAATCCAAAGAGAATGACCAGGGGCAAACCGACACGGGTGTAATCAGTGAAGCGATACCCTCCAATTCCCATAACCAGCAAATTCACGGGATGTCCAACAGGACTTAAAAAACTGGCTGAACTACCCAGAGCCACAACCATGGCGAGAGCATAAGGTGAAAGCCCCAGGTTTGAAGCCGTAGTGATGGCCATGGGAGCCATGAGGACTGCCACAGCAGCTGTGGGCATGACCTGGGCAAAAAGACAGGTAATAATGTATAATCCGGCAATAATGCCCTGTGGTCCCAGAAAAGCCAATGAACCCAGGAGACTATCTGCCAGCATGCTGGTCACCCCGGTTTCATGCATGGCAACTCCCAGACTCAACATCCCGGCTATGAGCATGATTGCCCGCCACTCGATGGCCTCGTAGGCTTCATCCATGGTGAGACATCTTGTCAATACCATGAGGACAGCACCGGCCAGGGCAGCAATAAAAATTGGTAGCCAGCCAATGGCCACAGCGACAAGGACGCCAATTTCAATTCCTGCTGCGATCATAACCTTGTCTTTTTTATAGATTGGCTGATCCAAACCGCTAATAATGAGGTAGTCATCCTCCTGTTGCAACATTCCCAGATTTTGCCGCAAACCGTAGACCATGAGGGCATCGCCAGGTTCCAGAACAAAATCACGGAGATTTGTGCGATAGGCCCGGTCCCTGCGCCAGATAGCCAGCACAGTGAGCCCAAATTTTTCACGGAAATAGAGTTCACCAATAGTCTTTCCTGCTGCTGAATTCCTTGGAGAGAGGGTTATTTCAGCCACACCTACTTCATCAGATTCCAATCGCTCCAGATCATTTTTGGATTGTTCCTCCATCTCCAGATTCTGCAGGCTGTGAAGAATTTCCAGGATCTCGGGTTCCCCGATAACGATAAGTATATCATTTACTTTAAGCTCGTGGGAGGGTGAAGGCATAAAGATGACTTCTTCACCCCTCCGAACTCCTAGGACATTGATTCCCAGAGCGCTCTTCAAGTGACTCCGAGCGATACTCCTTGTTGCCAGGGTCGATTCCTCAGGAATTTGAATACCAATGAGATGTCGATGCAATTTATACTTGAGAGCAACCCGACGTGGCGAGACATAATTGAATTCGTTGACCTGTTTGCTGTCCGCCATGGCATCAAGTTTATCCGTCTGACCAATAGCTATAAGCAAATCATCTGAATTGAATCGATAATTTCTCAGACGTGACACACGCACCTTATTTTTCTGAATCACAGCAATGATGTTTATCTCAAATGAATTACGTGTCCCTGCTTCTTTAAATGTCTTACCGATAAATTGGGAATCTGGAGCAATTTTAAATTCAGCAAATCGAATGGCTTCATCCAACTCATGCTCACCTATCAACCAACCGTGTTTCAGGGTAAGGGTTTTCCAGTCCTGGAGGGTTCCAACCTGATCTCTTTTCCCCCCCACCAACAATTTATCCTCGGCACGCAATTGAGTATCGGGTCCTGGAGCCAGCAGCGTTTTCTCTCCCCTCAAAATGGCCAGAACATTGAATCCCAGGGCAGATCCGAGACGACTCTCAGCGAGATTTTTATCCTTCAAGGCAGAATTCTCAGGAATGCTCATGGTCAAAAGGCGGTCATTGAGCTCATATTGACCATTTAAGGTATCAGCGATTGATGTTGATCGTCCTAGATCTCTGTTTGGAAGGAGGTGTCTTCCAAAGAGAACGAGATAAGTGATACCTACCAACATGGCAATCACACCGATGGGTGTAAAATCAAACAAAGCGAATGGCTGTAGCCCCTCCATCTCCAGGGCGTTACTGATAAGAATATTAGGAGCAGTAGCGATTAGAGTTGTCAGACCACCAAACAGGGATGCAAAGGCCAGGGGAATCAATAATTTTGACGGTGAGCGACCTGTTCGATGGGCGATTTCCATGACCACAGGTAACATGAGAGCTGCGACGCCAATATTATTCATTACTCCCGATAGCGCACCAACCGTCACCATCATGATAACTAATAATTTGATTTCACTGTTTCCAGAGAGTTTGAGTATTTGACCACCGAGGATTTGAGCAACACCCGTTTTGACCAGACCAGCGCTTAACACCAGAACCGAGGCAATGGTGATGATAGCTGTATTACTAAACCCCGCAATGGCCTGGGAATGTGTAATGAGCCCAAAAATGGATAAAATGAGCAGAACAGATAGGGCAACCAAATCCACTCGAAGCCATTCTGTGACAAAGAGGAGTACTGCTCCCCCAAGGACTGCCAGTACAAATATCATGGATAAAGTCATCTAATACCTGTCAGTTTGAACTTCTAAACATTGATCTGATAATCTACTGTGAATATTTAAAAGGTAAGGGGAAAACGCGTGGGGTGCAAGACTTCACTGTAACTGCAACACCCAACATTTTGATCCTTGGGGTGATGAAAATAACATCACTCCATTAACTATTTTATGCCGAATACTTCCCCATGATTATTACAATGCTCCGAGTACGTTTTTGTCGACAAGAGACCAGGTGATTGAATGAAGTCGGGGTTGTAGAGGAGTTAATAGATTTGCTAGACAAGATAACTACCAGATGGGGTTCAGAGTTTGGGTATAGGCACATTCTAATTGTCGCCTTCCCCCTGATCCTCAGTACTGGTTCCTGGTCAATACAGCAGTTTGTAGATAGAATGTTTCTCAGCTGGCACTCAGAGGAAGCCCTGGCTGCTGCCATGCCGGCAGGGATTCTCAATTTTGTTTTCATCTGTCTTTTCATTGGTACTGTGAGCTATGCAGGAACTTTTGTATCTCAATATGTTGGTGCCAAGGAGGATCATAAGGTCGGCACTGTCCTATGGCATAGTTTCTACCTTTCCCTATTCGGAGCTGTTGTTCTTCTCCTAGTGTCGCCGCTGTCTACAAAGTTGTTCAGCATCATTGGGCATAACGAAAATTTGCAGATTATGGAGAGCACCTATTTCAGAATTCTCTGTTTTGGTGGATTGGGGCCAATTCTTTCATCTGCCTTTGCCGGTTTTTTTACAGGACAAGGTCGCAATTGGCCTGTCATGTGGGTCAACTTATTCACCACAGCAATCAATTTAGTGCTGGACTATCTCTTGATTTTTGGCGTTGGAATTTTTCCAGAAATGGGTATTGCTGGTGCTGCCATTGCCACCATCATCGCAGGATTTTTATCAATAGGAATGTACCTGGTGCTCATATTCCGACCTGAAAATGAGCGAAGATTCAAGATCTGGTCGTCACGGTCCTGGGATGCATCCTTTATGAAGCGCTTCCTCAAGTATGGCTTACCCAGCGGAGGACATTTCTTCCTGGAGATCATGGGATTTACGGCCTTCATTCTCATTCTGGGCCGAATCGGTCAGATGGAGCTGGCGGCAACAAACATTGCTATCAATATCAACAGTCTGGCGTTTATGCCCATGTTCGGATTGGGAATCGCCTTATCCATGATGGTTGGTCAAAATATTGGAGGAGGTGATCCAGAAACAGCCAAATATGCGGCTAACTCGGCGGTTCAACTGGGCATGGTATATATGATTTTTTGTACCTTTCTTTATGTGGTCATTCCCCATGTTTTTATCGCCCCTTTTGCTGCATCTCCTGAGACTTTTAATATGGCCATCATATTGCTTCGATTTGTGGCAGTTTATGCAGTGTTTGATACCTTGAGCATACTGTATTCTTCAGCAATAAAAGGTGCTGGCGATACTCACTTTGTCATGCGAGTGACCACTGCTCTGTCAATATTTGTATTGATTATTCCTACCTTTATCGCTGTCGAATATTTTGACTCAGACCTCTATTGGCCATGGACCTTCTGTGCCCTTTTTATTGTTGCCATGGGGCTCACATTTCTTGGAAGATTTTATGGTGGAAAATGGAAAAGTATGAGTGTCATTGAAACACCTGGATTTCTTCCTTCTCAACACCCAGCCAACCCCATCGCACCAGAGATTTAACATCCTGACAAAATAGACTTTTGGATTCTTTTCTTAGAGTCAAGTATAGTTAACCAATAAATCAATTTGAGATTTACGGTTTTAGTCAACCTTTTATCTTGACTTACCTCATTGTGGATAAATACTTTGTACGGTAACCGAACAAAGTACATTTTGCGTTGAATGATGTCCCCAATTGAGGAGTGTAAATGCATTCAGAGTACAACAAGCTGACTCATCCCGGAACGAAGGGACTTGCTCTCAGCTTGATTTTTATGCTCGGATTGGCCTGCTTCAATTGTACCAGTGATCAGGTGGCTTTTGTTAAAGTTGTCTCTGACAGCACAGGTCATAAGCTCATAGTAGATGATACAGCTTATTTTGTCCATGGGATGAATTGGGACTACTACCCAATCGGAACGAATTACAAATATATCCTGTGGAAGCAACCTGACGAATTTATCAGGTCCGTTCTGAAAGACGAAATGACCGCCTTGCAAGCCATGGGAGTAAATACCATTCGCCAGTATGTGGGAGTACCACCTCGCTGGGTGGAGTACATCTACGAAACTTACGGCATTTTCACTATCCTCAATCATACCTTTTCCCGCTATGGGATGGAGATTAATGGCAAGTGGGTCGCCAATGTGGACTATGGGGATTCGCTTACACGAGAATTAATCCTCACGGATGTCATATCCATGGTGGAACAATTTCGCTATGTGCCCGGTGTACTCATGTGGCTATTAGGGAATGAAAACAACTATGGTTTAATCTGGGAATCTGCCAATACACAAGATATGCCGGAAGCCCAGGCAAATGATCACCAGAAGGCTCGTGACCTGTATTCACTTTTTAACGAAGCCATCAGAATCCTTCATATACGTGATAATCACCGTCCAGTTGCTATGGCCAATGGTGATGTTCAATTTATAAATCTTATTGCCCAGGAAATTGAAAATTTAGACATATTTGGAACAAATAGTTACCGGGGAGCTTCATTTGATAATCTGTTCCAGGTCGTAAATGACAAACTGGATATACCTGTGCTGCTTACTGAATTTGGTGCTGATGCTTTTAGCGCTGTCGAAATGAGGGAAGACCAGGAATCCCAAGCCCTTGTCCTGCTAGAAAATTGGCATGAAATTTATGAACAAGCCTACGGAAATGGTGGCTACGGGAACGTCCTAGGCGGTCTTACCTTTCAATTTAGCGATGGCTGGTGGAAATCCGGTCCGGATGATAAACTGGATTACCATGATTCAACTGCATCCTGGTCCAATGGCGGCTACTCCAGCGATTTTACCCATGGACTCAACAACATGAATGAGGAATGGTTTGGTATCTGTGGCAGGGAGGCTTCTGCATCCCAAGGCAGAGATATACTGCGTCCTCGTTTAGCCTATCATGTTCTCCGGAAAATCCACTCTTTTGATCCACTATCACCTGAACTGGGATCTATTGATATCGAGAAATACTTCTCGTCACTTGCTATGGCAAATTTGGATTCACTTCAATCCATTTATGAGTTTTACAACAATTGAGCCTTTCTGATAAAAAAATATCTCCTCTTTCTGGTATTGGATATCGACCAGCGAGTTTTTCTGGTTTTCGAAAAGTCGATCGCTGGGAGGCAAGACCACTGGCAGATTCTGTGCTCCACCTGATATGGCGTGAAAAACAAATTTCTCGGGCTGAAATAGCCCGTCAGATTGGTCTCTCCCGCTCAACTGTAACTGAAGTAATCCGAGATTTACTGAACACGGGATATGTCAAGGAAGTTGGGGCAGGGGTTTCAAGTGGGGGCCGGAAACCCATTGTCCTTGAATTTCAAAATGATCATAAACTGATCCTGGGTATAGATATTGGTGCTACTCATGTCTCCACCTCCCTGATGAACCTGGGTGGCGAACTCCTGGCATTTGAAAAACGCAGCTACTCCGTACGGTCTGATCCTGAGGGTACCCGTAGTCTGGTCTTCCAACTTTGTGATACCTGTCTCGATCAAGTCGTGGATGGTCAGCAACGACTCCTTAGCATTGGTGTCGCCCTCCCCAGCCCTATAGACCCTGATCACCCCGAGTGGGTATCAGAAGTTGTTATACCTGCCTGGCGTGGTAAAAATGAGTTGGATATTCTTCACAACCACTATGACGTACCCGTCTATGTGGACAATGATGCCAACCTTGGCGCTCTGGCAGAGTATCGTTGGGGGTCCGGCCGTGGATTTGAAGATTTGACCTACGTCAAGATTGGATATGGATTAGGCGCTGGTTTTGTGCTCAATGGAGAAATCTATAGAGGTTCTACAGGAATCGCAGGTGAGATGGGACATATGACGGTTGGAGAAAGCGATATCGTCTGCGAATGTGGTCTTGAAGGTTGCCTCTCCACGCTTGTGGGTGGAAAAGCTATGCTGACTCGAGTGGCTGAGTTGTCAGTAAAGTACCCTGATAGTCCCCTGGCCAATGGTAGCACCGATCTGGAGGCTATTGAAGCCGCAGCCCTTGAAAACGATGAGTTAGCCCTCCAACTTTATCAGGAAACAACAGAATACTTGAGTACAGCTATTACAGGCTGGATCAACATGATGAACCCCAGCCGGGTTATCATTGGTGGGACAATGATGGAGTTCCAGAACCGCTTGTTGGATCCCGTCCAGGAGAAAATCAAGGCGTGTTCTATCGTGGGATCAGTTCCCATCACGGACATTCGAACCAGTGAACTTGGACATCAGGCGGAAAGTATTGGGGCGGCGACTCTGGCTCTAGAAAGTGTCTTTTCCGAAGCGGGCTTTTATCGAAATGCGGGTGAAGCCGTACAGGAATCAAACTCTTAGTATGTGCAAAAATATTGTGGATACTGAAAAAATCCTCACAGATATATCAAATATATTCTCTTTAAGAAATGAGTAATGAAGGAGTCTCGCACATGAGTGCAAAAACACACTACAAAACTGCACGAGAAGATCGAATTTCGTTAAAACAGAAATCGGCCTACGCTGTTGGTATGCTGGTAAACAACCTTCAGGCAGCAGCTCTACCTGCCATGGTGGTTATCCTCAATCTCGGTCTCGGTATGGATGTCCTATGGGTGGGTCTTATCGGTGCCATCCCCCGTATTTTTGACGCAGTCTCTGATCCCCTGCTGGGATACATCTCAGACAATACTCGAACCCGCTGGGGCAGACGTCGTCCTTTCATTTTTGCTGGCGCCATATTGGCTGGAATTATTTTCGCACTCATGTGGCAATTGCCCTCTGGCTACATCGATATTCTTGATAAGACTCCCATAAAGCAACATCAAACCATTGCAGATACCGAAACAGATGCCGTTTTTAACGATGCAGGTGGTGTGGCTCTCGATTATTCAGAAGAAGCCATAAGCGAAGCCAATTTCACTTTTTATGGACCCGAAGCACTCGCTACTGAAGCTGGCTCATCACTGGCCACAAATCTAGATGGTTTCCCACAAGTTGAGATCAATGTGAATATCCCTGAGTTTGATTCATTTCAAGTCGTTTTCAATGAAGCAGCCTCAGTTAATGGAAACGCTGGTGAATCTTACTCTATTCAACTTACTGAGGAGATGTCTGAAGATGGAAAAGGCAATCTTTACAAGTTTAAGCTAGTTGATCTTGCCAGAAGTACCTCCATGGGAGATCAGACCGGCAATGAAACCCTGGATATCCAGTCCCTGGATAATATTTCTATACATCTCGCAGGATTGGTGGGGACTGGAACCGCCACCATTCATTCACTCAAGCTGAGAAAGAGTGAAAAATTCTTTGTTACCTACTTCTGGTATTTCATGGCCATGTCAATTCTCTTCTTCCTGGCCTATACAGTTTTTGCCACACCTTTTGTAGCCTTCGGTTATGAAATGACACCAGATTATCATGAACGTACCCGTCTGCATGCCTTTGCCAATACAGTGGGTCAGCTGGCCTGGCTAGGTGTCCCCTGGTTCTACGCCATCATGTCCAGCGCTCTGTTCAGGGACACCGTGCATGGTGCTCGCACATTGGCTATCGCCGTTGGTATCATCGTCGCTGTATTTGGAATTATTCCCGCCATCTTCCTAAAAGAAAGACAAACTCTGGAACCTGTAAAAAATGCAGGCAAGAGTATCGGTGAAAATATGAGCGAGTTTTTCAAAGGGATTGTGACCACTTTCAAGTGTCGACCCTTTGTCAAATTGTGCGGAGCAACTTTTCTGGTTTTTAACGGTTTTCAACTGGGTATGTCTTTCTCCATTTATGTCATGATCTACTATCTCTTCGGTGGTAATGATGGAGATGCTGGAAAACTCATGGGCTGGTTTGGTATGCTTACATCAATTGCAACGCTTGGCGTCATACCATTGACCGGCTGGATTGCAACCAAGATTGGGAAGCGCAAAACATTTCTCATTACCATCTCACTATCCATCCTCGGCTATGCCATCAAATGGGTGGGATACAATCCTGACTATCCATACTGGCTCCTGTACGCCGCACCATTCGTAGCCTTTGGTACCGGTTCCTTGTTCACCCTCATGGGATCTATGATTTCTGATGTGTGTGACTATGACGAGCTCGAGACCCATCAACGCCGGGAAGGTGTTTTTGGAGCAATCTACTGGTGGATGGTCAAAGTGGGTATGGCTCTGGCAGGTCTTCTAACGGGCATATTGCTTAAGGTCTCCGGTTTTGATGTGGCTTTAGGAGCGGCTCAATCAGAAAACACTTTATTCCTGATCAGAGTATTCGATGTGGGCATTCCCCTGCTTACTTCTGTGATCGCATTGTGGATCATTTCTACTTACAAACTCACAGAAGGAAAAGCATACGATATCCGCACACAACTTGAAGCCCGGCGCGGTAAAGTCGCAGTGGCAGATGCTATAGAAAATTAATTTGGGGATGAACTAATTATAATGAAAAGACAAATTAGAAGCGGCGCTTTCACCCTGTTGTTGTTAAGCTTAATGTTTGTGGCTTGTGGTCCCAAACCTGAACCAACACCTCAAATGCCTGTTCAGAAGCTTACATCTACAACTGAGATTCTACTTACTTCTGCCAGCGGGAGCAAACTCGCAATGCAGGAGAATGTCAAATTCAATTCAGGAAAGGCTGAGGGTATTGTCCTCCATATTTTTCCTGACAGCACTAAACAAACCATCGATGGTATTGGAACCTCCTTTACAGAATCTTCAGCGTTTGTCCTGGCTCATTTGGAACCGCAAGATCGCATGGAGGTCATGCAGAATATTTATGGTGAAGCAGGAGCAAATTTCTCCCTGACCCGAACTCACATAGGATCTTGTGACTTTTCTGTGGAAGGGAAGTACTCATACGCAGAGCAAGCCGGCGATACTGAGCTTAAATCTTTTAGTATTAAAAAGGATTCAGAGGGTTTTGCCACAGCAGACTATCCAGGTATCAAGGACAGTAAATACGATCTCCTACCCATGATTCAGGAAGCTCTCAAGATCAAACAATCCCAAAAAGATTCTGAACTCCGTATCATTGCCTCAGCCTGGACTGCCCCGGCCTGGATGAAGGATATTGAAGATTATTACCAGCCCATGACCGCTGAAAATAACTGGCAAGGTTCAGGTGGTACCCTCAAACCTGAGTACGTCAGTACCTATTCCGATTATCTCGTGCGCTATCTGGAGGCCTATAAGTCTGAAGGAGTCGATATTTGGGGACTTACACCCGTCAACGAGCCTCACGGGAATAATGGCCAGTGGGAAAGCATGAACTTCAGTCCTGAAACTCAGAGTGAATTTGTTCAGAAACATCTTGGACCTGGATTACGTAACGCTGGATTCGGAAATGCACGCCTGTTGATCTTTGATCAGAATCGTGATGGTATCGAAGAATGGTCAGAAGTTCTTTACCCTGCTGATGTGGAAGAAAAATATATCTATGGCATGGCAGTACATTGGTATGAAAGCACCTTCAAAGTTTATGAAGAAGTCTTTGATCGAGTACATGCCAAGTATCCTGATTATACCATCGTTCACACAGAAGGCTGTATTGATGATCTAGGTAAACCAGCACCTGCTGATTGCACAGATCCAGAAGGACGTACTGAGAAAAACTGGTTTAAGAATGATGAATTCTGGTGGACACCCTCAGCTTCAGATTGGGGATATGCAGTCCCCTGGACACCAGGAAATGGTGAAGATCATCCCTTATATACACCAGTCCATCGTTATGCCCGCAATATCATTGTCAGCCTTGATCATTGGGCAACTGGTTGGGTGGATTGGAATGTCGTCCTGGACCAACAAGGTGGTCCAAACCACGTCGGCAACTTCTGTGGTGCTCCCATCATGATCGATACCGATTCACTGGATGTTTATTACACACCGGTCTATTCGGTTTTGGCTCAGTTCAGCAGAACCATCCGACCTGGAGATAAAGCCATTCAAACTCAAGCTCATACTGATGGTTTGAATCCAGATGATCTACACTTTTGTGCCACTGTAAATGAGTCTGGTTTGATGAGTGTGCAAGTTCTGAATACAACTGCATCTCCCATACAATACAAGTTGCAGGTGGCTGGTGAGTTTGCCGATGTAACTATCCCAGAGAACTCTGTACAGACGGTGAGAGTACAATTATAGACATATATGACCACTTCAGATGGCTGGTCCATATGAAATTGATAATTAGAGGTAATTAGATTGAATTCTTCTACAAAGCCCCAGTACCAATTAGATAAGAATGGTGATTTCATCATCAGCAATTACAACGCTGCCAAACCATTCTCCAGCTTCTTCCCAGGCATAGCCGGAAAGATGGGCATACCCATGTGGGTATTCTACGTGAATCGTGGACAGGGCATCTGTAGCATGGGTGTCCAGGACAAAGAGAATCCCATCATGGAATTCCTCCCTGCCAACTGGGCCTATCAATTGGCACCTACACAGGGTTTTAGAACCTTTCTAAAATTCCCTGAAGGTTCTGGTGTCAAATTCTATGAGCCATTCCAGGACCATTATCAGGATAAGAATATTGAACGAACCCAAACCATGCACATTTCACCATCCCATTTGGTATTGGTGGAGGAAAACAAGACCCTGGGGCTCCGTTTTACAGTAGAGTATCATTCTATTCCTGAGGAAAACTATGCCGGCATCATTCGAAACCTGCATATCACCAACCTAAACAATATTGATGTATCCTTCCAGGGACTTGACGGTCTCCCCCTCATCATCCCCTTTGGTATCGGTAATTTTGGCTTGAAAAATATTCGACGTTTGATGGAAGCTTTTGTTGAGGTCAAAAACTACGATGAGAAAGCCCCATTATTTAAGGCCAAAGTAAAGCCAACTGACACACCAGATGTGGAAATGTTGGAACGCGGCAATTTCTATATGGGCTATGAGAACACCAAACAAGGCTTGCAGAAACTTACTCCCATCGTTGATCCCGAACGGATCTTTGGGACTCACAATGATTATTCCTACCCTGATTCTTTCCTTAGTACTCCTTTTGACAAGCTGTTAGATCAGCAGGCCTTTGAGAATCGCTATCCCTCAGCCATGAGCATGTTTTCCACAGAATTAGGTGCCGGTGAGACCTATACGGTGAGCTCAGTGATCGGCCATGCTGAATCTCAGGATGCCTTGAATGCACTGCTCCCGTCGATTATGAGAAAGGATTATTTCATCAGTAAAGCTCAAGACAGCATCAACATCATTGATGAGCTGACTCAGAAAAACCTGGTCATTAGTCGGGAGCCAGTTTTTGATATGTATGTCCGTCAGAATTTCCTGGATAATGTGCTGCGGGGTGGTTTTCCCTACACTTTTGAAGGTGAGAAGACTAAGTCGGTGCTACACCTTTATTCGAGAAAACATGGTGATCTTGAGCGTGACTATAACGATTATCGCATCACGCCCTCACATTACTCACAGGGAAATGGCAATTTCAGGGACATCAACCAAAATCGTCGTTCAGATCTGTTGTTCAATCCTGATGTGGGCTCAGGGAATCTGGAGCATTTTGTCAACTTGATCCAACTGGATGGGTTTAATCCATTGGTGTTAAAAGAAGTCAGATACCGTATTGAGGATGAAACAGCTGCCTCACAGGTACTTCATGCTCATTTTGATCCCGAATTATCAACTGAGGTCCTCACCTTTCTTAAGGATCCCATCAGTCCGGGCGAACTGCTTGAATTTCTAAAGCAAAATGATGTCGTATTTAAAGAAAATGCCGATGGCTTGCTGGGAGATCTATTAGCGGTATGCACAAAAATTAATGATACAGATTTCACCGAAGGTTATTGGTCAGACCATTGGACCTACAATCTTGACCTCCTTGAGAATTACCTGAGTGTTTATCCTGAAAAACTGGGACACATCCTTTTTGATTATGAGGAATTCACCTTTCATGATAGCGCTCATCGAGTGCTGCCTCGTTCCAATAAATATGTGATCTGGGATGGCAAAACCATGCAGTTGGATGCTGTCAGTCTTGACCAAGAGAAAGCAGCACTAATCGCTTCAAGAACTGAAGACCAGCATCTCATGCGTGACGAATATGGACAAGGTCAAGTCGTTCGAACCTCCCTTTTTGTTAAATTCTTGAGTATCATCACCAACAAAATCGCCTCTCTTGATCCTTCAGGGATTGGCGTTGAGATGGAGACGGATAAACCCAATTGGTATGATGCGCTAAATGGATTGCCAGGTGTACTGGGATCTAGTCTTAGCGAAACAATTGAAATTAAACGCCTCGCTGATTTCATCCTGGACACTTTTGAAAGTATCCCGCCAACAGAGAATATATCTTTGTTTGAAGAGCTTCATGAATTCTCCAGTATGGTTTTCGCAGTACTATCAAATGGTGACAATGACTTTGAGTATTGGGACACTGCAACCTCCGCCAAGGAGGAGTTTCGTTCCAAAACACGAATGGGAATAAGCGGTAAAACTACCTCAGTAGGTCAAAATTGGATAAAGGAATTTCTCCAGGTTTGTGTGATCAAGGTCGACAAAGCAATTGTGAAAGCTCAAAACGAAGACACTGGTATCCCCGGGACCTATTTCTATCATGAGGTAACAGATCACCAGATCATTGACAGTATAGCTGATCCTGGAACAAAGCATCCAAAACTCAATGCTCGTGGGTTCCCTTGTTACCAGGCAAACTCCTTTAAACTTGTAAGATTGCCCCTCTTTCTCGAGGGTCCCGTACATTATCTCCGTACCTTACCCAAGCTCAAGATGGCTCAAGAATTGGCCAGCAACATCAAAACCAGCGGTCTATATGATAAAAAGCTGGAAATGTATAAGGTGAATGCCGATCTCAGCGATCAGCCCATGGAGATCGGGCGTGCCCGTGTTTTCTCACCAGGATGGTTTGAGAATGAATCGATCTGGCTGCACATGGAGTACAAGTACATGTTGGAGCTACTTCGTAATGGTTTGTACGAAACCTTTTTTCAGGATTTTAAAAAGGTGTTCATCCCCTTTCTCGATCCAGAAGTGTATGGTCGTAGTATTTTAGAAAATTCTTCGTTTCTGGTCAGTAGCGCTAATCCAAATCCAGATTTGCATGGAACTGGATTTGTCGCCCGTCTTAGTGGTGCCACCGCTGAGTTTATTCATATCCTCATGCAAATGGCAATTGGTCCCAGGGCATTTTCGGTGAATGGTTCAGGTGAGTTGGGTTTTGCCCTCAATCCTGTTCTCCCGTCCTGGCTATTTACTGAGGCGGAGCAGAAAACAAATATCCTGGTAGATGGTGTGATGAAAGAAATCTGCACCCCATCAAATAGTTTCACATTCATGTTCCTCAGTGACATTCTAGTCACTTACCATAATCCAACTCAAAAGGACACCTTTGGAGAAAATGCTGTGAAACCCCAGAGCTGGGTGCTCACAGATGGAGAAGGTCAACCGCAGACCTATGCCGGTACGGTTCTAGGACAGGATTTTGCGCAAAGAATTCGATCTAAGCAAATTCGCCGCATAGAAATCACCCTGGGCTAATAGGAAGCGACTGTATCAACATATTTATTTTGATTAAAAACGTGAGGGGAAACCGATGAAATCCGCGCATCTGTTAGTGGCGAACATCTTTTTGATGAGCAGTCTATTGATCAATTGTCAAACACAGGTTCCAGCAACTCCAGTAGTGGAGAAAACTATTGTGCTCTCAGAAGCTGAATTGATCCAGAATATTGGATCGGTGGAAGCTGTGTTCACCAGACAAGCTGATTTTCAGAAACGTCCATTCGCTCCCTACCTCGGGGATAAATGGATCGGGAATGCCATCTCCTATGGTTGCTACCGTGAGGGACAAGCTCCTGGAGTAAAAGGTCCTACTGAGGAAGAGATCCTTGAAGATTTGACCATTCTATCACAACACTGGAACCTGATACGAGTTTATGGATCAGATGATGACTCCCAGCGAGTTTTAAAGGTTATTCACGAAAACCAACTCCCCATCCGTGTCATGCTGGGTATCTGGCTGGAAAATGAGACCAAACGACCAGAACGGAAGCAGCACAACCTGGAGCAAATAGCCAGGGGGATCACATTGGCAAATCGATTTGCAGGTGAGGTTATCGCTGTAAACGTTGGTAATGAAACTCAGGTGGATTGGTCCTGGCACCACATGGAAATGCAAAACTTAATTCGATATATTCGAGCCGTACGCCAATACACAACCTTGCCTATCACAACAGCAGATGATTATAACTTCTGGAATAAGCCAGAAAGTAAACTTGTAGCTGCTGAGATAGATTTCATGTGTCTACATGCTTACCCCCTATGGAACGGGAAAACACTTGAGGAATCAATCTCCTGGATTGATACCGTCTACAAATCAGCACAGGCATTTCATCCTGATATGTTGATTGCTCTATCAGAAACTGGTTGGGCAACCGTCTATGACCCTAGTAAACAGGGGCCCGGCGAAGAGGGTGCACTGGTAAAAGCTGAAGTAAGTATAGAGGCTCAGGAGTATTTCCTAACCGAGTTCAACACCTGGATCGATGACAATCAAGTAACCTCTTTTCTCTTTGAGGCTTTTGATGAGCCATGGAAGGGTGGTGGAGCACAATCAGGACCTGACGTTATGGAGAAACATTGGGGAGTCTTCTATGAAGACCGTACGCCCAAAGCATCTTTTACTAATTATTTAAACAAACAAACTCTTAAAGATATGGAGAAATAAATGAAATCAAAAGCTACACTACTAATTGTCCTGGTATGTTTTGCATCCATTGGTGGGGTTCTGGCACAGAATGCTCCCATCGATTTTGAAACTGGCGGATACGGCGCGAGCTGGACCTGGGCAACCTTTGAAAACGATTCAAATCCACCATTGGAGATTGTGGCAAATCCAAGTGCTACAGGTATTAATACATCAGCCACAGTTGCTTCGCTCACAACATTAACCACTGGTCAACCCTGGGCTGGTTGTGAATCACAACATGGAGCCGATATAGGACCTTTTAGTTTTGATGTTACAAATAGCACTGTCAAGGTCATGGTTTATAAATCTGTGATCAGTGATGTAGGTGTCAAATTTGCCGAAGCAAATGGCGAAGCACAACCTGAGGTAAAAGTAGCCAACACGGTCATTAATGAATGGGAAGAATTGACCTTTGATCTCTCTGGAAGCATTGGAGCAGGCATCACAGGAGTTGTGGATCAGATTATCATCTTTCCTGACTTTGATCTTGCAGGAAGAACCACGGACAATGTTTGCTATTTTGATAATATCACCTTTACCGGTCAAGAATTACCACCTGGTCCAGCAGCCCACGCCCCACTCCCTGCAGAACCAGCTGAAGATGTTATTTCCATTTTTAGTGACAGCTATACGAACATAGCCGGTACCAATTTCTATCCGGATTGGGGCCAGGCCACTGAAGTTTCTGAAGTCCTTATCGAAGGCAATAATACATTGCTATACACTGGATTAGATTACCAGGGAATCGAATTAGGGAGTGCCCAGAATCTTTCTGGCATGGAAAATTTGCATGTTGATTTCTGGAGTGATAATTCCACAGCCCTGAGTGTCTTTCTGATCAGCACTGGTCCTGTTGAAGCCGAATATGTATTTGAGGTCTCAACCGATAGTTGGGTAAGTGTAGATGTACCCCTGTCTGCATTTGCTGGTGTTGATCTTGCAGATGTTTTCCAGCTTAAATTTGTAGGGGACGGAGATATCTATCTGGACAACCTGTATTTCCTCGGAGAAGTGACTGTTATCGAGGAAGGACCCAATGCCCCCATCACATTTGAGACTGATGAATATGGAGCAACCTGGACCTGGACAACCTTTGAAAACGATTCAAATCCACCATTGGAGATTGTGGCAAATCCAAGTGCTACAGGTATTAATACATCAGCCACAGTTGCTTCGCTCACAACATTAACCACTGGTCAACCCTGGGCTGGTTGTGAATCACAACATGGAGCCGATATAGGACCTTTTAGTTTTGATGTTACAAATAGCACTGTCAAGGTCATGGTTTATAAATCTGTGATCAGTGATGTAGGTGTCAAATTTGCCGAAGCAAATGGCGAAGCACAACCTGAGGTAAAAGTAGCCAACACGGTCATTAATGAATGGGAAGAATTGACCTTTGATCTCTCTGGAAGCATTGGAGCAGGCATCACAGGAGTTGTGGACCAGATTATCATCTTTCCTGACTTTGATCTTGCAGGAAGAACCACAGACAATGTTTGTTATTTTGATAACATCACTTTTTCTGAACAAGCGCCTGTATCCAACGAACCCAATGCACCTATGGATTTTGAAATCGGAGGTTATGGTGCAGACTGGACCTGGATAGTAGCTGGTAATGGTACAAATCCAAATCTGGAGATTATCGACAATCCAGTGAGTGGTGGCCTTAATACCACTGCAACTGTAGCTCAGTTCACAGCATTACAAACTGGACAAGAATGGGCATTATTCTATTCAGACGGTATTGGCCAGTTTGCTTTTGATGCCACAAACGCCATCGTGAAAATCATGGTCAATAAACCTGTTATCAGTAATGTCGGTGTTAAGTTTGAAGGCGCCAGTGGAAATATGGAATTGCTGGTTCCAAATACACTTACAAATGAGTGGGAAGAATTAACCTTCGACTTTTCAGATCAAATTGGGACCGTATATAATAGAGTCGTAATTATCCCTGATTTTGCTGCAAGGACTCAGGATAACATTATCTATGTTGACAATCTTACTTTTAATACAGCAACAACTGGTATTGAGGACAACCTGGTCCCCGATTATTTTGCGCTCAAGCAGAACTATCCAAATCCATTTAATCCTTCCACAACTATCAGTTTTAGCCTTGAGTATGCAGAACATGTCACACTAAAAGTGTATAATATTGCCGGGCAGGAAGTTGCAACCTTGCTTGATGGGCGCTCAATTTCTGGAGCTCATACAGTTCAGTTTAATGCCAATGAGCTTGCTGCTGGAACCTATCTCTATTCACTAACAGTTGGACAGCAGAGTAGTGTTAAAAAGATGGTGCTGATTAAATAATATCAACTTGAAGGTTGGCCAACCAGTTTTCCAAGCGAATACTGGTTGGTCTTTTACGCAGATCATTTTTTTTGAAATATTAGAATGTTTTTTTATAATTATTAACTACAGCATAGGACTTGCAGTATTTAAGTTTATGCACGTTTGAAAGTTAATAGTAACAAGATCATAATGTGAACTAACCATGTTGATTACCTAAATCGAAGAAAGATGAAGGCATGGTTAACCATCAGTATGGTAGGAGATAATAATAGTTTATCAAATAACCAAATCGGAGGATTTATGAAGTTAAGATCGATTATCTTATTACTTCTGACTTGTCTATTTTCAATGGGAGGAGCTATTTTTGCTCAAAATGCTCCTGTTGATTTTGAAGTCGGAGGCAATGGTGCGGATTGGACCTGGATAGTAGCTGAGAATGGTACGGATCCAGCGCTGTCAATTCTCGCTAACCCAGTGAGTGGTGGCATTAATACCACTGCAACCGTAGCGATGTTCACAGCAGAACTAGCTGGACAACCCTGGGCCTTATTCCATTCAGAGGGTATTGGCGAGTTTACTTTTGACGCCACCAACTCCACAGTGAAATTGATGGTAAATAAACCGGTGATCAGTAATGTTGGCCTTAAATTTGAAGGAGCTGGTCCTGTTTTAGAGCTTACGGTTCCCAATACACTTATAAATGAGTGGGAGGAATTAACCTTCGATTTTTCAAGCCTCATCGGGAACACTTATAATAAAATAGTAGTTATTCCTGATTTTGATTTTACTCCAAGAGCTCAGGATAACATTGTCTATCTTGATAATGTTACTTTCTCGGAACAGATTATTATTCCAGATCCCGGCCCATATGCTCCTGTTGATTTTGAAGTCGCAGGCCATGGTGCAGACTGGGACTGGATTGTAGCTGAGAATGGTACCAATCCAGCGCTGTCAATTCTCGCTAATCCCGTGAGTGGTGGTATCAATACCTCTGCCACCGTAGCGATGTTCACAGCAGAACTAGCTGGACAACCCTGGGCCTTATTCCATTCAGAGGGTATTGGCGAGTTTACTTTTGACGCCACCAACTCCACAGTGAAATTGATGGTAAATAAACCGGTGATCAGTAATGTTGGCCTTAAATTTGAAGGAGCTGGTCCTGTTTTAGAGCTTACGGTTCCCAATACACTTATAAATGAGTGGGAGGAATTAACCTTCGATTTTTCAAGCCTCATCGGGAACACTTATAATAAAATAGTAGTTATTCCTGATTTTGATTTTACTCCAAGAGCTCAGGATAACATTGTCTATCTTGATAATGTTACTTTCTCAGAACAGATTATTATTCCAGATCCCGGCCCATATGCCCCTGTTGATTTTGAAGTCGCAGGCCATGGTGCAGACTGGGACTGGATTGTAGCTGAGAATGGTACCAATCCAGCGCTGTCAATTCTCGCTAATCCCGTGAGTGGTGGTATCAATACCTCTGCCACCGTAGCGATGTTCACAGCAGAACTAGCTGGACAACCCTGGGCCTTATTCCATTCAGAGGGTATTGGCGAGTTTACTTTTGACGCCACCAACTCCACAGTGAAATTGATGGTAAATAAACCGGTGATCAGTAATGTTGGCCTTAAATTTGAAGGAGCTGGTCCTGTTTTAGAGCTTACGGTTCCCAATACACTTATAAATGAGTGGGAGGAATTAACCTTCGATTTTTCAAGCCTCATCGGGAACACTTATAATAAAATAGTAGTTATTCCTGATTTTGATTTTACTCCAAGAGCTCAGGATAACATTGTCTATCTTGATAATGTTACTTTCTCAGAACAGATGACTGGACCCGTACCTGGTCTGTTCTTCTCTGAATATGCAGAGGGTAGCGCTGGGAATAATAAATATGTGGAGATTTATAATCCTACAGGCGTTGATGTGGACCTGACTCCCTATTCTGTTCAGGGTTCAAATAATGGTGGTCCTTGGGGAGCTGATGGTAATAGAGACGTTAGCCTTTCCGGTACTCTGGCTGCAGGCGAAGTATATGTCATCGCTGCTGATCAGGCCAATGCTGACATATTAGCTCAGACCGATCTGGCACTACCCTATGAAAGTCCCGTCCACTATAACGGCAATGACGGTGTCGCTTTGCTCAAAGATGGTTTGATTATTGATGCCATTGGAGAGGCTGATGTAGATCCCGCCAATCCCTGGGATGTTGCCGGCGTTGTGGGTGCAACACAAGATCACACCCTAATTCGTAAGAATGATGTGATGTACGGAAATATTGGCGACTGGGCCATGTCAGCTGGAACAGATTCTCTCAGTTCACAGTGGCTCATCGCAGATGCACCAACTGGTGAATATACACCCGCCACTTTAGGCTGGCATATTGCACCACCACCTGCTCCAATGCCGGTTGGAGGCGCATGGACCCTGGCCAATGAAGCAGGTGCTTTGATGGTTGGACCCAATCCTAATGATGGCAGCTGGTGGTCTAACTCAGCTGATGATGTTATGACCCGAGCCTGCTTCTTTGATGACAGGTATGTGTTCCATGAAGATGGTAGCTTTAGCAATATGATGGATGGCGATACCTGGCTGGAACAATGGCAGGGTGTTGAAGCTGATGTCTGTGGCGCCCCTGTGGCACCACATGATGGTATGACTCCAGCCACTTTCAGTGTTGATCTTGCTACTCAGACCGTCACACTTAATGGTGTTGGTGCCTACCTGGGTATTCCCAAGGCTTTCACCGGTGGCGAGCTCACCAATCCGGCTGAGGCTCCTGCATCCATTACATATGAGCTAGCTTTCTCGGATTCTGGCCGTGTCATGACTGTTGTTGTGAATATTGGTGGTGGATTCTGGACCTACAAGATGGTGCCTACAGAAATGCCACCCCCACCTCCTATGCCAATTGCAGGAGCCTGGGTCATGGCCCCTGAAGCAGGTGCTTTGATGGTTGGACCCAATCCTAATGATGGCAGCTGGTGGTCTAACTCAGCTGATGATGTTATGACCCGAGCCTGCTTCTTTGATGACAGGTATGTGTTCCATGAAGATGGTAGCTTTAGCAATATGATGGATGGCGATACCTGGCTGGAACAATGGCAGGGTGTTGAAGCTGATGTCTGTGGCGCCCCTGTGGCACCACATGATGGTATGACTCCAGCCACTTTCAGTGTTGATCTTGAAGCTCGGACAGTGACACTCCATGGTGTCGGTTCTTATCTGGGTATTCCCAAGGTCATTACTGGTGGTGAGATCAGTAATCCAGCCGATGCTCCTGAGTCTATTACCTATGACATCACTTTCTCAGATTCTGGTCGTGTCATGACTGCTCTGGTGGATATTGGTGGTGGTTTCTGGACTTTCAAGATGGTGCCTGCTATGCTACCTCCACCACATCCAATGGTGGCCGCTCCCACTCCTGATATAGAAGCCCTTGAAGTATTCTCTATCTTTAGTGATGCATATGTAGACCTGGCTGAGACTAACTTCAATCCCGATTGGGGTCAGTCGACTCAGGTTATGATGGAAGACATCGAAGGTAATAATACACTCAAGTATGGCCAATTGAACTACCAGGGTACCAACCTGGGTGGCGCTGATGGCATCGATCAGGATGTTACTGGCTATGATTTTATCCATCTTGATTACTGGACAGCTAATGCTCCAGCTCTGAACTTCTTTCTCATCAGTCGAACCACTGGTGAGCAGGCATTCAGTCTGCCTATCGTACCAGGTGAGTGGGCCAGTGTTGATATACCACTCTCCCACTTTATAGATCTTGGAATGGGTCTCACAGACATCTTCCAGTTCAAGGTTGATGGTGGCGATGGTGAAACCATGGTCTGGTTGGATAACTGGTTCTTCCATGATCTTAATCAGGTGGGTATTGATGATAATATGATTCCAGATGAATTTGCGCTTAGCCAAAATTATCCGAATCCTTTCAACCCATCCACAACTATTAATTACAGTATTGTCGAGTCTGGGCATGTAACGCTCAAGCTTTACAATATTACTGGACAAGAGGTTGTGACCCTGATTGATGGAGAAGCAGCTCCAGGTTTCTACAGCACCAATTTTGATGCAAGTCACCTGGCAACTGGAACTTACTTCTACGCTCTGACAGCTGGTAATGAGAGAAGCGTAAAGAAGATGGTACTGATTAAGTAGATTAATATCTGATCTATCAGATTGTGTAACGAAAAGCCTCCCAGATATTTGGGGGGCTTTTTATTTGGAGGTTGAGTTTGCTTGTCAGGCCGAAGCTAAGTCCCATTAACAGATGCGGGAGAAGCGTAGGCTGATCGAAACCTCTATCATTGTCATCCCAGGGTTGAACGTTTCGAGAGCCTCAACGTTCGGGAACTTCCAGAGGTTGAGTTTGCCTACCCTGCCATATGCGGTGGTCAAAACCTCCAGACACTATGAAAGTATATGGGTGGTACAAACTTCAAATATTGAAAATCTTGGAGTGTCACACGGAGCCTGTCTAAGTGTAAAAGTAGATGAGCGCATTTGGCTAAACCTCCACCCTATAGACAGGGTTCGCCATCCTATGATAGTTCATCCTCGACGAATCAACTCCGGATGACCCGATGGCGGTTCTGCATCATGCCCCTACAAACAACAAAAGCCCTCTGACGAGGACTTTTCTTATTTGTAGCAGGGGGGAGATTTGAACTCCCGACGCCCGGCTTATGAAGACCGTAAGTGTTTGTTATATATATAATAATCATATGTATATATCCCACATCCCCAGAATCCGTATACGCAGATTGGTATACGCAACTATTCTCTCACCTACCATTATTTGGCAGATGAACATTTTAAGTAATTCATTTAACAAATTTTTAATATAATTGTAGTCCTAAATTTTGAGCTCTTGTAATGTCAATTATCCCTAGAATTTTCTGCGAAATTCTTTCCACATGAACAGCAGAACCAATGTATATAGCGATTTTTATTCGTGTAACTTACCCGCTCGGTGGTAGTAGCACTCTTTTCACATCCCTTTGTGGCAGCCCTTGTGTCTTCTTATATCTGTGAATCTGTTGCAGCATCTTTGCCACAATCAGTACACAGTGAATGCACATAACCATTTGCTGACACATATAGATCGTGTGTTGTGGTTTTTCGACAGCGACCACACCATGTGCTTATGAAACCCGTCATGTTTAATCTGCTTAGGTCTCGACACAGCAGTCATTTGATTTTAGTTCTCTAGCTGAGGTTGATAAGTCATAATGTGTCTGCCAACGCCAGCGTCAACATCTGAGAAGTATCACAGATGTTACCCTAATCGTTACTAGTGAATTGACTAGTCTTTAAGACAACGCACTGAGAGTCCATAATTTTTATCGAAGCTGAATCTTTGAATTTCTGAATTCCGGTAATGCAATTCACAGAAATATGCATAGGTTTCACCGCGTTCCGTCGCCGACCAAAAGTAACTACCATATCCCATACTTGAGTAATTACCATCGACAAACCCACGATAACCAGCAGGAAGTGCCGCAAAATAACTAGAATTATTTGCACCTGTGTTGGGTCTAACCCAATGGTCTACTCCTTTTTCTTTAAGCGACCCACCGGCGATTTTATCACCTCCAAGGTAATTTGTCAAAACTTGCCACTCTGACGCTGAGGGTACATGCCAACCCTTTGGAGCTAATTCTCTACCATCTGAGACTGCATACCAATTGTAAAGTATGCCATAAGTTTCAATATTGTTTTTATCATTTTCATATGTACTATATGCACCTGCACTTGTATTGCTCCATTCACTGTTACTTTTAATTTCAGGAATTGGTGATCCATCACGGTAGTTAGTCTCTCGTAAATTTTCTGCCATCCAGACCTGATCGCCGATTTGGATAGTCTTATAGTTATAACTGCTAACTTTAGTTTCTTTTATTTGCTCAATGATGATATTCTTAATCATTTTATCAGTCAATCCATCGGTATCCTTAACTTCCATTATAATACTATACCTACCAGCTCTCGTGAACTGATTGGCGACAATCATAGAAGCATTAAAATCAGTGTCCCATTTACCATCGTTCTCCCAGTCCCAACGCACTTGGAGTTGAGAGTCATCATCCTCAAGATCACTACTTTTTGAAGCATCGAATATAAAAATTGTTTTTGTTGATCCTGATTCTGGGTCGATCGTAAACATGGCTGTTGGGGCTTGATTCTTGGTTATTTGAGATGAAATAGAACTAGTCTCTTCCCTGATCTTCTCTTCTGGCTTTACCGTGTGTTTGTGGACTACTTTTTCCTCAGGCAATGGGACAGTAACAATCACATTTTGCGAATAACCGACATTGCCCGAGGGGTCATATCCTTTTACAAAAATACTATGTTGATTCCCATCAGCATAGTTTCGGGCTTCCCAGGAATATTCCCTTGGATAAGTCTTGGCAGTGTATTTCAACACTCCATCAATAAAAAACTCTACCTTTGCCACTAAAATTGCATCCGAAGCAGTCACCTGGATTAACACAGTTCCCTGAACTGCAGAGCCATGAATCGGAGAGGTTATAACTAGCTCAGGTGCAGTGTTATCAGAATCACATGCCATAAATAAAACCAGTATTGCGAGAACGATTATGGATATTGATTTTTTTATCGTAATCATTGAGTAATTCAAATCATATTTAAGTATAGTGTATTCAAAATAGGGTGAAAATACGCCCCATCCTTTGTGAGACCAATCTTCATCTCCAATTCCAATAGCCACCTTCATTTTCTGGTAATTGTCGTAGCCACAATTCGTGAGAAGGGATCAAGGATGGATGGTGCCATTAGTTGCTGCATCCCAATATCAAAGATGGAACTGTGCCCCCGCTCTCCAAATCCTTAGTTATACCCATATCCGAGTGACACTTTTGATTTCAATTATACGATATCTAATATATTTTTATTCCCATCACTGATCGGAATATCCCTTAGGCCATTCTAAGTGCATATTGTGCGTCATTACCCATACCGCGGGTACTCAAATGCACTTTCTATTTATTACTCTGAGTGAGTTGATCAACGATTTGAGACGATAAATCTTTGACAACATTATTAAATGCATCTTTGGCTGCAGTTTCATAGGATCGACCTTCAGCAAGTTTTCGTACGGTATATTCATATTTGTTCTGACTTCGGAAATCTGGATGAAATGTTATGACCGCAATTGCCTCAGTATAAAAAACACCATAATTAGTCGAGGAAGGTGAAATGCTTATCTTGCCACTCAACACACCGTGTGGTTTCCCTTCCACTAGAGAGATACTCTGTTTATCAAAGATAGCACCCAGTTTGCTGGTGAAATCGTCTGATGGAAGATAAATATTCTTCGAATCAATTTGAATATCCGCCTGTAGCATATATTTGAAAGTTAGCTTTAAATCAACGCTGGGAAAATCGGACTGATTCAGAGAGGGAATATCAGGTGTCACTCTTAAGTTAATTTCTTCCCCGGGCATCCAATTATCTCTGCGTTCCAGAACAACCATTCCATTTGCATCAGTCTTACCCCGAGTGATGAGCTTGGATTGGCTATAGACTGCAATGGGAAAACCTTGAAGCGGTTTTCCATTCTTCAATCGAAACTGTACTGGAGTATGCACACCCTCACTGCTGAATGGGTTACATACAATGCTCTGGTATCCAGGTGAAATCTGAATTTTCTTAACTTGATCTAATGTTAAAATCCTGAACTGCTCGCTCATGGAGGCAATGGTGCTATTTTTATTCATTACCCCAGAAGCATCTAAAACCGCTTTAAATGCGGAACCTGTAACATTAATTTTCCGAAAAAGGTCAGTTACTTTCTCGGGATTTGATTCACCGCCTAGCTCGAGAGCATCAGCTTGGAGAGCATCAAATAAATCCTCAATAATATTTGATTGTTCCACGAGAAATCTCTGATATTTATGGAAATCGAATTCCATCACGGTGTAACATCGATATACAAGATCTTGCCCCGAGAAATCCTGCTCAACATAAGTTTTCAGTGCTGTCCCCTGAACATAGCCCTCCACAGATAGTTTTGACATTTGTTGATAGGTCTCACTTGTACCCTCTTCCCCTTCTTTCAGGTCCATCTCAGCTATGGAAAATACATGGCCACCATAAACAGAAAATCGAATCTGAGACAACGCATCAGCTCTAGATCCACTTCTCGCCTCATCCTCAGAGGATGCCTCTTTAACACCAAGGAACTGGCCTGCTGACTGTGATTGAATCCAACTTGGCTTTTGAAGCGCTTGCATTTCGGGTTGTGATGATGAACAGGCAATGATATAAAGACCTGACATCATGACAACAAAAGGGTTCCTAATTATTTTCAAAGTCCAATTACCTCATTAATTCAATGGTTGTGATCTGCTGATTAAAATACTTTTCATTCAGATATGTCATTTCCAGCTTTAACTTAAAATTGTTCATAACAACTAATTGAATTCCACCACTCACTCCCCAACGTTCCTGTGTATAATATCCCAGATCAGAGTCAATTATTTCATTTTCAATGAGCAAAATGCTTGGTGTTCTGATGTTCGCATATCCAACGATGCTTTTTGTAAAAGGATATTGGAGGTGGGTTCCCAGGACACCAGTAGTCCAATGCCCAAACTCAGTTTGTGTGCTTAGAGAGAGCTGAAGCGCAGCTCCTTGAGATTTTTTAAAAAAGGGAAGATCAAGCTCAATAGAACTCCTTAATCTCGGAAGACTTCTTTCTCCATCATTCATTTTAAAAGGAGATTGTGTGCTCATACTTAGCAGGAACCAGTCATTTTGCTGGTAAACAAAACCATAGTCCAACGCATAGGCTGTCCCTTCTACAGGCTTATCGCCATGGATGGACTGATTGGCGACCCTAATATTGACTCCTATATGAAATGGAGAGATTATACTTGTGGCGAGTGAGAATACATACAGATTTTCATTGAGATCCATCATGCCTGTGTATTCTGCATCCGCATTGTATCCCTCTATGTCATCAACCAGGTAGGTGACACCACCCATGCCTAAGCTGAAAGATTTTCCAAATCTGTAGGTAGCAGCATAAGACATATGTCGCTGATCAAGATTTGGTTCTAACTTTAAATAAGTGAACGCTAATTGGCTGGATTCGAGGAACTGCATGCCTGCAGGATTCAGGAATATAACTGTAGCGGATCCTGAGGATAAAAGACTGGTACCCATCGCTGCCTGGCTTCCACTATTGTATCTATTGAAGGCTGCAAACAAGCCATAGGTATCTTGAGCAATTCCTGTATTTGTAATCATCATGGTGGTGATAAATACAATACGAAATATAATTTTCAGACTGGGACTCATCGGTTTACCACCAGGGTTTTTGTATATACTTGTGGTTGATCTGCCACATCTAAAATTGTGAAATAAATCCCCGTTGCACAGATCTCATCCCACATATTCCTACCATCCCATTCAATCTCATGTCGGCCGGCTGAGAGATCCTGCTGTGCAAATCTTCTCACCATGCTGCCACCTGCATCGAGGATGATCATACTTACCTCCGAACTTTCCTCTTTTACAAGGAAGCTAAAATGAGTTGATTGACCCGACCTGGGATCCAAAGGATTTGGATAATTGAAGAAATGTTCATAAATCGGACCGTCAGAGGCGTGAATTAGGGGATATAGCAAAGTATCACTGTGCATATTCCCAGCCATATCAATGGATGTTGTTACAAGAAGTACATTCCTGGCTTCCGGGTCATCCGCTCCGACCAAGTTAATAATGGAATCAACTGACGCGAGATTACCTCGTTTGAGACGCTCCAGTGTTTCACCCAGTGATAATTCCAATTCCTCAAGAGAAACGACGTCAGAGATAATTGTTGAGTCTTGATTTGAATCAAAAACATACTTCCGCTGTACACTATAGGTTGGCCAAGAGGTATGTATGAATCCTTCGATCAAGATCAGGGTATCAGCGTTGTGATCCTCAGGTGAATCCCAATACAGCAATTCATTCGAATGTTCACTGGATGCCAGCAGGTTTTCAAAGTATTGTGTGTAAATAACTTCTTCAATTGAGATTGGATGTGGTTGGATACCGGGATCCTCAGATGTATCTCCTGGTAATGGCCACCTTGATGTGGTCATTGGTGGTAGGCTATCTAACAGAATGGGGAGAGTGTAGCGAAGTCCCAACCCTGAAGTATTCCAGGGTGAGTATTCAAGATAGTATATCTCGCCAGCTTCACCTAAGAAACTAGGAAAACGTAAAGAGTCAGAGATACCATTGGTTAGCTCTTTAAGAGAATCTCTTGCGGTATATAGCCTCCAGCGGAGACTATCCAGAGAATGTGTCTCAAGCATCTTTCCAGAAGGCCACTGATTAAATACATGTTTTTGTTGTGTGTTGCGAAAAAATTGAAATGGATAGATATTTACTGGAATTGTGAAAGGCCGCTCACCTCTCGTCACGGGTGATCCTATCAAACCTTGCACGGTAACCCTATCCCCCCTAGACATCTGATCTGATATCCAATGAAATCCTTGAGCATCAATTTTTATCAATGCGACTCGTGGAAAGGTGATTGTGGGAATGTCTTGACTCCCTGGTATTTTCGTGGTGAACTGCTCATGGATGTCGGCATGTGAAGCAAGGTCTACTTTGAATGTATCGGAATTATCTATATTTATCAGAAAAGCATGGGTCACGGTTTCTCCACTATACAGAGGAAGCATCATGCTATCCCCTGCAAAAAATGGTTGTGCAGGCACATCAGGATATTCAATTGAACAAAAGATGGTATCAATCACTCCTTGATCCAAATCCGGTAATCGGACTTCAAAGGAAAGTTGCGACGGTGATGATTCAATAGCTCGTCGATGATCGATCTTAAAATTCTTCAGCAGCTCTAATGTGTCCCCTGGATTTAAGCTTGCCAAATCAGTCACTATGCGCTGATTCTCTGTTTTAGCCCAGACAATGTCCGTTGCAGAGATGATGTTCAATTCAACACTTTGAGAGGGTAAGTATTCACTGATACCCACAGAATCATCTTCAATATATTCGAACCCAGGGAAACTCATTAAATGGTCATAGGAACCATTTAAAATGGTATCTCTGGCTTGGATAGAAGGGGCTCCCACGATGAAGGTATCCCATAGATCAATTCGACTATCTCCTACTCGAATAAATGGATGATTTGAACGATCTGTCATTGTGGTTAGGGGGGTAAGATCAATGCCACTAATCTCGAATACACTGTCGGTGTCGGAATTAATATCCAGTCGCCAAAGCGATGGGTTGGTTGTATCATCAATGGTGAATTCGTTACTGAGGGCATGTCCGGACCATTCAAAGGAATTGCCCCAGACTAATTGCAAAGTTCCAATATCCCCTTCGCCTGTGGCGCCGAATACCGGATATTTTTTATCGTCCTCTATGACCAGAGTCACATTCTTTAAAGGGGTATCTTTAAGCCTGAGTTCAAAATTGACCACACTGTCAGGACGACGGATGTAAAATTTGGGAGATGCAATCTTTAGATAGAGACCCTCAGTCAAGATATCACCACCATCTTGCGATTTGTGAAGGCGTAAGCGAAGTGGGAAACGCCCTTGAGTTGGAAAATGTTCTGAAGCATTTGGGCTACCAATCAAGATGCTATCTGAATATGTAACACTATGCGCAGATGGATCGACCTCTATGGTCATTACAGGACTCTGATTGTGATGGAAAATTGCTTGTGCGTTTTGGGGTGTAAGTCATTTGAACATTTGGCACAGTTTGGACAATAAAATAAGAGAGACTTCC